>Ga0073928_10001195_pt1 | contig 51736 bp, 45 predicted proteins | sample PaiPotPPA55metaG_FD_76969 | JGI IMG/M metagenome (GOLD analysis project Ga0073928, IMG submission 76969) | Iron sulfur acid spring bacterial and archeal communities from Banff, Canada, to study Microbial Dark Matter (Phase II) - Paint Pots PPA... ... | reverse complement strand
TATGAAACTTCATCAACAGTTCTCGCTCTGCCACCGAATAAGCCACTCCTCGCATGTGCCGCCCCCTGGCGGCTCATCCTAATCCGTGTGACTTATGTCCTGGGACATCACACCCGCCCTCTCGGACGAGGGCGGCTACAGGACTTCCTATCTGGCGTCCAGGTCTACGTCTTTGATGGGGACGTCCCAGTGGGCGTCGAGGATTTCGAAGCGGTGCTGCTCTTCGCGCTTGTAGCTGTCCTGGTCGGGAAAGAGCTGCTTGAGGAGCGCGGCGGAATCGAAAGTGTCGTGAGCGATCTCGGCGTTCTTGAAAATGATGGTTGTGCGATAGTCCCACCGGCCGTCTTCGGTAGTGTGATAGCGGGGGGCGACCGCGAATACTTTCAGGATGCGGCCGAGCTCCATTTCTTTCTTAAGTAGCGGGTAGTGATTTTTCTTGAACAGAGCGATGAACTCGTCCGCGTGACCCCACTTCGCTTTGTAGTAGTACTCAACTACGAACGGTCGTTCCTTTGCTTCCTGCGCGGCAGGGCTTGCTTGCAGGGAGCTGCGAATCGGGAAAGCCAGAGTGGCGGCAGCGATGAGCAGTGGGACGTACCAACGAATAGAATTGAGACCGGGCAGTTGCATGAACTCCTCCATCATTCCTTGAACTTGAGATGAGCGGATGTTACGCGCGAGCCGCCCTCTCGCACAAGGTCTACCTCGAAGCTATAATGCGTGGCGATTGTCGCGGGCACGGAGGAATTTCACTCGATGAGCGATGAGAAAAGAGACCGGGACCTGGGCATGCACTGCCCGATTTCGCGGCGCGATTTCTTGAACGGAATCGCCGTCGGCGTCGGCGGCACGCTGGTCGGGGAGCCGCTGATGGCGGCGATGGATGGCGAGGAGTACGCGCCGGAGAAGGCCGCCGATTACTATCCGCCCGCGCTGACAGGCATGCGCGGGAATCACGACGGCACCTTTACCTTCGCGCATCGCTTGCGCGATGGCGGCAAATGGGATGCCGAGGGCCTGGCCACGAAAACCGGTGAAGCCTACGACTTGGTTGTCGTGGGAGGGGGAATCAGCGGTCTGGCCGCCGCGTATTTCTATCGCAAAAACGCCGGTGCTGCGGCGCGCATTCTGATCCTCGACAATCACGACGACTTTGGAGGCCACGCCAAGCGCAACGAATTCCGCGCAGGCAAGCGCATGCTGCTGAGCTATGGCGGGACGCAATCGATAGAGAGTCCTGGGGCCTATAGCCAGGTCGCGAAGGATCTGATCGCCGACGTGGGAATCCAAGTCGAGCGTTTCTACAAGGACTACGATCGAAAGCTATACACAAAGTTAGGCACCGCAACGTTTTTCAACCAGGAAACATTCGGCCAAGACCGCTTGCTCACCGGCACGAACGTGACGCCGTGGCCGGAATTCCTCGCCAAGGCGCCGCTCTCCGACGCTGTACGTCGCGACATCGCCCGCGTGTATACGGAAAAAGTGGACTATATGGCAGGCTTGTCGAAGGAACAAAAGCTCGCCAAGCTCGCAACCATCAGCTACGCCAACTATCTGACGAACTTCTGCAAGGTGGCGCCGGAAGCGTTGCCCTTTTTCCAGACGTTTCCGCATGATTTATTTGGAGTGGGCATCGACGCGGTCTCGGCGGCATCGTGTTACATGAATCCCGACGACTACGAGTCTTTCATCTATCCGGGATTCGATGGGCTGGGATTTCCGGAACGAGAGAAGGAAGAGCCATACATTTTTCATTTTCCCGACGGCAACGCATCGGTCGCACGCTTGCTCGTGCGTTCGCTGATTCCCGGCGCGGTTCCCGGTACCACGATGGAAGACGTCGTCATCGCGCGCGCCGATTACGGCAAGCTGGATCAGCCGGAGGCCAAAGTTCGGCTGCGGCTGAACAGCACGGTCGTACACGTTCAGCACGCGGACGCTACCGCGAATTCACCGAGAGAAGTGGAAGTCAGCTACATGCGAGGCGGCAAACTCCAATCGGTCCGCGGCAAGAACTGCGTCCTGGCATGCTACAACATGATGATCCCGTACATTTGTCCCGAACTTCCCGAGAAACAGAAGCAGGCGCTGTCGTATCTCGTGAAGACGCCGCTGGTTTACACGCACGTGGCGCTGCGCAACTGGACTTCTTTTTCCAAATTAGGCGTGCGTCAAATCGTTGCGCCGGGCAGTTATCACACCTACATCGCACTCGACTTCCCGGTGAGCATCGGCCAATACCAGTTCCCGAGCAATCCCGAAGAACCCATGGTGTTGTTCCTGCTGCGCACTCCGTGTCGCCGAGGGCTTCCGATGCGCGATCAATATCGTGCCGGGCGCGTGGAATTGCTGGCCACGCCTTTTGCGACATTCGAGCGCAACACCCGGGATCAGTTGGCCAGGATGCTGGGCGAAGCGGGCTTCGACCCCACGCGCGACATTGAGGGCATCACCGTCAATCGGTGGGCGCACGGCTATGCTTACACGCCGAATTCGCTGTTCGATCCTGATTGGCAAGAAGAAGAAAAACCCTGGGTCATCGGCCGCAAACCCTTCGGACGGATCGCCATCGCCAACTCCGACGCAGGCGCCAACGCCTACACCAACGAAGCCATCGACCAGGCGCACCGCGCGGTAAGCGAGCTATTGACGACAAGCTCGTAGGCTCGATGTACATCGGATCGGAAAACTTGCGGGAGAGTTGGAGCGCGGCAATAAACCTGGTCGACGCAGGTGTGCCGGAAGACATCGTCATGAAGATCGGTGGTTGGAAGACAAAAGCCATGTTCTCACGCTACAATGTTATGAACTCAGAACGCATTCGGAAGGCGATTGAGTCAGGTGGTACGTACGTCGCTCAACGGATTGCGCAGGCTTGAAGACAGTGGCCCGATAGTGTAATCGGTTAACACGCCGCCCTCTCAAGGCGGAGACTACGGGTTCGATTCCCGTTCGGGCTACCAACCTCATGATTTCTTGCCCTTCTTTTGAGTCTTTTTCGCCTTGGTTCTCCACTGCCCTTGCGTCTCCATGTCTCTCGCTTTGTGGCTCGACGGGATTCCTCGAAGCAGCCTAAGTTATCACGACGCGTACTCGGTGCCGTAGCAGCGGCGACTCGGTCACCACGTCGGAGCGTGGAACCCTCAGCCGTGAAAATGCGGAGCAGATTCCTCTATGAAATCGACACCGCGACTCCGACACCCGGCGCGACGTGGCGAGGGCCATTGAGGATAGAGCAGGCGGTTCAGACTAGGATTTTTGTACAGGGTTTGTACAGGGATTGTTACACAGACTCGCGGTTTTGAGCGATCTTAGCCGCTTTCGCCGCATCTAGAATCAATAACTAACGTGTTTTCAACACCGCTATCGGTTTCGAGTCCCACCCGCGTCTCCAAAAGAATCCGCTCTGGCCGACCGACACCTTTGTTGATTTCGACGAGGCCCTCTCACCATAGGAACTTCAGCCCAAACTGAACTTGACGCGAACTGGTCGCCGTCGAGGTGATGACACCCGCTGTGGGCGATGGACCGCCCGTCGCCGCCGCGTAAACCACCGGATTCGGGGTGTTGAAGTTGGTGTGATTGAACAAGTTGAAGATTTCGGCGCGAAATTGCAGGCCCAGGCGCTCGGAAAGCAGGAATTTCTTGGCAGCGGAAATGTCTGTTTCCACGAGCGATGGCCCCGGTAGCGTATTTCGTCCTACGTTGCCGTAGGTTCCGGGAAGCGGTTGGATAAACGCGCTGGGATTGAAATAACGGTTTGGTCCGCCTTCGATTACGGTGCCATTGAAGTTGGGATTCAAGGATGGCCGCACGGGATTGCGGGTGTCACCATCGTTCGACGGGTTGTAGGACAACTGCGGCGTGAAGGGCAAGCCCGATTGCAGCGTCTGAATCGCGCTGACCTGCCAGTTGCCGAAAACGTTTTCCCTCCAGCGGCTTCCGTCAGAGTTCTTCCCGCGCGCGAACGGAAGATCATAGGTTGCGTTGATGACTCCGGCGTGGCGAATGTCAAACGAGGCGCGGCCGTAGTCGGCTTTCGGATCGAGCGGATTCGCAACGAAGGCCGGGGAATTTGTAGCGACGCTGGTGTTCACATTGTCGCCGTCATCCAGGGCTTTGGAAAAAGTGTAAACGCCCCGGAATTGGAGACCGTGCCCGAAGCGGCGGTTCACGTCGACTTCGAGTCCGTCGTAGGAACTGATCCCCTCGGAGAGCCAGTGCGTGGTGTTCGACACGGCGCTGTTGGCAAGCAGGGCGTTTGCCGGATAGTAGAGCAAGCCGGCCGGATATGCGGAGGGGCACGGGGACGCCGGGCAGATCGTGGGAGTGGGAAGGTTGGTATCGACGGAAAGCAACTCGTGATATCCGTGCGAGCCGATATAACCTACGCCAAACGAGGTGTTCGCGGAAATCTGCTGCTCCACTTTCAGAGACCACGATTCGACAGTAGGAGTGCGCAAGTCCGGCTGCACACCGCTGGGGACGATTTTGGCTCCCGTGTACGTCGCGTCCGGTGCGATGTCCGAAAACGGGATGCCTTTCGCTGCGAAGACCGTGTTGAACGGGGTGTTCTGGTCCAAACGGTAGCTCAAATTATCGAGCAGCGCGTGGTAGACACCAAATCCTCCACGAATCACCGTTTTCTTTGAGGAGAATGGCGACCAGGCGAATCCCAGGCGCGGCCCTGGGAGGAATTTAGCGTTGTTCGTGGAAAATACGGAGTTACCGACAACCGGCTGGGTGATGATCACGGAGTCCGAGTCAAAAGCATAGTTTGAAGCGCGGCCGTTCACTTCGTTCCACCCGTTGGTGGACTCCGCGCGAAAACCGATGCGCACTTCGAGGGATGGTTTTACACGGATGGCATCCTCCGCGTAAAGGGCTCCTTCGAGCGAGCGCCATCCGAGCGGGGTGTAGTTCGGCGCGTACGTGTAGGTGCTTACGGTTCCTTGCAGAAAGCTTTGCAAGTTGGTGAACGAAGCCTGGCCATACTGATCCTGAACGAGAACGTCATTGGCTTGTATGCGTTGCAGCCAGGCGCCAAAAGTCAGCAAGTGTTTGCCGCGGGTGAGTGTGACTTGATCGCTTCCGGTGAACAGGTTGCGGGCCGCTGTCAAATTGCTTCCGGCGTTTGTGCCTCCGTTCGTGATTTGTGACGCGCCATTCAGGGTTGTGCCGCCGCCGACCACCACCGCGCCGACCGGCTGGCCTTCATGGATCCACCCTGGCAAATCGGCGGTCGTTCCGCTGTCGAAGTAAAATCCGCCGCGAGAAAAGCCGAAGGTGGCGCGGTTTATCAGGGCCGGCGAGAAGATATGGGTCTCGCTCAAGCTGGCCACCTGCTCGCGCAGGAAGACGTTGACGAAACTAATGGGATTGTTTGTCGGGGAGTGGGCTTCGCTGTCGTCGACGGTATAAACGGCGGCGAGAGAATCGTTAGCCGACAGGGTTTGATCAATGCGTATCGTTCCGAAGTCTTCGCGAATGTGTTGAATTGGATTGCTGAACGCTTCGGCGATTCCGCTGGGGGCTCCCGTCGAAGTCAAAAGCTCGGCGCCGTTCGCGACCGGCCAAAGCGCGAGTAATGGCCGAACGCTGGCGGCCGCGCTGGCGCGCGAGGTGTTGTCGGGCACGAGGGTGAGATCGCTCAAACCCAGGGTCTGCCGGAAGCCTTCGTAGTTTACGAAGAAGAAGGTCTTGTCCTTGATGATCGGACCGCCGGCGGACGCGCCAAACACGTTACGTTCGAAGTGCGGAATATCGCCGTGATCGAAGAAGTTGCGCGCGTCGAGCGCGCTGTTACGGAGAAACTCGTAGGCGGAGCCGTGGAATTGCTTCGTACCGTTGGCGGTCACGATGTTGACTTGCGCTCCGGGGCGCTTACCGTATTCCGCGCCGTAGGTATCCTTCACCACGGCGAACTCGCGCACCGCGTCGACTCCGAGAAGCTGTCCGCTAACTCCGCCGGGCGTGTTGTTGATTTCGGAAGCGCTGGTGAATTCGACTCCGTTCAACAAGAAGAGGTTCTCTTGCGGGCGCCGGCCGGAAACGGCGAACATGTTGCCAACGACGGAGTTTGAGGTGCCAGTCCCGCCTGCCCGCTGTGATGTGTAGTTGATGATGCCCGGATTCAGAGTAAGAAGCTGATCGTAGCTTCGGCCGTTCAACGGCAAATCTTTTACCTGGCGTTCACCGACCACGCCGGAAATATCGTCGGTCGTAATCTCAACGACGCCGAGGTTGGCGGGGACTTCGACGGTTTGGTGCACGTCCCCGACTTGGAGCCTTAGGTTCACTTCTTCGCGTGCGCCGACCACTAGATTGATCGCGGTCCTGCGATCTACCTGAAAGCCGGTTTTCGATGCGGCAATCTCGTAATGCCCGACGGCTAGAGCCGGGGCATTGAAATGGCCCGATTCGTCGGTGATCAGTGCGCGCTGCGTTCCCGTTTCCAGGCTCCTGATCGTTACAGTGGCGTCGGGAACGCCCGCACCGGACGTATCGGTTACGGATCCCCAGAGTGAAGCGTCGCCTTGCGCTCGCAAAGGCGCGCTAGAGAGCGTAACGGTCAAAATCATCGAGGACACATGGACGAGCAATTTCTTAGAATAGGAAGCGAATACCTTGAGCCGGCTCATTTCTACACTCCTCTTTTTTGCCTGGTGCGCTCGTGGGCGCAGGTACTTCGATTTGGTTAGGAAAAAGAACTCGAGGACCACTCTGCCGAGTACAAATTGAGAGGCGTCAACAACAACAGAGACAAGCGGGATGGAGCACTGAAGATGTGAGACTGACTGTCACTTCTTTCCGAACGTGAAGGAGGCGGCGAGCCACCGCACTCCGAAAGGTAGCGAAATTCATGGGCGCGAGACTCCCGGCGCCTGCGCGCCTAGCTTCGCTGTCGCGGTGGAATGCCTGGCCGCAACTGCACGCGTACCGGACCACACTAACTGCAGGCCGGCGGCGAGGGCCACGGCTGCCACAACCGCTTTCAGCTTTTGTGCCGGCACCCTTCGGGCAAGTAAGCAGCCAAGCACAACGCCGGGCACGCCGCCCGCGAGTAACTGCAACAGGATCGTGGTGCTGATGGAGCCGAACGACCAGTGGACGGCGCTGCCGATCGCTGCCAGGACCAATCCAAAGACGATGTCGGTGCCAACTACTTGTGCCGGCGACATTTCCGAATAGTTCAGCAGAAGCACGGTACCCAGTGCGCCGGCGCCCGCTGAGGAAAAGCCCGACTCGATCCCAATGGGGAATGCCAGCCACGGCAGCCAGCGGGCATTTTCCACGGCGAAACCTGGATTCTGCACGCGTGGAACGAAGGTGACGCCGGATGTCAGTGCCAGCAGAACACCGAGGACGATGATCACAACGGGGCTGTTTCCCGCTTTAGCCAGAATGCGCAATGCAACGATACCCAGCACCAGGCCGGGTACGGCACCGGTGAGCATAAGACGAAAGTAACGCGAGTGCACTTGTTGGCGGAGGAGATAGAACGGCGCAGCGATGAGTCGGAGCGCGCCCGCAAATACGAATGCAGTGCCAACCGCTTCTCCGGCCGGGAGGCCCACAATCAGAACGAGTGCGGGGACGGTGAAACTTCCGCCGCCGATTCCGGTGAGGCCGACAGCGAGGGCGATGAGAAAACCCAAGAGGAAATGAATCATTTGGTTTTCTCCGAAAACGTGTGGATGCCGCACTCGAGTTTCTTGCCGCTCCAGCGGCCAGATCGTGGATTTGCGGGGTCGGCCGGAATCGCGGTACAGGGCTCGCAGCCTATGCTTGCGTAGCCCTGGTCGTATTGCGGGAGGTGGCTCAGTCCGTGCTTGCCTGTGTATTCCCAGACCTGCGACCACGTCCAATCGGCGAGAGGGCTGACCTTCATGAGCGTTTTGCCGCTGGGCAAGCGGTGGTGTTCTATTTTTTTGAGATTCTTGCGTGTTGGGGATTGTTCGCGGCGCAGGCCGGTGAACCAAATTTCGAAGGGCTCCAGGGACGCCATCAGTGGATCAACTTTGCGTAACTGGCAGCACCTGGCGGGATCATCTTGATAGAGAATGCCCAGTTCGAATTCCTGCCGCTGAACGGTTTTTTCCGGCATCACGTTGACCAGATTCAATTCCCATTCCGAAGCGATACGATCGCGGAATTGATAGGTGTCGGAGAAGTGGTATCCAGTCTCCAGGAACAACACTGGAAGACGTGGCAGCCGTTTGCGGAGTAGATGGAGAACGATCATGTCTTCTGCCTGAAAGCTGCAGGTCAAGCAAGCGGGAGCTGCTCCGGGGGTCGCCAGGACAGAGTTGACGAGGTCTTCCGCGTCGCGGTTTTCTATTGTTTCCGGATCGATCATGGTGCTCATATCAGTCTTCCTTTTCTGAAGTCCATGCGTGTTGACTGAGTCGCAAGAATGCCGCGCGCGAAAGGATGCGGCTCGCCAGGTCTTGGTGCGTGACGAGCGGTTCCGCGGTCACAAAATCAAAAAGAGAGTCTCCAGCGAGTATTTCGAGAGCGCGGCGCGTTTCGACCGGGATGTTGCCTGCGACAACTAGTACGACGAGGCCCGCAGACAAAAGTGGATTGAGAATTGCGGCCATGGATGCGGAGGGAATTTGGTCACCGTCCAGGATGATGGTCTCGAAGCCTTTGTCGAATAGCGCGCGTTCCGCGGATTCAGCGAGGAGACCATTTGGTAACAGGAAGATCGCCGGCAGGTGACCATGGCGCTTGAAACGGTCTTGAGAAGTGATCGCTTCGCGACCAGCAGCGAGCTGTTCCTGTTCTCGGCTGACGCGCACAGCGATTTTGCGTTCCGATAAATCCTCACCGATCATTCCTGCCGCAACCGTAGCGTTGGTCACTGGATCGATCAGAATGAAGCTACCCGTCGCACGGCTCTCCCGATAAGAGTCGATAAAGAGCGGACTGTTTGTTTTCAAGTGCAGAAGCGCGATGCCATTCATTTCCAGTTCTGCGGCGGGTGCGCTAGTCAAGGTGTTCACATCAATGCGGTTCTGAATACGCGTGACCTGCGCTTTGACTTGCCGAGTGGTGTGTTTCGCGAGATAGGTTCGGTGCAGGTCGAGCGGCTTTTCGTTCAGCCACACAACCCTCGCACTAAAGGACCGGGACGCCTTGGGCGGAGCATCGGGTGACACCAGCATGTCGCCGCGGCTGAGGTCTATTTCATCCTCAAGTTCCAGGGTGACCGATTGCGAGCGGACGGCTGCGGCGAGCTTACCGTCGTAGGTGACGATGGAGCGGACACGCGTCGTCTGTCCAGAAGGTAGAGCCAGTACGGAATCGCCCGTTTGAACCGCACCACCGGCGACTTGACCCGCAAAGCCGCGAAATGTGGAATCTGGCCGAATGACATATTGGACGGGGAATCGAATCGCGTCGATGCTGGAAGACGGCTGGATGGCCACTGTTTCCAGGTGTTCGAGCAGCGTTGGGCCGGAATACCAGGGCATGTTGCGGCTGCGCGCAACAATGTTGTCTCCTTCAAGCGCGCTGATCGGTACGCACTGCGCTGCGGGAATATGCAGGTGCCTTGCGAGCGCGAGAAAATCCGCTTGCAGTCGCAAATAAACGTCTTCCCTGTATCCGACCAAATCCATTTTGTTAATGGCCGCAAGAACATTGGGAATTCCCAGCAGCGAAGCGATGTACGAATGGCGGCGCGTTTGGGGCAGCAGGCCTTTGGTCGCGTCGACGAGGATCACCGCGAGATTCGCGGTTGAAGCTCCGGTGGCCATGTTACGGGTGTACTGCTCGTGACCCGGAGTGTCCGCGATGATGAATTTTCTGCGCGGGGTGGCAAAATAGCGGTAGGCGACATCGATCGTGATTCCTTGTTCGCGTTCAGCGCGCAAGCCATCCGTCAATAGGGAGAAGTCGATCGGTCCGGTCGAACGGTTGATGCGGCTCTTCTTCAGGGAGGCGAGCTGATCTTCGTAGACGCCTTTTGCGTCGTGCAGCAATCTGCCGATCAGCGTGGACTTTCCGTCATCCACGCTCCCAGCCGTGGTGAAGCGCAACAGCTCCTTTCCCATTTCTTGCCGAAGAAACTGGTCGAAGTCTTCGCTTAACAAGGGAGCAGAGAGCATCAGAAATAGCCCTCCCGTTTCTTCAGTTCCATCGAGCCTTCTTCGTCGTGATCGATGGCGCGGTTTTCGCGCTCGGAACGGCGGAACGAGATCATCTCTTCGATAATTTTTGGCAGTGTGTCGGCTTCCGACCGTATGGCGCCGGTGCAAGGTACGCAACCCAGGGAGCGCATACGGCACTTCACGGGCTTCGATACTTCGCCGGGCAGGAGTTCAGATTTATCGTGAATTAACACGAGTGACCCGTTCCGAACCACGGTTTCGCGTTCTCGCGCGTAGTAGAGGGGCACGATGGGGATATGTTCCGCGTGGATGTACAGCCAGATGTCGAGTTCGGTCCAATTTGAGAGAGGGAACACACGAATGCTCTCGGCTTTGTCGATGCGCGAATTGAAAAGATTCCAGAGTTCCGGGCGCTGATTTTTGGGATCCCATTGGCCATGCGCATCACGAAGGGAGTAGATTCTCTCCTTAGCGCGTGATTTTTCTTCATCGCGCCTGGCACCTCCGAACGCGGCGTCAAACCCGCCCTCTGCCAAGGCGTCCAAGAGGCTCCTGGTTTTTAGCAGGCCGCAACATTTCTGCGTGCCAAGCGAGAACGGATTTGCGCCCTTCACCAGCGCCTCTTCGTTTCTGTGAACGATGAGTTGCGCGCCGATTTCCCTCGTGTAGGAATCTCGAAACTCGATCATCTCTGGGAATTTGTAGCTGGTGTCTACGTGCAACAAGGGAAACGGAATCTTCCCGGGAAAGAACGCTTTCTGCGCCAGCCGCAGCATCACCGAGGAATCCTTGCCGATGGAATAGAGCATCACCGGATTCGAAAATTCCGCGAAAGCCTCTCGGAGGATGTAAATGCTCTCCGCCTCCAAAGCACGGAGATGGTTCAGGCTTTCTTTCGCGGGAAGCGGCTGATCTTTGCGGGCGCCTCCGCTTGTGCGCGTAACGTCCAACAATTCCTGCATTGCTTGAACCATTTCCTTCCTCGTGGCAAAAAAGCGCGTCAAAAAACAAAAAACCCACCTGCCAGCAGTTCTGGCGGTGGGTTAGAATTACGGCTCGACTAGAGTGAATTTCTAGACTATGAGCCCCCCGGCGCCAGAGCGTACCTGCGCGCAACACGTACAACACGTGGTGGCGGGAGACTGGAGCTGATTTTGATGGAAGCTCACATGACAACTTTACTCTGGGTTGCCTCGAACTGCAAGCGGCTCTTGGGCCATCGGTTCGAGCGGTTGCTGGCAGAAGCGGGTTTAGAGGTATTGATTGGGAAAGTTGCCACAATAAAGCCTAGCTTGGTCAATCTCCATGCAAAACCCGATACTATGCTAACGCCTCTGGTGGAGGGCTATGAGACGAGTGGCTGTGTTTGCGAAAGTCTTGATTGCGTTTGTCTTGGGCGCGAGCGTCGCTGTGGGCCAACAGCCATTCCCGGTCACGTCCACGGTGAACGAATCCTCGATTGCCGGTCGGCAGGTCGCGCTGGATAGCCGGGGGAAGCTATTGCCATGGCCGATGCCGGCCGATACCGGATACTCTTATTCGTCTTATTTTCTTTCGCAATGGACCATCCTATGGGACCAGTACAATCGCCAAAGACTGCCTTACTTTTTCTGCTGCTTCGATTTTGACCGAACTACTTTTGAGATCATGCCGGATTTGCATTACGTCAATTCCACGGGCTATTTACGAGCGATGATGCAGGGTTTTGTCGAACGCCTCTATCCCTATACAGGCGACCCGCACACCTTGGAGTTTCTACAGAATTTTGTGGACTACGAACTTGAGAACGGATTGACCCCGGAAGGCTACGCGTGGGCCCAGGTGCCCTATCCCTCGGCCAATCCGGGGAGTCGCCGCTATACCGGTTGGAGCGAGCACGGTGAGGATTTTGTGGAGCCTCATGTCGTTGGCGAAGATGGCTATGGATACCTCAGGTTGTATGAGATGACGGGGAATACGAAATATCTGCGTGCGGCGATTCGCTGTGCCGACGCGCTTGCGAAGAATTTCAAGCCTGGTGATGAACACAGCTCGCCCTGGCCCTACCGATGTTTTGCACGTGATGGCCGCCTCGATGGCGGAAAGGGGATGTTTCCGTATTCCGCGAATGTTGTTGAGCCGATCATGTTGTTTGACGAACTGATCCGGCTCGATCAGGGCGACATCGCCGGCTACAAAAAGGTTCGCGAGGGAGCTTGGGCCTGGCTGATGAAGTATCCGATGCAGAACAATGTGTGGGTCGGGTATTTCGAGGATGTGAAGGGCAGCATGGACAATATGAACCAGGTCATTCCTTTGGAATTTGCGCGCTACGTGCTGCTTCATCCGGAAAAGGATGCGGATTGGCGTGAACATGCCCGCAAGCTGATTGAATGGGTGAAGACCACGCCGAAATGGCCAAAATATGTGGTACACGGCGCAACGGTCACCACCGAGCAGGGGAACGGCAAGGAATTCTGCTGCAATCTGCCAAATCAATGCTGCGATAGCCATAGTTCAAGGCTTGCCGCTGTCGAGGCGCTCTACTATGCGAAGACCGGAGATGCAGCGTACAAGGAAGCGGCGTATCGGACGTACAACTGGGTGACCTATTTTCAGGGCTTGTCCGAATTCGCGCATGCCCCGTTCAGCAATCAATGGTGGTTTACCGACCAATTTGCCGACGGACCACGCAGGATGATGGATGCCTTTTGGGCCGTTCCGGAGTGGGCGCCGTCCCATGAATCGCATCTGCTAGGGTCGCTCTCGGCGGTTACGAAAGTCGCTTATGGCAGGGGATCGGTCACGTATTCGACTTTCGATGATGAATCCACGGACGTGTTGCGCTTGGACTTCGTTCCTGACGCGATAACGGTGGGGGGTAAAGCCATCAGTCGCCGAAAGGAACTCACAGAACAGAGTTATACCTTCGACGATTCGACCCATGCGCTCTACATCCGACACACAACTTCCAGGGACGTGGACATTCAAGGAAAAAGTGACCGAGTCCCGCCTTGCTATATCACATTCGACGATCCTCATCTTCCGGCAGGGACGCCTCTCGTCGGTCAATATCCTTCCGGTGTCATTGATTGGGGCAAAGGTGATTGGGAGATCGGCACGCCACATGGAAAGTTCGCTACATTCACCCTGGCGTTGGTTAATCCGCAGGCCCGCCAGGCGGATTTTCACTTTTACGTGCCGCTCATATTTTCCGGGATAGATGTCTACAACGATGGAGACACAGATGCGACCCTCGTTGTGCGATCGCCAGAAATCCGCGAGACATCGTTCACCATCAAGCCAAAGGAGCTCCGGCGGCTAAGGACCGGGTGGCGTGACCCGAGCTCCTTGGTGACCTTCGAGATCGCCAATGGTGAAGCGCTGCGCTTTGACAATCTGGCGTACATTCGTCCCTAGAGTCATTGCCGGGTCTCGAATTCTTGCGAGATTGGATTCCCCTTCGCTCAAAGCCGTACCTAGTCGATCCTCTCAACGTCGCCGCGAAGCACCGTGATGGAGGCTTTCGGCAAAACGAAAGTGCGTTCGCGCTTTTCCGGCACGATGGTTGCGACTGGCGGCCCGTCAGGATCGGCGTGACTGTTCTCTCCATCATTTTTCCAGACGTATTGCTCGCTGCCGAAGGTCACCAGCGTGACGGGGCCTGAAAACGATGCCGTTCGTTTGTTTTTGGTGTTGTCAAAAACAACGCGGACGGTGTGCGGGATGTTTTCGTCGCGATTCACTAGCATCACGGCCCATTGTCTGTCGGGACGACGGACCGCGTAGGAGGTGACCAGGACATTTCCCTCGCTGTCGTTGATACCGGTCGTCGACGGGAACATGCGATGCACTCCGGAGCGATGCTGTACCCATTCCAGGTTGATCATACGGGCGGCGAAGTACAGGGATGTGTAGCCGGTGATGTTGTAATCGCGGTCGGAGACAAAGTTTGACCATGTAGCCCAACCCAGGCAGCTATCGTGTACCGGCTCGGGTTGAATGGGCGAGTGGAAGAAAGCTGCGCCGCCGCCTTCGAAGAAGGAGCCGACATTGTCCGCGAGCCATAAAGCGGCGAAGATCGTGCTCATGGGGCCAGTCAAACTGGAAGCGAGGTGGTCCTCGGTCACCATTAACGGGACATCCGGCGGCACGCCGTCGTCTCGCCAGACCTCAAGAATATGCTTCATCAATTGCGGTTCCTGGTAGAGAGTCTTCCAGGTGATGGTGCACGGCTCGAAAGGATAGTGTTCGAACGATACGAAAGAAAGATCGGAGAGGCGGTTGTGCGCTTTTAGGTAGGCTACGAAGCGTCCCATCCAAGACTTTCGACCTTGGGCGTCGGGCCACACGGTGATGTCTTCATTTACGCCCTCGAAAATCGGGCCTCCCAACTTCAGCTTCGGATCCACTTTGTGAATGGCGGCGGCCCATTGCATGTAGAGCGCACCGTAGTCTTCGGGCAGGGCGTGCTTGCCGTCGGGCTCTTCACCTAACTCAATTCCGGAAATAGGGTAGCCGCGTTTCTCGATGTAGGCGATCTGGGCGGCAGCATCGTCGGGCGTGCCGTAGAGCATGGTGACAGGAATGATCGCGGGGAGGTTGTTGGTGAGTCCACTGGTGAAGAAGACGTCAAAGCCGCTGTGCTGGTCGGTTCCGCTTGCGTTCACGTCTCCTGCGGAGTGCCAGGGGTCAATCGAGGAACTACAGTAAGAGACTATTGGTTGATCGGGACTGTCGTTCACGGCCGGAGTGAATTGATCGCTGGCATTCATTGTGCCGACTTGGATTTGCCTTACGGCGTATCCGACGCAGTTGCGGATGTCGTCGGCGCCGTGGTCATCGCAAGTGTTCGACGACTCCGTCATCCAGATTCGGAAGTACTCAGCGGGGACCGGGGCTTCAGAGAGTTTGAGAGTCACCGTGTCGCCTGAGGCGTTTTTCAATACGCCGGACGGAAAGGTTTTCCATTCTCCCTGGGGACCCCGGTCGAAATTGAGGGCATCTTTTCCGACCCAGTATTCGACCTTGTAGGTTGTGGCGTATGGACTGGCCCAGACGATGCGGATCGCGTTCACTGATTGTTCGGACTTTAAGTCTACGACGACCCATTGCGGGTGAAGGGCGTCGCTCTCACCGGTAAATTTGGAGGTGAGGTACGGATTGCTTTTCCAATAGGTGAGGTTCGGGCCTTGAACTGGGCGGTCACCGCTGGTGGAGAAGCCACGGTGAGGCAGGGCATAAGCAAGAACGTAGCGCAGTGGCTCTTTGAGCTCGGTGCTGCCAGTGAAATAGCCGCTCTTGCGGGCCGGATCACTCCAGGTTCCGTTCTCGGTCCAGTGCCACGCGGCCATGCGGAGCTCGGTATTGTTGCGATATGTGATGGGGCCCCATCCTGCGGAGAGAGATTCCTGGACGATGTGAGGGGTGTAGACCTTGTCGATTCCGGTGCGTGATAGGACATCGATCGAGCTGCCAAGCGCGGCGTCGGGATCGAATGAGTTGATGGCGTGACCCGGAGTTGTGTCTACGTGGACCGTTGCGGGTTCCTTCGTTTGGGCACAGACGTTGTGAGCGCAAACGAAAGAGGTAATCGCGATCGCCACGAGAATTTGCCGTGTCATCGTCCTATCTCCCGTGAAAAATGATTGTGCGGTTACCAATTGCTGGGCTGTCATGGGCGCGCAAGAGATGTGTCAGGTTGCGGTCGATAGCGAGGCAGCGACTTGCTTGCGATCGGGATCGACAAGGAGCCAAGCAAAGGCTCCGAATCCGCACAGGGTAGCAGCAACCAGAAATGAAGCGGTCCATCCGTAGCGCCCGGCAATCCACGGGGTCAGCGAGGCTGTGAGCGCGCCCCCGGTTTGTGCGCCCATGTTCATGAATCCGGACACAGAGCCGGAAAACGAGCCGCCAATGTCTGCACTTACGGACCAGAAGGAGCTCTGTGAGAAATAGAGCGCGCCAGCGCCGCCAGCAAGGACTACGCTTGCGAGTCGCGCATTATCGACTCTGGAACCGAATGCAAGGAAGATGCCGGCTAGCGCGATGGCGAAGGCAGCGACACCGCATCGGCCGATGCGGCGTCCTGCGGTGCGAGTCAGCATATCGCTGATGACTCCGCCGAGCGGGCAGGAAATGGCCATGGCGAGAAAAGGAAGCGTTCCATAGAAGGCGCTGGCCTTCAGATTCAGGCCACGCACTTCGCTGAGATACCTGTAGAACCAGGCGAAGAAAATCCAGGCGACGTAGCCGTAGCAAAAGTAACTCGCGGTGACGAGCCAAAGATCTCTGCTGGTAAGGATTTTCGTCCAAGGAGGGCTGGCCTTGACGGTTGTGTCCGTTTGCACGACTAGAGCGCCCAGAGTAAGACCGGACTGGATTTTGGTCAGCTCAAGATGCGACACGTGCGAGTGCTGCTGCGGAGTGTCGCGGGCTGCGAGATACCAGACGGCGCCCACCGCGCAGCCGATCATGGCGCAAGCCCAAAAGGAAAAGCGCCAGCCGTGATGCGCCATGGTGTACGTGACCAGGAAAGGAGAGAGACCGGAACCAACGCCAACGCCGGCGAAGATCACGCCGCTGGCGGCTCCGCGTTCCTGGGTGGGAATCCACCGCGACACAAATTGATTGGACGCGGGATACATGATGGCTTCGCCTGATCCCAGGAGGAAACGGATCGCAATGAGGGCGAGCAGGGGAGTGGCAATGGACCGGGGAACGGCGGCAGTGAGCGCGGTGAAAACTCCCCACCAAAGTACTGCGGCGGTTAGCACGCGGCGTGGACCGAAGCGGTCAGCGAGCCATCCGGCGGGTGTCTGAAACAAGGTGTAGCCGATGAGCAAGGCTGTTGAGAGCAAACCGAACTGAACGTTGCTGAGGTGGTACTCGGCGGAAAGCGAGCTTCCAGCGATCGAAAGGTTCACTCGATCGAGAAAAGCAACAGCGCTTAGAACGAACAGCCATCCTATGAGGAACCAGCGGACGCGGCTTGCTGGTTCCTGGTTCATGCGCGGTGCGCTTGGAATAGTTGGACGAGATGTTCCGTGATGACTTTCTCCTCGCCTGGTTGCTGCATAAAAGAGTTCATGTGGATGATTAACACGCGCCTGCAGTGTGTTATTAATTCGATTTAATTGGGATTGTCAAGGGGGGAGTGCGGGCCCTTCGATGCCGACATCGTAAAGCTGACGAGAGATCGAAGTCGCTGATGCCGGCTGACCATGGATCGAGGCTCAGTCCTCGCGAGCTGAATGATCTTGTCAGTCTCCTGATCAGCGTGGCAAGACAGGACAAATCCGGCCCTGATACGACGAAGAAAGCCGGCGAGCCGAACGACAAAGACGAGTGAAGTTGCGGCGGCGGAGTATCGCCGCACCAACTCAAAGGAGAAACGGTAACCGTTCGATCGAGTCATTTTCGCGACCGCTGGCGTTGAGGGTAGCCTTCCCCGACACGGGAATACTGCAGTTGACTCCCTTCGCGAACGCATCGCAGCAAGAGGCCGCCGCGACTCATGTCACCTCGTCCAACAAATTCGGCGGGAAACATCAGTCGCGCGCCAAACAGGCCGCTCAAGGGCTCCAGATATTTCGGTGTCGCAATACTGCCGAGCAGTACGGCTTCGCAGTCCTCGCCCATCGCCACAGAGAGGGCGCGCGCATCACGCTCCAGGGGAATACGGTATCGTGATTCCGTCGCCGCTACTGGGACCGAAGAGATCTCGCACAATTCTTCAAACGTGACGACTTTGTCGGGCGACACCAAGCCTCGGGCCGCGGTGATCACCATGATGCCCGGAACGCCCGGCGGTGGATCGGCATAAGCGCGCGCGTAAGCCAGCTTCCCGCGAAAATAAAGTCCGCTAATGAAGCTAAAGACTTCTCCCAGCGGAGCTCCTTCACCGCGCAACCGTTGAGCCAATGGCGACTGCGCCGAGTCGCCCAAGATCAGCCGTCCCCGCACGCCAGTCGCATTCGCCGGGGACAATAAGAAGATCCTGCGTCGTCGCCCCGCATCGGAAGTGACCCCTGGGTTCAGATGAGCGTCATGCTCGGGAACGTGACCGGCGAGCTTTATTTTTTTGTCCTGCATTGCCTCGCGTGCAGCAACCTTTTTTTGTGTACTGAGGTCATTGACGCCGGGACAGCGCGGCATTAAGCTGCGCCGGGAAATTACATGATGGCAAAACGCCTCGCCTCACGCTACACCGAGATCGGCTGCCGTATTCCCAGGGAATATTTCTGGGTGATCGGATGGGGAGAAAGCGATGTCGGCGTCGAGACCGGTTCGTATGACGCTGCCCTGCACATGGCCGGGATCGAGAATTACAATGTGATGTTGTATACCTCGGTGTTGCCGCCCGAGGCTGTCGAACTTCACCACTTGCCGGATATTCATCACGGATCTGTACTGGAAGGAATTATCGCCCTACAGCACGCCGACAAGCCGGGAACGCGCATTACCGCCGGTGTGCTCCTGGCCAAGGTCTACCGTGTCTCCGATGAGTCCTACCTTGGTGGCTTTGCGTGCGAGTACGCCGGCCACGGATCGGTCGAAGAGGCTGAGGCCAACCTACAGGAAGCCATGCGGCAACTCTTTGAGCGGCGCTATAAGTCGAAGTCCTATCGACTCGAGTTTGTAAAGTCGGTCGTGCGCACATTCACGCCGGAGAAATTGTTCGGTACGATTCTCGTCGGCATTGGATTTGCCAGTTATCTCGTACCCATCCTAGAAGCGGACGTGCAGATCACTCCTTCTCATAAAGACAAATCGCACGTCAAATATTCGACGGAGTGATTTGACTCTGAAAAATTGCGCCGACAGTGCGTCCAGGGTAACAGGGCTGGAGCTGCTCATGCTTTCTCGTGAGCCATCCTAAGGAAGTTTGCGAACTGCCTTCAAACGAAGATCAATGTCGTCTAGAACTGGATCGACGTCCGCCAGAGTGTCCACAACATAGTGTGCTCCTGCGTTTTGCAGTTCGGTGCGCGCCCAGCTCAGGCGAGCCTCGCGTTCGGACGCGGAGAGCGCTTGAAAGTCCTGGAAGGAAAGTGCGATAGCATTTCCGGTACCGGCCACGCCAATAGCCCACGCGCCCGCGTTCAGAGCTTCATGAATATCGGAGGGCGTATCTCCGATCTTGGCGATAGCCGACAGGGGCCAAATTTGCAGCCGCACGGCGTTCTCATAAATCATGAAGGGTTGAGGTCGACCTGCTCCTACTTCTTCGGGAGACAGACTGCAATCTGGGATGTATCCTTCTTTCGCGCTTTTTTTCACCAACAGATCAAGCATCGCCCGTGTGTATCCGGTCGTCGTGCCGATCTTGATGCCCCGCCGTCGAAAACGCTGCACGGCGTCGAGCACTCCCGGAATTAGATCCGAATGTTCGGTGAAACACGAAAACTGGAGAGGAATGAACGCGCGATACATTTCCTCGACGACCGCTTCATCCGGAGCGTTTCCATGCACGGCTTGCCAGGCGTCTCGGACCCTCGGAATGGAAATAATTTCACGGATGTGATCCTTCTTGGGCAGACCCATGTCCCGGCGTATCTCAGACTCCGTCAATTCAATGTGCGCACTCGCAAACAGCTCATGTAGCGTAACCGCAGGCGCAAGGCTTCCGTGATCAACGGTCGTACCGGCCCAATCCAGAATCAATCCTTTCAGACGGTCGGCGTGAACTGTCGAAGGAGGAACCGCAGCATTGAGAAGTCTCAAGCGGCCACGCCCATTTGACGGAAAGTTTGTTCGGCGAGCCCGAAAGACATGGTCATGCCGATTCCACTGGTGACCGTAATCACATGAACGCCAACGGCCGGATTCGATCTCATATACGCGTGTTCAGGGTGTTTCGCATAAACCCCATGCCACTCCTCGGCGATTTCCACTGTCGGGGCTCGTAAGTATCGTTTCGCATAGTCGAGAATCAATCGGTTTATTTCGGGCTTGTCGAAAATGTCGACGGCAAGTCCATATTCGTGGCTGTCGCCGATGATCAGCTGACCTTGCGGGGTTTGCGATACCATCACGTGAATGCCCCACCTTTCCAGTTCCGGCGTTTCGCGAGAGATGCGATCCTTCAGCGCTTGCAATGTGCTACATACTTGAAAGGTCGGGTAGTGCTTGAATGTAAGTCCAAAAGCGAGTGAAGGTCCCAACTTCCAACCTTGTGGCTGCGGAACCGTCCGCATCATCTGTAACTTGCAGCGCGTTAGTCCAGTGTCCTGAAAGCTTTGTGGAAAGAGCGTTTGAAAGTCATCGCCGGTCGCGACAACAATCGTGTTAGCGTCCCAGCGCCGGTCCGCGGTGTATACCGCAGATTCCTCCACCTTTTGCACCGCCGTGTTGAAATAAAACTGCGCTCCATATCTGTCTGACAGGAACTTGGGAAGACTGCCGACGACTTGGCGCGGATTCGTTGTTACTTCGGTCGGGCTCCAAAGAGCGCCGAGCAAGCCATCCGAAAGGACGGCACTGCTCCTCGCAAGAACTTCTTGCGGCCCGATCCAGCCGCAATCGTAGCCCAGAGCCGCACCCTTTTCGGCAAACTCTTTTGCTACGGCCGCTTCGTCGTCTCGGTATGCGACGTGCAATGAACCTGTCTGAAAAAACGGGAAGCGGGCCTGCTGGAGGACTTCGAGCCAAAGCTCCCGGCTCCGCAGCGCAATATCGTGCAGCTGGCCCGCCGGTTGACCAATCGGCCAAATCATCCCGAAGTTTCTAATGGACGCGCCCATCGCGGATGGATTGCGTTCGAAAACTGCGACGCTTCGCCCGGAACGAGCGGCCAAATAGGCGTGTGCGAGCCCCACGATACCCGCACCAACGACTGCCACATCGACATTCCGATTGGTCATAGCCTCAAATATTCCTTCCGGGATTGTAACTGTCTATTGCGAGAAAGGCGCGCCCGCAATACCGCGAGCGTGCGTTTCCCTTGACGATAGCCGAATCAGAAAATCAAACGCAGCACTATCTGAATGGAAGCGGTCCAGCCTGCGACTTCTCGTTTAGTGAACGGCGTCGCTCTAAGGGAAAAACTAGAAAGCAACAAATGAGCGTGTGTGGCAACTCAAATCGGAGGCTATGAACATTGGACTGAAAGCTGTAATTTAGAATGTGGGACTTGGCCAGAATAAGGCGAGACTTTAAAATGGGAGCATCGTGAAGATAGGAATCGATTTTGGTACCACGCGAATCGTCGTTGCGGCCGCGGACCGCGGCAACTATCCGCTTGTAAATTTCGAGGCGCCCGACGGACGGGTCCGGGACTGGTTCCCGTCTCTCTTGGCAGTCTCGGGAGACAAACGCGTTTATGGATGGGAGGCACTGGAGCAGCAGGGCAAACCCGGCTGGACCGTGGTGCGTTCAATCAAGCGCCGTTTGAAAAGCGCGGGTCCATGCAGCGAGATTGCAATCGGTGGCCGGAGATTCAACTTGAGTCAAGTCGTCACCGAACTGATCAGCGCTTTGCACCGTGAGCTCAAGGAGAGATCTACGCTGGGCGCGGGCAAATACGACCGCCTCCAAGCCATGCTGGGGATACCGGCAAACTCCAACAGTAACCAGCGATTCCTCACGCAAGAGGCGGCGCGAGCAGCTGGCTTCGAAGTGCTCGGGTTGTTGAACGAGCCGTCGGCTGCTGCGGTTGAGTTCGCCTACCGCAACGGAAGCGACCGCAAGGCTCGTGAGAAAGCCGGACTCCTTGTTTATGATTTGGGTGGCGGAACCTTCGACGCTTCGCTCGTTGCCCTTGGTGAAGCAGAGCACTCCGTGATCGCGTCGGATGGCATTTCCGATTTGGGCGGCGACGACTTCGACGAAATCCTTGCGAGGCTGGCCCTTTCGGAAGCCGGAAAGCCCGAACTTCACGAGGACTCGCTAACAGCGGCCGAGTGGTATCTGCTTTTTGACGAATGCCGCGAAAAGAAGGAATCCCTTCATCCAAACAGCCGCAGAATCACCATCGATCTGGAGCGAGTCCGGAAGGGCTGGAGAGAAGTTTCCTTCGGCGTGGACCCTTTCTATGAGCTATGCCGTCCTTTGGTGGAAGGATCGCGCAAAGTTGTGGAGGATCTGTTGGCGGCCCACGCGGAACAAGCCATTGATACTTTGTACTTGACCGGTGGAGGGTCGGAGCTGCCTCCGGTGGCCCGAGTCCTTCGTGAGACCTTCGGACGGAGAGTCCGGCGCTCCGCCTACATGCGTTCGGCCACCGCCATCGGTCTGGCCATTCGCGCGGAAGGGTATGAAGACCTCCCTCTCCGCGATCAATTCACAAAAAACTTTGGCGTTTGGCGGGAAGCCGATGACGGCCGCAATGTTGTCTTTGATGTTCTCTTCCCGCGCGGAGTAAAGCTTCCCTCACGAGGTGAGGAACCTCTGCGGATCGTTCGATCCTACCGCCCGATGCACAACATCGGACATTTTCGTTACTTGGAATGCGCGCAGCTCGGCGCCAACGATCAGCCCCACGGCGAAATCAACAACTGGGATGAGATTCGCGTGCCCTTTGATCCCGAACTGCGCGATTCCTCAGACCTTGCCGATCAACCGGTCCAGCGTCACGCTCCCAGCAAGGAAGGATGGATTCAGGAAGAGTACACTTGCGATGCCAACGGCGATGTGAGAGTGAATATCCACGACACGGTCACCAAACAGACGAGCGAACACCGCCTCGGTCGCTGGTCAAAGCATCGCAAAAGAGCTCAACGCGCATAGCGAGGCACGGACTACTTCTCGTTAGGAGTGACGATTCGAGCGGATCACCGGAGATCAGCTGCTCCGGGCGTATCGGCTTCGCAAGGATATCGAAGCGATGTCCCTGGTGACGGGAGTTCTCGATCCGGATCTCAACACTTGTCCAAAGTCCTCACGCCGGCGGGAATGCCGGCCACTCCTCCACATCAGGCTTGCCCTCCTCTTGGAGCCTCAGATAACGACAAGGGCCTCGCCCACTCAATACCGTGATCTGTGTAACCCGGAATTCCTCTTCACTGGTACCCACAGCTCTACCGATCGATCGAAAGCGCAACTTTTGTCGCAGTGTGGGAATCTCAGTGGAGGAGCAGTGGAAAAGCGCCAACCCCATGGTGGAGCCGCCCTTACGGTACTCCCGACTCGGAAGTGCTTAAAATCCCGAGCGAGGAGAGTTATCATTGGCAGCGACCAGGAGTTCTCCGTGCCTAAATCCGTGCTGATCGTGGACGATCATGAAGCAGTGCGAAGGGAGCTTCGGCGTTTGTTCGCATCGCAAACAGAGTTCGTGGTGTGCGGGGAAGCGGCGGATGGCGCCGAGGCCATCTCCATGGGCGAGCAGCTTTCTCCCGATCTCGTCATTTTGGATCTCGCGATGCCAGAAATGAACGGTTTGGAGGCAGCCGGGGCGCTCCGATTCATGCTTCCGGACGCCACATTGTTCCTGCTTACTGCTTACAAGAACCGAGAACTGGAGCTGGCAGCGTTCCAATCGGGCATACGCGCGGTGTTCTCGAAATACGATGATTTAGACGGTCTGATTGGTACCGCGTGCGCGGAGCTGGGAGTTGCACAGCGGTCCGTCGGTGATTCCAGGTCACGGGTCCAGAAATTACCCGATCCCCCAGAAGGTTAGTGGTCCGGCTTCCGGCCCATCAAGTTCCGATCAGCGCCTTTCTCTGGCCTTCCAGGCGTTCGAACAGCAATCGTCCTGAGCGTAGAATGCTTCCCCCAGAGGCTTACTTCAGTTGCTTCATTGAGTGCTTGATCTATGCGATTTAGCCTTTGGGGTTGGGGACGAATTGATAGCCGAGGCCGCGGACGGTTAGCAGGTGGCGAGGTTTGGAGGAGTCGCGCTCGATGTAACGGCGGAGGCGGACGATGAAATTGTCGATCGCCCGGGTGTCGGTGTCCTCGTGAAGATTCCAGACGTCGTGCAGAATGGCCTTTCGCGACACGGGGTGGCCGCTGTTGCGAATAAGGTAGCCAAGGAGTTCGGCTTCCATCAGGGTGAGTTGGAAAGTTTGCTCGCCGCAGTGCAATTGCAGGCTCTGAAAATCGAAGACCTTGCTGTCGAACGTGAAGATTTCGGGCGATTCGGTCGTAGGCGCGGTCGACGTCGACACCGGCGAAATCGAGTTTTGATGCCAGCTCCTTCGACGTAGCAGGCTTTCCAGGCGGGCCAGAAGGATGGCTAGATTAAAGGGCTTCGCAAGATAATCGTCTGCGCCGGATTCGAATCCTTTGAGAACGTCTTCGGGACGACCACGCGCGGTCAGCATTAATAGGGGAATGTAATTCTGAGCTTCGCGGAGCTCCCGGGCGACCGTAAAGCCGTCTTTGCCAGGGAGCATGACGTCGAGGACCAGAGCTTCGAAGTCGTTGCTTTTCTTAAGAAGAATCTCCAGCGCTTCCTCGCCCTTGCCGGTGATTTGCACGGAATGACCTTCCGCTTCCAGATTGAAGCGGAGCCCCGTGGCGAGATGCGCTTCATCTTCGACGATGAGTATGCGACTCATGTGCGATAGACCCGGGGCAGCCTGAGAGTAAAGGTGCTGCCGAACCCTTCGCCTTTGCTTTCGGCGAAGGCGTCGCCACCGTAGCGGCGGGCCACTGCGCGCACGATAAACAGGCCTAGCCCGGTGCCCTTTACCTGTCCTGTGGCGGGGCCTTGCACGCGGTAGAAGCGATTGAAGATGCGCTTGAGCTCGGGGCCAGAAATGCCGATTCCATGATCGCAGACGCTTAAGGAAATCGTGTCGATATTGGGCGTACGGACTTCGACGACGATATCCTTTTTTTCGCCGGAATATTTGATGGCATTGTCAAAGAGGTTGAATACGGCGGTACGGAGCTCCTCGGGATTGCCCATAACAGTCAGGTCGTCCGGCGGCGGACTGCTGAAGCGTAGGGCTTCCGGCGGCAAATGATGGCGAAGGCGGGCGAGTTCCAGCGTTTCCGCGACAATCGCGCCGAAGTTAATTTCCTGCCAATTGCGCTTGTGGGTGAGGTGCCGGGTTTCGCCGGCTTTCAGGACCTGCTCGACGGTGCCGAGTAGCCGCTCGGAGTCTTCGAGCATGATGCGGTAGAAGTCTCGGCGCTGGGCTTCGTCGAGGGGACGACTCTGTAGCGTTTCGAGGTAGAGGCGAATGGAAGCGATGGGTGTTTTCAGTTCATGGGTGACCGCATTCAGAAATGTATCGTGGCGTTCGTTCCGGCGGATTTCGCGGACGATGAAGATGGTATTGACGACGAGGCCGGCGATGATGACGCCGAAGAAAACAATGCCGAGGACCAGTGGAACGACGCTGCGCCAATGATAGACAACCCAACTGACATTGAGAAAAACAGCCAGGGCGACGAGACAGGCGCCAAGCGTAATGAAAAAGGCGATTGTTTTGCCACGACTGGTGATCCGCATTGTTTGCCTATTTTAGTTCATACGGGGCACGTATGCACTCGACGACGGATGGAGAATCCCGTTTCGGAACTGGCTCGGCCCAGCTCGCTGCGACATACTCGAGCGCGCTCCTGCTATTTACTTGTGGGGTCAGAGGGCTTGAAAATAAAGAGCCGCGACCTTGGGCCGCGGCTCTCTGCGAAATTTCTGAAGAGCTTAGTCTCCCGAGGCTACCGCTTCGGGCTCGACCGCACCTACAGGCGGCATAAGAATCACGCTGGTAGCAGGAGACTCAATCTCCTGCGGGGTGAGGTGCAGTTTGGGCAGTTTGATATCCCATGCGAGGCCGAAGGCGCGCAACACGCAAATGCCATACCAGTTCATGTCCACTTCGTACCACGCTAGACCGTGCCGCGCGGCCTGCGGTGCCGCGTGATGATTGTTGTGCCAGCCTTCGCCGAAGGTCAGGACGGCCACCCAGAAACTGTTGGTGGAAGTGTCCGAGGTGATGAAGCGCCGCGAACCCCACATGTGCGTGGCGGAATTGACCAGCCAAGTGGAGTGCAAGCCCAAGACGGTGCGAAGGAAGACAGCCCACATCATGACCGAAATGCCGAACGGTAGCGTGACGAGTGCCAGAACCGTGATCGGCACCCAGTGGTACTTGCTGATCCACATATGAAATTTATGCTTTCGCAGGTCGGGAACATAGGGCAAGAGTTCCGCGGTGTTCTGGTGCATGGCTTGGCCGGTAATGATCCAACCCATGTGAGCCCACAGGCCGCCGTCTTGCGGAGAATGGGGATCGCCCTCTTTGTCGGTGTTCTGATGATGAAGGCGGTGCGTGGCGACCCAGGCTATGGGACCCCCTTCGAGAGCCAGCGTGCCGCAGGTAGTCAAAAAGTATTCCATCCACACCGGGGTCTTGTAGCCGCGGTGGGTCAACAACCGATGGTAGCCCATGCCAATTCCCAGGCACCCGGCAACGCAATAGAGCACCACCGCCACGATAAGTGCCTTCCAAGAAAACAGGAAGAGAGCGGCTATGGCGCCTACGTGGAACAAAATCATGAATGAGGTGGTGGTCCAGTTCAGCGGTTGCTTGAAGGTGCGATCTGTTTTGACAAGGCTCATTTCTCGGGATCCTTGGTGTCGATTTCGTGCTTGGTACGCTTACGAACGTAGCACGTCGGGAACCGGGGCTCTGTAATACTTGTGTAATCGTGAGTACAGGTCCCGCGAGATTGTTACTGGTGAAGGGAAGTCGAAAGTCCGAAGTTAGTGGTTGAAAATTCGAGGTTGGAAGTCGTGGCCGAGCTGCGCCGGCGCCGATCGCTAATCTTTCCCTTCGGCGCGGGCTCGCTTGCGGAAAAAAGGAATGGCTTGAGCCACTTTGGCTTGGCCGGCCTGAGCCCAATTTGGGACAGGCCGGGGCGTTTCCGCGAGAAGATTAGAAACATGAATTAAGGAAGGGTGGCAGTCGGCAACGAGCTTGACGAATGCCGTCAGTGGCACCGCGAGAATAATTCCCATAACGCCCCACATCCAGCCCCAGAACAACATGCCCATGGTCGCCGCGACCGGGCCGATGTTCACCCGCGATCCGATGAATTTCGGCACCAGTAAATTGGAAGCGATTATGTGCAGGGCAACTACCGTCAGCAAGATCACTACGTAAGGACCTGGCGTATCGAACTGAAGAGTGCCAGCCAGCAGGGGCAGAGCGGCAGCTAACACCGCACCGATGAAGGGCACCAGGTTCAGAACGCCGCTGGCGATGCCGAGAGGCAGTGCTCCCTGAAGCTTCAACTCAAACAAAACGGACACGGTGATGGCCGCCATCAAGGCGCCAATCACCAGGTTCCCGAGGGCAAAGCCACGTACCATTTGGGTGAGGCGAGTGGTGAATTTAGGTACGTCCATCTTGGCGCCAAAGGCATTGGCCAGCCAATCGTAGAGATGCGATTTTCGCACCAGCATGAAAAACATCAAGAACGGAACGATGCCTCCGACGATCACAGCTCCCCAGGCCGAGCCAACTCCGCGGATTAAGTAAGAAGGCCACGCGGGTGTTTCGCTGACTCGGACCTCCTGGACGCGCTTCGGCGAAGGGGCCGAGGTAATGCTGCCGGCACTCTTTTGTACTTGCTCGATCCTTTGACTCAGCGGCTTAACCGCTTCTCGGATCCTCTCGGCGTACTCGGGTATGTTATCGATCATCAGATTAGCTCTGCTGTACGAGACACACACCAACAGGGTCATCAGGAGCACCCCGGAAACGACGAGCACGGCCGCGGAAAAAAGGCGGGGAACGTGTAAGCGCTCAAAATATGTAGGAATCGGATCTAGTAAGATGGCGAGAAATCCCGCTAAGAGGAACGTAATGCAAAGGGAACTGGCGAAGAAGCCGAACGCCACGATGATGGCAATTACGATTACCCAAAGAAGTGCGACCACCCGAATGGGTGGTCGCGGCTGGGTCATTAACTCCGCGCTATCTGCCATGCGGATGTCCGGTAGCGTGCCCGGTGCGCGAATTCATCTGCAGCATAAGAGCTCCGTTCGTTGGAAGATTCTTAATTTTTCGTTCAACCCGCCGTCCAACTTACGGTGCGGTCTAGAAACTCGACGCCGGAACCCTCGGGGTTTACTGCCCTTGTAAAGTTAAAGTCGCCCTAGCAACGTCAAAGCGACTACCCTTACAAGCGCCCGAGGAGCAACAAAATCACGAGGACCAGAACGACGAGACCCAAACCGCTGCTAGGATAGTATCCCCAACCACGACTGTAAGGCCAAGTCGGCAGCGCCCCAAGTGCTACTAAGAGCAAGATCACAACTAGAATGGTAATCATGATTTGTGTCGCCCCCCATCGCCGTTGTAGGGAATGCTGAGGCTTTCAACCCTCCGACCGCGCATTAAATGCTGAAAGCAACTTTTGAACAATCGGTCCATTCGTGTAGCTTTTGCCGGACACTGCGGTATCTTGTGTCCTGGTATAACAGGCTCAACATTCGCGGTCTTTGCAACGGGAACGCGGGATTTGTGGTGAAGGGTGAAACACCCTAAGCGCATTCGGTCCCGCGCTCGACAAAATACAGGGAAACAGGTATGTCAATCTAGGAGTGACTGCCTAATCATAACGTAGCAAACGTTGCACGCGAAGGTCCAAGAGAACGGTCAACGGAGGATCGGGATTTTTTCCGCTAAACTTTAATAATGGCGCTGCGCATCGTAGTAGCTGACGATCACGACATCATTCGCCGCGGACTAAAGCAGCTTCTCACCGCGCATCACGGCTGGGAGGTCTGCGCGGAAGCCAAAACGGGCCGCGAGGCGGTCTCCATCACCGAACAACTTAAGCCCGACATCGTAGTGATGGACATCAGCATGCCCGACCTGAACGGTCTAGAGGCGGCCCGCCGCATCAAGAAAGCACTTCCCCGAACGGAGATATTGATTCTGACGCTTCACTTTTCCGACCAACTCGTGCGCGAGATCGTGGAAGCCGGCGTGCGCGCTTACATTATGAAATCGGATGCCGACAAAGATTTGGTGTCCGCAGTTGAAGCGCTGTCGAACCACCGCTCCTTCTTCACCGCGCGAGCTGCGGATATGCTCCTGGACGGATTCAGCCGGCAACATGCCGCTCCGGACCCGCAGGCGTTGCTGCGAAGCAGGCTCACGTCGCGCGAACGCGAGATTGTGCAACTCCTTGCAGAAGGGAAGAGCAGCAAAGAAGTCGCGGTCGCTTTGGGAATCAGCGTGAAGACCGCGGAAACGCATCGCGCGAACATCATGAGGAAGCTGGAACTGCATTCGGTCAGTGAATTAGTTCGGTATGCTGTGCGGAACCAAATTATAGAAGCGTAGTTTAAGTAAAGCGAAGAGTTCTTCGGTGAGTTGGATGACCCTTGCTGGAGCAGGCATACGGCGGCCTAACGTCCCCCTTCTCCATCGAACGAGTCTGGAGGGAACGTGCCGCGAGTATTGATTGTCGATGATCACGCCGCAATTCGGCGAGGAGTCCAGGGTATTTTGCATTCGTTCCCGGAGTGGGAGCTATGTGGCGAGGCCGACAATGGACAGGAGGCAGTGCGGCTTGCCGAGTCGCTGAGACCTGAAATCATCATCATGGACGTTTCGATGCCGGTGCTGAACGGCTTGGAAGCCACCCGCATCATTCGAGACGCGCACCCGGAGACCAAAGTGTTGCTGTTGACGCTCCATTCATCGACGGAGTTGGTGCGCAGTGCCTTTCGCGCCGGCGCGAGAGGCTATGTGCTCAAGTCGGACGCGGAACAAGAGTTGGTACGAGCGTTGCATGTAGTTTTGGGCGAGGGAACCTACGTGAGCCCCGCCATCGACGAGAATGTTGCACAGAAAGTGGTCGAGGAATTGCGCCGGCAGCAGCAGAACTAGCAACGGCTTAGCTGCCTGGTCGCCACCATGTATACCATGTATCTTGACCCGAAGTATCTTGACCGAACTTAGCAGGCCGCATGAAAAATCGACGCGACGGTATGGGCGACCTTGGCGACGTCCGCAATGGAGCGGACAATCCTTACCCTGCGCGAACGGAGGAACCTGTGTCGGACAAAGGACGCGAATTCGCCAGCTTGCTCGTGGGATTTGGCGTGGGTGTGGGGTTGGCGATCTTATTTGCGCCGCAATCGGGCAACGAAACCCGCGAGTGGATCAGTGTCAATTGCGAGGACGGCTTCAGGCAGGTTCGGCGGCGCGGGCGAAGATTGATTTTCGAAGCTCAAGATTTGCTGGATCGTGGCGAACACACCGTTAGCCGCGCCCTGAGGACCGGTAAAAACGTGCTCGAATCCGTGGCCGACAAACTCGATTAAGTCTTCCGAATCTAATCCTTGAGATGCCATATAGCCCGCTAGGAATTTTAACTTAGGTGTTGTTCCGCTATCTGCTACAGATAAGTTTCACTTAATTTACCCCTCCTTTCGTACATCCGTACGGACTCTCCCCGATTGAGAGATGCTGAGCTGATAGGCACATTGTGCGTAACGCCGGATCCGATATTTATAGAGTTCCCGGCACGCTCGATACCGTGGAGGCAGTTCACCACGGACTAGCAAAGGAGAAACATGAGGTTGAGCAAATTATTTCTTATAGTCATCCCGGTCATTCTGGTTGGGGCGCTGGCAGGATGTTCGGATACCAACAAATCTCCCGACGTCACGGATAACATTCGGAAATCGCTCGACCAGGCTGGATACAAGGACGTGAGCGTAAGCCAAGACCGAGAGAAAGGCGTCGTGACCTTAAAGGGCACAGTGCCGACTGATGGTGACAAAACACAAGCAGAATCCATTGCTAAGTCTAGCGCCGGCGCACAAGTCGTGGCAGATCAGATCGCCGTACGGCCTCCGGGCAACGAAAGCGACGCCAAGACCGTAGATTCGGACCTCGATAAGGGCATCGAAAAGAATTTGGACGCCATGCTGGTGAAAAATAGGCTTGAAAAGGGCGTCAAATACGACGTCAAGAACGGCGTAGTTACCTTGACAGGCGATGTGCGTTCACAATCGCGGCGTACACAGGTGGAAAGACTGGCCTCCACAGTGCCGAACGTCAAGCAGGTGGTCAATGAACTTGAGGTGAAGAATCAGAAAGCCAGCTCGCCGAGCTAGGTTCTCTGCAGACCACTGATATACCGGGACTGATATGGCCAGTTTGGCGTTTTACACAGCGCCAGACTGGCTTTTTCTTGTTAGGATAGTGCGAAAGTTCGCAGGACCAATACTCAGTGGGATCGAATTGGCGCGAACGACGTGTGCGGAGGTCTGTGACACACGGTCTCGCGCAACTTGAATTTTGAAAAATGGTCAATTCGGAAGCGCGACCGGCCCTGCTTGCGTGAGGTTCAGGAGCTGCTGACGCAGCCTGACGCGGGCGCGAAAAACGCGAGACTTCACGGTAGAAACCGTAATTCCGAGCGCTTGGGCCAACTCGCGATTCGTCCAACCTTCGGCTTTCTGCAAAATAAAAGTATCTTGCAGCGACGGGTTCAAACCGCTAAAAGCTTTCCGAGTCAGCTCCTTGCTCATGTACTGACGTTCCGGATCCTGCCGGCTGTCCTCGATCTCCGGAAATGGCCGCGGCTCATCTTCGGAATTGCTGGCGTCATGGTAGTCCGATATGCGCTCGGAGTTGCGTTTCCGCAGCTTCATGAGAGCTTCGTTGATCGTAATGCGGACCAGCCAGGTAGAAAATTGCGAATTTCCTTCGAACCGGTCGATATGATGGAACGCTTTTACCAGCACATTCTGCAGGTTGTCTTCCGCGTCTTCTCGATTTCGGAGCATGTTCAGAGAGAGTCCATAGACTTGGCCTGAGTGTCTGCGAACGAGTTCGGTAAACGCTTCTTCGTTTCCCGCCTGGGCCCTGGCCACCAACTGCCGTTCGGGAATATTCGCTTGGCTCTCCATGTTCGGAAACACTCCTTTGCAGAACGTACAAAGTTTGATGGAAACGTTATAGAGCGCGCAGCCCTAACGAACAATACAGCGGTCCATGTAGTTCAGAGACAACGAGCGTGTACCGGTTTGGGACAATAGGATAGAGAAGCTGGAGAGATATAAGGACAGTAATTAGAAACACTTAGGCGGCCCGCTCCAGAATTAGAAAGTTCTGAACTGGAAAGCTCGTAGCCTTGCAGTGGAACAAGGCCGATCTGTGGAAAGGCATCGGAACGCCTTGTTTCAGACTGAACCAACAACCAACCGACGATCCTATCTTGGGAATAGAGAAAACTCCCGCAAGTCACCGCGTGTACCGTAACCCTCATACGGTCAGATGTTTGGTCGGGTCTGCACCGCCGTGAAATGGCATGCGGCTTGCCTCATATTCCCGGTAGGGAGACCCGGTGTCTTTGCACTGGCGTGGAACGGAAAAGAAAATTGGTAAGAGAGTCGCCGATTGAGGTGCGCCACGAATGTGTTGGGCGGCATTGGGGTGATGCGGCACGCCTTGCAATCGTTCTGACGCTGTTTTTGGCGCCATATCTCACGAGCGCTCAAGCGTCGGTTCGCGACGAGTACAGAACTAAGGCGAGCTATCTCGCAACGTTCCCCAGCTTTATTGAGTGGCCGGAGAACGCATTTTCTTCCCCGGACGCTCCATTCCTGGTCTGTGTCCTCGGTGATTTCCGTTTTGGCACGGCCCTCGCGGAATTCGCCCGCAGTTCATCGCCGCACGGCCGGCGGATCGACATCCGATGGGCACACAAGAATGACAACCTGAGGCGTTGTCACATTTTGTTCATCAGCAACTCGGAGGCAAAGAGCTACGCCAGGATTCTGAAGACTGTTCAGCGGGCAGACACTTTGACGGTTGGAGAGACAACGGACTTTCTGAGTGCCGGGGGAATGTTGAGTTTCTTGTTCCAAAACGAATCTTTGCAGTTTGAAGTGAATCTTGTGGCGGCGAACGAAGCGCACTTGCAAGTGAGTTCCAAACTTCTCGCATTGGCTCATCGGGTCGTAAGAAGCGGATTCATCGAAAGGCGACACAATTGCTGAATTGAGGCTGGAGTTATTTGCGCGCCAGTCTCTGCTTTGTCGCGGGCAGCACGAAGAAGCGCTCTCAAGACGCTGGTTGCGAAAGCGAGAGTGGGAAAAGGAGAGAACAATGGACAAAGCACACGGTGTGTCTCAGGCAGCCCGCGTTAATCTCCCAGAACTGCTCTCTCGTGTCGATAACGATCACGAACTCTTGCTCGACCTTTTGACGGTCTTCAAAGAAGAGTTTCCTCGGCTCTTGCGGACCCTCCAGGATGCCGTGGCCCTCCAGGACATGAAGCAAACCTCGGTGCTAAGCCACACACTCAAAGGGATGCTGTTGAATATGGCAATCCCCAGGGCTGCTAAGGCTGTGGCGCTGTTGGAGCGATTGGCGCAAGACGAAACAAAAACGTCCGTACCGAAAGCATTCGCGGCGTTCGAGATGGAAGTGCAAGGCCTGTTGCCGGAAATGGAGTCCTGCATGGGCGAGGTGGGGCGTTGAGAATATTGGTCGCGGACGACGAACGCCTCTCGCGACGCCTTTTGGAAAGGACATTGGAACGCGCGGGCTACGAGGTCATGGCCGTCGAGAATGGACGTCTGGCCGTTGAGCAACTGAACCGGCCGGACGGTCCACGCCTCGCTTTGCTCGACTGGGTGATGCCCGAACTAGACGGCCCCGGGGTCTGCCGCGCAGTGCGACGCCAACAAGAACAGCGAGAGCAGTCGTACGTTTACATGGTTCTGCTGACGTCGAAAGAATCGAAGGAAGACATCGTGACCGGCTTGGAGTCCGGCGCGGATGACTATCTCACGAAGCCTTTCGATGTCGATGAGCTGAAGGCGCGATTACGGACCGGCGAGCGCATTCTGCATCTCGAAGGCAGGCTCGTGGAAGCGCGCGAGATGATGCGTTTCAAAGCCACGCATGACGCCCTCACTTCAATTTGGAACCGAGGCGTGATTGTGGATCTTTTGGGGCGCGAATTGGCTCGCTCGCAACGGGAATCGAGCTGTACGATCGTGCTGCTCGGAGACGTCGATCATTTCAAGTCCATCAACGACACCCACGGCCACCTCGTCGGCGATGAAGTCCTGAAGGAAATAGCACGGCGCCTCCTATTGTCCATACGTTCTTATGATTTCGTTGGCCGGTACGGCGGCGAAGAATTTTTACTGGTCCTGAATAACTGTAATCCGCAATCCGTGGAGGCGCGTGCGGAGGAGCTTCGGAAAGTCGTGAACAGCCGGCCAATTCAGACCGCCATTGGCACTGTACAAGTCAGCATGAGCTTAGGCGTGCTCTTGAGCAGCGATTGGGGGATTCGGCCGCTAGAGGAATTGCTCTATGAAGTGGATGCGGCTCTCTACGCGGCCAAAGCCGCGGGCCGCAATTGCGTTCGGATGGCAAGACCCAATGTTTCCTCTGCAGACGTCCGGCTCGCCACCAAGGAAACTGTTCAAGGACTGCGCTAAATCAAGTCGGTTTGATCTTGGAGGCCGTCTGCCCCAACAGGCTTCGCATGGCAGCGCTTGACCCAGGGGCTCGCCTTTCCCGCCACGCCTCTAGCCTCTTGCAGGTATCCTCGATGTTCGAAAACAAGTGGGGATTCTTGAATGCGGACCGCCAGGTCGGAACGATGGAGCGCATGCGATCCCACACCACCCAGATTTCGCCATTGCTCTCGAAGAACAGCTCGTCGTCGATCAAACCACGATTGACAATGCTCGCCACCATATCCCAATAGCTGATGACCATGCGGATGTACGTGTTCTCCTCGCCGCCTTGCGGAAACTTCTGCATCATTTCTTCGGGTGACAGCGGATGAAAATGCTCAATGAACCAGGCCCTTGCTTGGCGAAGCCGCGGTTCACGCCTCATGTCGTACAGCCGAAGCATCAGATTCACTTCGTCATAGCTCAATTGAGGCATCGTTTGTTCCTCTCCATCTAATCTCCGTGGGGTACACCTGTATCTTTTTCTTCCAGACTACGGAAGGGGGAAGTCTGTTCCAGATCTTGAGCCCTCGATATGGGTATGCTTTGGCGCTGAAATTCGATTTGGATGCGACGCCGCAGCTCCCGTGAAACTTCGTCCTGACGCGTAGGCGCGGTTCGGACCTGGACGCGAAGCGTGGGGCCTAGTGGACCATAGGCTTGTAACCCTAGGACACGTGGACCGTCGATGATGGCTTGCGACCAGGACGGATCACTGCGCAGCGCGGCCGACGCAATTTCCAGTGCTTGGAGCGTTTTTTCCAACCGTTGTTCGGCGGAAACGGTGATGTCCACAAATGCCTGGGACCAGTCCCGGCTGAGATTTCCTACCGCTCGAAGATCACCATTGGCAAGCGTAATCAGCGCTCCCCGAGCGTCCCGCACCACAGTGCGGCGCAGTGTAAGCTGTTCGACCTTCCCCGACGTGTGTTGCGTCTGGATCGTATCGCCGATGCTGTACTGATCTTCGAAAACGATTGCAAAGCCAGCGATCAGGTCGCTCACCAATTTCCGCGCGCCGAACCCCAGGCCCAACAGGATCGCCCCGATGATCACGACCACGGGAAATACCGTGAAACCAAATTCCGGAAGGGCCGTCAGGATCGCCATACCCCAAACCACTTTGCTGCCCGCGCTATACAACGTGCTGGCCAGGCTTCGAGTCTGTTGCTCGCGCGCCTGAGCTGCACGCGACTGTGATGCAGCGGGGTGAATCAGCAAATTTGTCAACGCTCGCAGTAAACGATTCCCGAGCAATGCCAGGATGAGGATCCCCAGGAGACGGAGGATGTTTGGAATCGACAGGTTGAGCCACTGGACGAACAAGCTGGACATCATATTCGTTGGGAGAGAAAGTATAGCATTGACTGTGGCGCAAACGGTTCCGCAGATCCCGCGCCATACCCTACGGAGCGGCTATGTATCCATCCAGGCGTCGCATACTCGTTACCGGGGGGGCCTCACTTGGAGCCCTCCTGTTGCCATGGAAAATCACCTCAGCGCAGGATGCAACTCAGGATCCGCCAATCGCGCCCAGAACGCGGCGAGATGGTCCTGAAGATCCATCGCATAGCCCGCTACCAGCCGGAGCCACCACAAAGGCCATGCTGGAGCAGCGCCAAAAAGACATCAAGAAAGACATCGAAAAGCTCTTCGACCTTGCCACGCAGCTGAAGACGGAAGTGGAAAAGACGGACGCCACAACCGAGTTGTCTCTCGGCATGGTGAAAAAAGCGGAAGAAATTGAGAAACTCGCAAAGCAGATTAAGGATCATGCCAAGGGCAGCTGAGCGTCGTAGCGCCCGCAGGAAGCTAGCGCCAGACTCCAATCAACGATAGAATCACAATGTTCGCAGCATTCTTCGACGGGTTATCGGGATCGTAGCTCAGATGGATAGAGCGGATGCCTCCGAAGCATCAGGTCGGGAGTTCGAATCTCCCCGGTCCCACCATCATTCCTAAATCTCGCAGTTGGTGCCCCGGTTGCTAGTCATTCGCGCCTCATCACCACTTCGACCGAACGTCATCAAACATGATAGTTTTGAGCCATAAGTGGCCATAGGTGAATGTTGTTGCCCGCCTCCGAGCGCGCCCAGAAGACTTCGCTCGCGTAATTCAATTGCTCGAGACCCACGCGTTTCCCGTCGAACAAGCCGTCGGAACAATTGTGCCTCTGGAGCAAGCTTCTCTCATTCTCAAACAATGGAGCGAATCACCACAGCGCTTTACAAAGATTATGGTCAGTCTGGACTAACTCGGGTATACGTATACCTGCATGCCTCCGATGAACCCTAAAGCTGAAGCGGCTGCCACTTCACTGCCGACAGCATCGCAAACCTCGTCCTCGCATTCCGCCGTCGCAGCGGCATCGTCGCGCCTCTTCCCCGCCGGACATCTCGTCCCGTTCATCCTCGTCACCGTCTTGTTTTTCCTCTGGGGCATTCCCAACAATCTCAACGACGTTCTCATCCGTCATTTCATGAAGTCCTTCTCTATCACGCGATTCCAAGCCGGCCTGGTGCAATCCGCATTTTACATGGGCTATTTTCTGCTGGCCATGCCCGCCGCTTTTCTGATGCGCCGCGCTGGATACAAGTCCGGTTTCGTCACCGGCCTCGTTCTTTTCGGAACAGGCGCTTTCCTGTTCTGGCCCGCTGCTCTCGCCGGCAGCTATGGCTTCTTTCTCTTCGCTCTGTTCGTAATCGCCAGCGGCCTCTCGTTCCTCGAAACGGCATCGAATCCCTTCATCGCTCAATTGGGCGACCCGGAAAGCTCCGAACGCCGCCTGAATTTTGCCCAAGCCTTTAATCCCATCGGCGCGATCACCGGAGCACTGATCGGCACCATCTTCATCTTTTCCGGCGTCGAACTAACGCCCCAACAAATCGCCGACCAACAAGCTCGCCACACCTACGAAGCCTACCTGCGCTTCGAAACCCTCCGCGTAGTCAAACCGTATCTGGTCATCGGCGCATTCGCCCTGATTTGGGCCCTCTTAATCCTGCGCACGAAATTCCCGCCCATCCATAGCGAGCACGAAGATGAATCCGGCAGCCGCGGCCACCTGCGCGAACTCTTTCGCTACCCGCATTTCCTCTTAGCAGTAGGCGCACAGTTTTTCTATGTAGGCGCCCAGGTAGGCACCTGGAGTTACTTCATCTCGTACGTCCAGGAGTACGCTCACCAATCCGAAGAGATCGCCGGCTACTTCCTCACCGGCACGTTAGCCGCATTCGGCGTAGGCCGTTTCGCCTCCGCCTGGTTGATGCGTTTCATCAACCCCAGCAAACTCATGGGCGCCTATTCCGTCGCCAACGTCATCCTTGTTGCGGTTTCCGTCCTCATGCCCGGCTGGCTCGGCATCTGGTGCGTCTTCCTAACCAGTTTCTTCATGTCTCTAATGTTCCCAACCATCTTCGCCCTGGGTCTCAAGGGTCTCGGACCAAACACCAAACTAGGCGGCTCACTTCTCGTAATGGCCATCGTCGGCGGAGCCGTTCTCACACCATTGATGGGCTTCATCTCCGAGCAGACTCACAGCCTCGCGCTAGCGTACTCAGTTCCGCTTCTCGCATACGCGATCATCGCCCTTTATTCGTTCTGGGGCTCGCAGCGCCGCAACCTGCCCGCGCCTCCAGGCTAGGTCCAATAAACGAACAGGAGCATTCATGCCCACAACATGCTGGCACCGCGCGAACTCTCGATGGCTCCTTCCATCCTCACTGGCTGTAATTTTTTCCGTGCTGCCCGCAGCCGCGCAAACCCAGCCCACCAGCTCCCAGGACGCCGAGACCATCGATCAAACCTGGCAACACGCCAGCTCAAAATACGATTCTCAACGCGCCGCCCTCGTGAAAGAAGCGCGCAGCGTCGGCTCGCAAGGTCCCTACCGCGCCGACTGGCAATCCCTGCAAAAATACGAAGTCCCCGACTGGTACAAAGACGCCAAGTTCGGCATCTTCATTCACTGGGGCGTTTACAGCGTCCCAGCCTTCGGCAACGAATGGTACCCGCGAAATATGTACCGCCCCGACACCGACGAGTACAAGCACCACCTCGCCACCTACGGTCCGCCGTCAAAGTTCGGCTACAAAGATTTCATTCGCATGTTCAAAGCCGAACATTTCGACCCCGCCGCCTGGGCCCGCATCTTCAAGGAATCCGGCGCCAAGTACGTCGTCCCCGTTTTCGAACATCACGACGGCTTCACCATGTACGACAGCGGGCTCTCCGACTGGACCGCCGCAAAAATGGGCCCCCACCGCGATCTCTGGGGCGACCTGGCGAAAGCGATCCGCGCCGAAGGCCTCCGCCTGGGCGCCTCTTCTCACCGCGTCGAGCACAATTTCTTCCTCGACGGCGGCCGCACCATCGACTCCGACGTAAACGACCCCCGATACGCCGCCTTCTACGGCCCCGCCCACACCTGGCTCGAAAGCAAGCAAACCCTGCTCACCGACTGGACCTACGTCAGCGACGCCTACCTCGACGACTGGCTAGCCCGCGACGCCGAAATCGTAAAAAAATACCAGCCCGACCTCTTCTATTTCGACTGGTGGATCGGCCAACCCAGAGTCCGCCGCCACATCGCCGAGTTCGCCGCCTTCTTCTATAATGACGCCGCCCGCCGCGGCTCCGTCGGCGTAATCAACTACAAAAACAACGCCATGGAGGCGCATTCCGCCGTCCTCGACATTGAACGCGGCCAACTCAACGACATCCGCCCCCTCTACTGGCAAACCGACACGTCCATCAGCAACAAATCCTGGGGCTACATCGAAAACGACAGTTTCAAATCCTCGCAAACCATCGTTCAGCAGTTGGTAGACATCGTCAGCAAGAATGGCAACCTGCTCGTCAATTTTGGCCCGCGTTCCGACGGCACTATTCCCGACGAAGTCCAAAGCGTCCTCCGCGAAGTCGGCGCCTGGCTCAAGGTCAACGGCGAAGCCATCTACGCCACCCGCCCCTGGAAAATCTACGGCGAAGGCCCCACGAAGATTATCGAAGGCGCATTCCACGATACCGACGTGCAAGCCTTCACCGATCACGACTTCCGCTTCACCACCAAAAACAACCGGCTCTACGCTTGCGAACTCGCCTGGCCTTCCGCCGGCGAAGCAGTCATTCACGCTCTGACTCCGGCCCAGCTCGACGGCCGGAAGATTTCCGCGGTCTCTCTGTTAGGATCATCTTCACTAGTGACATTTGAATCGCAACCAGACGGCCTGCACATTCGCGTCCCATCATCACCGCCCGGCAAATATGCCTACTGTTTCAAAATCACGCCACAATGAGCCATCCATGAATGACAATATCGTCGTAGCGCAAAGCTTGCCTTCGCGACTTGTAGTGGCCGGTCTTCAGACCGGTTCCGATAACCACCGCAAACCCGGAGAATGTAATTGAGCACCAGACTAAAGGGAAAGAAAGCGCTCCTGACCGCCGCAGGCCAAGGCATCGGCGCAGCCACCGCGCGCGCCTTCGCCGCCGAAGGCGCCCAAGTCTACGCCACCGACATCAACGAAGCTCTTCTGCAAAAGCTAGCCGCCGATGTACCAGGCGTCCACACCCACCGTCTCGATGTTCGCAATTCCCAAGCCGTCGAATCTCTGGCCGCCGAACTGGGCGCCATCGACATCCTCTTCAACTGCGCAGGCTTCGTCCACCAAGGCACGATCCTCGATTGCTCCGAGGAAGACTGGGATTTCTCCTTCGATCTCAACGTAAAATCCATGTACCGCACGTGCCGCGCTTTCCTCCCCGCCATGCTCGCCGCCAAAAAAGGCAGCATCATTAATATGTCCTCCGGAGCCTCCAGCATCAAAGGTGCCCCCAACCGCTTCGTCTACGGCGCCACCAAAGCCGCTGTAATCGGCCTGACCAAATCCCTGGCCGCCGACTTCATCCGCCAAGGCATCCGCGTAAACGCCATCTGCCCGGGCACAGTAGAATCCCCCAGCCTGGAACAGCGCATAGCAGCCCTGGGCGACGTAGAAAAAGCGCGCAAAGAATTCATAGCCCGCCAACCAATGGGCCGCCTGGGCAAACCAGAAGAGATCGCAGCCCTATCGGTGTACCTGGCCTCCGACGAATCCAGCTTCACCACAGGCCAAATCCACATAATCGACGGTGGCTGGACCCTGTGATTTCTCCCCGATGCCCGCTGGAGTATTTCCCTTGTAGGGGCGGGGCTCGCCCCGCCCGCCGTCAACCCCTGCGGGATGCTGGCCGTAAGGCAGGTCTCGCGACCAAAATTCGCAATCGCAATAGCGAACTCCCAGGCGCTCATTTCGTTCGTTGATAGAAATATTCTCGGAGGAAACATGAAACTACTTCGCTACGGACCACCAGGAAAAGAAAGGCCCGGCCTACTCGACAAAATCAACCAAATCCGTGACCTGTCCGGCGAAATCCCCGACATCGCCGACGAAACCCTGTCGTCGCGATCTCTCCAAAGCCTGCTCGCCCTGGACCCCGCGACTCTCCCACCGGTAAACGGCAACCCGCGCCTAGGTCCCTGCGTCACTCACGTCGGCAAATTTATCTGCATCGGCCTGAACTATTCCGACCACGCCGCCGAAACCGGCAACCCCGCCCCAGCCGAGCCAGTAATCTTCATGAAAGCCACGTCCGCCATCTGCGGCCCCAACGACGACGTCGTCATCCCCCGCAACTCAAAAAAAACCGACTGGGAAGTAGAACTGGGCGTAATCATCGGCAGCCCAACAAAGTACGTAACCGAAGCCAACGCCCTCAACCACGTAGCAGGCTATTGCGTTATCAACGACCTCTCCGAACGCGCCTTCCAACTCGAAAGCACCGGCCAATGGACCAAAGGCAAAAGCGCCGACACCTTCGGCCCCATCGGCCCATGGCTGGTCACCAAAGACGAAGTCCCCGACCCGCAAAATCTCAACTTATGGCTGAAAGTAAACGGCCAGCAACGCCAGAACGGCACGACCAAAACCATGATCTTCACGGTAGCCCACATTGTCAGCTATCTAAGCCGCTTCATGAGCCTGCACCCCGGCGACATCATCTCCACGGGCACTCCTCCCGGCGTCGGCATGGGCCAAAAGCCCCAGGTCTTCCTCAAGCCCGGCGACAAAATCCAACTCGGCATTCAAGGTTTCGGCGAACAGAACCAAAACGTTATCGCCGATCCGATCTCGTAAGTTTATCGCGACAGAACAGCACGTAGTGCCAAGTGTCCGATGAGCACGGGCCAAAGGCCATCGTACCTGCCGCGCGACACAGCCTGTATTAGACTGGACGCACGAAGTTTCGCTGCGACCCTATGAGTGATCCCATTATCCGCGAGCCCCGCTGGCCCGCATTCATTGCGATGGCCGCTGCTGCTGGCGTGTACTTCGCCTTGCCGGAACCTCTCTCCGTGGGTCCGAGCTGGCTGCTGCTCGTAATTATTTTGCCCTTGTTGATTCCCATCACGGTGTCCTATCGCTTCGGTCATTACAACGTAACTCGCATCCTTACCTTCACCGCCAATGGCATAATCACCGTCGCCATGGTCGCGTCCCTGGCTCTCTTGGTCCGAGGCATTCCAGCGCATCTTGAGACACCGCAGGCTTTGCTTCGTTCGGCGAGCGCGCTTTGGATCACCAATATCCTGGTATTCGCGCTCTGGTACTGGAAGCTCGACGCCGGCGGTCCACAGAACCGCGATCATCCGCAGGGCCTCTCCAATAGCTCGTTCCTTTTCCCACAGATGATGAGTCGAGAAAAACAGCATTTGTCTTGGAAGCCCAATTTTGTGGACTATCTGTTTCTCGCGTTTAATACCAGTACAGCCTTCTCACCCACGGACACCGCGGTTCTGTCACGCTGGGCAAAGTTCGGCATGATGGTCCAGTCGCTGATTTCACTTCTGATCGTAGTCCTGCTCGCCGCCCGCGCCGTAAATATCCTCTAACTCTGGCTGGCTCCAGCGGTCGGCGTACCGCAAACGTATCCGCTTCCACGTCACGCATTGAAGTTGAACGGCTCCGTTGACATCCTGACTTTGCGAAATTTTTCCCGCAGTTGTCATCCCGAATCCCCGCGGTTTTCTGCGGGATGAGGGATCTGCTTTTTCGTCGTTGAGCTGTTGTTTGACACGACCTCAACAGAGCCCGTTGCCCTCAGTTGCAACCGCGGCTAGACTCTCTACCGCTCTGCAAACGTTTGCACCGAGGAGCCATTCATGACCATCGGCCGCCGCCAGTTCGTCCGCAACTCCACTCTCGCGCTCGGCGCAGCCCTGCTGCCGCGAAAGTCCACTCTCGCCGCCTCCTTCGACGCCCGCATCGACGTCATCCTCAACGAGGAACTCGGCACCATCTCGCCAAACATCTACGGCCACTTCACCGAAAACCTCGGTGGGGTCATCTACGACGGCGTCTGGGTCGGCGAAAACTCCAAGATCGCCAACGTCAACGGCATTCGCAAAAGCCTCGTCGACGCTCTCCAAAAAATCAATTCGCCAGTGATCCGCTGGCCCGGCGGCTGCTTCGCCGACAGCTACGACTGGAAAGACGGTATCGGCCCAGTCGGGAAACGTCCCCGCCGCACCAATTTCTGGGCCGGCGATCCTCTCGTCCGCAATCAAGGCAACATCCCGCAAAAATACGACCCCAACGAATTTGGCACCAACGAGTTCGTCCAATTCTGCAAACTCGCCGGCAGCCAGCCATATATCGCCGCTAACCTTCGTAGTCTGCCTGCCGTAGATTTCTACCGCTGGGTGGAATACTGCAACTCCCCCGCAGGGAGCACCACGCTGGCCGATCTTCGCGCCTCCACCGGAAGCAAAGATCCATTCAATGTCCGCTACTGGGGCATCGGTAACGAATCCTGGGGCTGCGGCGGAGAAATGACCCCCGCCGAATATGCCACCGAATTCCGCCGCTACGCCGCATGGGTTCCGCAATACGGCATCGATCTGTCGTTCATCGCTTCCGGTCCCAACGACGCCGAATACAAATGGACCCGCGGCTTCTTCGAAGGCATGTTGCAAAAAGGTCCGAACGCTCTCAACAACATCTGGGGTCTCTCGCTCCACTACTACTCATGGAATCTAAGCCGCGGACGCACCACAGACTGGGATGCCGGCAAAGGCGATGCCGTAAAGTTTGAGCCCGTCGATTGGTACGAACTGATGCGCGAAGCCGACAAGCTCGAATCGCTCATCGACGGTCATTGGCAAGTGATGAACGAATTTGACGCCAAGCGCCGGATCAAACTAGTCGTAGACGAATGGGGCCCATGGTACAAACCTGGCTCCGAAGTCGCCCCAACCCACATCCTCGGCCAGATGATCACTCAGCGCGACGCGGTGATGAGCGGCCTAACGCTGGACATCTTCAATCGTCATCCCGACAAAGTAACCATGGCCAACTGCGCTCAACTCATCAACAACCTCAATTGTCTCTTCTTGGCAAACGGCGACCGCTTCCTCACTACACCCGTCTACCACGTATTCCAAATGTACGCCGCCCACCAAGGCGCCCAGGCCATCCGCGCCGAATTCCTATCCCCAACGATCACCTACGATCGCGACGGCCAACCCGCCGCGTTCTGGAGCCTGAAAGGCGCAGCCTCCCTCCGCGGAAAAGACCTGACGATCACCGTAGTAAATCCCGACGTAAGCCAACCACGCGAAGCCGAAATCCACCTGCTAGGCGCCGAAGCAAGCTCCGGCCGAGCAACGGTGCTCGCGACCACCGACATCCACGCCCACAACACCTTTGACAATCCAAACGAAGTCCATCCGCGCACAGAAAGCTGGACGCCGACTGGCCGCGCCATAAAATACACATTTGCCCCAGCCTCCGTAACCCTGCTACAACTCAAGCTCGCATAAGTAGCACAGCCACTCGTGGCTGTGCCCACTTCAGCCCATAGCAAACTGCGCCATGCAAGAATTGGCCTGTAGGGGCGGGGCTTGCCCCGCCCGGCGTCAACGCCGCCACAACATGCGGCAGTCGGCGCAAATCTTTTTCTCAAGGAGACCGAGCACCCAAGCTCCAAAAAGATGCACCCGAGCTCGAAAAATATCCCTGACTCCTCCGCGCCCCTCTGGCGCCTCAGCGTCTCTGCGTTGTCCTTTCTCCCGATTCTTCTCCTTCTCCTCCTCGTCTCGCCGCCGTCGCTACCAGCCGCCCCACACCAATGGACTCCCCAACACGCCAACGACTGGTACGCAAACCAACCCTGGCTAGTCGGCAGCAATTTCATCCCCAGCACCGCTATCAACGAACTCGAAATGTGGCAAGCCGACACCTTCGATCTCCCCACCATCGACCGCGAACTGAGCTGGGCCGAAGGCCTCGGCATGAACACCATGCGCGTCTTCCTGCACAACCTAGCTTGGAAGCAAGACCCCGCAGGCTTCCTCAATCTGATGGACAAATTCCTGCAAGTAGCCGACAAACATCACATTCGCATCATGTTCGTGCTACTCGACTCCGTATGGGATCCGAATCCGCAAATCGGACCGCAGCGCGCGCCGCGCCCCCACGTCCACAACTCCGGCTGGGTGCAATCTCCAGGCGCCCAAGTGTTAAAAGATCCCGCAAGCTGGCCCATCGAAATCAAGCCATACATAAAGGAAGTCATCGGCCATTTCCGCAACGACCGCCGCATCCTCGTCTGGGATCTGATGAACGAGCCCGACAACGGAAACGGCTCCTACAAAACCACCGAACTCCCGAACAAAGCGGAAGCCGCGCAACAATTGCTAACCAAAGTTTGGGTCTGGGCCCGCGAAGCAAAACCCTCCCAACCGCTAACCAGCGGCGTCTGGCAAAAACTCGATTGGTCCGATGATGCCAAGCTCAGCCCCATGGAACACCTGCAACTTGAAAATTCCGACGTCATCACCTTCCACAACTACGATCCGCCCGACAGAGTTCTCGTCAGCATAAAATCTCTGCGCCGCTTCCACCGCCCCATCATCTGCACCGAATACATGGCCCGTCCAAGAGGCAGCACCTTCGAAGCAGTCCTCCCGGTCCTGAAACAAGAAAAAGTAGGCGCCTACAACTGGGGCTTCGTTTCGGGTAAGTCGCAAACCATCTACCCGTGGGATTCCTGGGAAAAGCAGTACGCCGCGGAACCACCTATGTGGTTCCACGACATCTTCCGCCCCGACGGCCAGCCCTACGACAAAAAAGAAACCGACCTGATCCGCACCCTAACCGGACAATCCTAACCCGCGACTATCCATCGCCCACAAGTCCACCCAACCGGCACCTCTCCGCGCCCCTCAGCGGACTCAGCGCTTCTGCGTTATCTTTAATCTGCTCTCCTCTCTCCTCTTTTCCTCTCCAGCCCACAAATTTGACAAGAATCCGCCCGTCCCTTAAGGTGAATCCTCCAGTAATCGTTTACTCGTCAGTCCGATAAGCGATCCGCAAGGTGCGAACACCATGGCAACTCCCAAAATGACAATGGGTTTGATCGTCGGCAATCGCGGCTTCTTCCCCGATCACCTCGCCAAAACCGGCCGTGAAGAAATGATCCAAGTCCTGCAATCCGCGGGCATGGACGTGGTGGTACTCAGCTCGGAAGCCAGCAAACACGGCGCCGTCGAAACCCACGAAGAAGCCAAACGCTGTGCCGCTCTGTTCCAAGCCTCCGCGAACAAGATCGACGGCGTCGTCGTTTCGCTTCCCAACTTCGGCGACGAGCGCGCCATTGCCGACACTCTGCGCCTCGCCCGCCTCGACGTGCCGGTTTTGATCCAGGCGACTCCGGATGCTCCCGCGAAGATGACCATCGCGCACCGCCGCGACAGCTTTTGCGGAAAGATGTCGGCGTGCAACAACCTGCAGCAATATCGCATTCCGTACTCGCTCACCACGCTCCACACCGAAGCACCCAATTCCGGCGAGTTCAAAAAAGATCTGGACTGGTTCGCAGGCGTCTGCCGCGTCGTCAAGGGACTTCGCAATCTGCGCATCGGCGCCATTGGCGCGCGTCCCGCCGCGTTCAACACCGTGCGCTACAGCGAAAAAATTCTCGAAGCCAACGGCATCTCCGTCGAAACGCTCGATCTTTCCGAAGTTATCGGCCGCATCGGCCGCATGAAAGACGACGATCCCGTCGCGGTTCAGAAATTGAACTCCATCCAGAAATACGTTTCCACCAGTGGTATTCCGCAGCCCGCGTTATTGAAAATGGCGAAACTCGGCGCAGTCGTGGACGACTGGATGAAGTCCGCCGACGTGCAGATCAGCGCTGTGCAGTGCTGGACTTCGCTGGAAGAAAATCTCGGCGTCGTGCCCTGCACGGTGATGAGCATGATGAGCGATTCGCTGCTCTCCAGCGCCTGCGAAGTGGATGTTTGCGGCGTCCTCGGAATGCACGTGTTGCAACTGGCCTCGGGAACCCCGAGCGCGCTGCTCGATTGGAATAACAACTACGGCGCCGATCCCAACAAAGCCGTCTGCTTCCATTGCAGTAACTTGCCGAAGCATTTCTTCAAGGACGTGACCATGGACTTTCAGGCCATCATCGCGGGCACCGTCGGCAAAGACAATACCTTTGGGACCTGCGTTGGCCGCGTGAAATCCGGCGCGATGAGCTTCGCTCGTTTTTCCACTGACGACCTCTCTGGGGAAATCCGCGGTTACTCCGGCGGCGGCCGGTTCACCGATGATCCCCTGGAAACGTTCGGTGGCGCCGGCGTCGTCGAAATCCCGCACATGCAAAAACTGCTCCGCTATATTTGCGAGAACGGTTTCGAGCATCATGTCGCCGCAAATTTCTCGACCGTCGCTCCGGTCGTGCACGAAGCAGCGACGAAGTACTTCGGCTGGCAAATGTACGCGCACGGCGCATAGACACCTTCGGGCAACTAAACACGGAGAAGAAATCGCTTGGCTATTGTGGCCGGTGTCGATTTTGGGACTCTCAGCGTCCGCGTGACCATTGTGGACACGGCGCGGGGACGCCTTGGTTCGGGCGTCGCCGAATATCCGGTGCATCGGCGCAAAGACGATCCCGATTTCGCCACTCAGAGCCACGACGATCACATGCGCGCTCTGGCGCAGGCCACGCAGAAGGCGATTGCATCGTCCAAAATTTCTGGGGATGAGGTTGCCGCGCTAGCGATTGATACTACCGGCTCCAGCGTCATCCCAGTCGGCGCAAATCTCGTGCCGCTTGACGAATACTATCTGTGGTGCGATCACCGCTCGGCTCGCGAGGCTGCCCTGATCACCGAAACCGCGCACCGCGAAAAGCAGGAAGTGATCAATTGGTGCGGCGGAATCTATTCCTCCGAGTGGGGCTTCTCGAAACTGCTCCACTGGTTGCGCCACAATCCCGAGAAACGCGACCGCTTCGTCACGGCGCTGGAGCATTGCGACATGGTTGCGGCCGTCTTGTGCGGCATCACCGATCCGGCAAAGGCGCCTCGTTCCATTTGCGCGATGGGCCACAAGTGGATGTGGAATGCCGCGCTCGGTGGTCTGCCATCTGAAAAGTTTCTAGCTGCCGTCGATCCACTTCTTGCCGGCGTTCGCGCAAAATTGAACGGGCGATATGCGGCCAGCGACCAACTGGCTGGCACGCTTGCGCCGAAGTGGGCCGCGAAGCTTGGACTGCGCGCCGGAATTCCGATTCCTGTAGGAGCGTTTGACGCGCATTGGGACGCAATTGGAGCGGGGGCGCGCACCGGCGATGTCGTGAACGTGGTCGGCACATCGACGTGCATTATAGCGATGAGCGACGATGTTCAACTGATTCCTGGTGTGTGCGGCGTTGTGCCAGGCTCGGTGGATCCGAAAAAAACTGGCGTGGAAGCCGGGCTTTCCGCGACCGGCGATATTTTTAGCGCGATCGCACAGCGCGCCAACAGCACCGTTGCGGCGCTTTCGGTTGGGCTGGAATCTTACGTCGCTGGCCAGACCGGTTTGCTGCGGCTGACCTGGGACAACGGGGATCGCACCGTTCTGGTGAATCCGGAACTCGGCGGGATCACGCTCGGGTGGAATCTTGCGCACACGGCGCAGGACGAGCTGTTTGCCGCGATTGAGGGCACCGCGTTTCATACGCGCATTATTCTGGAGCGAATGGAAGAACACGGCGTGCCGATTCATCGCGTCATCAACGCCGGTGGCATTCCGCAAAAAAATGATGTGCTGAATCGTGTGTATGCCAACGTCTTGAACAAACCGATTCTGATTCCGCAGTCCGATGTGACCAGTCTGGGTTCCGCGATTTTTGCCGCTATGGCTGCGAAGACGTTCAACAGCCTGGAACAAGCGCAGCAGGCGCTTTGCCCGAAACATCGCGTGATCGAGCCGGATGCGAAAGCAGCTGGTGTGTACGAAGATTTGTACGCGTTGTATCGGGAGCTGTATTTTGGTTTCGGCAAACCAGACGCAGCGGCGATTTCCGTGGGGCGCGTGCTTCCCACGTTGAGGAAGATTGCGGCGAGCGCGCGAGGCAACGCATGATCCTGAAAAGTTTGCGTGAAGAAGTTCTGGAAGCGAATCTCGAACTCGTGCGCCGCGGCCTCGCGCTGTACACCTTCGGGAATGCCAGTGGAATTTCTCGCAGCGACGCTTTGGTGGTGATCAAGCCGAGCGGCGTTCCCTACGAGAAGATGAAGCCGGAAGATCTGGTCGTCGTGGACCTGGAGGGAAAAACGGTAGAAGGGAATTTGCGCCCTTCGTCCGATCTGCCCACGCACCTGATCCTTTACAAAGCATTTGCCGGTATCGGCGGCGTGGCGCACACACATTCGCGGTTCGCAACAGCCTGGGCGCAGGCTGGACGCGAGATTCCGTGCTTCGGCACGACGCACGCGGACTACTTTCACGGTCCCGTTCCTGTCACCAAGCCGCTGAGTCCAAAGGAGATTCGCTCCGACTACGAAGTCAACACCGGGCGAGCCATTGTGCGGCGCCTCGCGAAGCTGGAGCCGCTGCACATGCCGAGCGTACTCGTCGCCGGGCACGCGCCGTTCTGCTGGGGAGCCACACCGACGGAAGCGGCACACGCCGCCGTGGTGATGGAAGAGATCGCGGCGCTTGCGACCATTACGATCACCGCCAATCCCAAAGCCCGCGCTATCTCTAAGCATTTGCACGACAAGCACTTTCTTCGCAAGCACGGGAGCACCGCTTACTACGGACAGAAGAAGTAGAAAACCAGTGAGTAGTGAGTGGTGAGTAGACGGATGATCCATCCAGCATGATCCGTTGCGACGGAGGAGTCGTTTCGCGCTGGTTAACCATAACACCCCCTCCCCTTGGTTTTTTGTAAGTGTGGATTCCAAAGGACTTTAACTTCCTTTAAAATGAACACTTGCGTAAGTATGGATTCTAAACGAGTTATTGGTACGTTCTTTTGCGGTTTCGGATGGCGGGATATGGATGGGTTGGCGTGCCATGGACATCGGCCCGGGATGTGCCGATACCTCATTACCAGGGGGGCGATGCGTGCTCGTAGGTCGAGATTGGCGAGTCGAGATTTGGTGTCGGCGTACACGACCATTGCTTGAAGTGCCCACGCTCGGTGCGTGGGGAATCGGTTGGCAGGTGAAAGAATAGCAAGACAGTTCTCGTTACCTAAGTGTTATGCAGGGAACGGTCAGAATTAGGGGGTAGACGGTGACGGGTAGGAGTGAATGGTTTCGAGTCTTGCAATCCAGAAGCGAAAAACCTCTTACTTTGCGAAGGTCGTGCATTCATTTCTTGACTATCGTGACCGCAGGAGACGGCAATCGGTTCCCACTCCCAAAGGTGGTAATACGTAGAACCTCCGGAATCGCCCTTTGGATGTTGAGGGCGAGATTTTGGTCGTAGTTGGGCGGTGCGAAGGGCCGCGCGTTCTGCCTTAACCGCGCGACCCTCTGCTTGCACCGGGACAACCGATTTCCATCTTCAGTCTTTCCCTCTGGCAAGGGTCCGCTAACGAGCCTATTTGGAATCAGAAGTGGAAGACCAACCCCGTAGACAGCCTCAAGTTGTTTTGCGTGGGTCTGTTGGCGATGTCAAATTCTTTAAAGTGCGTCAGCAAGTAGTCCGCCTGAATAGGCCGAAGGGACAACCGATGTGTCAGACGATAGTCGAAGCCACCACCGATGGTCATCGCGAAGTGCGTCTGGCTGCTAGTGAGAAATACGTTTGGAGTGGCGTGGCCGACGCCAAAGAGTATCTGCTCGAAAGGTGTGAAGCGGCCCAGGTGGCGGTAGGAAAGGCGTGGCCCGGATAGATACGTCCAGGTATTTCCTTTTCCGCTTGTCACGGGGCAAGTAGTGAAGGGAAAGGGACACGCCAGCATAAGGTCGCGCGACGCGTGATAGCCGCCGACGTCGAAAACACCACTGAGCCAACTATTGACGTTGTATGCGAGGGAAGCCTCGCCGCCGTTCATATTAAAACTCGCGAGCCCCGAATCGCCCGAAGGGTTTGCGCGAACGTAAGAGTAACCGGCGAAAAGGTCGAGCTTGGAATATTCCTGTGCGCGGGCAACAACCCCGAAAAACGAAGAAATTGCGAGTAGAGACACCACGACCTTAAGCTTCATAACGCCTCCTGTAGATTGATCTCCCACGCAAACGGGCAGAACTGCCGCGCGGCTGCGCGTTTTCGCGGAGTGCCTCAGGCAGGAAGGCAGTGACCCGCATCCCTACTTTCTTCCACTACAGATGCGCGAGGTCATGCGGGAAGTTGCCTTCGGACGCGAGAGACGTTACCAGATTGATAGCTAAACCAGCCGGTAGAGTTCTGAACTCTGTCAATAATCGTCTGACTCCCGATAAGCGCTGACTGCGTCTTCGACGCGTCGCTAGTGCCAGAAACTTGTCTACACAGATTTGTTGATTTGGAAGAATTTATTCAACAAGTTCCTGGAGAGTCGTTTATCAGGATTTGGCCTTCTGTGCCTGCAGGATTGAGGATTAAGGCTTTTCGTAGAACGTCTACGTCTCCACCCGCTCTCTCGGAGAACTCAACCACGAGTGGCGGCACTCGTGCGTGCCGGCGAAAAACTTCCCACGAAATAGCATGCTCGGCTAGACTCAGGGGCACGAGTTTCAAATCCGCGCTCCCTGGGCAGGCAAATCGGAAGTCGTACCTGGAGTGGAGCGGGAAGAGGCGTTAGCGATGAAACGAAACTGGAACTGGGCAGTGTGGGCCGGCGCGTCGCTGGTTTTCCTGGGAGTGATTAGCTATCCGCTGTTTTTCGTTCGCTTCCCGGCGCTTCGCGATTT
>Ga0073928_10001190_pt1 | contig 51820 bp, 41 predicted proteins | sample PaiPotPPA55metaG_FD_76969 | JGI IMG/M metagenome (GOLD analysis project Ga0073928, IMG submission 76969) | Iron sulfur acid spring bacterial and archeal communities from Banff, Canada, to study Microbial Dark Matter (Phase II) - Paint Pots PPA... ... | reverse complement strand
TTTCTTCATTCACGGACCCGACGCGCTCAAGCCTATGATGATCAAGGAAGTCGCCGAGGAGGTCGGCGTGCACCCCTCGACCGTGAGCCGCGCTGTCGCCAGCAAGTACGCGCACACGCCGCAGGGTGTACTGGAGTTGCGCTCGTTCTTCAGCGAGTCGGTAAACGGACCCGAGGGCGGTGGCATGTCGCTGCTCACGCTCAAGCGCCTGGTCAAGAAAATGATCGAGGAAGAGGACTCCACCAAGCCGCTCACCGACGATCAAATCGCCAAGAAGCTCGACGACAACGGCATCCACGTGACGCGCCGCACCGTCGCGAAATACCGCGAAGACATGCGCATCCCCAGCACGCACCAGCGCAGGGTAAAAAGCTGAGCGACCCGGCCGGCTCCGTGAAACAGCGGTCCAGAACCGGCTCACGTCAACTCGTCATCCTCACCGGTCTTTCCGGCTCCGGAAAAAGCACCGTTCTTCGCGCCTTTGAAGATATGGGCTTCTACTGTGTCGACAACCTCCCCGTCGAGCTCATTCCCATTTTTGCGGAGCTGCACGCCGCCGGTGAAGCCGATTTCTCTCGCGCGGCCTTGCTCGTGGACGCTCGCGAAGGCGCGCAACTCGCGAAACTCCCGGCCTTGCTCAAACATTTGCGCCGCCAGCATCCCATCGCGCTCGTGTTCATCGACGCCGGCGAAGACGCCCTGCTGCGCCGGTACAGCGAAACGCGGCGTCCCCATCCTTTTGGCAAGCATCTTTCGGTGCGCGAAAGCCTTATCCACGAGCGCAAGCTCATGGAGCCCATCCGTAAACTCGCCGACGTGGTCATTGATACCTCCAAGTTCAACGTTCACGAACTCCGCCATTTCGTCACCGAACGCTTCAAGAATCCCGAGAAACGCCCGATGCTCGTTTCCCTCGTTAGTTTTGGCTATCGCTATGGCGTGCCCAGCGATGCCGATCTTGTGTTCGACGTCCGCTTTCTGCCGAATCCTCATTTCGTTCCGCGCCTGCGGAAAAACACGGGCCAGGATCCCAAGGTCCGCCGTTATATCCGTTCGTTTCCGCAAACTGGCGAATTTCTCCGCCGAATCGAGGGCCTGCTTGTCTATTTAATGCCCCACTACATCGGTGAAGGAAAAAGCTATCTGACCATTGCGTTCGGCTGCACGGGTGGAAGGCACCGCTCGGTGATGCTAGCCGAGTCCGTCAGTGACGCGTTGGCCAAGCGCGGCTATTCCACCAAGGTCGTTCATCGCGACATTGAGAAATAGGAATCTCCCGGTCATGCTCCATCGACGTCACCATGCCCGCCGAAACTTGACACACCGCCATACGGCGAATAGCGTACCAAGTGCACTACGCACGGGAGCCTGACGGGTGGCCTCGCTGTTCTCACCACAATTGAAGCGGCTGTTAGGTTACGTCCGGCCCTATGCATTCCGGCTGGTGATCGGCGTAATTTTGGTTGCCGTGGTCGCGCTCGCCGAAGGCCTCACCGCGCTGATGATCAAGCCCGCGGTCGACTACGTGCTCGATCCCTCGGTTGTCGGCTCGAGCCTCCCTTTGGGCAAAATTCCTTTTACCGAACACGTCGTTTATCTGAACACCTTCCTTCCCTCCGGCTTTCACAACGTCAAGACGATTTTCGCGCTCACCTTCCTGATGATTTTCGGTGTCAAAGCGATTGCCGAATATCTGGGCACCACGCAGATCCAATACGTTGGGCACGCTGCGGTGACGAATTTACGTAACGCCGTGTACGCCAAGCTCATCCGCCAACCGATCGGTTTTTTTCAGCACCATCCAACAGGGCGCCTTCTTTCGGTAGCGATCAACGATGTCGAACGCACTCGCATCGCGCTTTCCGAATATCTGGCTGATCTCTTTCGAGAAGGATTCACCCTTTTAGTTTTCGTAACCGTCGTGTTCTGCCTCAACTGGAGAATGGCGCTGGGCTCGATCGTGCTCCTGCCCTTGGTCATTTTGCCGGTAAATAAATTCGGCCGCAAAATCCGCCGCTCTGCGGAGAACAGCCAGTCCCGGCTCGGCGATCTTGGCCAGATTCTTCAGGAAACAGTCACCGGAAATCGCGTGGTGAAGGCCTTCGGCATGGAAGACTTTGAGATTGCCAAGTTTCGCGAAACCTCTCGCCGGCTGCTTCGCGAAAACATGCGCTGGGTCCGTGCCGCCGTCATCACTTCTCCCTTGATGGATCTGCTTGGCGCCATCGTGATCCCGGTGCTGATTCTTTTCGCGCGCGATCAAATTCACCATGGCGTGATGACTCTCGGCGTCTTCTTCGCCTTCATCTTCGCGCTCCTCAAGGCCTACACTCCGCTCAAACGCATGGGCACTGTCTATCAACAGTTCCAGGCCGCTCAGGGCGCCAGCACCCAGGTCTTCGCTTATCTGGATCTGGACGAAGAGCACACCGAAGAGCCCGGCGCAAAATCTCTGCCGCCCTTCTCCCAGGAGATCACTTTCGACGAGGTCTGTTTCTCTTACGCTAACTCCGCCGCTGTCCTCCAGAATATTCGCCTGAAAGCGCGGCGCGGAGAAGTCATCGCCCTCGTCGGCTCCAGCGGCGCGGGCAAGACCACCCTGGTCAATCTGATTCCGCGATTCTACGAGCTGACCTCCGGACAAATTTGCATCGACGGTGTCGACATCCGCTCCGTCACCATCCGCTCCCTCCGCGAACAAATCGCCATGGTCGCGCAAGAGAACATCCTGTTCCACGACACCGTCTGGAACAATATTTGCTACGGCCTGAACAACGTCGCGAAAAAAAGAGTAGAAGCCGCCGCGAAGGCGGCACTCGCCGCTGATTTCATCATGGAACTTCCACAGGCCTACAACACCGTGATCGGCGAACGTGGTACGCGTCTGAGCGGCGGCCAGCGCCAGCGCATCGCCATCGCCCGTGCCATCCTGAAAGATTCCCCGATTTTGATTCTCGATGAGGCCACTTCCGAACTTGACGCCGAATCCGAGATGTACGTCCAAAAAGCGCTTGCCAACCTGATGGTCGGCCGCACGACTTTTGTCATCGCGCATCGCCTCGCCACCATCCGCCGAGCGGATAAGATCCTCGTTCTCGAAGACGGTCAGATTCGCGAAAGCGGCACCCACGCGGAACTCATGGTTCGCGGTGGCACCTACGCCCGTCTGCACAGCCTGCAGTTTACCGACGACGATATGCTGGCTCCCGCGCAAGCGGCGCCAAATCTAGCTAGCCCGGGTACTACCCTATGACCCAAAACTCTTCCGTTCAAACCAAACAGACCCCAACGAAAAAAGCCGAAGTCGTTTCCATGACCGGCTACGCGCAGGCCCGCGCCGAAGCCAACGGCTGGTCCATTCGCATCAGCGTCAAGAGCGTCAACCACCGATTTCTCGATATCAAATTCCGCTTGCCCGAGGGTTTCGATGTCTACGAACTCCGCTTGCGCCAGATCGTGCGCGAAAAAATCCATCGTGGCCATTTGGATGTGAACCTCAACGTTCAGCCAGGCACGGCCGCGCCTGTGCAGGTAAATCGTGACCTGCTGCAAACCTATCTTCATGCCGCCGAAGAACTCCGCCGCCAGATGAACGCTTCCAGCGAATTGGACGTGGTCTCCCTGCTTCGCCTTCCCGGCGTCATTGGCGGTCTGGCGCCGCCGCTCCCGGAAACAGATGAACAGCAGGATCAGCTCGGCCACGCGCTCGATACGTGTCTGCACGAAGCGCTCACCAAGCTCGACGAAATGCGCCATGCCGAAGGCCGTCACCTCGCCGAAGAATTGCGCATGCGTTTGGCGCGCATCGCCGAACAAACGGAAAAAGTGCGCGAGCTGGCGATTGCGCTTACGCCCGCTTTCGCGCGTCGGCTGGAAACGCGGCTAAAGGAATTGCTCGGCGGCACGGGCATCGAGCCCGCGCGCCTCGCGCAGGAAGCCGCGCTCCTCGCTGAGCGTAGCGATATCAGCGAAGAATTGGACCGGCTCCGCAGCCACCTCCAGCAATTTGGAAAATTGCTCGACGGCGCGGGAGAACTCGGAAAGAAACTCGACTTCCTTCTTCAGGAAATGCACCGCGAAGCCAACACCATGCTCTCGAAAACGCCAGGCGTCGAGAACGAGGCGCTCACCATCACCGCGCTGTCGCTGGAAATTCGAGCGGAGATCGAAAAGCTGCGCGAACAGGTGCAGAACATCGAATGAGCACTGCGCCAGATATCGATCCGCTGGTGCTGATCGTCTCGGGTCCGTCAGGTTCGGGGAAATCGACGCTGGTGCAGCGCATCCTGGAGCTGCCCGGCACCATGCCTTCGGTCTCGTGTACTACCAGGCCGCGTCGCGCGACCGAGGCCAGCGGGAAGTGTTATGCTTACGTTACGGTAGAGGAATTCGATGCCATGGTCGCGCGCGGGGAATTTCTGGAATACGCGCGCGTCTTCGGCAAGCATTCGTACGGTTCGCCGAAAAAGTGGCTCGAGGAAGCACGTGCTAAGAATCTCGATCTGGTCCTTGAGATCGACGTGCAGGGTGCCGCCCAGGTAAAACAGAAACTCCCGGAATCGGTGGCTATTTTTATTTTGCCGCCGTCCCGCGAGGAACTCGAGCGGCGTTTGCGCAGCCGCGGCCAGGATTCGGACGAGGAAATTGCGCGTCGCTTGGCGAAGGCCCGAGACGAGATTTTGGCGTTCAGCAAGTATTACGACTATTGTGTTGTGAACGAGGATGTAGAACGTGCTGGCAAAGAAGCGCAAGCCATCGTAGTCGCGCTGCGTTGCCAGAGCGCGCGGCGCCGTAAGCGGGTCGAACAACTTCTGGCATCGTTTGGAGGGAAAGACTGAAATGAATGTGCTGACGAAAGCTCCGGAGAGCCAGTTCGCGTATGTGGTGCTTGCGGCGAGGCGCGCGCGGCAGATCATGGCCGGCGCTCCGCCAATGGTCGAAAACCCAAGAACCCTGAAGGCTACACGTATCGCGTGCGAAGAGCTGGATCACGGCTACATCGAGTACGACTTCACCGAACCGGACTCGATCGATACAGACAAAGACGGCAACAAGCGCCGCAAGTAGCACCCGGCGCGGCCCAGGCATCCAAGTATCTGAGGCCTGTAGCGTGTAGGGCGCGCTTTAGCGCGTCCCAGGTTTTGGGAGGGCACGACTTTAGTCGTGCCGTTAGACCCGGCTAAAAAATCGGTTTTAGCCGCTGAGGTCCGATCAACCTCGCAGCGCGCAAGACGACCATGACCCAACTCCGAATCACTTTAGGCGTAACTGGCGGAGTGGCGGCCTATAAAGCCGCGGAACTCGTCCGCCGCCTCCAACAAGATTCCTTCGCCATCCAGGTGGTCATGACCCGCGGCGCCCGCGAATTCATCGCCCCGCTGACGTTCGCCGCTCTCAGCGGCCAGAAAGTCATCACCGATCTCTTCGCCGAATCCGGCGGCGAAGCCAATCTGGAAAGCGCCATCGAACACATCGCCGTAGCCCAGCGCACGGATCTGCTGCTGGTCGCGCCCGCCACGGCCGACATCCTCGCCAAATTCGCACGCGGCATCGCCGACGATTTCCTGACCACGCTCTATCTCGCAACGACGGCGCCTGTTGTGGTCGCTCCGGCGATGAACGTAAACATGTGGAACCACGCCGCGACGCAGGAAAATATCGAGATGCTGCGCGCGCGCGGCGTGAAGATCGTCGATCCCGACGAAGGCTATCTCGCGTGTGGAATGACCGGTGCCGGTCGTCTCGCGGGCCAGGAGCAGATCGTCGCCGCCGTGCGCGAGACGCTGCATTTCAAGCGCGACCTGGATGGCCAAACAGTTTTGATCACTGCCGGCCCCACCTGCGAAGATCTCGATCCCGTGCGCTATTTAACGAATCGCTCGTCCGGAAAGATGGGTTACGCGGTTGCTGAAGCGGCCGCCCGCCGCGGCGCTCGCGTGATTCTTGTCAGCGGCCCGACGTCTCTCGACGCTCCCGCGGGAGTACATCGCATTGACGTGCGCACTGCGGACGAAATGCATCGCGCGGTAGCGGAGAAGTTCCCGGAATGTTCGATCGCCATTTTTGCCGCCGCGGTTGCGGACTATCGTCCCGTCGCGAAATTAGAACAGAAAATCAAGCGCGACAAAGAACCGGTCACTCTATCCCTGCAACCCACGACGGATATCCTGGCCAGCGTGGCGAAGAACAAGGGCGAGCGTCTCGTCGTGGGCTTCGCTGCTGAAACCCAAGCCGTTGCCGAAAATGCGCGCAAGAAACTTGTCGCAAAGAACGCCGATATGATCGTCGCCAATGACGTGACTGCCGAAGGCGCGGGTTTCGACCACGATACCAACATCGTGACCCTGTTTGCTCGCGACGGACGAGACTTGCCGCTGCCCCGTATGAGCAAAAGTGAAGTGGCGCAGCGCATTCTCGACGAAGTCGTGCGCCTCCGCGCCGTGCTACACTCCCCGCAGCGCTCCGCTACTTGATCATGCCCGATCGACTCTCCACCGCGCTCCAAGACAAACTCTCGAAACGCCTCAGCTACTACGACGACATCGGCATCCGATCGTTCTATCGAGATCGTTTTTTCGCGCATGCCGCCCCGGCGCTCGAACCAGCTCCCGTATCCATTCCGAATCCTCAAGAGGAACCTTTGCCCAAGACTTCGCCGAAGCCTATCTTGCCGCCGGCTGCATCCATCACCGTTCCAGTGACTCCGAAAGTCAGTGTTTTACCGATGGCGCCTAAAATTTCCTTGTTCGACGCCCTGAACAAAGTTGCGGACGACTCGCTGCTCAAGATTCACGACGATCTCGGGGAGTGCACCCGCTGCAAACTCCACACCACCAGAAACAAAATCGTCTTTGGAGATGGCAGCGCCAAAGCCGACCTGGTGTTCGTAGGCGAAGGGCCAGGCCGCGACGAAGATGCCCAGGGACTTCCCTTTGTCGGCCGTGCCGGGAAATTGCTGACGCAGATGATCGAAGCGATGGGGTTGCAGCGCAAAGAAGTATACATCTGCAACGTCGTCAAGTGCCGTCCACCGGAAAACCGCTTGCCCGAACCCGACGAAATCAAAACATGTTCCCCGTTTTTGCTGCGTCAGCTCGACGCCATCGATCCCAAGGTGATCGTGTGCCTCGGCGCGTGCTCGGCGCAGACGTTGCTGGAAACCAATCGCGGCATTTCCCATTTCCGCGGCCAGTGGCTCGATTTTCGCGGTCGAAAATTGATGGCCACCTATCATCCTGCCTACTTGTTGCGGAATCCGGCCGCCAAGGCCGACGTCTGGAAAGATCTTCAAAAGGTCATGGCCGTTCTCGGTCTGGAAGTAAAGAAGGGCAAGTCCGCCGGAACGCAAAACCCCTCATAATCCCTCATGGGAATTTTACTAGGCCTGCTCACCGCTCTCTCCTGGGGCAGTTCCGATTTCCTCGCGCGCTTCGCCTCGCGCCGCATCGGTTCCCTCCGCACGACTCTATACATGCAACTGACCGGGCTCGTTCTGCTGACAATTGTTCTCCGGTGGATCGGCGGTTGGGGTCATTTGTTCGATGGTTCCGGCTGGCGGCCGTGGGCTTGGGGAGCCCTCGCAGGCGCGCTTAACGCGATCTCGACGCTCTCGCTGTATCGCTCCTTTGAAGTCGGAAAATTGTCGGTCGTCGCGCCGCTATCCGCCAGCTATCCCGCGCTCACCGTGGCTATCTCGGCTTTTACCGGAGAGCATCTGACGGCCACGCGTGCCGCTGGAATTGTGTTGATCCTTGTTGGGGTCATCGTCGTGGTACGAGGCGAAGCGGAGTCGGAAAGTGTCGCCCCAACATCGCAACCCACACCAAAGAAGAAACCGGCAAGCGGAATCGGTGCCGCGATGACGTCAGCAGTCGGATTCGGCGTGCTCTTCTGGCTGCTCGGCAGTCGCGTCGTGCCGCGCGTAGGATTCGCCTCCACGGTCTGGATGATTCGGCTGACGTCGTCCGCGCTCACCGCGCTTGTGCTCCTGGCGATCAAGCAGCCGATTTCGTTGCCGCGGGGAAAATCCATCTCCATCTGGCTGTTGGGCATGGGCGTGCTCGACACCGGTGCGTTCGTCTTGAATAATCTGGGCATGCAACTCGAGCAAGTGTCGGTTGTGAGTGTACTTGCGTCCCTCTATGGCGCCGTAACGGTCCTTCTCTCGGCAGTCGTTCTGCGCGAGAAAATGTCGCGCTGGCAATGGCTCGGCATCGTCGCAATCTTCGCCGGCATCGCACTAGTCAGCCGCTAGCCCATCGTCACGGTCCATGCCTCAGCAACTGTAGCCGCGGTCTCCGAGACCGCGGGATTTAGACTACTGTCGGGTACAAGTCTCACCGGTGTGCACGGATGCCTCCTCAAATTTGTTCGCTCGAGCTGCGAAGTGCCGACCAGCGCCCGCATCGTAAGGCCAGTCGGAACCGTGCTGGTACACTACACGCCGGGATGAGCTTCTCTTTCTGCAATGTTGCGTTGCCGGTGCCGCTGCGCACGACGTTTACCTACGCCGTTCCGGAATCCCTGCGCGAAATCGTGCAGCCGGGCGCGCGCGTGATCGTCCCGTTTCGCAAGAAAGCCATGGTCGGCGTGGTCGTAGACCTCACGGACCGCGCGCCCGAAGACACGAAGATCCGCGAAATCACGAAGGCGCTCGATCGCGTGCCGGCACTGACACCGAAACTCATCGAACTCGGCCATTGGATAGCGAACTACTATCTGGCGCCCGTCGGTGAAGTGTTTCGCGCGATGCTGCCGCCGGTGATCGAAATGCGCACACAGCGGTTGATCGTGCTTACCGAAGCGGGACGCGCCGCGGTCGCAAGTTTGAGCGGCGGTGAGCTGACGCATGGACTCAGCCGCAACGAAGTCGAATTCCTCGTGAAACTCACTACGAAAAAAGAGTCTTTGCCGTTCGGATCGGCGGCAAAGCTTGGCGTGAACGCAGACGCGCTTGATCGCCTCCGCCGCAACGGCTTGATCGAGATTCGCGAGACGATGCTCGGACGAAAAGCAAAGACGCAGCGCGTCATCGCAGCGAAGAGCAGCGCACAAATAGCAGGCAGCGACCTGGATGAAAAATCCTTGCGCGTGCGATCGATGCTCGCGGAGCGCGGGCCGTTGCCAATGCCGCTGTTGTTGAAATTGGCCAGTGTATCGCGAGCATTGGTCGAGCGCATGTTGCGCGATGGCATGCTGGAGAGCTGGGAAGAGCGCGTCGACCCCGCGGAGGATCCGTTCGACGTGGGGTACGAGGCTCCGGCCCATGAATTGAACGCCGAGCAGGAGAGCGCATTCGGTGCCATTCGCGCGCGATTTGAGCTGGGAGAGTTCGGCGTGCTGCTGCTCCACGGCGTGACCGGCAGCGGAAAGACCGAAGTCTACATGCGCAGCGTGCAGGAGACGCTGGCGCGCGGCAAGACCGCGATCGTCCTGGTGCCGGAGATTGCGCTGACACTGTGGGTCGGTCGGCAATGCCGCGCATGGTTTGGCGCGCGCTTCGAAGGCGTAGCGGTGCTGCACTCCGCACTAAGCGACATCGAGCGCGCGCGCGAATGGTGGCGAGTGCGGCACGGCGAGGCGCGTGTAGTCGTCGGCACGCGCTCGGCGGTTTTTGCGCCACTCAACAATCTCGGGCTCATCATCGTCGACGAGGAGCAGGAAAGCAGTTTCAAGCAGGAGGAAACGCCGCGGTATCACGGGCGCGACGTGGCCATCGTTCGCGCGAAAATGGAAAACGCGGTGGCACTGCTGGGATCGGCGACGCCTTCCCTGGAGACCTATCATCATGCGCGCAACGGAAAGTACGAGTTGCTGACGCTGGCTTCGCGAGTGGCGAACCGGTCGATGGCCAGCGTGGAGATCGTCGATCTGCGTGAAGACTTTCAGCGCACGCATCAGGCCAGCCCTATCAGTTCAGCGCTGCATGCCGGAATTCAAGAGTGCCTCACGCACGGAACCCAGGCCCTGGTGCTCATCAACCGGCGCGGCTATTCGTGGTCGGTGCTGTGCCGCAGTTGCGGCGCTTCCGTTCAATGTGTGAATTGCAGCATCTCCATGACCCATCACAAGCACCGCAACCGTTTGGAATGCCACTACTGCGGATCGATCCAGGCGGTTCCCAAGGAATGCCCGAAGTGTCAATCGAAGTATGTTTATTTCTTCGGTGAAGGCTCCGAACATCTGGAAGAACGCCTGCGCAAGGAATTTCCCGGTGCGCGCATCGCGCGGCTCGATCGCGACACGGCGCGAACAAAACAGCAATATCAGGAAACACTGGGTGCATTCGCTGCGGGCGCACTCGATATTCTGGTCGGGACCCAGATGCTCGCGAAGGGCCACGATTTCCAACGGGTGACACTGGTCGGCGTGATCAGCGCGGACTCCTCGCTGCACTTACCGGATTTTCGCGCCGCCGAACGCACGTTTCAATTGCTCACACAGGTGGCCGGGCGCGCAGGTCGCGGCGAGTTGCCTGGCCGCGTGCTGATCCAAACGTATTATCCGGAGCACTACGCAATTCAGGACGCGGTGCGCCAGGACTACTCGGCGTTTTTCGAGCGCGAGATGCACTTCCGGCGAATGATGCAATACCCGCCATTTACGTCCCTCGCAAACGTGATCGTGCGCGACACGAGTTTGGAAAAAGCAATCGTGTGGTCCCGGCAGCTTTCGGAATATTTCGCACCGCACGACGGAAAAGGCGCCCGAATCCTGGGACCTGCTACGGCACCCCTGGCGCGCTTGAAGAAGGAGCACCGCTTTCAGTTTTTGCTGAAATCGCCGAAGCGATCCCTGCTCACCAGGTTGTTGAGTGGAGCCATGGCGTACTGCGACACCAGGAGTATCCCGCAGACAGCGGTGTTAGTGGACATGGATCCGTTGAGTCTGTTGTAGATCCTATAGCGATCGCAAGGCCCCTCGACCTGTGACTTGATTGCGAGTCCTCGGCTGCCGTCTGAAGAGATCGGCTGCAACCGCTCTTTCCTTGGCCTAAAACGTCGAATAGGGCGTTTCTTCGAAAACGAGTTGCTTGTCCATGTCGAGCAGTTGCCTTTGATAGCCGTAAACGCTGGCGAACGCGATCGCAAACAGAGCGATGAAAGAAACAGCGCGCAGCGGCTCGTCCAGGGACCAATGTTCCATCTCCGGCAGGTAGTCGGTAAACACAAAGAAGCCGAACAGATACGCCACCAGAATAACTCCAGAATTGCTCTCGAATGTTGGATACGAACAGGTAAACGGGATTTTCCGGAATTTTACCAGGAGAATTTCGGTGAGCGCCGCGCTCGACACAACCAGGATTGCAGTGTGCAGAAGGGCATTGGTCCACCCGAAAAAAATTAAAGTCGGCACAAAGCACGCGGGGATTAGCCACGGCAGACTCAAGGCTAGGAGTACCCGCCGCGCGATTGGCCGCGCCTGCTGGCCGTCTGGCCGCAACCACAGTTTGAAGATCCAGTTGGCCCGCAGATCGGATGGGATTTCGAACGCGAACCGGATGCCGACGATGATGCAGTAGCTCAGGATGAAAGGGATCGCAAGAAAATCCGCGGAAGGGGAGTGACGGGCCCGGAAAAATTGGTCGGACCGTACAGAGGTTAGGGCTTCCGCAGCGGCGACGAGCCCCAATGCCGCAAAGGCGGACACCACCTGCAAGTGCGCGTCGCTTCGCAGCAGCGTTCTGACGATGAAGTGATAGCAGGCACGGTGAGGACTTGCGCGCAAGGTCGCCTTATGGACCAGCGCCAGCGGAGAAAATGACGCTCGCATACGGGGAAGAGGTCCGGCGTCGGCGGTTTCCGGAATGCGAAGAAACGATCGGCGAAAGCTGAGCGCGTAGGTGATGACCACAACCAGGACTGCCAGCACAAACGCGAAGGCAGCCGCCTTGGTCATGGCGTCGACGAAGGGATCACCGCGAATGCCCCACACGGTTCGCGCCAAACCCAGAAATGAAACCGGGGGCAGCATGGCCATCTTATGAGCTCTCGCAATCGAGGTTCGAAGAAGCGCTGTAGGCACGGTGAATACGCTCGCGAGCAGCGCCAGAAGAATGACGGCGATCGCGAAGCGCACGAATACCGAGACTCGCCGGAACGCCGAGGCGGGCACAACGACCATGAGGCTCCCGGCCAGCGCAAATACGGCGAAAAAGCTGAACGCGCTCGCAGTGAGGACGGCGACGCCATGGCCGGCGGAGAAGTGCCAGAACCTCGCGAAGGAACCATTACTGCCGACGACCGCGACCGGAAACAACACCATCGAGGCCGCGTTCACCACCACGGTGAACAGCACCGCGAGTACGAGTATGGCCGCAAAATTCGCGAAAAAGATGGTGCGCAAAGAGATCGGCAGGGGAATGAGATTGGTGTGATCGCGTCGGTCGAGAAACAAGGAGTCCCAGCGCCACAGCGCGGCGGCTCCGGTGACCGTCATGGACAGGACGATGAAGAAATATTCGTCGGGGATCGTCGCGGTGAAGGGATCGAAAACACCGTCGCCGCGCAAGAAGCGGATAAGCGATCCGTACTTCTCAAACATCAGTAGCGAGACGAGCAAGCCGGGCATGGCCAGCAGCGTGAGGATGGCGCCGACGCCGAGCCCCAATTCTTCCGCGCCAGTCTCGTCGCCGCCGTGAAACATTCGGCCGGCGAAGAGGCGCAGCAGACATCCGAACGGAGTGCGGGAAAATGCATTCCAGCGATTCTGCAGCGGTTCTTTCCAGGAGGGCATCACGCAACCACTACATCGACAATGTCATTCGCAATTTGCGCGACGTCCCGGCCTTCCGTCAGTTGCAGGAAAGTGCCTTCCAGTGTGGACTGGCCGATACTTTGCAAAACTTCCGTGGTGCGCCCATAAGCGATGACCTGTCCTTTTCGGAGAATGATCAGCTGGGAACAAATTTTTTCCACGACCTCCAGGACGTGCGAACAGAAAAAAATGGCTTTGCCTCGCCCGCTCAATTCTTGAATAAGATTTTTCAGGACCAGCGAGGACGTGACATCGAGGCCGGACATGGGTTCGTCAAGTATGAGGACGTCGGGATTGTCCATGAGCGCGCTGATCAAGAGGATGCGTTGGCGCATACCTTTGGAGTACGAACCGAGGGACACCTGACGATGGGGCCCCAGCGCGAAAAGTTGCAAAAGTGAGTCGATGCGCGATTTTCTGCGAGCTCCGGGCATCGAGCGCAGTGTGCCAACCATTTCCAGGTATTCCTCGCCGGTCAAGTAGGGGTAAAGGTTGGCTTCCTCGGGAACATATCCCAACCGCTTTCGATACCCGGCCAGATTCTCGTGGATGTCTTCGCCGTCTTGCGTGACCTGGCCATGGCTCGGTTGCAGCAGTCCCGTGAGCATTTTGACCGTGGTGCTCTTGCCGGATCCGTTTGGCCCCAGATAGCCAAGTACCTCGCCGGGTTCGAGGCGAAACGCGACGTTCTGAACCGCTGGCACCGAGCCGTAGTACTTGGAGAGCCCCCTTGCTTCGAGCATTGGCCGTCCTTTCAGCGTCCAGACAAACCTCTGCGAAACGCCAGTGTTCTTTGGACACCATACTACGTTGGAAAGTTTCTAGGCGCCGGGCAACGCCGGCGCAACATTGCCGCGAACCTAGACTCTACTGCCGCTTTAGTGTTCGGAGGTTGGCGCTGCTTTTGTGGTCGGAGGTTGCTGCCGCTTTGGGGGTCGGAGCTTTAAGCTCCGACATTAGAGCCAAGAAAAACCGGGCTTCAGAGTCTGTGTGAGAACTCCGATTTTCGTCAGGGCACAGCTTCAGTTTACCCAGAGGTACCAAGGGCCGCGCCACTCGTCAGCCTCCTAATCCCTTGTAGGGGCCGGGCTTGCCCCGCCCGGCGTCAACCCAGGCACGCTCTAAACGGAGCAGATCTGCTCCCGGCATTTTTCCGCAGCCTGTTCAGCCGTGCCGCAACCGTAGCCGAATCAACAAGGCTGTAGCCGCTGAGGGCTTCTTCTCTCAGTTCTCACACAGACTCTTCAGCCCCTGAGGACATTCCCCGCTTCTATTTCGAAATTTATGAGTCAGGGCGTAGGTCACTATCCCCCGGGTTCCTCGCTCACCGCTTCGATCCGCTTCGAAGGATGTATATAAAGATATCAGTTGACAAGAGATAACTTTCATAGTATCATCGGGTACGTATTCTGAAGCGCAGCCTTCCAAAGTATGCCCCCTTTCGCGGCCCTAGCAGACGCCCGCAGCGAACGCCCAATGCTTTCATCCACCTGTAAACTGCGCCTCCCCCATCTCCTTCTATTAACCAAGCCCAGAAAGCTAAGTCCCTTAGAATCCGCACTTCCGCAAAACGCACCCATAACTCGTTTAGAATCCGCACTTCCAAATTCATTAGACTTAAAGTCCTTTAGAATCCGCACTTACAAAAAATGGCGGGGGGAGGGTACCACCTGTTAACCAAGGCAGCCCAAATCTTAGGCAGCCCGGCGGCGCCAGAAATAATAGGCGGGCAGGCCGAGAAGGAACAGGACGATAGCAACCGCGAGATTGCGAAACTGGACCGGGTCACGGAAGGCCAGATAGATCGCGTTTCCGACGATGGCGGCGGCAGCCAGGACGAAAATGAACGGTGTGAACGGGTAGCCGGGAACGCGATAGGGAATCGGCTGGCCTTGCGAAGCGCGGCGTAGCGGGAAGATCGCGGCGGCGCCCAAGCCGTAGAAAATCCAGCCGATGAAAATGACGCCACCGATAAGTTCGGCAAATTTCCCGGCGCAGGCCAGGACAGCGGACCAGATGCCGAGCGCGATGATTGCCGCAGCCGGAGTGCGGAAGCGTGGGTGGACTTCGGCGAGACTCCTGAAGAACAGCTTGTCGTTGGCCATGGCATAGAACACGCGTGGCGCAGTGAGGATTACGGAATTTGTGGAGCTAAAGGTCGAGATCAGGATGGTGAGTGCGATGATTTTGCCAGCCCAGGGACCCATGACCGCCGTGGCAGCGGTCGCCGCGATGGCGTCGCTGGCGGTGGAGGCAACGGGACCGAGCGCGACGAGATACGCGACGTTCGCGACTAGGTAGAGTCCCACCAGAATCAGCGAGCCAAGAAGAAATGCGCGTGGGAACGATTTCTGGGGATCGATTACTTCGCCGGCACTGTAGGTGCCAAATTGCCAGCCTTCATAGGCCCAAAGTACCGCGATCATCGCGAGGCCAAAACTCGAGAGCAGCGCGGAGCCTCCTTGCGTGGTGCCCATGGCTGACGCGAGTTCACCGCCATGATGACCGAGAGAGAGCAGGAAACCGCTGAGCACAACGATCAGTAGGGTTTTGACCAGCGTGGTCCAGTTCTGGAGGTCGGAGCTTTTGCGGGTACCCCAAACGTTGACGGCGGTGACCACGGCGATCATCAGGACAGAAACGAGGGTCGCACCCGAGGCGGAGAGCGGAATGATTTCGGCTAGATAGCGGGTAAAGGCCCGCGCGAGAGCGGCAATTGTGCCGCTGGCGATCACCAGGAACAGCGACCAGCCGTAGAGAAACGCGGCCATCCGGCCGAAACCGTCGCGAATGAAGCAGTATAGGCCGCCAGCCTCCGGGTTCGTGGCCGACAGTTCCGCGTACGTTAGCGCGCCAAGCAGCGAAAGAGCTCCTCCAAGGACCCACACCAGAAGCGAGAAGCCGACCGAACCATTGAGTTGGCGGAGGATTAGGCCTGGAGTGAGAAAAATGCCGGAGCCAATGACCGAGCCGATGAATAGCAAGAGCAGATCGCTCTGGCGCAGCGTGCGGACGAGAGCAGTCATTTGTCGCGGTCGATTGTAGCGGGTGTTTCGGGCGGGGCAAGCGGAGACTTTATCGAGCCCTGTAAACAAGCCGGGTAACCAAGCTGGGTTAATCGGGCCAAGTAGTCACTCGATGAACGGGGCCGGCATGAAGCAGAGTATGAAAATGAGCAGCGTAAATGCGGCGGCGAAGCGGCGGCCGTCGTCGAGTGGAACGGGATTGTAAATAGGAATGAAGCGAAAGAAGCGAATGATCAGGAGCAGCGCACCCCAAACATACCAGCCGGCCCAGAAATGGAGCAGCGCGAGGCCCACCAGCAGCAAGGGAAGCATGATCGAGGAATAGCGATGAGCGCGGGCGCTCAGCGAGCGAAGGATGTGGCCGCCGTCGAGCTGTGCGGCGGGAAGAAGATTGAGTGAGGTGGCGAACAGCCCTACCCACGCGGCGCGCCCAACGGGATGGAGCAGTAGGCTGCTCGCGGGCACCCCAGGATGAAGCAGCGCCGCGAGAAGGCGCAGAATTAGCGGCGTGCCAAGCACAACACCCGCATGAGCAGGATCGCCGAGGCCGGGAACAAACTTGGCGTGTAGTATGCCAAAAATCAGCGCGGGCACAGCCACGATGAAGCCAACTAAAGGTCCCGATGCACCGACGTCGAACAGAGCGCGAGTGGTCCGAATGGGCGAGCGGATCAGAATGAAAGCGCCAAGCGTGCCGATCAAAGTGGGAAAGGGGATGAAGTAGGGATAGCTGGAATGAATGTGGTGGTGGCGGCACGCGAAATAGTGACCGAGCTCATGCGTGAGCAGTATAGCGAGCAGCGTAAGGGCGAAAGGCAGGCCACTAACCAGCGCTACCGGCTGGCGATAGAGCAATGTAAGCGCGCGGATGAATTCGTCCCAGGAGACGGCTTGATTTTGTGCGTAGGCCGCGGCGAAGTGCGTGCCGGCGACGAGACAGGTACAGAGCGTGAGGAAAAACAGCGCGCACGCCACAATGAGCGTTTTCACCGGCGGATGCCGCGGTACGAGAGAATAATAAGACGGCGGAATTGGGGCGGCGCGCCAATCGACGGGATCTGGTGGGAGAACCGCGCTGCTATCTGGAAGTGAGTTGGTCACAAGGTCCGGAGAATCGAAACAAATGCGAGAAATTGTCTCGATTAAGTACAGCACAACCCCATGGTTTGTGCAAAAGCGAAGTCGTATTGCCCTTCAAGCTGCGTTGCGCGGGAAGGTGAGCGGAAGTGCTAAGCGAGCAGAACTGAAGGGTGGCCACTCAAGATGATTGATAACGGGTTCGACGAACGCGTTCGATGAAAGGGTTAGTTCGGATTCGAGACGTTCGGCTGCTACTTCAACTCAAGCGGAAAAGCTATTCCGCGGCTTTTGCCGGGGCTTCCAAGCCTTGGAGTTCCTTGCCGGGCTTGAAGCGCACGGCTTTCCCTGGCGGGATGTTAACTTCTTCACCGGTTCGCGGGTTGCGCCCTATACCGGTCTTGCGGGGCTTAACGCTGAACACGCCGAAACGCCGCAATTCAATGCGCTGCCCGCGGCCCAGGGCATTCTTCAACGACTCAAAGACGGTCTCGACGGCCTGCTCCGCCTTGGTGCGGCTGATGTTCGGCGACGTGGCGTTCACGACCGCATTCACGATGTCTAACTTGATCACACAAGCCTCCAGCTTTATCCGTTGGCAGATGCTAGAGGGTAGGCCGCAGGTTGTCAAGATGTGGCGGGTAATCTACACTGGCTTGCTTTTTAGTGGGAGAAGACGCGCGAGAGGCAACGAAGTAAGCAACGATGCAAGTTGGGGAGCCGGCAGGACGCCCTTCGAGGCTCAGGACAAGCCGGCGCTAGCAGTAGTGGTGATGAGGAACGCAAAAAACTGAGGAGGCGTGGATGTCCGTTAAGCCCGACAAGTGGATCCGGCGTATGTCGCTGGAACATAAGATGATCGAACCGTTCACGGACCGCCAGGTGCGCGAAGGGGTGATCAGCTACGGAGTCTCGTCGTATGGCTACGACATCCGAGTGGCGGACGAGTTTCAGATCTTCACGAACGTGAATTCGACAATCGTGGACCCCAAGCATTTCGATCCGCGCTCGCTGGTGTCGTACAAAGGCGACGCGTGCCTGATTCCCCCGAACTCCTTTGCGCTGGCGCGGTCGGTGGAATATTTCCGGATTCCGCGCAACGTGCTGACGATATGCCTGGGCAAGTCCACCTACGCGCGGTGCGGGATCATCGTGAACGTGACACCGTTCGAGCCGGAGTGGGAAGGCTTTGTCACGCTGGAAATCAGCAACACCACGCCGCTGCCCGCCAAGATTTACGCGAACGAGGGGCTGTGCCAGGTACTGTTCTTCGAGTCCGACGAAGAATGCGAGGTCAGCTACAAAGACAAAAAGGGAAAGTATCAAGCGCAGGGCGGCATCGTTTTGCCGAGGCTATAGGCACTCTTAAGGGTTGCCGAAACACGAGCCTACAGTTGCCCCAAAAGGCTTGCCTGTCCGTGCGGCTGGCGCAGCTCCCGTCGTGTTGTTTAGTGTTCGCGGCCGAGTGGTGCATATCTTGTACGCCGGGCGGAGCAAGCTCCGCCCCTACAAGGGCTATGAAACGATGGATGCGGTGGTGGCGCTGATTTGAGTGAGCGTCGCGTTGTGAACCGGATACCCGAGTTCGCGCCACGCATCCAGCCCACCCTGCAGCGGCCGGATCCTACGTATCCCTCGATTTCGTAAGAGGAGCGCTGCACGGGCGCTCGTAGCTTCGTTTGGTCAAGTGCAATAGAGGATGACATCGCGGTCGTGCGGCAACCGGTCGTTCTCCTCCAGTTCCTTGGCATCCATTCGAAAAGCACCCGGGATGGTTTCGGGGTCCGCTTCAAAATCCAGTTCGTGTCGCAGATCCACGATAATCAGGTCTTCGCGAGCGTCGATTTTTATTTTCAGTTCTTCCGGCGTGATGCGGCCGATGCGCAATTGGTGCATGAACCGTTGCCGCGCAATGAATTTGTACGAAATGTAAGAAACGAGCGCGGCGATCAGCAGCACCAGCAGCCATCCGCCCAGGCTCATCGCGTGTTCGGCAATGAGTTCAATTTCTCCGGCGAAGGCGAAGCCGATCCCCAGGAAAGTGCCGGCCCAAAGTAAGGAACCGAATCCGTCGAAAAGCAGAAACCGGCGCGTTCGCATATGGAAAATTCCGGCCAGCGGCGGAGCGACGGTGCTTAGACCGGGAAGAAATTTTGCCACCAGCAGCGAGCGCGCCCCTTGTCTCGAGAAAACCCCTTCGGTGCGACGAACGCAGGAATCCGGCTCCATCGAAATCTTGCACAAGAGCTGAAGGACTTTGATTCCTTTAATACGTCCTAACGAATACCAGATGGAGTCCGCGGCCACCGCGGCAAGAACACACAGGAAGAGCGAGAAAAAGAAGTTCAAGCGGTGCGTGCCCGCCAGCGCTCCGGCCGCCAGCAACAGCGGCAGGGAAGGGACCGGCAAACCGATCTGCTCCGCAAATACCCAGCCCAGCAGAACTACGTATCCGTGGCGTAGAAGAAAATCCAGGGTGCTGTGCATGGCGTCGGGCTGGGATCCCTCACTCGCTCGTTACTTTGGATTCGTTAATTCGAGACGAAAGAAGCAGTATGCCCCCAGCCGCCCGTCATGACAAATTCGGAGAGCGGTTTCCGTGTTCGGGGAGCCAACTCGCGCTCGCGTAGCTTGTCAGGCAGCGAAGCAGGGTCGCCGGGATAGCCAATGGCCATCGCGGCGACCGCGTCCCAGTCGTCCGGGATGTGAAAGACTTGCCGCGCCTTGTTCGGGTCGAGGCCAGCCATCTGATGCACGTAAAGTCCCCGGGCGACGGCTTCGGTGGTGAGTTGAGCCGACGCGCTGCCCACATCGTGAAACGCCCAGCGATTGTGCGCGCCGTCTTTGGGATTTTTGACCTGCGCAACGGACAGAGCCAGAACCGGCGCGTGCTTGGCCCAGCCCTGGTTGAATTCCACCAGCGTGCTCAGGACTTTGTCGAAGTTCTCCTTGTCATCCTTTGTTCCGACAATGTAGGCCCAAGGCTGCATATTCGAGCTGGATGGCGCCCATCGCGCCGCTTCGAACAAGCTGTGCAACACGTCCGGTGCAACCAGCTTGTCGCTAAATGCACGCGGACTCCATCGTTCTCGAACAATTTCGTGGACCGGTACTTCCGTGGGAGCAGGACGCTTCATGGCTTTTTGACCTCTCACTTTGGATTCTGGGCTTTGAGGTTTTGGCGCGAGTGGCACAGGTCCCAATTTCAAATTCACCGAGCGGGGAACAAATCACTGTAGCTAGACATTACAAGTCAACAAAACCAAGATCCCACTCACGCCGACGCCTAGCTAGAACTCCCGAAGTACAGTTCCTATTGAACCACGTTTGATGAACAAAGCCCGGCGAGCGATGCATGAATAAGGCCCGCCGGGCGCGATCGCGTTTAACGACGATGTTGCGGCAGCGAGGTCAGTTGCCGGATTTCGCAGCGTTTTTCTGAATCATTTCCGCATCTATGTTGATCGAAACGTCGTCGCCGACAACCATACCGCCGTTATCCATCGTTGCGTTCCACTTCACGCCAAAATCCTGGCGATTGATTTTCGTGGTGGCATTCACGGCGACACGCTGGTTGCCCCAGGGATCTTTCACCGGCGCCGTGGGGCCATCGACGTCAAGAACGACTTCCTTGGTCACGCCGTGGATGGTCAGATCACCGGTAACCTTCAACTTGCCGGGGCTGACCTGTTCCACTTTTTTCGACTTAAATGTCATCGTTGGGTAGTGTTCTACGTCAAAAAAGTGATCGCTCTTCAAGTCCTTGTCGCGGTTGGGTTCGCGCGTGTCAACGGTGGTGGTATCGATCGTCACATCGACCGTCGATTTGCTGACGTCCTTATCATCAACAATGACCGTGCCGGTTACTTTGCTGAAGCCTCCGCGCACGGTGGAAATTGCCAGGTGCTTCACGGAAAATTGCGCGGCGCTATGTTGCGGATCGATCTGCCAAGTGGAAGTAGCCGCCGAAGCCGGCAATGACAGGATGGCGGCGAGGCCTGCGGTGAGTGCGATGCGAGCTAGAGAATGGCCCATGGTTTTGATCTCCTTTTGATTTAGTCTCAAATTTGACTCTGAGTTTGACGGCTGATTCGACAAAGCGACTATTTCTCTCCGGTAACGAGAACTTGATCCAATAAATCGGAAAGAGCTTTCAGACGCGCCGCCGGCATATGCCGGAATTGACGCTTGTGAAGCTCGCGAACCGGTTGATCAAGACCTTTGAGCAGCTCGAGCCCCTCAGGGGTGATTCGCGTTTTCACCACGCGCCGGTCGTCCTTTTGCCTCTGCCGCGTGATCAGCGCCCGTTTGTCCATGCGGTCGAGCAGCCGCGTCATATCCGGATCGTGAGAGATCATGCGGTCAGCAATGGTGCTGCAAGGCAGACCTTCGGGCTCCGCGCCGCGCAGAATCCTAAGCACGTTGTATTGCGCGCCAGTCAGGCCGTTGGATTTCAGCAACTGCTCGGTCTCCTGGCCCAGGGCGTCGGCAATTTTTTGGAGGGTAACGAAGATGTGGGCCTCCAGTGGGGCGGGCGATCGCGGGGGTGTTGGGCGTGAACTCATCCCGTCACAATAGTCGTTACAACGATAAGTGTCAAGAGGAAAAAACGCAGTAGCCCTGCTATTCCTGCTTACGCTCCAGCCAAGCGACCATTCTTACTTTAGAGATGGCTTAGAGCGTGCCTGGGTCGACGCCGGGCGAGGCAAGCCCCGCCCCTACAAGGGATTAGGAGGCTGACGAGTGGCGCGGCCCTTCGTACCTCTAGGTAAACTGAAGCTGTGCCCTGACGAAAATCGGAGTTCTCAGACTCTGAAGGCCTCTGAGAGCACGCAGTTTACGTCGGCGCTGAAGCACCGACCTCCTGCAGAACCGACCTCCTGAAGAAAAGACTTTTCCCGCAACCCGTTTACTCATGACTTCCGCAAGGGCCGCAAGTGAATCTCGCTCAAGAAGCTCTGCGGACCCTGGGTCACGACCATGGCCACCGCGTGCGCCACGTCGTCCGCGGCAAGCGCCTTCGACGGGTCCTTCGGGCCCCGTCCGGAAAACTCCGTAGCCACGCTGCCCGGACAAATCACACTGACGCGGATCCTGTGTTCGCGCAAATCCTCGGCCATGCAAGCGGACAAGCCTTGCACGCCCTACTTCGACGCGCAGTACAGTCCTCCGCCCGCAAACGCATTACGCCCGGCCAGCGAGCTGATATTGATAATGTCGCCGCGCCCGGCGCGAATCATCGAGGGCGCGACCGCACGCGAGACCAGGAAGACGCTCTTCAAATTCGTGTTCAAGACGCGGTCCCAATCCTCCTCGGATTTATCGTGTGCCGGTCCGAACCCGCCGACACCCGCATTGTTCACCAGAATGGAGATCGGCCCGAGTGCGGCTTCCGTCTTCGCGACCAGCGACGCCACGTCGGCCGAGCGTGTAACGTCGGCAACTTGAGAAAATACGCGCGCCGTGCGTCCCGTCAATTCGGCTTCAACGGACTGGAGCGCCTTGAGATCGCGCCCGCAGATAGCCACGGTCGCTCCCATCGCCGCGAGCCGCAGCGCGATGGCCCGGCCGATCCCGCGGTTGCCACCGGTGACTAGCGCTACCGCGCCGGAAAGGGACGTAACGTTGAGCGCACGGAGATTCGTTTCGGTTAACGGTGCCATCGGAATTCTTCCTCGTGAAAGCTGCCATTTTATGCGACACTCATCCTAACAACATTCGGAGCGAGAGACGTTTTCGTCTTGATGATGCTTTGGGTGTGGTTGCGTGGGCGCACTAAGCTGACAGGTGCATGGACAAATACCCGTAGATACATAGTTCCCTGTAGGGTACTGCCTTGCAGATGTCACCCTGCTTTCCCTATAATCCCGAAGTTTTATAACATGACGGCAATTCCCGGCTGAGGCATTCCGGGTGCAGTAGGAATCCATGACAAGGGCTTGGAGTTTGAGCGAGGGAGAATCGGAATGAACGGATCACGGAGACTGGCGAGCCTCGCGATGGTTGCGGCGCTTTGCCTGATGGTCGGGAGCGTAGCCAGCGTGAAGGCCCAGGCACCTGCGGGACAGGACGCCGGCGCGAAGCCCCAGTACACCATGGCGGAGTACAACGCTTACACCGCCGCGCAAGCCACAAAAGATCCAACGCAACAGATCAAGCAACTCGACGATTTTGTCGCCAAGTATCCGAACTCCGCGCTGCTGATTTACGTTTATCCGCTCTATTACAACGCTTATAGCCAGCTCAAGAATTTTCAGAAGGTGATCGAGTACGCGGACAAGCTCCTGGCGCTCGGCGACAAGATCGAGCCGCCAGTCAAGTACCAGGCTTATTACGCGCGGGCTTTTGCCTACAGCAACATCACTCCGCCGCCTACCGATCCGGATATGGCAAAAAAGGCGCGGCAAGCGGCAATTGACGGGTTGGCGACTCTAAACTCGCTGAAGAAGCCCGACAGCATGAGTCAGGATGACTTCGACAAGCAAAAGAAAGCGCCGGCGATTTTATTTAACTACACTGCGGCCAACGCGTCGATGACCCTGAAGGATTATCCCGCGGCGATCGAGTCTTACAAGGCGGTTCTTGCACTTACGCCCGATGATCCGATCACTGCCTACCGCATCGGCCAGGCCTACATGGCAATGACCCCGCCGCAGCAGATGGATGCCTTCTGGTATTTCGCCAAGGCCACGAAGAACCCGAATGCGGCGCAAGCCAACCAGGTGAAAACGTACCTGCGCAAGCTGATCGTGAATTATCAGCAGGCGGCTTGCGATAACCTAACCGACGCCGAACTCAATGAGCTGTTGCAGCTGGCGGGGAGCTCCGCGGATCGTCCATCGACGTACACACTACCGAGTTCCGCGGACCTCGATGCCGCACGCAAGGACATGACCATCGCTTCGGTGATCACCGACTTGAAAGCCGGGGGCGACAAGGCCAAGGTAACCTGGCTGGCTTCCTGCGGGTTGGAATTTCCGGATGTGCCGGGCAAGCTGATCGAAGTGACTCCCACAAGCGACGGCGCACAGCTCAAGGTCGCGTTCGTGACTAGCGACGCGGAGTTTGATGCCAAGACGACGCCGGACATGGATGTGAAGGTGGTGGGTCAGCCGGATGCCGCGAAGTTGGAGAAGGACAATCCCGTTCGCTTCACCGCGACGCTGACCACTTACGACCCGGACCCTGCCTTCATGCTGCACTGGGACAAGGCCAAGGTAAACGCCGAGGATATCCCGAAGGAAAAGGAAAAGGGCAAGAAGAAGCGGCCGGTTACGAAGAAGCAGCAGTAACGTCGGCTGAATCGGAAGGAATCAGGAACGGCGCCGCGACTTTGTCGGGGCGCCGTTTTCGTTTATTGGAGGACTGCCGGAAAGCAGAGCGATTGCGCTCAGCGGGACGCCTGGCGCCGATGGTCAAGCTTATATTCGACGAGTTTGCGGCTGAGCGTGTTGCGGTGGATGCCGAGTACGTCCGCGGCGCGCGAGCGGTTGCCGTCAACGCGGTCCAAAACGCGTTTGATGAAGCGCTTCTCAAACTCTCCAACCGCCTCGTCAAAGAGGATGCCATGTTCCACCATCTGACTCACAAGCCCTTCCAGTTGATCCTTCAATTTGGCACGCTCCAGAAATTCAAACGCTACGGTTCCCCGGGCCTACTTTCCAATCTAATTTGTCTAATCTAATTCGTGTCCTACCAGGATGCGGTAGGCTTCGCGGTATTTAGCTCGGGTTGCGGCGACGACATCGGGAGGGAGGTCTGGGCCCGGCGGAGTCTTCGGCCACTGAATGCGTTCAAGATAGTCGCGTACAAACTGCTTGTCGAACGAAGGCTGGGGTCCGCCTGGTTTGTATTGCGCCGCGGGCCAGAAGCGGGAAGAGTCCGGCGTGAGCGCTTCGTCGATCCAGATCAATTCGTCGACACCGGCGGCATTTTTCAGCAGGCCGAACTCGAATTTTGTGTCGGCCAGCAAAATGCCGCGTGGCTCGGCGTATCTTGCCGCACGCTGATAAATGTCGATGCTGACGCTGCGGACCCGTTCGGCGAGTTCGCGCCCGATGAGCGCCACGGCTTGCTCGAAGGAGATATTTTCGTCGTGACCGCTGGTGGCTTTCGTCGCGGGGGTGAAGATCGGCTCGGGCAGCTGGTCGGACTCCCGCAAGCCCGGCGGCAGCGCGATGCCGCAGATTTTTCCAGTGGCGCGATAGTCTTTCCATCCGGAGCCCGAGACGTAGCCGCGCACGACGCATTCGACCGGCAGCGGCTGGGTCTTGCGCACGACCATGGAGCGGCCCGCGAGTTCCTCGCGATAGTCGTCAAACTCGGCGGGAAACGTGGTGGCGCTCAGGACGTGATTCGGAATCACGTCGCGCAGCAGGTTGAACCAGAAAAGAGAAAGCTGCGTGAGCACGCGTCCCTTGTCGGGAATGCCCGTGGGCAGCACCACATCGAAAGCCGACAAGCGGTCCGAGGCGACGATGAGTAATTTATCGCCGAGATCGTAGATGTCGCGCACCTTGCCCCGGGCGGCAGGTGGAATGCCGGCAAAATTTGTTTCCCGCACAACGCCCATGACTGCACCAGAAGGCAAAGCAAATTTCCCCTGAAGAGAGTGAAATGATTCTAGCGCAGCGCGACGCGATGTCAAACGTACTCACGGTGGATTTCTCTGCAAAACTGATGCGAGGTAGAAATTTTTTCTTGTACTGAGTTTATTTTACAAACGTCCGGGCACAAACGTTTTAACAATTTGTTCCCAGCGGGCTCCATCGTTTGTGATGGCGGTGGAACTCTAGGCGGCAGATGCCGCTGCGGCACGCTGCTTCTTCTGTGGGGCTTCGTCGCCCTCCCAGCGGACGCTGACGAGCTTGGAGACGCCGGGTTCCTGCATGGTGACGCCGTAGAGGACGCTGCCGGTTTCCATGGTCTTGCGGTTATGGGTGACGATGATGAACTGAGTCTGGCTGCTCATTTCGCCGACCAGGCGCGTGAAGCGGCCGACGTTGGCTTCGTCGAGCGGGGCATCGACTTCGTCCAGGATGCAGAACGGGCTTGGCTGGTACTTGAAGATGGCGATGAGCAGAGCCAGCGCAGTCATGGCCTTCTCGCCGCCCGATAGCAGCAAAATATTTTGCAGGCGTTTGCCTGGCGGCGATGCCACCACGTCGATGCCGGCGTCGCCGGAGCTGTCCACCTCGGTCAGGCGCATCTCCGCAGTGCCACCACCGAAGATCGTGTGGAAGGCCTCGGAGAAGTTGTGGTTGATGGCGTTGAAGGCCAGCTCGAATTTTTCGCGAGATACCTGGTCTAGCTCGGTGATGGCTTGTTGCGTATCCGCGATCGATTGCAACAGGTCGTCGCGCTCTCGGGTCAGGAAAGCGAAGCGCTGCTCGCACTCGTTGAACTCTTCGAGTGCCATCATGTTCACTGCGCCCATCGCCTCCACACGGGATTTCATTTCGCGATAGTTGGTTTCGGCGATGGCCAACTCTTCGCCGGTGATAAAAGCGGTTTCCGTCGCGATCAGGTCTTCCGGCTGCGCATTCACTTCGGACACGCACGTTTCGCGCAGGTGCTGGCGGTCGGAATCGTTGCGGGCGCGATCGACTTCGGCGTGGCTGCGCTGATCGCGAAGTTCCTGCAATGACTGGCGCCCGAGGCGCAACTGATCTTCCATCTGCGTGACGCGCGTGCGTCCTGTTTCCCACTCTGCCTCGAGCTCGCGTTGGCTTGCTTCGAGGCGTGTTTTTTCCGTGCGCAAGCCTTCGAGTTGCTGCGCCAGCTGTTCACTCTGCGCGGCAAGACCGGCAGTCTCTTCGCTGATCGAAGTTTCCTGCTGGCGCAGCAGGGTTTCGCGGCGTTCCATCTCCGCGCGCTCCTGTAGCAAACGCGACGCCACCGCTTCTGCCGCGGACAATCGCTCGTTCAAGGCAGCAAGTTCCGCGCGCGCCACCGCAAGTTCGTTCTGCTCCAACTGGATTGAGCCGCGAAGCTGAACCAGTTCCTCGGCCAACCGCGTGCTCTCGGCCTCTGCTTCCGCCCGGGTGGTGGTCGCTGCGGCGAGTTGATGCTTGGCCCGCTCGGAGCGAGACCTGGCGTTGTCCACATCTTGCCGGATATGGTTCAACTCGCTCTGGCAGACGGTTAGCTCCAAGCCCAGCCGCGCGAGGTCGGCCTGCGTCTGTTGATGACGATGCTTTGCGGAGAGGACGTCACGCTCGGCGGCGTGCTGCTGCGCCGAAACTTCTTCGAGTGATTGCTCGGCCGCGCGAAGTTCGCCGCCGATGGTTTCGAGTATGACTCGCGTGGTCTCGGCTCTTACTTCCAACGCCGCCACGTCGGCATCGAGAGCGCGCAACTCGCGCTTCATAACCAGAGGTCCCGCCTCGTCGGCGCGGCCGCCGGTGACCATGCGCCCCTGGTAGCAGGTGCCATCAGGCGTGAGGAAAGCAAACTGCGGATTGTCACGCGCGAGCTTCTCGGCGGCGCTCGCGCTGTCGGTCAAATAGGCGGAGCGCAGCCTGGGCAAAAACTGCTTGGCCGCGGCGCCCAGGGGATCGCGAAACTCCACCAGCTTGTCGAGTCGCGACACTACGCCTTCGTCCGCGCGGAAGTGCATGATCGGTTCGTACGCGTCGAGGCGCAGATTTCGCAGTGAATCGACGAAAAAGGTGGCCCGCCCGCCAACTTCATCGCGCAGCAGCGATACGCCCGCGCGCGCGTGATCGAAAGTCTCCACGACAACGTACTCCAGTTCGTCGCGCAGATACTGCTCGATCGCCGCTTCGTGGTGTTCTTCGACTTCGGCGTAGTCGGCCAGCACGCCGACAGCGTGGAAATCGTGCCCGCCACCACGCTCGTTGGCCGCGAAGAGTTTTTGCACCGCGTCGGCGGTGTACGAGCGGTCGTTCAGAACTTGGGTCAGCGTGGAGTGCCGCGCTCGCGTAGCCGAAAGAGAATCACGTAGGGCTTCCGCATCCTTGGCGGCCGCCTCACGCTGTTCACGCAGACCCGCGATGTGTGTTTGCAGCGACGCCGCCTGCTGTTGCAGCGCGCTATGCTGCGCGTTGGCGGCTTCCCAGTCAAAGGCCGCACGTTCGGCGTTGTCGCGAATCTGAATCGACGACTCCAGCAGCGTGGCTTCGCTGGTCTCCAGCTTTTGCAGCGCCGCCGCCTGGTGCACCAGCGCTTCTTCCGCTTGCTTCTGCTCGCCGTGCAAACGCAGCAAGCTCTGCCCCGCTTCGGACGCGCATTGGCGTAGCGCGTCGATACGCACTTCGGATTCGTGAATTTGCGTGGCCCGCGTTTCGGCCCGCACAGCCAAACCGTTCACATGCCCGGTGAGTGTGGTCGATTCGGCGCGCAGCGAAACCACGGTCTCTCGTTGCGCCGAGGTTCGCGAATCCCATTCCGCTGCCTGCGCGGCGGCTTGCGTGATTTCCGCCGCGATCTGTCCGCCACGCCCGGCGAGCTCTTCGGCGCGCTGGCGGTTGAAGGCGATGCGATTCTCGCTGCGATCCACTTCCAGGGCCGTCAAGTTCAGGTGATTCTGGTTCTGCCGAATGCCCGCGTCGAGTTCATAGATACGCTGGTTGAGGAGATCCTGCTCGCTTTCCTGGGTTTGGATATTTTGAGCGTGATGCGCTTCCGCGGCGGACAGTTCTTCCAGCCGCTTGGCAACGCGCTCGGCCTCGGCGTCCAGCTCGCGGGCCTTCCCGGCAAGCATCTGCCGCACAATGCCGCGCATTTGATCGCGAATTTCGGAGTAGCGGCGCGCCTTGGCTGCCTGACGCTTCAGCGAGCCAAGTTGTTTTTCGACTTCCACGACGATGTCGTTGACGCGCGACAAATTCACTTTGGAAGATTCGAGTTTGGCCTCCGCCAGACGCTTCTTGGTTTTGAACTTGGTCACGCCGGCGGCTTCTTCAATGATCGCGCGGCGCTCCAGGGGCTTGGTGGAAAGGATCAGGCCGATACGGCCCTGTTCGATGATCGCGTAAGAGTCCGGGCCAAGCCCGACGCCCATGAACATTTCCTGGATGTCGCGCAGTCGGGCCACGCGCCCGTTAATCAGATATTCGCTCTGGCCGGACCGATAGAGCCGCCGGCTCACGACGACTTCGCCGGGTTTAGAGGCCAGTGTCAGCTTGTCGGCGGACTTCTTCCGCCGTTTGCCCTTCAGGAAGTCAGACTCCGGCACCATTTCCGCCGGAACCTCGGGGATGTCTTCGCTGCCCGCAGTCTCCGAAGCGTTCGCAACCGGTGCGGTATCGAGCGACAGAATTTCGGTTGTGGTCTGATTTTCAGGGGTGAGCTCAGGGTTTGATCTGTCGGTCGACTCAGTCGGAGAAGGAGCGGCGCCATCGGTCGACGAGGCCGCTCCCGCAGCGCCCTCCAATACGAAGCGCGCCGCCTCGGCCAACTCTGGATCTTCCAGTGTGATCGTCACTTCAGCGAGTCCCATCGGCGGGCGCTTGATCGTGCCGTTGAAAATGCAGTCGGCCATGCGCTCGGCGCGCAGGGATTTGTGACTCTGCTCACCCAGCACCCAGGAGATGGCGTCCACCACGTTGGACTTGCCGCAGCCATTTGGGCCGACGATGCACGTCGTGCCAGTGCCGCTGAAGGTCACCACGGTGCGTTCGCAGAAGGACTTGAAACCTATAATTTCGACTCTTCGAAGCTTCAGCAAGTTATCCCCTTTTGATAGTCCTAGTTGCGGCGTTCCCCCCGGCGTTTCCCGGTTCTGGCACGAGCGAGCCTGCACCAGAACGATCGGCACGGGCCTGCAGCACAACACGCGAAACTAGACCACGACGAGTTTTTCGAAGGGAAGGGACTTGAGCCAACCGCAGGGCGGTCGCGTTTCGTGTCGGCCGCTGCGTGGTCGCGCTTGTCGAAGACCGTTGTCTGGTCGCCGTTAGCGAATACAAATCGACCGGTACACGGTCGCCCGTCAAAACGTATGGCAGGTTCTCGATCAGAGGCCCAGCCGCCTGGCGCGCAGAATGGCGGTACGGAAAATTACGGTAACACGATGGGCGAAAGCTGTAAAGACTTACGCTAAGGGTTGTGGCTGTTTCTTACACAGCCACAAGCGAACCTCTCGGGGAAGGTGTCGCAGGATGAACAACGTGTTTAGTTCGCGGTGGTCGAGGCGGCCGGCGACGTGACAGGCGCCTCGCCGTGCAAGTGGCTGTCGTACCACGCGAGGATGCGATTGAGTCGGTCCAGCAGATGCTTTTCTTCGTGGAAGCCGTGAGGCTCGCGTGGATAGACGACCAGCTCGGCCTCGACGCCGTACCGCTTTAGCCCGCGGTACAGCTCCTGGCTCTGCCCTAGCGGATCGATGGTGTCTGCGTCGCCTTGCAAGACCAGCGTCGGCGTTTTGGCATTCTTCAGGTGGAGGAAGGGCGAGCTATTGAGAAAGCCTTCGGGCTTTTCCCAGGGTACACCGTAAAACCACTCGTCCCCCGCGGGGTGATCTTCCATGCCAAATTCCGAAATCAGGTTTGCCATGCCTGCGCCCGACACGGCAACCTTGAAGTCGTTCGTTTGTGTGATGGCCCATTCCGCCATGTACCCGCCGTAGGACCAGCCGCCAATGCCCAGGCGATTCGGATCGGCGATGCCGCGAGCGACGAGATCCTTCACGCCGGCCATCACGTCTTTGAAATCGCCCCCTCCCCAGTCGCCGCGGTTAGACTCGACAAATTTGTGTCCATAACCGACCGATCCGCGGATGTTGGGGTAGAAGACGCCGTACCCATGGGTCGCCAGCAATTGTCCCCAGGTCTCGATCGAATCCGACCAGCGTCCCGTCGGTCCGCCATGAATCAGCACAACCAGCGGCAGTTTGACCTTGGGATCTGCGCCTTGCGGCCGCAACAAAGCGGCCTCAATTTCCAGGCCATCGAACGACTTATATTTGTAGTATTCAGGAGCGCTCAGCGTGAACTGTTTCCACGCATCATTGAGATGTGAAATCTGTTGCGGCGCGGTCTTTTGGTCCCATAGCCAAAGTTCCTGCGGGTGCGTCGCGGTCTGGGAGACATAGGCGATGTTTCCACCGGGTGCGAGCGCCACGCTGCCGGTAGGCGTCGGGGATGCTGGCAGGTCTTGCTTTACGCCATCGCCCGCATATTTAAGGAAAAGATTGCCGAAACCATTCGCAGCCACCAACACGATGGAGGTGTCCTTTTGCCAGTGATAGTCCTCCACCGGACGATCGAGGCTCGCCCCGGTCAAGTTTCGCGCCGCGTGGCCGTTCAGCGGCGCCAGCAGAAGATCGTGAGGTTCCGGCCCGTCCTCGCGCGAACCGACGTAACTTACCGTGGAGCCGCTGGGCGAGATGCGCAATTCACCGAACGGTCCGCGCGGTGCAAACAACTCCTTGGTGCTTCCATCCGAGGTCTGCACGCTGAAAATGCGATCCGTGTTTTCATCCGATTGCGGGCGATCCGTGGCCTTCATGACCAGCTGGTTGCCAGCTGGCAGCCACACGACCTCCTTGACGTCCCACGTGGTCTTGGTCAGCGCTCGCGTCTCGCCCGAAGTCACATCGACCAGCCACAACCGGGCGCGCTTGTCTTCCTTGTCCGCGACGTGCGCGTCATCTTTGTCTTTTTCCTTCTTTTCCTCAGCGTCCGTTTTTGCGTCCGGCGCAAGGAAGGCAATTTGTTTCCCGTCCGGCGACCATTCGAAAGCTTTGATACCTCGCTTGCCTTTGGTGAGGGCAATTCCTTCACCTGCGTCCACGCGCATTAGATAAATTTGCTGCTGCTCGACGCGATCCGACAGAAACGCCAACTGCTTCCCATCCGGCGACCATCGCGGCGAAGTCTCCGATTTCGCCGAGAACGTAAATTGGCGCACGCCGCCGATTGTTTGTTTGTCATACATCCAGATGTGGCGGTTTCGCCCCGTGCCCTTCGCAGGTTCCATCACGACGAAAGCGAGCCGCGTGCCGTCGGGCGAATATTGCAGATCCGAAATCGCACGCAGGTTTAGCGACGCTTCAGGTGTCAGCAACTTGCTTTTGTCCACGGCGGCGTCGCTTTGTCCGCGCGCTGACTGCGCCGCTAAGGCCAACGCGAGCAATGCCTGCGCACCGATCCTGAACCACCGCAAATCCCAGCGCTGATTTCCTGTGAAGCCCATAGTGAAGACTGTCCCCCATCTGATCGCACCAATTCAGCGCGACACGCCACTTTATGAGTCGTCAAAGCATTCGTCAACAGGCCGGTAACATTGGCCGGTAAGCATTGTCGGGTAGCATTGCATTGACCTTACGAAGGGATAGCCTCGAAAAATTTTCACGCGGCCGCGCATCATGTAGACTGTCCCGCGCCAGTGTCGGGAGCCTGCGGTCCGCCCAACTCCCAGGGCTCCCAGGGCTCATGCACGCTGGATCGCAGCGCCAGGGGATCACGATGCCGCATCGCCGCTTGCTCCTCAGTCTCGTTCTTTCACTTTGCGTCAGTCTGACGCCGCTGCGCGCCCAGCAATCGCCGAAGGCCACCCTGCTAGTCGACGTGGATCATCGCGCCGGCATCAGCCTGAACGGCGACTGGCACACCATCGTCGACCCCTACGCCACCGGCCTCTACACTTTTCACAATCAACCCCGCAGCGACGGCTATTTCATGAACGCTCACCCGCAGGCTCACGCGCTGGTCGAATACGATTTCGCCAAATCACCCAAGCTGAAGGTCCCCGGCGATTGGAATACGCAGCGCGATTCGCTTTTTTATTACGAAGGCCTGCTCTGGTATCAGCGGGATTTTCAGTATGCGCCGAAGCCGCACACACGCGTCTTCCTGCACATCGGCGCCGCCAACTACCGCTCCGACGTTTGGGTCAACACGCAGAAAGTTTGTGAGCACGAAGGCGGGTTTACTCCGTTTGATTGCGAGGTCACCTCCGCGCTGCACGACGGTTCCAACTTCGCCGTCATCGCCGTGGACAACACGCGGCTCGACGACGGCATTCCTACGCGCAAGACCGATTGGTGGAATTACGGCGGTCTCACCCGCGACGTCTCTCTCGTCGAAGTCCCCGACCAATTCGTCGACGACTACGACCTGCATCTGAATCGGGCCGATCGGTCGGAAATCGACGGCTGGGTTCACGTCGAAGGCGCCGCGCCTGGCGCATCGGTCCAACTGGCCATCCCGGAGGCTAAAATTTCCGCCACGGAAACGCTCGATCCGCAGGGAAGAGCTAACTTCAAATTACACGCGGCGAACTTGCAGCTCTGGTCGCCCGATAATCCCAAACTCTACAGAGTCGAACTTCAATCTGGCTCTGACACTCTCACGGATGACATTGGTTTCCGCACCATCGAAACGCGCGGCACGCAAATTTTGCTGAATGGCCAGCCCATCTTCCTCCGTGGAATCAGCATCCACGCCGAAGCCCCGTTTCGTACCGGCCGCGCCTATAGCCAGAACGACGTGGACGTACTTTTCGGCTGGGCGCGCGACCTGGGCGTGAATTTTGTGCGCCTCGCGCACTACCCGCACGATCAGCGTATGACGCGCACCGCCGACCGCCTTGGTATTCTCGTCTGGTCCGAAATTCCCGTGTACTGGGCGGTCCAGTTCGACAAACCGGAAGTCCTCGCTAAAGCCCAGCGGCAGTTGAATGAAATGATTCGCCGCGACCGCAATAAAGCATCTGTCATCCTCTGGTCGGTCGCCAACGAAACGCCAAACACTCCCGCGCGCACGCAATTCCTGAAAACGCTTGCCGGCAACGCCCGCGAACTCGATCCCTCGCGCCTGATCACCGCCGCCCTGCTGGTCCGCGGTGAAGCCAACACCAAGATCGTTGACGATGCGCTCGGCGAAGCCCTCGACGTCCTCGGCACTAACGAATATATTGGCTGGTACGAAAAGAAACCCGAAGACGCCGCCATCACTACCTGGAAGATCGCCTACCAGAAGCCACTGATCGTGAGTGAGTTCGGCGGCGACGCCAAAGCCGGTCTGCACGGCCAGCCCTCCGATCGCTGGACCGAGGAGTATCAGGCCAGCATCTACCAGAACCAGCTCATTATGCTGAGCCACATCCCCCAGCTTCGTGGCATGACTCCATGGGTCCTCATGGATTTCCGCTCGCCGTCCCGGCTCCTCCCCGGCATCCAGGACAATTTCAATCGCAAGGGCCTGGTCTCCGACCAGGGCGAAAAAAAGAAAGCCTTCTCCATCCTGAAAGACGCCTATACGAACCACACCGTAGGCAAAGCCAACTAAGCTTCCTCGTTCCGCAGCTCGCCCAGATCCACGAGCGAAGCCAGTCCAATCGGCGGCCCGTGTCCCAATCCACGGACGAGGGATGCCCCGGCACATCGTATCCCCCTGAGTCGTTGAGGTAGTAATCCAAAAAGACAGGCGGAAGCAAGCAGAGTTCGAGCGGCGAGCGGGGAGCGAGCCGCTCGATGATTTGCCAAGGGCTCTGATTTTCTTTGTGAGAGTTGGGCCGCGCCAAGTTGAAGTACAGCTGGTAGGTGTGCACTTTGGCGAGGAACTCACCGCGGCTGGAGAAGTCCTCCAGGTCGAAGAACTCGTCTTCTTCGAGGCGGTGCACGGTTTCCACATCGCTCTGGTAAGTGTGCGCGGCGGGCGGGATGCGCAGGTGCTGGCTATCGCCGAGCGCCTTGGGGAAATTGCCTTTGAACTCGCCACCGTCATCGGTCTGCCAGACCAAGTCGCGCAAGCAGACCCCGTAGCGATCCAGATGCTGCTGGATGCGAGCAGCGAAGACCGCGCTGGCCGCAGCGCTGCGCGCCTGCGCGAAAGCCCAGAACAGCAAGCCGCTGCGGATTTCCCGAGCGGTGTACTGGATCACCGGCAGGTGCAGGCGCTGGGCCTGCTGCCAGTAGCGCGGAATATCATCTAAATCCTTCGTATCGGCGCTGATTTGTTGGAACAGGGCCCACCGCGCTTTGATGTGCGCGAGGTCTTGCTTGCGCTGGTATTTCCGGCGACGTTTTTTCATCAGGCCGTGCTCGCGCCAGATGCGATCGAGCGCGTTGTGGCCGATGCGCAGATCGAATTCGCGAATTAGGCGCCGGGAGCCGAACGTGGGCAGAGTTTTGCGAAGCTCGAGCACCTGCGCTTCGACGTTAGGAGGAGTCTTGTGAGGCTGCTGGTGACGTGCCCGGGAAGGCTCGAGCAGTCCGGAAGGGCCGTGCTGTTCAAAGCGGCGCAGCCATTTGCGGACCGTGGGCACGGTGGTAGCGAACAGCCGTGCGGTAGGCCGGATGCCGATCTGCTTGGCGCTCTCCACCAAGCGCAGACGATGGTTGTAGGCGTCTTTCATCTCACGCACCAGATCGAAATAACGAGCGGCGATAGCCATGACGCGCCGATTCTACCCGTCGCGCGCCGCCCGGCTCTCCCCCCAGCCGGGCGGCCATCTCCTTCCGCCTCTTATCGCTCAAACACTTCAGCTTCGCCAGAGGGATACGATGTGACAGGGCTCTTCCACCCAATCCACGGACTTGACAACCTTATAATAGTATGATATACTATATGCCGCGCTGCTCTACGCACTCAGGAACCCCGCTGTGCACTCACGTTCCTGCCGGACGAGATCGCGCGCCTTCGACCACTCTCAAAGCGAGGCCATCGCATGACCAAGACCAACGCAACGCCCGAAAAGCTCTATCTCTTACAGTTATCCGCCACGAGCGTCCCCATCGGCCCGAATCGCACCCTGGAAATGTCGCTGGGCTGCTATCTGGTCCAGACCAGCGACGCCAAAAATATACTTATCGACACCGGCATCGCCCCCGACGCGCCTGTTCCACCAGGCGCGCCAAAGCGGCACCACGAAACGAACGTGATCGATCAGCTCGCGGCCTTAAATCTGCGCCCCGCGGACATCCACACCGTCATTTGCACGCATTTCGACGTAGATCACGCCGGCTACAACGACGCCTTCCCTCAAGCCGAGCACATCGTCCAGCGAGAACACTACGAATTAGCCCGTAGCGGCTGCAAGCGACTAAGCGCCGCCCGCGCCCACTGGGACCACCCCGCCATCCGTTACCGCCAGGTCGACGGCGACACCGAGCTCCTCCCCGGTCTAACCTTGCTCAAGACCAGCGGCCACGTAGCCGGCCACCAATCCGTCCTCGTGCGCCTCCCGAGAACTGGACCAATCCTCTTGGCCATCGACGCCGTGATGATGCAGCACACCTTCACGCCCGACCGCAAAGCCTGGCCCAACGACGATCATGAGGAGCAACTCCGCGCCAGCACCGTGAAGCTTCTCGACCTGGTCAAACGCGAAAACGTCCAACTCGTAGTCTTCGGCCACGACGGCAGCCAATGGAAAACCCTGAAAAAGTCCCTCGACTACTACGCGTAACAATCCTGTCAGTGCAAGTGGATTGGAACGGCCGCAGGCCGTTTCCCGATGTCCCTCCGACCACTCGGGTGCCCCACCCTTTGCGGTCTTCTCCTTCGCAAAGGGTGGGCCATTCCGCTCTTCACCCGTTCAGAACCATCGGTCAACTCTGAACCACCACCCCAAACCGCGCATGCAACTCCCGCGCCCCCAAATGCGTGATGCGCACCACCCGAGTTTCCCGCCCTCGCACAACCCACCCAAGCCCCACCATCCGCACCAGCATCGCCGCCCCCAAAGCCCCCGCCAGATGCGGTTCCCGCTCAGTCCAATCCAGACACCGCCTCGCAAAGGACCGTCGCGCCCTCCGCAGAGCCAACACATCCACTCCCAATTCCGCAAACCAGCGCCGTCCATGTCCGCCCAATTCGTATTCTCGTTCGCCAACAGCGCGAATCACCTTTCGCTTTTCCAGTGCCCGAGTCATCTCCACCGCGACGCGCCCCGCGAGGTGGTGGTAGCAAGATCGCGCCACATAAATCTCCGCATTTATGCGCCGTGAAATCGTGCCCGCCGCGCCCGGGCGAGATGCCCTGGAGACGGGTCGCGTTGCGATCGACCCAAGCGTCTCGATCGCGTGCGCCACGTCCGCACCTGCCATGCTGTAGTACCGATGCCGCCCGGAACTCTGTACCGTCAGCAAGCCGCCATCCACCAGCTTCGAAAGATGTCCACTCGCCGACTGCGCCGAAATATTCGCGATCATCGCGAGCTCCCCGGCCGTCCGCGCCCGCCCATCCAGCGACGCAATCAAAATCGCCGCCCGCGCCGCCTCTCCGATCAACTCCGCGACCACCGCCAACGGGTAGGTAGCGCTTTGGGAAAAAGTGTCCGGATAGGTGTCGCGCGCAATCGACACAGGGAGGTGCGAGCAGCCCGGATCTGCCAAAACGGAGTTCCCGCCCTTGGAAAGAGTATTTTTCATGTCCCGATTCTAACGCGATCCCCTCGATGACATTTCATCCGGAGATGAAACTTGAACACACCGCTCGGCCCTAACCTCACAGACCTGGAAACGATCCATTCGCTTGCGTGGCGGGTGCCGGCTATGGCTTCTGTGGCGTTCGGGTGCGCACGGTCCACAGCCGTGTGGCGTCGCGACACGGTACACCCCCCCGTGTAGACGCTGGGAAGGGCACGGCTTATGCCGTGGAACGCCCCGAATGGCGTAGCCTCCAGCCGCGCAGAAACAAAGCACGGGAACCGCGCCCTGCGATCAGAGCGTGCGGCTTTGCCGCCAAGCGCGGCGCGAGTCTCCGTCGTGTGCCCGGGAGGGCACAACGCCCTGCCGAGTAACGTCACGACTCCCAGGGCCGCGGAATTCTTCACCAAACAAACGGAAAAAGGAGTCGACCATGATCACCGTCTGCATCTGCTACACGATCGACCTGCACAAAACGGCCGAATTCGAACAATACGCCCGCCGCTGGCCCGAGCCTATCAAGCGCTGCGGCGGCGACCTCCTCGGCTATTTCCTCCCCACAAAATTTGCCGGCCCCACCAACGTAGCCTACGCCCTCATCCGCTTCGCCAACCTAACGGCCTACGAAAAATACCGCGAAGCCCTATCCAAAGATCCCGACGCCATCGCCAACGTAGCCGCCGCCGACGCCTCCCGCTGCATCCTCGTCGAAGACCGCAGCTTCCTCCAGCGCGTTCCGGAGTAGCAAATACCGGCCAGGGCACGGCTTACAATTCTTTCACTTCTCCCGCAAGCCGACTCATCAGGTGTTTAGGCTGATTTGTGATAAAAATCGCGGGCTGCGGCGTTTGGTCTGACGGCAAAAACTGTTCAGCTTGACGGGGATGACACCCGGTGCTACAAGCTACGGATAGAAACCGTACGTTCTGCCTATAAAACGCTACGGATGCTGCGTCTGCGCGGGTCCCTCCAATTTCCGATCCTACGCAGCAAACCCTCGGTCGTATTACGAAATTCAAGGAGATCAACGAAACTATGAAAGAGCGAGTATTCTTTTGTGCGTTATTGATGTTGATGTCGTGTTTCACGGTGGCTGCGCAGCAGGCGCAGCAACCGCAGCAGCCGTTGACGTTCTGGTATGAATATCACGTGACCCCTGGGAAAGAAGATGAATTCCTCAACCTGGTGAAGACCGTGGGCCAACCGGTGCGCGACAAGTTGATGGCGGAAGGCGTCGTCCTGGCGTGGGGCGTCGAGGCACCGCTGCTGCGCGTGCCGGACAATGCTACACACATGATCTGGTACACGGTCGCGGACTATGCGGGCGTGGAGAAAGTGGACGCGGCGATGAGCGAACAGATCGCCAAGATGACCGACGCATCCGCGAAAGCGTCCACGGGAAAGAAAGGCGCGGTAGCTGGTGGAAGTCCGGGGGAGCGCATGCGGGAAATTACGGACTTTGCCAAGACGCACGACTACCTGACGCGAGACCTGGTGTCGGGTTTCGCTCCGGCGATGCCGCCGGCGGGAACTTTGCCGTTTACGCGGTACAACTTCGTGAAAGTCAAACCCGGAAAGGCCGCCGAGTACCGCAAAGCGTGGGAGAAGTACAGTAAGCCCGTGTACGACAAGCTGGCGGCCGACGGCACAATCCTGGCGTTTGGCCTTGCGGTGGAAGATGTCCGGACAGACGGAGATTTTACTCACTACATCTGGATCGCGACCAAGGACCTGGCATCGCAGGATAAAGTACGGACGGCGTTTCTCGCAGACCGCGACAAGCGCTCTCAGGAAGAGCAGGAAGCGATCACGTACCTGTTCACGAGCCTGACCGATCCGGACGCTGCACGAACGGAACTCAACCGCTCCTTGATCTTCCATCTGCCAAGCCCGAAGTAACGGAGACAAGTAACGGAGACCACAATCACGCGTCGCGGCCTCCCACTGCCGTCGGAGGCCGCTCTTTTCTTCGCGCTCATTTGCGTCGCCACGAAGGTATTTTCGGACCTTATAAATTCTGACGGAATACACCCACTTGTAAGGTGGGCAGTTCACACACTCAGATCGCGGAAAAGTTATGAACCTGTTATTGGCGAAAACTCTCGTTGTCAGCCGCATCGTGTTGCTAGCTCTCTGCATCGGCTTCGGTTTTTCCGTCCAGGCCCTGAACGCTCAGACCGTGAAGGTTCATGTCTCCTCGAAATCGGGCGATCGGCTCGCACGTAAAGCGGATCTGCAGTTCGTGGATTCCAAACCTGATGGGGGCGCGACGTTTCAAATCAACGAGTCGGTGAAATATCAGAAAATGGACGGCTTCGGCGCGTCCATCATGGAAGCCGGTATCATTACACTCAATACGCTTCCCGCGGAGAAGCAGGAAGATGTGCTTCGCTCGCTGTTTGATCCCCAGCAGGGCGCGGGCTTTACGGCAATGAAAACGCCCATCGGTGGAACGGACTTCCAGTCTGCTGGCCCGTGGTTCACGTATGACGACACGCCGGGTGACACGGAATTGAAGGACTTCTCCGTCGATCGTGATTTCCGCCCCACTGGAGTTGGCACTTACATTCTTCGCGCCCGAAAGTACGGCAACTTCGCGTTGCAGTCTCCCATGGACTACCCGCCGGACTGGATGCTCTACAACCTGAAGAAACACCAGGATATCGACCCGAAATATTACCCTGTGCTTGCAAAATACTCTGTCCGCTACCTCGAGGAGTACAAGAAGCGCGGCATCACGATTGACTACCTGAGTCTGTTCAACGAACCGGAAAAGGTCTACACGAAAATCAAATATCCCGAGATCCGCATCCTGCTCCGGGATTTCGTGGGCCCAGCGGTCGTGCAATCCGGCCTGTCCACGAAGATGATGCTCAGCGAGGCCCCGGAACGGGGCGATGCGTACAAACGCTATCCCGTCGTCCTGGATGATCCTGCGGCCCGGAAATTTGTGTCCGTGGTTGGCTATCACGGATACGACTACAAGAACTTCGACAAGCTTGCCAAGCTGAAGGCGAAGTATCCTGATCTTCCGTTCTGGATGGACGAATTCTGTTACGCGTATGAAGCCGGGATTCCACGCAGCATGAAGCTCCCTGTCTATGAGTTCGACGATGGCGATTACTGGGGCAATACCATCTTCAGCGATCTGGAAGCCGGAACTTCGGCATGGCTCTATTGGAATGCCATTCTGGACGAAACCGGCGGGCCGTGGGCGGTCTCCGTTGTGCACGGCAACCCGGATCCCAATGAACAGCATCCGGTGGTGATCATCAACAAGCTAACGCACGAGGTCACCTACACCGGCACCTACTATTATCTGGCGCATTTCAGCAAGTTTGTGCGGCCCGGCGCAACGCGCGTACAGGTAACCGGCAAAAGCCAGGGCGTGCGCGTCATGGCTTTTCAAACGCCGGAAGGCGGATTCGTCGCCCAGATACTGAATAGCCAAAGTTCAGACTCATCGGTGAACCTCGTCTATCGGGGACGCACCCTTCACCTTTCTTTGCCATCGCGGTCCATCACAACAGCTACCTGGTGATTGAATGGCTGTGGCAGTAGAGGCCAGCGCACTATTTCAACGTTCGCGAACGAATTTAAAAACGGGTTCGTGCCCTCCCCGAACCTCACTGAAGTCACGATCCGCTTGCTTGAGTTTGGAAAGCGTCCCCACCCCCTATGGTTTTTGCGCAGTGATTTGATTCTAGGGGACTTAGCATTTCGTTTGGCGCAATGATTTGTTTCTAAAGGAGTTAGACGAATTGTGCGGGTGGCCAAGGGAATAGGGGCGGAGGAGAGAGCGATTCGAACGCGGAAGTGACTTAACACAGGGAATAGTACCGTACAGTACTGATAGTTGTCAAGTTAATTTCGCGGATTATCCTCTGAAAGCTCCCGCGAACAGACTTCGAGCCATTTTGCGTGCGCCGTCACCCGACACATCCATAGAGGGCGGCAGGTAGCAGAAGATAAGGGTGGCGGAGAGAGCAAGAAAAAAAGACTTGACATATTCCTATATAGGAATATATTTGGAGCATGGCAAGGGCGGCGACGACATCGGACGCGTTCAATGCAGTGGCGGAGCCTCGACGGCGGGACATTCTGAACTATCTGGCGATGCAGGAGAGGTCGGTCAGCGAGATCGTGGATGCGATGGAGATGGAGCAACCGTCCATCTCGAAGCACCTGAAGGTCTTGAAGGATGTTGGCCTGGTGGAGGCCCGAAGGGAAGGCCGGCAGATGCTTTACAAGGTGAATGCTATGGCGATCCGGCCTTTACACGAGTGGACGAGCACGTTCGAGCGGCTGTGGAAACACCAATTGCTGCGAATCAAGGAACGGGCCGAGGCAGCGAATGAAGAGAAAAAATAAGTTCGTAAAAAACACAACGAGGAGGGAATCGTGAGTTCACCGGCACTATCGCTGGAAGCGACAACGATCCATATAGCAGAGGAGATCAAGGTGCGCGCGTCGATCGAGGTGACGTTTGCCGCGCTGCTGGATCAACTTGGGCCGTACAACGAGACCCAAGCAGACAAGCCGATGCCGATGAAGCTGGAAGCGTGGCCGGGTGGCCGATGGTATCGCGACCTGGGAGACAACAACGGCCATTACTGGGGAGCGGTGCAGGCGATCAAGAGGCCGACGCTGCTGGAGATTTGCGGACCGTTGTTTATGTCCAATCCGGTGATATCGAATCTTCAGTATCGACTGAAGGAATCGGGTGGTGTGACGCTGATCACGTTTCGGCACCAGTCGTTTGGATTAATTCTTGAGGAATATCGAAACGCGAGGAATGGCTGGGCACACTTGCACGAACTTGTGCGGCAGCGCGCGGAAGCGCCGCGGCCGCACTGAGGCGGGGACGAATTAGAAGTTCAGAGGAGAGAAGGATGTGCCCGGCTCCCTCTCAACCGCCGCAGCGATGATCGACGGGAGCGGTTCGATGTGCAGTTCTGATCGGTAAGGCAAAGCAGTGGTCGTTACAAACGGGAAGAATTGCTGGACAAACGAAAGGAGAATCACAATGTCAATGGCACAGAGTATTTTGAGGGAATTCGAAGAACAAGTTCCGATCACCCGGAAATTTCTGGAGCGTTTGCCGGAAGACCGGCTAGCCTGGAAGCCCCATGAAAGATCGCTGTCGGCTGGACAACTTGCGTTTCATCTCGCCTTCGTGCCTGGAGGCGTAGCGCGTCTTGCGCAAGATAGTCCCAAGCAGGTGACGGAATTCGTCTTTCCACAACCTGCAAGTAGAAACGAGATTTTGAAGACCTTCGAAGAGAGTGTTGCAACCGTCAGAAGTGTGCTGCCTGAGTACGACGACACAAAAATGGAAGAAATCTGGCGGCTGGTCCAGGGGGACAAGGAATTATTGGCCATGCCCCGCGGGCTGTTTCTTCGCAACATCATGCTGAATCACTGGTACCAACACCGCGGCCAGTTCAGCGTTTATTTGAGGATGTTGAATGTGCCAGTGCCGGCGAGCTGGGGGCCTAGCGCCGATGAGCCACCGACTTTCGTGCAAAGGGCCCAATCGGCATAGTTGTTCTTCAGGGAGAAACTTATGTGCCCGGTATGCATCGCAAGCGCAGCAGTGATGGCCGCCGGAGCGGGATCCACGGGAGGAGTTCTGGTGGTGTGGATCGGCAAGTTCAGAAAAGTTTTTAGCGCGAGTGGTCTCCGTCTGTTTCAAAAAACAAAGGAGAAATGAGATGGCAATCAGCAAGCAGAGTGGCATGGAGCAACGGAAGGAGCATCCGGCAATGAACACACCATCGATCGTGTCGCCGGAGGAATGGGAGGCGGCGCGTCAGCAACTCCTCGTGAAAGAGAAGGCACTGACCCGCTCCCGTGACGCGCTGGCCGCCGAGCGTCGGCGGATGCCGTGGCTGGCCGTGGAGAAGAAGTACGAGTTCGACGGACCCAAGGGCAAGGTAAGCCTGCTCGATCTGTTCGAGGGCCGCCGCCAGTTGATCGTGTATCGCGCCTTCTTCGAGCCCGGCGTGTTCGGCTGGCCAGACCATGCCTGCCGCGGCTGCTCCTTCGGTGCCGACCAGGTCGCCCACCTCGCCCATCTGAACGCTCGCGATACCACGCTCGCGTACGCCTCGCGCGCACCGCAGGCAGACATCCGGCGCCTAAAGGCTCGAATGGAATGGGATATGCCGTGGTACACCATCACGGACAGCTTCGACACCGACTTCGGCGTTGCCGAGTGGCACGGCCACAATGCATTCATCCGCGACGGCGAACGTGTGTTTCGCACCTACTTCATCAACAACCGCGGCGACGAGGCGATGGGGAGTACCTGGAGCTACCTGGACATGACTGTGCTCGGGCGCCAGGAGACCTGGGAGGACTCGCCGGAAGGCTACCCTCAGACTCCGCCGTACAAGTGGTGGAACTGGCACGACGAATATGCCGCCGACGCCTCGGTCGACCCCAGGTGGGTCAAAGTGCTGGACAACGCAAAGGTGACGTTGAACCTCAACGACTAGCGCGGTGGCATACGCGATCCTCACGTCGGAGCTGTGCTGGTGGAGGAGACCCTGCTGCCGTTGGTCGCGGTGATTCCGGACGAGTAGCCGGCCGCGACCTCCCAGCCTTTACTCGTGCCTGAGTGCTTCCATCGGATCGATTCGGCTCGCTCTCCGTGCCGGAATCCAGCAGGCCAGCGTCGCGACGCTCAACAGAATCGCGGGTACGCCGAGGAAAACCGGGAGGTTGACCGGGTCATTCGGCATTACGTGAAAGGAAATCGCGAGCGCGAGTAGCCATCCAATCGCGGTTCCCTGTGTGATTGCAGCCAAGTTCTCGCGAATAATTTGCAGGACGACGCGGCCGCTGGTTGCGCCGAATGTCAGCCGCACGCCAATCTCTCTGGTTCGCCTGGCCACGGCGTAGGAAACCACGGCGTAGATTCCGATGGCGGCGAGGCCCAGCAGGAGTGGCCCGAGCACGACGAACATCCGCGCGGGAATGCGGCGAAGATAGAGGTTTCGTTCGATGTGCTGCGAGAATGTCCGCACGTCGTAAAGAGCGAGCATGGGATCGAGATCGCGCAGAACGCCACGCACTTCCGCGGCGAGTGCGGATTCGCTGCCGCTGCGCTTCCGCAGGTGAATTTCGCCTTGGCCCGCTGGACGATCCCGGTACGAGAAATACATCGCCGGCTGCGGGGGTTCGCCGAGCGCGTCGTAGGCCGAATCGCGCGCCACGCCGACGATCGCGAAACTTTGCGTGCGCGTCTGCAGGCGGCGGCCGATGGCATCCGCGCCATTGAGATAGCGGCGGACAAACTCCTCATTGACGATGGTTTGCGCGGGCGCGGCTTTATCCCTCAGGTCGGCAAAGTCGTTTCCCTCGACCAGTGGGATGCCCATCACGTTGAAGTAGCCCGGCGTCACCGTGTTGGAAAGGGCTCGATCCTGCCCCTGCTCAGTACGCACGCGGCCTTCGACCGTGAACGGACGTCGCGGAATGCCATGCAAGTCCACGGGAACATTCGTGGCGATGGCGGCGGCCTCGACGTCCGGCAGGGCGCGCAGGCGTTCGAGAAGGCGCGCGGCGAATTCGCGGTCCGACGCGTCGTTGGGATTCCGTCCGCTTAAGTCGTAGGCCGCCAACAAAACGCCCTCGGGCCGGAATCGCGGATCCGTTTGGCGTGCCGAGCGAAAACTTTGCAAGAAGAGCGCCGCGGCGATCAGAACGACCATGGCGAGCCCGACTTCCACGCCCATGAGAACTTTGCGCCCACGGCTGCGCTGCGCGGTGTTGGAGCCGGAGCGCAGCGCATCCTGTGGATCCAGCCGTGCCAGATGGACGGCCGGCGCCGCACTAAAAATCAAACCGCACGCAACACCGAGCACGATCGCGAAGGCCAGAGTGAATTGATCCACTTTGGTCGCAAAGAGGATTGGAAATGCGCCAATCATGGGAGCGATGCGCAATGCCGTGGTGCCCCAAACGGCGAAGGCTGCGCCGAGGCCTGCTCCCAGGAAAGCGAGCAGCATATTTTCCGTGAGCACCAAGCTGACAATGCGCCAGCGTCCGGCGCCCAGGGCCACGCGCACGGCCATCTCGCGCTGGCGGGTGCTTCCACGAGCCAGCATGAGGTTTGCGGTGTTCCCGCACACCGCGAGAAGCAGGAGCAGCATAACGCCCTGCAAGATGGCTAGCCCGCTGATCAGCAAGCGCTGCGGACCGCGCGGCGCCTCCCAGAAGGCAAGAATTTCGCCGCTAAATCCAGCGCTGGCATCCGGATAGTCGCGCGCCAGCTGAGCCATCGTGGTGCTGAGCTCGGACTGCGCTTCCTGGCGTGTCGCTCCAGCCCGTAACATTCCGATTAACGAAAGACCGCGGGAGCTGCGATCTTCGAGGTCGCGTGTTCCGCCGAGCAAGGCAGGCGTCATGGTGGCCGGCACCCACAGTTCGAACTTCAAGGGGGGCGTGGTGCCCTGGAAATTCTTAGGCGCCACCCCGACGACGATCAGCTCGCGATCGTTAACGCGCAGGTTTTGTCCGATGGCCTCCGGAGCGCCGCGAAATCGCGTTTGCCAGTAATCATACGAAATGACGACGACAGGTTCAGTTCCGGGCCGCTCGGCCTCTTCCGGCCGAATAAATCGTCCGACCGCAGGCTTAAGTCCCAGCGCGGAAAAGAAATTGCCGGAAACGAGTTGCCCATGGGTCCGCTCGGTCTGGCCCGGCCGGCCCACGTTGAAGGGCACCATCTCAGATGCCACGATATCCCGCAGTGCCGGTACGTGCGTTTGCAAGTCGCGGTATTCCAGCCACGAAGCGCCTGGATACCCGGCGGTGTCCGAGCGCGGCTCGACCAGCAGAAAGTTCGATGCACCGGTCACTGCGGGCATCGGTTGGAACAGGATCATCTGAATCCAGGAAAAGATCGTGGTATTGACGCCAATGCCGATGGCCAGCGAAATGATGATCACCGCCGCGAGTCCTGGCATGCGGGAAATCGATCGCCCGGCGTTTCGCAAATCTCCCAGGAGACTTTCGATGAAGAGCAGGCCTCGCCCGGCTCGATAGTCTTGTTTCATCGCCTCCACGCCGCCAAACTTGAGCATGGCTTGGCGGCGAGCCTCCACGGGTGATAAGCCGGCGCGAAGATTTTCGTCGGTTTGCAGAGTGATGTGTTCCGCAATTTCTTGCCGCAATCGTTCGTCGTCTCGCCGTCTGGTCACAAAGTGGCCTAATCGCGACAGAAAGCGCCTCAGAGCTTTCATGACAGATCCTCCGCTTTGGCGTCAAAGAACCGACCGATGATCGCCGCCGTCTGCTCCCAATCCTTGGTTTCGACCTGCAACTGCTTACGTCCATCGCGTGTCAGTCGATAGAAGCGCGCCTTGCGATTATTCTCTGAGGCGCCCCACTCGGAAGCGATCGCGCCTTCTTGTTCCAGCTTCAACAGCACTGGATACAGAGTCCCTTGATTCACAGCAAGAAGATCACCGCTGATCTGCTCGATGCGTCGCGCGATTCCGTAGCCGTGGAGTGGTCCCAGAACATCGAGAGTCTTGAGGACCATCAACGCCAACGTACCCTGGAGGACGTCCGTTTTTTGCTTCATAGCACCGCCATTTGGGTTTCCAACAGGAAAGATGTCACACTTCCTTTGGGAAAGCAACAGGTGAGTCGCGTGGGATGTACAATACTGCCTTTGGAGTTCGTCGCCGATTCCGGGCGGATCACGGGCTGTCAGGAAGTTGACGGCCGATGTCGGCTTGTATGACTGGATTTGTTCCGGTTTGGCGACCATCCACTCGGAATTGGCCTCATTTTCTCTCAGAAATGACGCCTTCTTGGAGAAGGCCTAAACACATTGAGTGCATTGAGGTAAGGTTTCAACTACCCATCGAGGCGAAGCCTTTTTGGCTGAGAAAATCGACGACAATCCACGCCGCTCCGGTTATCGCCAAATTCTGCGCGTTGCCGGCCCAATTGATGATTTTATGTGGGTCGGCGAACGGCGCGGGCAGCCATACCAGCAACCCGAAGCCGATGAGCATCGCAGTAAGTAAGCGAGACGCTAGAAGCGCCGAACGTTTGGTAAGTAGAGCGATGGCCGCGAGTGCAAACGCAATCGTGGTGGTTATCGCCCAGAACATTTGCCCCGGAGGAATCCATTTTGGAACGAAGGCTGCCGTTCCAGAAAGATAGAGAAGTTGTTCGATCGTGAACGAAACAACGCAGACTCCGAAAAATATGTATCCGATGCGCGCCGCGGTTGCCGGTCGTTCCGAATCGCCCGGGTTCAACGACGCGTAAACGATCAGTGCCCCCGAGACCAGCGAAAATTGCTCGAAGAAGTTGCCCCAGCGGTCAAAGACGCGCGGTTCCGCCACAATGCGCGGCACCCAGAGCAACGCAAAGATTAGATAAATGCAGCCTAGTAAGAATGCGCCGGCTCGCGCCGTTCTAGGCCATTGAATCGCCACGCCCCCAACGATCGCGATCGCACCCGCAACGTATGCGAGAATCTCGCGGTGAGGGACGTTACCAAGCGCCTGGATCTGTTGCCAGTTGTTAAAGTCACGCCATGCGAAGGTGATGATGCCAAAAGCGACGGCGGCCAACCCATACACGTGACGTCCGAGATCGATTCTCGCCATCTCAATCCTATGTACCGATCAGATGTACCGATCAGATCATCTTCGGCCACATCAGAAATCAATACAATAACCACTCTTGAGTCATTTCACATAGCCACTCTCAGGAGACTTCCATTCAAGGTCAGCCAGCTTCCTCCCATCGCTGGCCACTTTCCTCGAACCCCGTTTTGTACTCCAAGCGCTCCTCCTCCGACCTATGCATTCAAACTAACCTGGACTTGGCCCTGAGCGTGCGCGGCTTTGCGAGCGAGCCGACGCAGTTCTACAATGTCTCCAAGCAGAAAGCCGCCCAACGACTGGCGGCCTGTCACACGGACGTCAGAATCTGGAGCGCTCGTTGGCCAGACGATTCGGAGAGCTATTCAAGTGGCTGTTCGGAGTTGCCGCGGTCGCGACGGTGCTTGGGGTGGCGTTGTCCTTTTCGCCCGGCTCGCTTCGCTTTCACCGGCCGCCGACCGCATATGAGACGCTCCTGCACTACTTCGCCCAAGAAATCGGCGAACCCGCCCTCTGCGACCGGATCTCCTGGGCGGTCTATCAGCGCTACAGCATCTTCTTCGCCGCGGGAGGCGCTTCGTATTTTCGATCCGACTGCTATGAGCGGGTTGCAGAAGCTCGACACGAGGTATCGGCCTGTTGGAAAGTCCGGCCTCTCATAGACTTCGAGCCGATCTCTCCAGGGTATTCGGCACTGGCCTGCCGGCGCCGCACGCTGCAGCGCTACTCCAGCGGAATCGGCCTGGACGCCGCCGTGCTGATCCGCACCTTCGAGCGGCTCGGCTATGATATCGATCACCTTTACCTCGAAGGCGTCATCGAACCGGCCATCAAGATTGAGGATGTCTACCGCGGCCTCGGACAAAATTCCGCGGCCATCGGCCGGGCACAACGGCAGTTGACAGCGGCGCTGAGCCCCGGGCTGGTAGGCGGGCTGATAGGCGATGATGCGAGTTACCTTGCTGACGTGGCAGCTATTGGCGCGGCGGACCCGAAGTGGTGTGCGTACATTCCGGCAGGTCAGGCCCTGAGCCAGGAGCAAGCGACGTTCCGAGACTGGTGTTACTTTACGGTCGCGAAGAATACGCAGGATGCACTCATCTGCGAACGGATGACGCCCGCGGCGGCCGAGCCCAAGGTGATCGCCGCCGTATCGCACGGTGTGCGCCCTGAAATCGCCGAGCAGTTATCCCTTCACGCTCAATGCCGCGCTATCGAACGCGACATCGCCTTCGGAACACACCTTCGATATGGTCCCGAACTACCTGCTGATTCGCGCCAGACTCAACGTCTCATCGCAGCGCTGGGAGTTGCGATGCCTTTGGCGAGCAACTGGCCGGCGTCTGAAATGGCGGCGTACTATCAGCGCTTTGTGTTCTCCCTTGGTCCGAGCTATCACGATGAAGTGCACAATACAGCGCGTGCGCGGCTTCTGCGCAAACTATTGGCCCTCCCGCCGGAAGGTTAGCCGGATCGAATCTGCTAGAATGTTAACGGTGATAGTGCTCAAGCTGCATCGATCACTCAGACCCAGTGCCGTGTTTCGTCTCCGCGTGCGAAGCAGAGATACGCTTCCTCTCCGGTGTGCGACTCGCAACGCGAAGATGTTTTTCGGGGCACACGCCCGCTCGGATGCGTTAGGATGTGCACGCATTTCGCAAGTCAAGTCACCTGGCCGGCTAACCCTATCGGAGCATCCGACATGCGCTTCATCCGCTCGCTCTTTGCATTACTTCTTACTGCGCTCTGCCCGCTCGCACTCTGCGCTCAGGCATCGCATCCTTTGTTGCAGCGCCCGGCGTTCAACGGCAGGTTGATCGTCTTCTCCTACGCTGGGGATTTGTGGTCGGTGGACCGCGATGGCGGCCATGCCGCGCGCCTCACCACCGGCACTGGCATTGAGACCGACCCCGTCTTCTCGCCGGACGGGAACATGATCGCCTTCACCGGTGAGTACGACGGAAATACCGACGTCTTTGTCATGCCTGCGATGGGCGGAGTTCCGAAGCGTCTCACCTATCATCCCCAGGCGGACGCCGCGGTCGGGTGGACTCCCGACGGAAAGAGCGTCATCTTCCGGTCCAACCGCGAAAGCACCAGCCCCCGCTACACGAAGTTGTTCAAGGTCTCTCTGGAGGGCGGTCTGCCGACCGCCCTGCCGCTACCTATGGCCTTCTCCGGTAAGTATTCCGCGGACGGCAAACACTTCGCCTACTCACCCGTGGGCGGTGCGTCGCCCTTCAACTACGCGGCCTATGTGGCGTGGAGAAACTACCGCGGCGGCCTGGCCAGTTCGGTGTGGATTGCCGACATGGCGACGCTGGATGTGGTGAAGGTCCCGCGTGAACGGTCGAACGACTTCAATCCCATGTGGGTGGACAACCAGGTGTATTTTCTTTCCGACCGCAACGGCCCTGTGTCGCTGTTTCGCTTCGATCCCGCAACGAAATCCCTCACTGAAGTCGTGAAGAACGACGGAGCGGATATTCGCTCTGCGAGCGCCGCACCGGGCGGGATTGTATACGATCGCTTTGGCGAGCTTTTTCTCTACGACACCGCGAGCGGCCAGGCGCGGCGGATCAGCGTGGATGTGAGCGCGGACCTGCCGGAGGTGCGCCCGCGCATTTCACCGGCAGATCGCGACATTCAGAACTTCCGTATCTCGCCCACAGGTGTGCGCGCTGTGTTTGAGGCGCACGGCGACATCTTCACCGTTCCCGCAAAAGAAAGCACCACGCGCGATATCACCAGCACTCCGGGCGCGATGGAGCGAGAACCGGCGTGGTCGCCCGATGGTCAGAGCATCGCCTATTTCTCTGACGAGTCAGGGCAGTATGCGCTGCATGTCCGCAGCCAGACCGGCGCCGGCGAGGTGAAGAAGTTTCCTCTCGCAAACGATGCCACTTATTATTTCCGCCCGGTATGGTCGCCGGACTCCAAGCTGATCGCCTTCCACGATAATAAGATGAACATTTGGATTTTGGATACGACGGCTGGCAAGGCGGCGGTAATCGACAAGGGCATCGTTGACGACAACGACTACGATGCAGCGTGGTCGCCCGATTCAAAATGGCTGGCTTACACGCAGTCGGTCGCTAACCGGTTCCACGCACTGTTTCTGCATTCCATGGACTCGCACAAGAGCACGCAGGTCACCGACGGAATGAGCGACGTTCGCTCTCCGGCGTTTGATCGCGGGGGAAAGTATCTCTACTTCACGGAAAGCACGAACTACGGCACGTCTACAAGCGGGCTCGACATGACCAGCGACGCCTTCAACGTGACGCGCAGCGTGTATGCGTTGGTTTTGGCCACGGACGCGGCATCTCCGATTGCGCCGCAAAGTGAAGACGAGAAGAGCCTCGAAACAACGGGCAAGGATAAAAAGGATTCCGGTGACGAGCGCTCCAATAAGGACAAGGGAGACGCTGCCAAGAAACCTGATGAAGGCGGTAAGGATGAAGCTGGCAAGGAAGAGAAGAAGGAAAAAACAGAGAAGCCCAAGCCGGTGAAGGTCGACCTCGATCATCTGCAGGATCGCGCGGTCGCGCTGCCCTTACCTCCGCGCGATTACTCGGATCTGGCAGCGGGCAAGGAAGGTACGCTGTATCTGCTCGAGGGCCGGGAACGGTTCCAGCCGGACCGTGGTGCAACTCTGACCCGTTTCGAGTTGAAAACGAAGAAGTCCGAGAAGTTGGCTGATCGCGTCGCGGACTTCGATCTTTCGTTCGACGGCAACAAAATCCTTCTGCAAATTGCGCGCGGCGAGTCCGAAGGAGCGTCGGGTGGCGCGGAACCCGCGCCCGAATTTGTCATCGTCTCCGCGGATGCGCCCGCCAAACCCGGCGAAGCCAAACCCGGTGAAGGTAAGCTGAATCTTTCCGGCATGCAGATTCGCGTGGATCCGCAGGCCGAGTGGCGGCAAATGTTCCACGAGATCTGGCAGATCGAACGCAGCTTCTTCTACGATCCGCACTATCACAGCGTGG
>Ga0073928_10001187_pt1 | contig 51940 bp, 45 predicted proteins | sample PaiPotPPA55metaG_FD_76969 | JGI IMG/M metagenome (GOLD analysis project Ga0073928, IMG submission 76969) | Iron sulfur acid spring bacterial and archeal communities from Banff, Canada, to study Microbial Dark Matter (Phase II) - Paint Pots PPA... ... | reverse complement strand
GGCGAGCCGGTCCAGATCCCAGTCGGCGACCTCACGTTCGAGGTTCTCCACGCTCGCCCCGTGCCCGGTGAGCGCCTTCAGGACCACATCGAGGTTGTCGTCGATCCGGCGCAGCGCCACGCCACGCGCGATCGCCGCCTTGAGCTCCTCCTCCGAGTTCGCAGCGCATTCGACGAGCAGCCGCTGCAGATCGGCGTCCACCTGGTCCCGCTGTTCCTTGGCCTTCTCCGACGCCGAGTCGAGCTCCAGCTTGCGCACGCGCAGCCGCGAACGCCCCTCTTCGACCTTGAGCATCCGGTCCAGGCGCTGCCTGACCTCGGCGTGCGATCCGGCGAGTCCGTTCGCCGACAGCAGTTGCATCCAGTGCTGTCCCAGAGCCCTGACGACCCCGGTGATCTCATCGGCCTTGCGCTCGGTATCTTGCGTCTCGCCGCGCAACTCAGTGACCTTGGCAGCTGCGGTGACCCGCTCGTGCTCGGCATCCGCGAGCTCTGACTGGCGGTTTTCCGCCAAGGCGCGAAGCTCCGGCAGTCCTACCGCGGTAACCGGCGTGGCCGGCCCGGTTTCGGCGAGCAGTTGACTCAGCCGGTCCGCATGCGTGCGCGCTGAGGCCTCGTCGTGCTCGAGCTCGCGACGGTGCTGGTCAACCTGCTCGGACAGCTCACGCAACTCTCGATGCGCGCGCATGAGGTCGGGGGCGGAATCCGGCTCAGGTACCGGCAGACCGCTCGCAGCCCACAACTCACCCCACACGCCATCGAGCTGCTCGCGCGCCGCCTTCGCCTGCCCGACCGAATCGTCGAGTTCGGCTATGCGATCGCCCGCCTCCCGAACTGCGAGTTCCAGGCGCCGACGTTCTGCCAGCCGCTGGGCCTCTCGCCGCATCCGGTCGGCCGTCTCGTCTCCGGCCGCGACTGCCGCCTCGTACTCGGGCACAAGTTCGGCGGACGGCTGCGACTCCAACTCCGACTTCGACGGCCCAGACGACTCTGCCGCCGAATCTGCTGCCGGCTGTACCGCCGACTGTGCCGTCAGCGACACGCGCAGCCGCGTCCAGAGGCCTTGGCGCCGCTCCCTGACCTGTTCGAGGTCTGCCTCGGTCGGCGGCGGGTCCTGCGCGAGGAAGCCGTCGAGCTTGCGCTTGTGCTCGCGCTCCCTCGCCACCTCCTCGGTCCGCGAACGCGTTGCTTCCGCCAGGTCCTGATCCGCGGTGGCGATCCGCCTGAGTATCGCCTCCAATTCCGCGTCACCGGGCACGGCGATGTCCTCAAGCGCCTCCGGCAATGCGAAGCGCGCGAGCCGCTTCCGGGCGGACTGCAGCTTCGCCTCGGCACCGGCCAACTGTTTGCGCGTGCTCTCGATATGGGCAGTCAGGCCCTCGGGGACGGCCTTGAGCGCCGCTCGCAAAGGGGCGGGATCGACCGGCTCGGCCAGGTCGGCCACGGCTTCCAGTTGCTTCTTGAGGTCCAGAGCCTTCTGCGCTGCGGCCGGCTTCGCCGTCTCCAGCTGGATTTCGGCGACACGCTGCGCCTCACGCAGCTCCTCGACCTTCTCCAACAGTCCGTCGATGCGCGCCGAGTACTCCGGACCGGAAGCAGCGCCGTCGCCTGTGAGCGTGCCAAGTGCCTCGGCCTGCTGGTCCAGCTCATCGAGCTGGTGGCCGATCTTGGTCAGCTCGGCCTCCACACCCCGCGCCGCCTCGGCCAGATCCCGACGGCTCTGCACCAGCTCCGTATACGTGTCCTGCGCTCCGCCGGGCGCCGGGTCCCCTTGCGACAGCAGGACTTTCCGCTCGGCAGTCAGCCGCCCCCGCTCCTCCAACCCTGGAAACGCCTGCGCGATCCGGCGCAGCCGATTCAGCTCGATCTGGCCTTCGCGCAGCTCGAGCTTCACCCGGTCCAGGTCCTTGCGGGCATCGGACACGGAATCCGTGACCCGCTGGTACTCCTTGGGATCCAGCAGCGCCGACTCCCGGTCGCGTTTCGCCTGCGCAACACGTCCGCCCGGCCCGAGCAGCGCGTTGAGCGGCTGGCTCTTGCCGCGCATCGTGTACAGCGCCTTGTACTGCTCACGCAGCTGTTCCTGCACCCTGGTCAGCCGAGCGCTCGACCGGCTCTCGAACAGCGCCTCACCCAGGTCGCCTTTGCCATCGAGCAGCGCCCGGCCGCCGGCCCGCAACTCCTCGTGGTCGAGCGCGAAGACGGTCGCGAAATCCTCCTTGCCGATCCCGGCTAGGAGCCCGTCCAAGGTGCCCTGCGGCAGAACGGCGTCATCCGCGGTACGCAGCGGATCCTTGTTCTTCTTCAGTCGCACCACGTCGAGCGTGCTGCCGTCCGCCGCCCGCAGCAGCGCGTCGATCCGCAGATCCTGCATCGCATGCACGAAGTCGAGCTTCGTCTGCGGGTGGATTCCGTAGAGCAACTCGCCCACGGAGCCGCGCAGCGTCGACTTGCCGGCCTCGTTCGGTCCGACTACGAGGTGCAGCCCCGGCGCGGCGAAATCCAGCGCGCACCCGGTGAACCGGCCGTACCGGACCAGATCCAGCCGTTCGATCCTCATGCCGAGCCCTCCTCGAGCATCGCCGTGAGCAGCTCGGCCGCCTCTTCGAGCAGCCGACCGCACCACTCGGGCTCTGCGATGTCCAGCCGGTCCCGGCCGCGAGCTTCGGCAGGGAGCTTGTTCCACAGCTCGCTCTTCTCGATCGCCCGACGCAGGGCGTCCTCGTCCGCGCGCAGCTCCCGGGCCGTGTGCAGGATCCCGTCCACCAACTCGCCCGCCGCGGCTCTGGTGGACGCCGCATCAGCAGCCTGCAGTGGTGACGACGTAGCCGGACGCACCTTCTCCAGCCAGACGTCGCCATAGTCCTGGGCGAGCGCGCGAAGTTCCGCGGCGAGCTGATCCCGCTTGCGCCACAGCTCGGCGTGCGCCTCGGAACGGCCGACGAAGCTGACCCGGGCAGCGAGCGGACGCCCGCCGGCCTCATCCCTGGCCCGCTCCATCTCGAGCCGCGCAAGGCCGCACGCCTCATCGAGATCTCTCGCCCCGCTCGCATCCACCTCGAGATGCGCCCAGCGCACCACGTCGAGATCCCGGTGCACGGCCTCCGTCTGGCCCATGCGCACCGAGACGAGGGTGGCGCCCTTCGGGCCGGTCTCCTTGACGTGCCTGCCCTGGATGTTGCCGGGGAAGACGATGTACGGCTTCTCCGAGACGACCTCGCGGGTGTGCACGTGGCCGAGGGCCCAGTAGTCGTATCCGAGCGCGGCGAGCTCCTGCTCGGTGCACGGCGCGTACGGATCGTGGCCCTCGCGGCCGTTGAGCGCGGTGTGCAGCAAGCCGATGTTGAAGTAGCCGGGCAGCGCGGCAGGGTAGTGCACGGCCAGATTCTCGACCGTGGCCTGCCGCGCGTAGCCCTGTCCGTGCACGACGAAGCCCGCGTCCTCGTTCGGCGGCGCGGACTCGGCCTCGTGCGTGCCGAAGACGAAGACGTTCTCCGGGTACGTCAGCGTCCTGCTGATCTTGCTGGCCGCGTCGTGGTTCCCGGAGACGACGTAGACCGGGATGCCGGCCTCGTTCAGCCGGCCGAGCTGCCCGCGGAAGAACAGCGCGGTCTCGAAGTCCTTCCAGTCGCCGTCGAAGATGTCGCCCGCGAGCAGGACCGCGTCCACCCGCTCGGCCCGGGCGAGCTCCACCAGGTTCTCCATGGCCCGCCTTGTGGCGCCCTGCAGCAGGTCCGCCGGCGCGTCCGGGTATCGTTCGAGACCGCGCAGCGGACTGTCGATGTGCAGGTCAGCGGCGTGCAGCAGCTTCATGCCCGGGACCCTAGCGGCTAGCGTCCCGCCGTGTCCGGGGAATCCGCGGATCCGGGCTCGCGCACCCACTCGACGTCGTCATCGTCCTCATCCTCGTCGTCTTCCTCGCCCTCGCCCTTGGCGTCGTCCAGGATCTGCTGCAACAGCTCGGACAGGTCGGTGCCCGCGCAGACCTGGTATTCGCGCACCGGCACCGCCTCGGCCTCCTCGCGCAGGTCCGCGTTGTCCTCGTCGAGGTAGACCTCGATGAAGGCCTTCGAGAGCTGGGGCAGCGCCCGCTGCCAGTGCCGCAGCCCCTCCTCGCCGAACCCGCGCCGCTCGTTGGTGAACTCGGCCCAGGCCTTGAGCACCGCCGGCACGTGCGCGACCTCGGACTCGGTCAGCTCGACCGTCTCGATGAACTCGTCGAGCAGGAAGCCGCCCAGGCTGATCGGGCCGAAGCCGATCGCCGTCCGGTCGCTCAGCGCCGCCGCGTCGGCGAACACCGTGACCAGCGCGCCGGCCAGGTCGTGGTCCAGCTCGGCGGCCTGTGTCGAGCCGAGGAACGCGGCGACGGTGTCGCGCACGTCCTGCTCGCTGCCCAGGGCCGTGTCCAGGACCTCGGGCTCGGGCAGCAGCTCGAGCCGCGCGGCCAGCAGCGCCCAGAGCCCGACCGGGCTGGTCATCTCCAGCTCCTCGAGGTCGAGGCCGGCCTCCTCGGCCAGCTCGCGCAGCTCCTCCGGGTCGTCCGGCCCCTCGGAAAGCAGCTGGTCGAGCGCCTCGGCGAGCAGCGTCCTGGCCGCGACCGGCGTCAGCTCGGAGATGTGCAGCGCCTCCTCGTCGTCGTCCTGCTCCCGCATGCTCTTCGCCAGCTCGGCCGCGCCGCCGGGCACGACGAGCACCCGCTCGAGCACCGGGCCGCCGCGGTCCGCGACGTAGCAGCTGACGGTGTGCTCCTCACCGGCGCGGCGGAAGCCCAGGTTGACCGTCCCGGCGTCGCCGAACAGGTCGCCGGCCCGGAAGACGGAGGTCGGCACGACCTCCTCGGCCCGGCTCAGCCAGCCGGGCTCCTTGACCCCGCTCGCGGCCAGCTCGTCCGCGGCGGCGAGCGCCTGCTCGCGGGTCCAGTCCTCGCCGACCATGGCCAGCGCGCGCAGCCCGGCCAGCGCCTCCGGCCGCCGCTTCTGCTTGCCCAGGTAGCCGACGAGGTCCTCGTACATCTCCTCGAAGACGTCGTCCGGGTCCTGCTCGTCGTCGTCACCGCCGAACCAGGAGGACTCGAACAGCGCGCCGAGCGCGAAGGACCCCCACAGCTCGGCCTCGACCACTTCGGTCTCCGGGTCGAGCAGGGCCTTGGCCTCGTCGACGAACTTGGCGTAGGGCGAGGCTGGCGCGTGCTGGACGGGTTTGGTCGGACGCTTGGGCTTGCGACTGCGGCTCACGGGGCTCATACGGGCGATTCTGCCAGTTTCCGGTGACAGGTACGGCGCTGATCGCGGACAAGTACGGAGCGGGTCGCAGCCGTGGGACGATAGACGGGTCCCTACCAGTCGAATGGATTACCGCGTGCCCGCCCTGCCGCCCAACGTCCCGCAGCCGTCCAAGACTGACCCGGCGCTGATCCGCAACTTCTGCATCATCGCGCACATCGACCACGGCAAGTCCACCCTGGCCGACCGGATGCTGCAGCTGACCGGCGTGGTCGACGAGCGGCAGATGCGCGCGCAGTACCTGGACCGGATGGACATCGAGCGCGAGCGCGGCATCACCATCAAGTCCCAGGCCGTCCGGCTGCCCTGGCAGGTGGACGGGGTCACCCACGTGCTCAACATGATCGACACCCCCGGCCACGTGGACTTCACCTACGAGGTCTCCAGGTCGCTGGCGGCCTGCGAGGGCGCGGTGCTGCTGGTGGACGCGGCGCAGGGGATCGAGGCGCAGACGCTGGCGAACCTGTACATGGCGCTGGAGAACGATCTGACGATCGTCCCGGTGCTCAACAAGATCGACCTGCCGGCCGCGCAGCCGGAGAAGTACTCGGAGGAGCTCGCCAAGCTGATCGGCTGCGAGCCCGAGGACGTGCTGAGGGTCTCCGGCAAGACCGGCGAGGGCGTGTCGGCGCTGCTCGACCACGTGGTGCACACGCTGCCGTCGCCCACCGGGGACGCACAGGGCAAGAGCCGCGCGATGATCTTCGACTCGGTCTACGACTCGTACCGCGGCGTGGTCACCTACGTCCGGGTGATCGACGGCTACCTGTCCAAGCGCGAGCGCATCCTGATGATGTCCACCGGCGCGACGCACGAGCTGCTGGAGATCGGCGTCATCTCGCCGGAGCCCAAGCCGGCCGAGGGTCTCGGCCCGGGCGAGGTGGGCTACCTGATCACCGGCGTGAAGGACGTCCGCCAGTCGAAGGTCGGCGACACGATCACCGCGCAGAGCAAGGGCGCCACCGAGGCGCTGGCCGGGTACAAAGAGCCGAAGCCGATGGTGTTCTCCGGCATCTACCCGATCGACGGCTCGGACTACCCGGTGCTGCGCGACGCCCTGGACAAGCTCCAGCTCAACGACGCGGCGCTGGTGTACGAGCCGGAGACCTCGGCCGCGCTGGGCTTCGGCTTCCGGGTCGGCTTCCTCGGCCTGCTGCACCTGGAGATCATCCGGGAACGGCTCGAGCGCGAGTTCAACCTCGACCTGATCGCCACCGCGCCGAACGTCGTCTACCGGGTGGTGATGGAGAACGGCGAGGAGCACGTCGTCACCAACCCGAGCGAGTTCCCCTCCGACGGCAAGATCGCCGAGGTGCACGAGCCGACCGTGCGGGCGACGGTGCTCGCCCCGAGCGACTACATCGGCGCGATCATGGAGCTGTGCCAGGGCCGCCGCGGCGTCCTGCTCGGCATGGACTACCTCTCCGAGGACCGGGTCGAGCTGCGCTACACCCTCCCGCTCGGCGAGATCATCTTCGACTTCTTCGACCAGCTCAAGTCGAAGACCCGCGGCTACGCCTCGCTGGACTACGACGTGGACGGCGAGCAGGTGGCCGACCTCGTCAAGGTGGACATCCTGTTGCACCACGAGAAGGTGGACGCCTTCTCCGCGATCGTGCACAAGGATCGCGCGTACAACTACGGCGTGAAGATGGCCGAGCGGCTCAAGGAGCTGATCCCGCGTCAGCAGTTCGAGGTGCCCATCCAGGCGGCCATCGGCGCGCGGGTGATCGCACGCGAGTCGGTCCGGGCGATGCGCAAGGACGTGCTCGCCAAGTGCTACGGCGGCGACATCTCGCGTAAGCGCAAGCTGCTGGAGAAGCAGAAGGAGGGCAAGAAGCGGATGAAGATGGTCGGCCGGGTCGAAGTGCCGCAGGAGGCCTTCATCGCCGCCCTCTCCTCTGACTCCGACGGGCCCGCGACCGACAAGAAGAAGTAGCCGCGGTCGAGGTGATACGCGCGGTTACGCGGCGGTAAGCGGGAGCGCGCGGGCGCGGCAGTGGCGAAGGCTACGGTCGCCTCGCCGCTGTCGGTGGCGCGCAGTAGCGTCGAAGGGAACGGACGTTCGACCCCTCGAAGAGGAGAACGATCATGGCCCTTCCCGATGTGGTCTCCCGAGAGCAGTGGCTGGCGGCGCGCCGGGACCTGCTGGTACGGGAGAAGCAGCTGACCCGCGCCCGGGACGCCCTGAACGCGGAGCGCCGCAGGCTGCCGATGGTGCGCGTCGATCAGAAGTACCTGTTCGAAGGCCCCGAGGGACAAGTCGGCCTCACCGACCTGTTCGGCGGCAAGCGGCAGCTGGTCGTGCAGCACGTGATGTTCCATCCGGACTGGGATAAGGCCTGTCCCAGCTGCACCGGCTCGGTGGACGAGATCGCGCCCGCACTGCTCGACCACCTGCACACCCGTGAGACCGAGTTCGTGCTCGTGTCCCGGGCGCCCTACCCGAAGCTGAAGGCATACGCCGAGGAGCGCGGCTGGTTCATGCCCTGGTACTCGTCCTTCGGCAGCGACTTCAACCTCGACTACGGCGTGACACTGGACCCGCTAGCCGGCCAGATCGAGTACAACTACACCCCGCGTGCGGACCTGGTGACCCCTGGCGAGACCTCCGAGCAGCCCGGTATGAGCTGCTTCCTCAAGGATGGCGAGGAGGTCTTCCACACCTACTCCTCGTTCGCCCGCGGCGTGGAGAACAGCGGCGGCGTCTACGGCCTGCTCGACCTGACCGCGCTGGGCCGGCAGGAGGCCTGGGAGGAGCCGAAGAACCGGTACGGGAAGGCGCGGCCGGCGATGCCCGACTTCAGCGAGTGACAGTTCGGATGTCCGGTAATCACGACGTCCGGTAATCACTAAGTCACCTTCCGTGTTGCATCAAAGCATCATTCGGTCTACGCTTTGATGCATGAGGACGACAGTCACGCTCGACGACGACCTCGCGCTCCGGCTCGAGCAGCTCAGGGCTGAGAGCGGCCAATCGTTCAAGGAGGTGATCAACGAAGTGATCCGTATCGGACTGGAACGCCGGGGGTTCGTCGTGACCCGGCAGAGTGAGGCGCGCAGGCCCCTCAAGACGCTGAGTCTGGGCCCGGAGCTCGTCGATGTCAGCAACATCGGTGAGGTGCTGGAGATCCTTGACGGCGAAGGCGACTACTGATGTACCTGGTGGACGCGAACATCCTCATCTACGCCGCGAACGATCAGAGCCCCATGCACAAGAAGGCGCACGCCTGGCTGGGCGACGCTCTCGAGGGACCGGAGCAGACCGTCGGGCTGCCCTGGGAGAGCCTGCTCGCTTATGTGCGGGTCGCGACGGACCCTCGGCTCTATAAGGTCCCGCCGTCGGCGGCCTCGGTCCTCGAGGTGGTCGACGACTGGCTCAGGCGCCCCGCATCGTGGATCCCGGGCCCCGGGCCGCGCCACTTCGCGCACCTGGAGCGGCAGCTCCTCGAGGCTCGGGCCACCGGCAAGCTGGTCAGCGACGGGCACATTGCGGCCCTGGCAAAGCAGCACGCCCTGACGGTAGTTACTGCAGACAGCGACTTCGCAAGGTTCCCAAGCGTGCCGACGCTCAACCCATACGTCGGCTGACGATCTGGCGTAAGGCGATGAACTTCCTTGGGGCAAGGCGCCTTGCCCCAAGGAGCACATCAGCCCAGGGAGCACATCAGCGGTGCGTGCAGGCGGGTGAGGTCCATCGGGGGCTGGCCGTTCAGGGCCATGTGCGTGCACGCGTGCACCGGCTTGAGGCCGTGGCCGCAGGCCCAGGCCGAGAGGTCGTCGCCCTCGTGGTCCACCTCGAGGCGGATCTCGCCCTCGACCCCGTCGGCCAGGTCGGCGACCAGGTCGCGGGCGCCGGCGAAGTCGGGGGCGAGCACCGGGCCGATGACGGTGGACTCGCCGTTGCGCCAGGCCGCGCCGTAGCCGGTGACCAGGCCTCCCTCGCCCCTCAGCACCCTGACCTTGTCGGCGAACTGGGGCAGCCGCTTGATCAGCGCCGTGCGGTGCGCGCCGTAGACCTCGCGGTCCAGCCGCGCGATCTGCAGCACGTCCGTGGGCAAGGCCGGCTCGGAGCCGCCGGTGGTCGTGCCGGTCCGGTCGAAGGTGCCGATGTGCGCCTCCACCGAGCCGAAGGCCTTGAAGCCGAGTTGCTCGTACGTCGTGCGTACCGCCGTCTTCGCGTGCAGCACCAGGGTCGCGCCGGCCGCCTGCTCGATGACGTGCCTGAGCATCCTCGTGCCGAAGCCCTGATGCTCGTGGCTCTCGGCGACGAGCAGCCTGCTCAGCGCCGCGAACTGGGCCCCGTACCGGGTCAGCGCGCTCGCCGCGATCAGGCCGCCCGACTCGTCCTCGATCCCGTAGACCTCGCCGATCTCGAAGACGAGCTCCCATTTGCGTTCCTCGGCGCCCCAGCCGCGGCTGACGGCGAGTTCGCTGCACCGCGCGCGGTCCTTGGCGGCGTCGAGGCGGCGCACCGGCGCGTTCAAGGAGCCGGGGGCAGGTGGTGTGGCCGCTGAGGCGGCTGTGGCCGTCGTGGTGTCTGTGGACGCCGCTGCTGTTGCGGGCCCGCTTGTGACCGAGGACAGCTTGGTGGACGAAAGTACGCTCACGCGGCCATTCATACCGGCACCGCAACTCGCCCGCCACCGGAATCGGAAAATCGAGCGCGGGGCAGAGGTCCGACCGGTCGAATCATTGGGTCAATCGGGGCAACCCGGCCCACCGGTTCCCCGGAGCCTGCCCCGGCCGCCCCGAAGGGCTGAGACACTGGACCAATGCCCTCTGTACAACTCGACGGCGAACCGGTCCCGGCCGACGGCGCCCTGCCCGCCGGCTCCCTGGACTCCTTCGGCAGCCGGCCCTTCGGCTTCTACGTGCACGTCCCGTACTGCGCCACCCGGTGCGGCTACTGCGACTTCAACACGTACACCGCCACCGAGCTCGGCGGCGGAGCCTCCCAGGCCGGGTACGCGCGGCACGCGATCGAGGAGATCCGCCAGGCCCGCCGCGTCCTCGGCGACGCCTACGTGCCGGTGGAGACGGTCTTCTTCGGCGGCGGCACGCCCACCCTGCTGCCCGCCCGCGACCTGGTGGCGGCGCTCAAGGCGATCAAGGGCGAGTTCGGCCTCTCGGCGGACGCGGAGATCACCACCGAGGCCAACCCCGAGTCGGTGGACGAGAAGTACCTGGTCGAGCTGGTGGAGGGCGGCTTCAACCGGATCTCCTTCGGCATGCAGTCGGCCCGGCCGCACGTGCTCGAGCTGCTGGACCGCAAGCACACCCCGGGCCGTCCCGAGCAGTGCGTGCGCTGGGCCTACGACGCCGGATTCGAGCAGGTCAACCTGGACCTGATCTACGGCACGCCGGGGGAGGACGAGTCGGACTGGCGGGCCTCGCTGGAAGCGGTGATCTCGGCGTACCCCGACCATGTCTCGGCCTACTCGCTGATCGTCGAGGACGGCACCCGGCTCGCCTCGCGGATCCGCCGCGGGGAGCTGCCGATGATCGACGACGACGTGCACGCGGACCGCTACCTGATGGCGGATCAGCTGCTCGCGGAGGCCGGATACCGCTGGTACGAGGTGTCCAACTGGGCCGTGTCCGAGGACGCGCACTGCCGGCACAACCTGCTCTACTGGACCGGCGCCGACTGGTGGGGCGTGGGCCCCGGCGCGCACTCGCACATCGGCGGCACCCGCTGGTGGAACGTCAAACATCCGACCGCTTACGCCCAGCGGGTCGAGGCCGGGCAGTCCCCGGGGCAGGCCAGAGAACAGCTCACGGTGGAGGATCGGCGCATCGAGCGCATCCTGCTCGAACTGCGCATCTCGGACGGACTCGAGCTCAGCGTGCTCAGCGAGAAGGGCCGGGCCGCGGCCGAGAACGCGCTGCGGGAGGCGCTGCTCGAGCCGCTGCCGTTCGCCGACGGCCACGCCGTGCTGACACTGCGCGGCCGGCTCCTCGCCGACGCCATCGTCCGCGATCTCACAGACTGAGGGATCAGCAGACCAACGGATTGTGTCGGGCGTCAGGCCGCCGTCACGAAGTCGATGAGTGCCTCGACGGGGCCGAGGAGGGCGGGCTCCAGGTCCCGGTAGGAGTTCACGCTCGCCAGGATCCGGTGCCAGGCCCGGCGCGAATCCAGCGGCCAGCTCGGGTCCTTGCGGTGCAGACGTTCGCTGACGCCGTCCTTCCACTCCTCGCTGCGCGGCACCACCGGCCAGGCCGCGATCCCCACGGCGGCGGGCTTCACGGCCTGCCACACGTCCACGTACGGGTGTCCGAGCACGAGGATGCAGTCCTCCCGCCCGCGCTGCAAGCGATCCGCCGTGCGCGTCTCCTTGCTGTTCGGCACGAGGTGGTCGAGCAGCACGCCGAGCCGCCGTCCGGGGCCCGGCTGGAACTCCGCGGCGATCTCGTGCAGCTCGTCCACGCCGCCGAGCATCTCGACGACGACGCCCTCGATCCGCAGGTCGTCGCCCCACACCCGCTCCACCAGCTCGGCGTCGTGCTTGCCCTCGACGTAGATCCGGCCCGCCCTGGCCACCTTCGCCCGCATTCCGTGCAACGCGACCGAACCCGAGGCGGTGCGCCCCGACTTCGACTCGGCGGGCGCCGCGGGCCGCGGCCGGACCAGCGTCACCGGGCGGCCGTCGATCAGGAAGCCGGGACCCAGCGGGAAGACCCGGCGCTTGCCGTGCCGGTCCTCCAGGCTGACGGTGTATCCGCCCGGGGTCTTCTCCACCATGACCACCGCGCCGCAGTAGCCGGTCTCCGCCTCCTCCACGACGAGACCGCCGACGGCCTCGACCTCCGTCACCGCGCTGCGTCGCCGTCCCGGCGGAAGCAGGTCCTCAGGTCCGTATCGCTTGGCGCTCACCACACGCCGAGGGTAGACCAAGGGCGGAGGTCACGCCGTACACTGGATTCGCGAGAGCTGGCACTCCCGGTGAAGGAGTGCCAACGCCCGGTAGTTCCACGACCAGGAGGTGCGCACGATGGAGGAGCCGAAGCTGGACCGGCGACGCCTTGACGTGCTGCGCGCGATCGTCGAGGACTACGTCGCCACCCAGGAGCCGGTCGGCTCGAAGGCGCTGGTCGAACGGCACAATCTGGGCGTCTCGCCGGCGACCATACGCAATGACATGGCCCTGCTCGAGGAGGAGGGCTACATCCACCAGCCGCACACCAGCGCGGGCCGGGTGCCCACCGACAAGGGCTACCGGCTTTTCGTGGACCGGCTCACCAATGTCAAGCCGCTGACTCAGGCGGAGCGGCGGGCGATCCACAGCTTCCTGGACGAGGCGGTGGACCTCGACGACGTCGTCTCCCGCACGGTGCGGCTGCTCGCGCAGCTCACCAGGCAGGTCGCGGTGGTCCAGTACCCCTCGCTCTCGCGCTCCGCGGTCCGGCACGTCGAGCTGGTCGGGCTCGCGCCGAGCCGGGTGATGCTGGTGCTGATCACCGATACCGGGCGGGTCGAGCAGCGGGTGGTCGAGGTCGGCCCGATCGACGAGTCCTCCCTCGGCGAGCTGCGGGCCAGGCTCAACGCCCATATCGTCGGCAGCCGGCTGTCCGAGGTGCCCGGCCTGCTGGCCGACTTCGCGCTGCGGATGCCAGGATCGGGCGAGACGCAGACGGCGGGTCCCGCGCCCACCGCGGTCGACGCGCTGTGCGCGGTGCTGCTCGAGATGATCGTGGAGCAGCGCGAGGAGCGCGTCGTGCTCGGCGGCACGGCCAACCTGGCCAGGTTCGGCCAGGACTTCCCCGACTCGATCCACCCGGTGCTCGAGGCGCTCGAGGAGCAGGTGGTGCTGCTCAAGCTGCTCGGCGAGGCCACCGCGCCCTCGCTGCTGACCGTGCGGATCGGCCGGGAGAACCAGTTCGACCAGCTCACCACGACCTCCGTGGTCACCAGTGGCTACGGCCGTGGCGAGGACACGCTCGCGCAACTCGGAGTGCTCGGCCCGACGAGAATGGACTACCCGGGCACTATGGGGGCGGTCTCCGCCGTTGCCAGATACGTCGGCCGTATCCTCGAACAGGCGTAGCCTGGCCGAGGGCCGATAGCCGGGTACCCGACGCGAAGACAGTGGAGATTACAGACGTGGCGACCGACTACTACGCGGTCCTCGGGGTCAGGCGGGACGCTACCCAGGACGAGATCAAGAAGGCGTACCGCCGGCTGGCCAGAGAGCTGCACCCGGACGTCAACCCGGACCCGCAGACCCAGGAGCGGTTCAAGGAGATAGGGCTCGCCTACGAGGTGCTGTCCGACCCGCAGAAGCGCCAGGTCTACGACCTCGGCGGCGACCCGACGCGGGGAGCCGCGGCCGGTGCGGGGGCGGGCGGCTTCGGGCCCGGCTTCGCGTTCAGCGACATGCTCGACGCCTTCTTCGGCGGCGGCGGCCAGCGCGGCCCGCGCTCCCGGGTGCAGCGCGGCCAGGACGCGCTGATCCGGGTGGAGATCACCCTGCAGGAGGCCGCCTTCGGCACCCAGCGCGACATCCAGGTGGACACCGCGGTGGTCTGCCCGACCTGCGCGGGCGACGGCGCGGCCCCCGGCACCCAGCCGGTGACCTGCGACATGTGCCGCGGCCGCGGCGAGGTGTCCCAGGTCACCCGGTCCTTCCTCGGCCAGGTGATGACCTCGCGGCCGTGCCCGCAGTGCCAGGGCTACGGCACGATCGTGCCCACGCCCTGCGTGGAGTGCGCCGGCGACGGCCGGGTGCGCACCCGGCGGACGCTCACCGTCAAGATCCCGCCGGGCGTGGACAACGGCACCCAGATCAAGCTGGCCGGCGAGGGCGAGGTCGGCCCTGGTGCGGGACCGGCGGGCAACCTGTACATCGAGATCGTCGAGGAGCCGCACGAGATCTTCCAGCGGCGCGGGGACGACCTGCACTGCACCGTCACCATGCCGATGACGGCGGCGTCGCTGGGCACGAAGATCCCGCTGCAGACCCTGGACGGCCAGGTGGACCTGGACATCCGGCCCGGCAGCCAGTCCGGGCAGTCCATCACCATGCGCGGGCGCGGCGTCCAGCACCTGCGCGGCACCGCCCGCGGCGACCTGGTGGTGCACATCGAGGTGCTGACGCCGAAGAACCTGGACGCCGAGCAGGAGTCGCTGCTGCGCAAGCTGGCCCAGCTCCGCGGCGAGGAGCGGCCGCAGGGCCAGTTCGCGCCGGGGCAGCAGGGGCTGTTCTCCCGGCTCAAGGACGCGCTGAACAACCGATGAGCGGCTTCGCCGGGAAGACCCCGCCCCCAGGGCGTTTTCCCGGTGGCCGTCCGGACGAGTAGAGCTGCGGATACATGACAGTCCCCGTCTTCTTCGTGCCCCGCGAGCAGCTCGCGGGCTCCTCCACCGTGCGCCTCGACGGTCCGGAGGGCCGCCATGCCGCGCTGGTGCGCCGGCTCCAGCCGCGTGAGCGGATCGACCTGACCGACGGAGCGGGGCTGGTGGCGCAGTGCGTCATCCTGCAGTCCGACGGATACGCGCTGGACCTCGAGGTGCAGGAGCTGCGCATGCTGCCCGCGCCGAGCCCGCGGCTGACGGTGGTTCAGGGGCTGGCCAAGGGCGAGCGCGGCGAGACGGCCGTGGAGACCATGACCGAGATCGGCGTGGACGTGATCGTGCCCTGGTCCGCCGGACGTTCGATCGCGCAGTGGAAGGGCGAGCGCGGCGCCAAGTCGCTGGCGAAGTGGCGCAGCACCGCGCGCGAGGCGGCCAAGCAGTCCCGCCGCGGCTGGTGGCCGGAGGTGACCGAGCCGGCCACGTCGGCGAAGGTGGCCAGGATGCTGGCCGCGGCGACCGTGCCGATCGTGTTGCACGAAGAGGCGGAGTTGGCGCTGGCCGAGCTCGAGGTGCCGAAGCCGTCGGACGCCGCCGGGCCGAGTGGCGGCCCCGTCGTCGACCTCGTACTCGTGGTCGGGCCGGAGGGCGGGATCTCGCCCGAAGAACTGCTGCAGTTCGCCGAAGCGGGCGCTGCGCCGTACCGGATGGGCCCGACTGTGCTACGGACCTCCACAGCGGGTACGGCGGCCGCGGCGGTGCTGCTCGCCAAGTCAGGACGCTGGGCCTGAGGTTCCGTCAGGCGCAGGTTCTGGTCGTGAAGGTGTCGCCCTCTTCGAAGCCGCCGGGAGCGCCGGCCGGGTAGTAGAAGTAATGCCCCTCGCCCTGGGTGCAGGTCCCCTTAGCCGCCGGGATCGCCGCCGACCAGAAGCTCGGGCCGCCGGCGCCGCCCAGGAAGGTGCGGGCGCCGACGATCGAGTCGCGGGTGAAGTCGTACACGGCCACGCCCACGTCGTAGCGCACGTGCAGCCTGCGGAACTGCAGCCAGGCGAAGGTGTAGCCGTAGTACGAGCGGCAGGCCGGGGAGTAGTACTCCTTCACCGAGAACGCGATCATGCCGTGATACAGCGCGTGCCCGGTGGCGCCGACCTGGCGCACGTCCGCGCACGGGCCGCCCCACGAGTGCAGCAGCATGCTGCCGTGGGCGCCGCGATGGTCGGCGTGGACTGTGTGGACCGCGTGGGCCTTCGCAGCGGCGCGCGATGCTCTTGCGGCACCGTACGCGGGGGGCTCTGCGGCTGCGGCCGGGGGCTTGGCGGCCGGGGACGGGGCGGTCTCGGCTTCGGCGGGGCCGGCGGCTTGGGGGGCGGCGGTTTCGGGGTCGGCGTGTGCTGCGGCGGGGAGGGCGGCTTGGGGGTCGGCGTCGAGGGGAGGCAGGGCGGGGAGGGCGGCTGCGTCGCTGCGGGCGTCATTCGAGGCCTGCGGTTGCGGGTCGGCGGCGGGGGCCGCGGCGGACAGGGGGCTCGAAGCGGCATGGGAGGCGTCGGCGAACAGAACGGGCACCGTGGCGAGGGTCACCGTCAGCGCTGCGGTGGCGATGACGTGGGCTGCGAGGCGGTCCATGGCTTCCCCTTGGAAGATCAGATATATCGGGCGTCTGATAGCTTTGCGACGTCGGAGCGAGACGTTACACAGGGTTGGACTCACGAGAACCCTGAGGATCGCAGGCCCTGAACCGAAAGGACTCGAACGTGGGACAGGAGATCACCGCATCGGGCGAATCCGCAGCCGCGGATACAACCTTCGAGGCCGGTTGTATTTTCTGCTCAATCGTGCGCGGCACGATTCCGGCGACGGTGGTGCGCAAGTCCGGGCGGACGCTGGCCTTCCGCGACATCGCCCCGCAGGCGCCGGCGCACCTGCTGGTGATCCCGACCACGCACGCCTTCGCCAACGCCGCGGAGCTGGCCGTCGGCGACCCCGCGCTGGCCGCTGAGCTGCTGCGCGAGGCCGGGGCGGTGGCCGCGGCGGAGGGGCTGGCCGAGGACGGGTACCGGCTGGTGTTCAACACCGGGGACTACGCCGGGCAGACCGTCGACCACGTGCACCTGCACGTGCTCGGGGGCGAGGCGCTCGGCCGGTTCGGGGTGCCGGAGTAAAGCCTCGCCGGGCCTTTTCCCGGACGTCCGAGGGTGTGCTCGGCCGAGGAATAAATATGCCTGCTCGGTGCGTTGCGGGTGGGTACGATGGTGCCGTCAGCAGCACTGCGTGAATACCTTCTCAAAGGGTGTGATTTCGAGGCCGCGAGGCCGAACCTATGTCCGAGCAGCAGCAGACCACGACGAAAATCACCATTCCGGCGGCACATCCGATGGTCGCGGTTCTCGGGCACGGGGACGGGATCCTGCGTGTGGTGGAGAAGCAGCTGCCCTCGCTCGACATCCACGTCCGGGGCAACGAGATCACCGTGACCGGCCCCCAGGAGGACGTCGACCTGGTCCGTTCGCTGTTCGACGAGATCCTGATCGTGCTGCGCACCGGCGCCACCCTGAGCGAGGACTCGGTCCGCCGGTCGATCACCCTGCTGCAGGCGGCGGGCCGGGGCGAGGAGAGCATGCGCCCGGCCGAGGTCCTCACCCAGAACATCCTGTCCAACCGGGGCCGCACGATCCGTCCCAAGACGGTGAACCAGAAGCGCTACGTGGACGCGATCGACAAGAACACCGTCGTGTTCGGGATCGGTCCGGCCGGCACCGGCAAGACCTACCTGGCCATGGCCAAGGCGGTGCAGTCGCTGCAGAGCAAGGAGATCAGCCGGATCATCCTGACCCGGCCCGCGGTCGAGGCGGGGGAGCGGCTCGGCTTCCTGCCCGGCACGCTCTACGAGAAGATCGACCCCTACCTGCGGCCGCTCTACGACGCCCTGCACGACATGATCGACCCGGACTCGATCCCCAAGCTGATGGCCGCGGGAACGATCGAGGTCGCCCCGCTGGCGTACATGAGGGGTAGAACCCTCAATGACGCCTTCATCATCCTGGACGAGGCGCAGAACACCTCGGCCGAGCAGATGAAGATGTTCCTCACCCGGCTCGGCTTCGGCTCCAAGGTCGTGGTCACCGGCGACACCACTCAGGTGGACCTGCCGTCCGGGGTGCTGTCCGGGCTGCGCGTGGTCCAGGGCATCCTCGAAGGCATCGAGGACATCGCCTTCTGCCGGCTGACCAGCTCGGACGTGGTGCGGCACCGGCTGGTCGGGGAGATCGTGGACGCCTACGGCCGCTACGACGCGGAGCAGCAGGCGGAGCAGGCGCGGCGACCTGGCGGGCCCCGCCGCGTGGGATGATGCGGGCTATGTCCATCGATATCAACAACGAGTCCGGGATCGAGGCCGACGAGTCGGCGATCGTCGCGCTGGCCCGCTTCGTCCTGGCCGAAATGGGCATCCACCCGCTGGCCGAGCTCTCCATCCTGCTGGTCGACGCGGGCGCGATGGAGCAGCTGCACATCCAGTGGATGGACGAGCCCGGCCCGACCGACGTGCTCTCCTTCCCGATGGACGAGCTGCGTCCGGCCAGGGCCGAGGACGACAACGAGCCCACCCCCGGCCTGCTCGGCGACATCGTGCTGTGCCCCGAGGTGGCCGAGAAGCAGGCGGTCGCGGCCGGGCACTCCACCGCGCACGAGCTTTCCGTGCTCACCACCCACGGCATCCTGCACCTGCTCGGCTACGACCACGCCGAGCCGGAGGAGCACGAGGAGATGTTCGGGCTGCAGAACGAGCTGCTGGAGACCTGGGTCGGGCAGCGCGGGGGCGCCGGGCGGTGAGCGGTACCGAGGTGTGGCTGCTGGTCGGCGCGGTCGCCGCGGTGGCCGTCGCCGGGCTCGCCGCCTGCCTGGACGCCGCGTTGGCCCGGGTCTCCCGGGTGCGCGCGGACGAGATGGTCGAGCAGGGGGTGCCGGGCGCCCGCCGCCTGGTGCGGATCACCGCCGACCCGGCCCGCTACTTCAACCTGGTGCTGCTGGTCCGGGTGGTCTGTGAGCTGGCCGCCGCGGTGCTCGTCACCATGGTGTGCGTGCGCGAGTGGGGGCTGACCTGGCAGGCCGGGGCGATCGCGACCGGCGTGATGGCCGTGGTCTCCTACGTGGCGGTGGGGGTGAGCCCGCGGACTCTCGGCCGCCAGCACGCGCCGAAGATCGCGGTGGCCGGGGCGGCCGTGCTGCTCCCGCTCAGCCGGATCCTCACTCCGCTCACCAGGGCCCTGATCGTCCTCGGCAACGCCCTGACGCCTGGCCGGGGATTCCGGGAGGGCCCGTTCGCCACCGAGGCCGAGCTGCGCGCGCTGGTGGACATCGCCGAGCAGCACAGCGAGATCGAGGCCGAGCAGCGGCGGATGGTGCACTCCGTCTTCGAGCTCGGCGACACCCTGGTACGCGAGGTGATGGTCCCGCGCACCGACATGATCTTCATCGAGCGGGGCAAGACCCTGCGCCAGGCGCTCGCGCTCGCGCTGCGCAGCGGCTTCTCCCGGGTCCCGGTGGTCGGCGAGAACACCGACGACGTGCTCGGCATCGTCTACCTCAAGGACCTGGCCGGGCGGGTGCACGAGCACCGGGCCGGGGAGAGCGTGGAGCTGGTGGAGTCGGTGATGCGCCCGGCGACGTACGTGCCGGACTCGAAGCACGCCGACGAGCTGCTGCGGGACATGCAGGCCCAGCGCATCCACCTGGCCGTGGTGATCGACGAGTACGGCGGCACGGCCGGCCTGGTCACCATCGAGGACATCCTGGAGGAGATCGTCGGCGAGATCACCGACGAGTACGACGTGGACGGCGAGCCGGTGCGCTGGCTCGGCGCGTCCGGCGACCTGGCGGCCGGGGTGCGGGTGACGGCGCGGCTCGGCCTCGACGAGCTCGGCGAGCTGTTCGGCCGGGAGCTCGAGGACGAGGACGTGGAGACGGTCGGCGGCCTGCTGTCCAAGGTGCTCGGCAAGGTGCCGATCCCGGGTGCCGAGGTGGAGGTCGCGGGGCTCTCGCTGACCGCCGAGTCCGCTGAGGGCAGGCGGCGGCGGATCGGCACGGTCCTGGTGCGCGAGCTGCCGAAGGAGCAGCCGGGGGACTGATCCCGGCACTCGGTAAGCTTGCGCCATGGATGCTGAGCTCGACCCGGAAGACGCGAAGATCATCACCCTGGCCCGCGCGGCGCGGGCCCGCGCCGGCGCCGAGGCGGGCGCGGCGGTGCGCGACACCACCGGCCGCACGTACGCCGCGGTGGACGTGCGGCTGCCCGCCCTCTCACTCAGCGCCCTCGAGGTGGCCGTGGCGATGGCCGTGTCTTCGGGTGCCGAGGCCTTGGAGGCTGCGGCCGTGGTCTGCGCGGCCGGCGCCCTGACCGAGTCCGAGTTCGCCGCCGCGCGCGATCTGAAAGCGGCTCACGTGCTGCTCGCGGCGCCTGACGGCTCGTTGGTCGCCACGTACCCGCAGCCGACTCTCTCGGAGTAGTCTGCGCGCCCCGGCTCCTAGCTGGTCCATCCGGATTAGCCTTGCTCCTGTGAGCGGAGACGATCCGGAAGGCCTGCTGCCCGAACAGTCCTCGACCTATGGCGGCATGGGCGGCAAGAAGGCGCGTCGGCGGCAGAAGCGCGCCGACGATATGACGGGTGGTCTCGACGATTTGGGCGGCGGGTGGGGTGGCGGGGAGCCGGGCGGTCCGGATGATCCAGGCGGTGGCGGCTGGGGCCAGGAGCCCGGCGGCGGCCCGTCCGTGCTGGAGTCCAAGCTGAAGAAGCGCCGGCGCTGGGGCCGGATCATCGGCTTCACCGCGCTCGGCCTCGTCCTGGTGCTGATCGCCGCGTTCATCGGAACGTGGCTGTGGGCCTCGTCGAAGATCACCCACGTCGGCGCGCTCAACTCGTACTCCGGCCGCCCGGCCCAGGGCGCCGGTACGAACTGGCTGCTGGCCGGCTCGGACAGCCGCGACTCGCTGACACCGGCTCAGGAGCAGCAGTACCACACCGGTTCGAGCTCCTCGATCTCCGGAAGCCGCACCGACACGATCATCATCCTGCATTACGGTGCGACCGGTCCCGACCTGATCTCGATCCCGCGCGACTCCTACGTGGCCATCCCGGCGTACACGGACTCGAAGGGCACGGCGCACTCGGCCTCGCACAACAAGATCAACGCCGCGTACGACCTCGGCGGCCCGCAGCTGCTGGTGCAGACGGTCGAGGAGAACTTCGACATCCGGATCGACCACTACCTGGAGATCGGCTTCCTTGGCATCGTCAACATGGTCAACGCCGTGGGCGGCGTGCACATGTGCCTGACCTCGGCCGTGCACGACAGCTATTCCGGCGCGAACCTGAACGCGGGCTGCCAGACCCTCAACGGCACCCAGGCGCTCGCCTACGTCCGCTCCCGCTACTCGCTGCCCAACTCGGACATCAGCCGCATGTCCGACCAGCAGGCCTTCATCAGGGCCCTGGTCGACGCGGCGGACCGGCCCGGGGTCTACCTCGATCCGTTCACGCTCTACCCGACCCTGAGCGCCGTGCTGAACTCGGTCGCGGCGGATGACGGGACCGGGTTGACCGACCTGGTCACGCTGGCCCGGCACAGCCGGCCGCTGTCCTCCGGCGGCGGCACCACCGGCACCATGCCCATCGCGAACGAGAGCTACTACGTCTCGGGGATCGGTGACGCCGTGGAAATCGACCAGACGAAGGCCGCCGAGGTGATCGCCGCGGTCAACCAGGACAAGGCGATCCCGTCCGGCCTGCTCAACGTCGTCGGCTGAGCCGCGTCGCGCCGCGGCTCGCGCCGCCGTGACAGCCGCGGCCCTTCGCTATCCGCGGATCGCCGAGTAGAGCGAGACGCCGGCCAGCACCAGCATGATCATCGCGGCCGCGCGCACGACCAGGGTGAGCGGGACCCAGCGCAGCAGGGCCTGCCCGCCGAGCACGGCCAGCGCGGCGACGGCCCACAGCGCCGCGAGCGCGCCGACGGAGACGGAGAGCCAGTCGTACTTCGCCGCGAGGTTCGCGGTGACGATCTGGGTGAGGTCGCCGAACTCCGCGACGGTGATGACGGTGAAACTCACCAGAATCGCGCGCCGCGGGCTGGAGACCGGCTTCACCTCCGGTTCCTCCTCCTGCTCCACGCCGCCGCGGGAGTGCCAGAGCATCAGGCCCGCGCCGAGCAGGAACAGGCCGGCGACCACCGCCTCGAGGATCCGGTGCGGCAGCAGTGCGAGCAGCGAGCCGGCCGCGACGGCCAGCGCGACCTGGCAGGTGAATCCGCCGGCCGCGCCGAGGAAGACGTAGCGTCCGGGGTAGCGGGTGGCCAGCACCAGCGAGGCGATCGCGGTCTTGTCCGGCAGCTCGGCGAGGAAGATCAGCGCGAAGGTGGTGGCTATGACGGCGAGGCTCACGCTTTGAGCCTATTTCATGATCAGAGATATGGACCCGTCCGGCCTCCCCGGTCCACCCGATCGAGCAGGGCGACCACGGCCCCGGATACAGCATCGCCGCACCGGTGCGGCGGCGCGGCGATGTCTGTTTCTCTCGTCGCCAGGGCTCAGGGACCCGGCGAGCGTATTGGGCCCCAGCGCGCTCAAGCGCCCTCCGGGGTCCACCCTCGCCTGCTAGCGTGGCCCAGGTCACTCAATTTGTCAACTGCGGCAACAAAATCGCAATATTCGGCGACCGTCCGTGTCCCGGCGGATCCTCCGAGCGGTCCCAGGCAGCCCGTCGGCGCAGCATCGGGAAAATTGCTTGACTTCTTAGGGGTTCTTACCTTCTCACCGGTAGCGCGGCGACATATGATGGGCTACGGTGACGTAACTTACGCATCCGTAACCGTAACTTACGAGCGAACGCACCGCTTAGTCCAGGAGATACGACTTGAGTCTGACCGCAGAGCACCCGCAGGACCACGACATCCCGCTGCAAGGCGAGCTGACCCAGACCGAGCTGCTGCTCGAGCTCGAGCAGGTCGTGGAGTCCAACCTCAACCGGCACCTGAGCGTGGCCAAGGAGTGGTTCCCGCACGCCTACGTGCCGTGGAGCGAGGGTCGCGACTTCGACGGCCCGTTGGACGGCACTGCGTGGGAGCCCGGGCAGTCCAAGCTCGACGAGACGGCCCGCACGTCGATGATCCTGAACCTGCTGACCGAGGACAACCTGCCGAGCTACCACCACGAGATCGCCACCCTGTTCGGCCGGGACGGCGCCTGGGGCACCTGGGTACACCGGTGGACCGCGGAGGAGGGCCGGCACGGCACCGCGATCCGCGACTACCTGCTGACCACCCGCGCGGTGGACCCGGTGGAGCTCGAGCGCGCCCGGATGACGCACATGGCCACCGGCTACGTCTCGCCGAACGGGCACCACTGCCTGAACTCGATCGCGTACGTCTCCTTCCAGGAGCTCGCGACCCGCATCTCGCACCGCAACACCGGCACGTACTCCGGCGACAAGCTGTGCGACCAGTTGCTGCAGAAGATCGCCAACGACGAGAACCTGCACATGGTCTTCTACCGCAACCTGCTGGGCGCCGCCTTCGATCTGGCCCCGGACCAGACCATGCGCGCCCTGGTCGATGTGGTGCGCAACTTCCAGATGCCCGGCTCCAGCGTGGAGAACTTCGGCCGCAAGTCGGTGCAGATGGCCGTGGCCGGGATCTACAACCTGCGTATCCACCGGGACGAGGTGCTCATCCCGGTGCTGCGCAACGTCCGCGTCTTCGAGCGCACCGACTTCGGCGCGGCCGGCGAGGAGGCGCGCGAGGAGCTCGCGGGCATCATGGACGCGCTCGACGCCGCGGCCGCCCGCTTCGAGGAGAAGCTCGCGGCGAAGAAGGCACGTGACGCGGCCCGCGGCCTACAGCCCGCGGCCACGGTCTGAGTCGGCGCATGGGCCACGGCTGCGGCCACGGCCTCGGCTACGGCTTGATCTGCCAGGTATAGGTCTTGGTCATCTTCGAGTTGCGGTAGTCCTCGTCCCTGACCGCGTCGGTGGTGTCTCGGACGACGGCCGTCAGCGTCGCCTTGCCCTTGGGCACGGACACGGTGGACAGGTCGAGCGTCCGGCTGCCATAGCCCTGCGAGATGGACGTGCCGTTGACGGCCCAGTAGATCTGGAAGTCGTGGCCGACCAGCTGCGGCGTGCTGATGGTCACCTTCGACTTGCGTCCCAGATAAATGGTCTGGTCCGGGTTCGAGGAGTCGATCGGCGTGACGGTGTTGTAGAAGTTCTCGATCAGTGCCTCGGCCGAAGGCTGGTTGAACGGCTGACCCAGGGTGCGCATGTTCGAGTCCAGCGACGGCCGGTAGTAACCGGAGTCGTAGTAGTTGCCGCCGGGATACGCGTCGATCTTCGAGCCGTCCGGGGACGTCGCGCCGAGCCACCGCCACCATTTGTTCTTCGCGGCGGCCATCTGCGCGGCGGTCTCTGTGGTCACGTTGGGCGCGTCGGGTTCGCTGACATCGGTGGCCGCGCCGTAGCCGCCGTACTCGTCGGCGAGCTTGCCGATGGTGTGCGCCGCCTCGTGCGGAGTGATCTGGTCGGACTGCACGTTGGAGCCGGCCACGGTGATCACCGGACCGCCCGCGCCGCCGTAGAGCGTGGAGTTCGCGATCGCGAAGATGACGTCGGCGTTCGGCAGCTGCTTCTCCAGCGCCGCCGAGCGGCTGTCGTCCACGCACAGCAAGCGCTCGATGCCGTGGCACCAGTAGTGCATGTTGAGCACGGTGTTCTTGGCCACGCCCATGGTCGGGTCGTTGGTCACGCCCGAGTCCGGTGAGGCCAGATCGAGCTCCCAGACGTTGAAGAACTTCTGGTACGTCCGGTACGGCTCGAGGGCGGTCATCGCGGCCCACTGTTTGAGCACGTCCTGGTGGAACTTGGGCAGTTCGGCCTTCGTGTATCCGTCGCCGACGAAGAGCAGGTCGATCCGGCTCGCCTCGGGACCGTTGATCTGGACCGGTACCAGGGCCGGCAGCGGGCTGGGCAGCGGGGCCTCGCGCACGGCCGGGGTGAGGTTGCCGGCGGGGGCCGCCTGGGCGGGAGCGGCCGCGTAGGCGGCGGGCGCGAGCGCCAGCGGACAGGCCAGCGTCAGGCTCAGCAGAGACGCGCGTGACATGCGCATGGGTTTGGTCCTCTCGGGTGCGGACTTTCCTCACGAGTGCACAGCCGATTCTCCGCCGGAGCGGCCGTCGTATCAGGGAGTCGATGCCGCAGTTCATACATACGGCTCAATCGATTAGCCGAAGCCGTGGCACGCAGGGCATTACTGTGAACTGACGATTCGTCAGAAAGGAACTGCCATGCGCCTTCCCCGCCTCGTGGCCGCCGTCGCCGGATTCGGCCTGGCCGCGCTCGCCGCCCCGACCGCCGATGCCGCCGCGTACTCCTCGGCCGTCCCGTACCTGCACCTGACCACGTCGATCTCCGGGCCGATGTTCGGCGACGACTCCGACGTCATGTACTACGCGTTCAGCGTCACCAACGACGCGGCCTCGCAGACCACGGCCACCGGCATCGAGCTCAAGATGACGATGCTCGCCTGCACCAAGAAGGATGAGCCGAACGCGCTGTGCAAGCCGGAGCCGACCTACTATCAGCACATCGAATCGCTCGCGCCCGGCAAGACGCACGACGGCGCGATCCCGATCGACCTGCCCAACAACCAGCCCGAGCTGTGGCTGCGCTTCACCGCCGAGATCTCGCACGTGGACCAGCTGGTACAGGGCATCGCGCCGGACACCTGCATCTACGGGATGAACCCGTCGTCCCTGTGCGCCAGCACCACCGACGACCTGCTGCCCTGAGCGGCCGGCCGGATGCGGGCCAGGCCATTGAGTTAGCCGCTCCGGGGACGATCGGCCCGCGCGTTAACTAAATACTCTTATCAATATTCAATCGTTAAGAGTAACCATGGGTGACCTTTGCGGCCCGGCGGCGTTGCGCCGGGAAGGCGAGCCTTCCCGGTCCGCCCGAACTCTCCGACTGATCAGTATGAGGTCCCCATGTACGACTTGGCCAAGCGCAGCCTGGCCTTCACCGTCGCCACGGGTGGCCTGCTGTTGACCGGCACTGCGTATACCCCGGCCCTGGCGGCCGTGGGCTTGGGCGTCAACCAGGGCCCGACGCAGGCTCAGGGCGTCCAGAACGGCGCGGTTTCCGCGTCGGCGCCGGTCAAGGCAGGTCCCGAAGGCGGTGCGGCGAAGGCCGAGGCCGGTGCGCGTCAGGCGGGGCAGACCCCGCAGGGTGTGCTCGCGCTGAGCGTTCAGCACTCGGACACCCCCAAACCCAAGCCGCGGGCCGGCGGGCCGTCCGCCGGACCGGGCGCCGCCGCCAGCTCGAGCACGGACCACTCCGGCGGCATCCTGTCCGGCAACACGATCCAGATCCCGATCGACCTCGGGCTGGACTTCTGCGGCAACAACGTCAGCGCGCTCACGGTGCACGACACGGCCGCGGGCAGCAACTGCGAGAGCCGGGACGGGTCGAGCGCGACGAGCTCTACCTCCCACTCCGGCGGGATCGGCTCGGGTAACACGCTCCAGGCCCCGATCAACGTCCCGATCCTGGCCTGCGGCAACACCGTGAGCGTGCTCGCGGTGCAGGACCACACCGGCGGGAGCAACTGCGGTTCGCCGCGCGGCGACCGTTCCGGCGAGCGCTCGGGCAAGGGGTCCGGCGGAGCCGCCGCCACCTCGAGCACGGACCACTCCGGCGGCGTGCTGTCCGGCAACATCATCCAGGTTCCGTTGAACGCTCCGGTCGACGCGTGCGGAAACACCGTCAACGCGGGAGTGGTCCGGAGCACCGAGCACGGCTCGTCGTGCACGAACTCTGCGGAAGGCAGCGCGCCGACCGTGCCGGGTGCACCGGCACCGGGGTCGGGGGGCGCCAGCGCCACCGCAGTCTCCGTGCACAACGGCGGCATCGGCAGCGGCTCGACCGTGCAGCTGCCGATCAACGTACCCCTCAAGATCTGCGGTAACAGCGTCGACGCGGGCGTGATCGAGAGCGCGGTGCACGGCGGCGTGTGCGCCAATCCGGCAGGCAGCGCCACCGCGGTGCTCGGCTCCACCGACAACGGCGGGCTGGCCTCCGGCAACTCGCTGCAGACGCCGATCGAAGTGCCGGCGAACGTCTGCGGCAACGAAGTCGTGGCGGCCGCGTACGAGCTGCGCGACAAGAACGCCGCGTGCATCACGAACAGCACTGTGGGCGAAACTCCGGCAGGAGCCACCGCGGTGAACGTTAGCTCGCACAACGGCGGAATCCTCTCCGGCAACTCGGGGCAGACGCCGATCAACGTGCCGGCGAACGTCTGCGAGAACAACGTCACCGTCGGGGGCGTGCGCGACCACCAGTACGGTGGCGAGTGCACCACCAACGGCCGCGGCTCGACCGCCATCGACATCTCCCACCACAACGGCGGCGTCGGTTCCGGCAACGCGGTCAGCGCGCCGATCAAGGCACCGCTGAGCGCGTGCGGCAACGACGTCCAGGCCGGCGCGATCGAGGGCCACGAGGGTGGCGCCACCTGCACGCCCGCCCCGGAGCACATGCCGTCGCCGCCGTGCAACTGCACGATGTCTCCGCCTCCGCCGCCCCCGCCTCCGCCGACGTGCACCTGCAAGTCGACGACGCCTCCGCCGCCACCGCATTCGACGATGCCCCCGCCTCCGCCGCATTCCACGATGCCGCCGCCCCCTCCGTCGTCAACGATGCCTCCGCCTCCGCCGCATTCCACGATGCCCCCGCCCCCTCCGTCGTCAACGATGCCGCCTCCGCCGCACTCGACGATGCCCCCGCCCCCGCATTCGACGATGCCGCCTCCGCCGCATTCGACGATGCCGCCTCCGCCGCATTCGACGATGCCGCCTCCGCCGCACAAGCCTCCGCACACCCCGCCCGGCACTCCGCCGCCCGGCGGTGGCCTGGCGCACACCGGTGCTGACATCGGCATCGCGCTCGGTGTAGCCGGTGTCGCCCTGCTCGGCGGTCTCGGCCTTCGCGCCGCGTCCCGTCGCCGCGAAGGCGAGTAGTAGCCTCCGCAACGACCCTGGCTGATCGGGGAGTCTTCACCTGGAAGGGCGGTTCCTGCGCGGAACCGCCCTTTCGGCGTTCGTCGGACCGTAGTATTCGCTGACGTTCTGTGTCCGATCGACAGCCGGAGGTGACGCCGTGTCGGCCACGACCGCCGCGGCAGCGCGCAAGGCCGGGCCGCGTCCGCTCGCCCGGGCGCTCGACCTCGCCGGGGAGCTGCTCTTCACTTTCGGCGTCCTGTGCGCGCTCTACCTCGTCTACCTGCTCTGGTGGACGAACATCGCAGCCGGCTTCGACAACCGTGCCGCCTCCTCCGCGTTCCAACAGCGGCTCGACACGTCGCCCAAGTCCACCGCGGCCGCCGTCAAGCCGTCCGACGCCCTGACCGACGGCACCAGCTTCGGTTTCCTTTACATCCCGGCGCTCGGCCCGGGCTGGCGGGCGCTGCTCACCCAGGGCACCGAGCGCGAGCAGGTGCTCAACACCGGCGCGGTCGGCCACTACTCGAACCCGGCGACCGCCATGCCCTGGGACCAGAGCGGCAACTTCGCCGTGGCCGGCCACCGCGACGGACACGGCATGATCTTCCGCGACCTCGACCGGCTGCGTCCCGGCGACCGCGTCTACGTACAGACTCTCTACGGCTGGTTCGTCTACCAGCTCGACCGCGAGGCGCCGTCAGTGCCGATCGACGACGTCGCCGTGCTCACTCCGGTGCCGGTCGGCTCCGGATTCACCGGTCAGGGCCGCTACCTGACCATGACCACCTGCACGCCGATGTACGTGGACAGCAGCAGGCTGGTGTGGTGGGGGCACCTCGTGCGGAGCACGGCCCGCGGCGTGGTTCCGGCCGGGGTTGAGGCAGGCTCCTGAGTCGGTGATTCTCACCCGCCGGAAACCCAGTGAACAGTGAGTTAAACCAGGGGCGCAGAGGCGCTCTTTGGTGGAATTCTTGCCCTTGCTTGACCTAATGTTGGCATCACCTCCCGTAGCGGAAGGTCTACGTGAAGTAGGCCAGAGCAGGGGGTTGGCGCATAGCCGGGAGCTGCCCCGGCTCGTACTGCGCGATCCGGGTACAGCGCGATTCACTGCGATTCACCGTACTGCGACCTTGGGGGGTTCATGTGAGTGCTGCCTCAATCGATTGTCCGGCCGGCCGCCGCGTTCGCATCGGAGGTAACGCGTGAGCGGCACCGCCGAGCAGGAACTGTCCACGGACGAGCTCGCGACGGGTCGGCCGCAGTCCCCGTTGACCGTGCTGATCCCGACCTACAACGAGGCCGAGAACATCAGACCGCTGCTCGCCGCGTTGGCAGCCGCGCTGGCCGGGCTGCCCGCGGCGCGGGTGCTGTTCGTGGACGATTCCTCGGACGGTACCGACGAGCTGGTCCGGGAACTCGCGCCCACGCTGGCGATCGAGGTCGACGTCCTGCACCGGGAACGGCCGAGCGGCGGTCTCGGCGGAGCCGTGGCCGCGGGCCTCGCGGCGGCCGACACCCCGTGGTGCGTCGTCATGGACGCCGACCTGCAGCACCCGCCGGAGCTGGCCCCGGCGCTGGTCGCGGAGGGTGAGCGGACCGGGGCGCAACTAGTCGTCGGGACGCGCTACCGTGCCGGGCACCGGGATGAGGGCTTCGCCGGACCGATCCGCTCCCTGGTCTCCCTGATGTGCACGCGCATCGTGCGCTGGACTTTCCCGCGCATCCTCGCCGGCATCAGCGATCCGATGAGCGGCCTGTTCGCGGTGCGTCGGGACCTGTGGGAGTCGGCTGAGCTGCGGCCCGAGGGTTACAAGGTCCTGCTCGAAGTGGCCGTGCGCACCAGGCCCCGCGTCGTGGCCGAGCTGCCCTATCGGTTCCAGCCGCGCCACTCCGGCGAGTCGAAGGCGGGCTTCGGCGAGGGACTCCGGTTTCTGCGGCACCTCACGCAACTGCGGCTGACCAGTGCCCGGGCACGCATGCTCGCGTTCGCGTTCATCGGCGCGTCCGGCATGGTGCCGAACCTCGTCGTGGCGTGGGCCCTGGTCCGGATGGGTGTGGGTTACCTGCTGGCGGCCATCCTGGCGAACCAGGTCGCGATGCTGTGGAACTTCCTGCTCATCGACCTGGTGCTCTTCCACCACCGACGGACCCGGCGCCTGAGCTGGCGGCTGAGCCGGTTCGCCGTGCTGGCCAACGCCGACCTGGTGGGCCGGATCCCCTTGCTCTCGCTGCTCGTGCGCGACGCCCATTTCGGTCCCGTCTGGGCCACCGGCGTGACCCTGCTGGCCGCCTCGGCCGCGCGCTTCTTCATCACCGACCGCGCGTTGTACCTGCCCGCCGAGCGCCGGGCGCGCACGGTCGACGCGCCTGAAGCGGTGCCGATGGAGTCGCCGTGAGAAGGGCATCCGGTAGCGGCGTTCGACCTTGTTCGATGCTAGGTTCCGAAGCATGGCGTTGATAGATCTGAGTCTGGCGGAGCTGCGCGAATACCGTCCGCAGCGCACTGAACCTGCTGATTTCGACAGTTTCTGGACGGACACCCTCAAGGCCGCGCGCGCCCGGCCGGTCGCTCTCGAGCACGAGGCGGTGGACATCGGCCTGCGGCTGATCGCGGTGGACGACGTGACCTTCGCGGGCTACGACGGCCAGCCGATCAAGGGCTGGCTGCTGCGTCCGGCGGACGCCACCGGCCCGCTGCCCTGCATCGTCGAGTACTGCGGCTACGGCGGCGGCCGCGGGCTGCCGCACGAGCAGCTGTTCTGGGCTTCGGCCGGCTACGCGCACTTCCTGATGGACACCCGTGGCCAGGGCGGCGGCTGGCGGGTCGGCGCGACGCCGGACGACGCGGCGGGCGCGGGTCCGAGCATCAACGGCTACATGACGCGCGGCATCCAATCCCCGGATACGTATTACTACCGACGGCTCTACACCGATGCGGTTCGCGCCGTCGAGGCGGCGCGGGTGCACCCGTTCGTCGACGAGACCGAGATCTACGTGCGCGGCGGCAGCCAAGGCGGCGGGATCGCCATCGCGGTGGCGGGTCTCCTGCCCGGCCTCAGTGGCCTGATCGCGGACGTCCCGTTCCTGCAGCACTTCCGGCGCGCGACCGAGATCACCGACTCGTACCCGTACAAGGAGATCGCCGCCTTCCTGGCCACCCAGCGCGACAAGGTGGACGAGGTATTCAATACCTTGTCATACTTCGATGGCGTGAACTTCGCCGCGCGGGCGACCGCCCCGGCGCTCTACTCGGCCGCCCTGATGGACGACGTCTGCCCGCCCTCGACGGTCTTCGCCTCCTTCAACCACTACGCGGGCCCCAAGGAGATCACCGTCCACCCGTACAACGGGCACGAGAGCGGCGGCCCGTTCTCCCCGCCGGTGGAGCTCGAGTTCCTCAGGAAGCTGTGACTCCTCGGCTGCCTTTCGTCAGCCCTTGAGCTCGAGGCGCACCCGGTCGCTCACCTCGCGGTAGCCGATGCGCTGGTAGAGGGCGTTGCTCGTGGGGTTGGCGAGGTCGGTGAACAGCAGGACCTCGTCAGCCCCCTGAGAGAGCAGCGCCCGGCTCGCCGCCGCGGTGACCGCGCCCGCGTATCCCCGGCCGCGCAGTTCGCGCGGCGTGTAGACCGGCCCGATCCGCGACGCGCCGGCCACGATCGGTGTGTGCCCGGCGAGCGATACCGGCGTTCCGTCGCCGTCGAGCCAGAGCCAGAATGCGCCCTCTGCGATGCGGGCCTCGGCAATCGCCGGCGCCGCGATGCTCGCGTCCGGCCGGACGGCGTGGCTGAGCTCGCCCCAGAACTCTTCGAGCCACCGCGCGGCGATCGGTACGTCGGCTGACCGCGCCTGCCGAGCCTTCCCTGCGGGCAACGGATCCGGTGGCACGAGCTTGTCCAGGCGATACAGCCGATTGCGTTCGATGACACGGGGCCGATGGCCGGTGCGCGTGGTCCAGGTGGAGACAAAGGCCTCTTCGCAGTCGCCCGTGACATTGGCCTCGCGTCCGTCGAGGTCCGACCCTGGTTCGACGAACAGATCGATCAGCGCGTGCACCGCGTCCGCTGAGATGGCCGAGAGGATGTACGGGAAGGGCGGAGTGCGCACGACCGCACCCCCGGGATTCCCGTCCGGCCCTATCCACGTCAGCAATTGTGGATCCCGTTCGCCGAACGCGTGTGGCCCGGCGGTGCGCAGCCGGTCGAAGACCGTCAGCAGCAAACTGTTGGCGGCCGGTTCGGTCGACAGGTACGGGATCGTCGTCTGCTCGAACTGGTCGACGTCCGCGGCTCTCGTCCAGGCGTCTCGTCGCATGCTCAGGCCTCGCCGATCATCAGTGAATTGAGCTCCCCGAACTCCAGGGCTTCGCGGACCGAATCGTACGTGCCCGACTCGAGCAGTTCCCGTGCGGCGCGGGCGACCACCGCGTACGCGGCTTCCGCGACGGCTGAGCCGAGGCTGACCCTGGCCACACCGAGTTTGCCGAGTTCGGCGACGGAGGGGGAGCCCGGCCCGACGAGGATGTTCACCGGCGCATCGATCGCCGCGGTCAGCTCGGCGATCGTGTCCGGGTCCGCGACTCCGGGCACGAAGATGCCGCTCGCTCCCGCGTCCAGGTAGGCACGTGCCCGATCGAGCGTCGCGGCCAGACGGCCGGACTCCTCGCCGAAGTTTCGCAGGTACAAGTCGACACGGGCGTTCAGGTACAGCGCAATCCCGGCGCGCTCGGCGGCCGCGCGAGCCGCACCCAGGCGCTCGGCCTGCTCGGCGACCGGGCGCGGCACGCCGCCCTCCGGCTTGCGGAGCGTGTCCTCGATGTTGACGCCGACAGCGCCGGTCTCGAGCACGCGCGAGACCGTGTCGGCGACGTCCGCAGCCGTGGCCCCGAACCCGCTCTCGATATCGGCCGTCACCGGCAGATCCACGGCGGCCACGACGCGGGAGAGCAGGGCGAGCGCGAGATCGCGCTCGACGTGGTCACCGTCGCCGTCACCCAGTCCCCAGGCGACTCCGGCGCTGGTGGTGGCGAGCGCGGGGGCCCCGGATGCTGCGACGATTCGGGCGCTCGCACCGTCCCACACGTTGGCCAAGGCAAGCGGTGCAGTAGCCGAACCACGATCGTGCAGGGCGTGGAAGCGGGTGGCGAGTTCCAGTTGCGAGGTCTTGATCGTCATGTAGGCATTGAATCAAGTTTCGAGTATGGGTGCTGGCGCCGGATCTCCCGGATAGATAGTAAGTGATAGCGTACGATCATGGCGAGTGAAATTACGCCCACGGGCTCCGAGCCCGCCCCCGAACTCGTCGCCCAGATCCGGCGCGGCTCGACCCGGCTCGCCCGGCGGCTGCGGATGGAACGGCCGGCGGACTCCCTGAGCTCGACCAAGATCGCCGTGCTTGCCCACCTGCTGCGCTGGGGCGCGGCCACGCCCGGCGAGGTGGCCGCGACCGAGCGGATGCAGCCGCAGTCGCTGACCAGGGTCATCGCGGATCTCGAGGAAGACGGCCTGATCTCCAGGGAGCGGGACGAGCGGGACCGCAGGCAGTACGTCCTCGAACTCACCGGGGCCGGCCGGCACATGCTGTCCGAGGACATGGGCGCGCGCGACGGCTGGCTGGCCGCCGCGATGGCGGAGCTCACCGAGACCGAGTGGCAGGTGCTCTACCTGGCTGGAGCGCTGATGGACCGCATCTCCGGCATCGGTACGTCACCCCACCAGGAACGACGTGCTACTGGAGAGCGCGGGCCCGAGGTTCAGGACGCCGAACTCGGCGAGGAGCATGACCGCCAGGCCGAGTGAGACGAAGGAGAACGTGGTGCGCAGCAGTCGGCGGCGGTAGGCGACCACGGCCAGGCACACGATCGCCCAGGGCAGGAAGTCGAGTGCGTAGCGCCCGGCGACGATCGCGAAATACTGGTCGTTGGACGTGAACACCTGCGCCTCGACGGTCAGTGCCACCGCCGAGATGCCGGCGAACGTCGAGAGCCCGAGGATCCAGCCCCAGGAGCGGGGTCGGCTGACGACCATGAGGACGAAGGGCGCCGCGCCGAACAGCACGCACAGCAGAGTCGCCCAGATGACCATGGTCTCGCCGTTGATCTGCGGTGCGAGCCAGTAGCTCGTGGTCAGATGCTGGAACGTGCCGAAGAGGTTGCTCAGCAGGTCGCCCACCGGCGAGCCGGTGAGCGCCGTGCCGTTGCCCAGGTTGGGGTTGATCCAGTTCGGGTCGGCGCGACGTTCCTGGTATTCGTTCCAGCCGAGGTAGGTGACCAGGAACCCCAAGCCGATCACGACGGACAGCAGGAACGGCCGGCGCGCCGAGTGCCAGTCCCTCCGCCGCGCCGCGGCGAGCGCCATGACCAGTGCGATGCCGCCGACGACGAGCATCGGCATCCCGTTGAGCACCTTGGTGCCGGTGGTGAACATCGTGAGCAGGAACGGGACGATCAGCCCCAGCTTTCGGTCCACCGTTATTCGGGCCAGCGCATAGAGCGCCAGCGCTCCGCAGAGCGCGGCCGGGGCGTCGCTGGTGATCTGGCTGGAGGCGGCGAGCACGCCGGGGCAGAGCGGCAGCAGCGCGGCCGCGGCGAAGGCGTAGGGCCACGACACCCGGAACTTGCGCACCGCGACGTAGAGCACGACCATCCCGGCGAACAGCCATACGGCGCCCAGGTCGCGGCCGACGGTGATGAAGTTGTGCGTGCCGGGCACGAACGGGCTGATCAAGCGGTCCAACAGGCCGGTGATGAGGTAGTAGACCGGAGGGTCCCCGAACGTATAGACCTGCGAGCCCGCCATGTAGCCGGAGGTCGAGAATCCGGTGCACACCGAGGACCCGGTGCTGCCCGCGAGGTTGTGGCAGTAGGACTCGTAGCGGATTTCTTTCGGGATCAGCGTCCCCGCGCCGGGGATCTGGCCGTGGGCGATCAGGTAGAGGTAGCCCGCGTGCGCCGGCTCATCGGTGATGGACATCTGCGGAGCGCGCGCGACGGCGACGGCGACCATGACGAGCGCGATGCCCATCAGGGCGAAGCTCACCAGCACGAACCGGCGCAGCGGGTCGCCAAAGATGAGGTCCTGACTGGACGTGTGCAGCCGGCTCCGCAGTGCATGCGGTCGGCGCGGGCGTCCAGCAGTTCCCGACGTCGTCGTGCTCGTATCGATGCCTGTCATTGCTCAGCCTCTACAGCGCGTAGGTTCGCCGAACGTTAGAGCGGGCAGCTTAAGTAAACGTTAGGATGCTTTAGGGCTACGGTTCAATATCAGGGCAGTCGTCACCTGGCAGGCAGCATGTCTGCGGGACGCAAAGCCCTTGCGAACCTCATGCTGATTCTGCACCCGGCTCGTCGAAAGCACCAGAGCCTTGGTGCAAGGATGGTTACGAGACTTCCGACCCTTCCGACCCCGTGGCCGCGACGAGTTCGACCTCGTATCCGTCGTCGTTCTCGAGGTACGCGGCGTAGTGCTTCTCCCCGCCGGCATGGGGGTGTTGGTCACCGAACATCAACCGCCAACCGTGCCGCTGCGCCTCGGCGGTCAGGGCGTCGACCAGCTCCGTGCCGGCCACGTGGAACGCGAGATGGTTCAGGCCGGGGCGGCAGCGCTCATGCAGGTCGGAGGCGAGCGCCGGCGACTGCTCGAAGACCAGGTACGTCGGGCCCAGCCGCCAACTGCGGCCCTTGTCCCACTCCTGGTGGAGCGAGTAACCCATGGCCGCCAGGAGCCAGCCGAAGCTTGCCACGGCACGCTCGAGGTCGGGCACCCACAGCTCCACGTGGTGCAGCGTTCCCGTGCTCGGACTCATCAAAGCCACCTCCGTATGCCGAACCTGTCATCGAGGCCTTCCATTCCTCCACCCTTCCACAACTATCGGGGCTCGATCGATCAGGACGACCCGATCCGCGGAAACAACGCCTGGCTCGCTGGCAAAACCCCGCACTGCGATGTGCCCCGCGGCGCGCACTGCGCGGCGATGAGTGCCGCCGCCGTGGGCAAAAACGGGCCGAGGCAGGCGGCGAGGCTGACGCAGGCGCGGTGCAGCGCGGCGAGGGCGACGTCGAGTTGCTCAGCTGCCCGGGCGTCACCGGAGCGTTCGGCCTTGGCGAGCTGCCAAGGGCGGGTGGCGTCGATCGCGCGGTTCGCCTCCTCCACGATCCGCCAGACGGACGAGGTGGCCCGCCTGAAGTCGAAGTCGGCCAGTCCCGCGTCGATCGCCGCAGGTGCTTGCGCGCAGACCCGCTCGAGCTCGGCGACCTCGGGCGAGGTATCCGTCGTGGCCGGGACGACTCCGCCGCGATACCGGTGGATCATGGTGATCGTGCGATGCACCAGGTTGCCCAGCCCACCGGCCAGCTCCCTGTCGGCGCGCTCGACGAGGCGGGCGCGAGTGAAGTCGACATCGCCGCTACGGGGCACCTCGCGCAACAGCCACCAGCGCACCGCATCGGTGCCGACCTCTGAGACCAGCTCGGCCGGATCCGCATTGGCACCGCCGGACTTGCTGATCTTCCGACCGTCGACGGTGAGGTAGTCGTGTACCAGGATGTCCGTGGGAAGCGGTAAGCCCGCGGAGAGGAGCATCGCGGGCCAGTACACGGCGTGGAAGCGGATCACGCCCTTGCCCGCGAGGTGGATGCGCCGACTGCTGCCCTCCCACCACCGAGCGAAATCCGGGTGGTCGGTGCCGTACCCGAGGCTGGTGACGTAATTGCCCAAGGCGTCCCACCACACGTAGATCACTTGCGAGGGGTCGCCGGGCACCGCGATGCCCCACCCATGAGCGCGGGTCTGCGAGCGGGAGACTGAGAAGTCATGCAGGCCGCCGTCGATGAGGGCGAGGATCTCGTTGCGCCGAGACGCCGGCTCGACGCGGAGGCGGCCGCCAGAAATCAGATCTCTAAGTTGCGAGGTGTAGCGGGAGAGCCGGAAGAACCAGTTCTCCTCGGCCACCTGCTGCGGCGCGGTCCCGTGCTCGGGACAAAGCCCGTCCGCGAGATCTTCGGGCTGATAGAACTGTTCGCAGCCCACGCAGTAAAGGCCTGAATACGTTCTGCGGTACAGGTCACCCGCCTCGGTACAGCGCTGCCAGAGCCTCTCGACCCCGGCACGATGGCGCGGGTCGCTGCTGGTGCGAATGAAGTCGTCGAAGGACAGTGCCAATGGCGAGCGCAGCGCCTGGAAAGCAGAGGCATTGCGGTCCACCAGCTCGCGTACGCCGATGCCCTCAGCCTCGGCGGCCAGCACGTTCTTGAGCGAGTTGTCATCGGTGCCGGTAAGGGCGCGCACCTGTTCGCCGCGCTGCCGCGCATGCCGGGCAAGCACGTCCGCCTGCACGAGCTCGAGGGCGAAGCCCAGGTGAGGACGTGCGTTGACGTAAGGGATGGTCGTGGTGACATATGTTCGCTGCGGGGTCATCTCGTCTCCGTCTCGGTTTCCGGTAGGAAGGTGAGGCGGGGCCCAAGAAGCAAGCGGCAAAAAGCCGAGGCCCCGTCTCGGGGTCTCGGCTCGGACGCTCTGGAAAACAGTAGCCTTAGAAGACACTGTCCGCGCGCTGGCAGCAGCCCCGTGAGCGGGGCATCATCTGCGCGGACGAAGTGATCATGACTCGATATTAGCAGGTGGGGACGGCGCTCCGCCGGAATTAATCCTGGCTGCGATGCCACGTCCAGTCCGGTCAGGAGCGTGGCGTCATCCGGGTCTCCGGCACGACGACCAGGGAGAGACCGCTTGGCGCGAGGTAGAAATGTTCATCGAAGTACTCGATGTGGAGGTGGTCGCCGGCCTCCGGATCCACTGAAAAGAAGCCTTCGATGTTCTCTGCCAGCACGGCGAGGTACTGTTCCTCGCCCTCGAGGACCAGCGCCGAGTTCTCCTCGTCGATCCGCATCGTCACCTTGCCGCTCTCCTGCCGGCGCACGAGGATCGCGGCGAACGCACGATCGTACGGCGCGGCATCCGCTACTGCCGCCGTCTCGACCTCCGCTTCCGGTAGACGCAGCGCTGCCCCCAGGCGGCGCGCCGACGCCGCGGAGAGCGAGAGTTCCAGCTCGCTGGCGGAACGGAGTAGTCGCGGCGAATCAGCGGGCATGGGGTTGCTCCAGGTCATACGGTGTGATCGAGATGGTCCGTCGCGCAGTTCGTGCGGCAGAATATCGGCGTTGCTATCACCTCGGCGACCGGCTGAACTGGCAGCAAGGTATGCGTGAGGGTGAACCAGTTGACGGTCGGGTAATGCCCGGGCCGGATGCGGGCCGAGGTCACTTGGGCTCGGGGTCAGTGGGGACGATCGCGCCGATCTGCTTATGCGTGGCGGGGTTCCACAGTTGGACCCCTTGGTAGCTCGTGGTGGCCAGCATCGTGTCGGTGGCATTGAACTCCACGACGTAGACCTGGGCAGCGGGGATGGTTGCGATCTGCTGTTGGGTGGCGGGGTTCCACAGCCGGACCGTGTTGTCGTTTTCCGCGGTGGCCAGCACGGTGCCGGCAGGGTTGAACGCCGCGGCGTAGACCTCGGAGCCGGTGGCGATGGTCGCGATCTGCTGCTGGGTGGCGGGGTTCCACAGCCGGACCGTGCCCTTGGTGTCCGAGCTTTTATTGTCCGCGGTGATCAGCACCGAGCCGGCGAAGTCGAACGCCGCACCGCAGGACCCGGCGTTCGCGGTGAAGGTGGCGCCGATCTGCTTCTGCGTAGCCGGGTTCCACAGCCCGACCTTGCCGGCTCCGTCGAAGGTGGCCAGCATCGATCCGGCGGAGTTGAATTCCGCACGACAGACCCCGACGCCGGTGCTCACCGTGATGGTGGCGCCGATCTGCTGTTGGGTGGCGGGGTTCCACAGCCGGACCGTGCCGTCGTTGCCCTCATCTTCCGCGGTGGCCAGCATGGTGCCGGCGGAATTGAACGCCACGCCGTTGACCACCTCGCTGGAGACGGTGATGGTGGCGCCTGTCTGCTTTTGCGTAGTGGGGTTCCACAACCGAACCCTGCCGTCGCCGCCCGCGGTGGCCAGCATGGTGCCGGCGGGGTTGAAGGCCAGTTCGTCGACCACGCTGCCGGTGGCGATGGCGCCGATCTGCTGTTGGGTGGCGGGGTTCCACAGCCGGACCGTGCCGTCGTCACCTGCGATGGCCAGCATGGTGCCGGCGGGGTTGAACGCGACAGTGTTGATCTCGGCAATGTGCTGAGTGGAGACCGGCTTCGGCGACGCGGTGGTCGTTGTCGGCGTGGTGGTGGTCATCTCATGCCGCGCGCCAGCCGTGTTCATCACCATCGCGCCGACCCCCGCCGCTGCCACGATCGCGACCAGGCTCGCGCCGATCGAATGGCGCTTGACCCGGCGCCGTCTGCGGGACACGGCGCCCGCGTAGAGAGACTCGGGGTTCGGGGCCTCCAGGTCGGCGACAGCCTCTTGCAAGGCGGCGCTGAAGCGCGTCGATTCTTCGCCCATCGTCATTGTGGCTCTCTTAGCTCTCTACGAATTCTGCGAAGTCGGCGCCGAGGATCTCGCGGACCCGGGCGAGGGCACGCGAGGAGCGCGCACGGACTGTCCCCGCCTTCATCTTGAGCGCGGCGGCGGTCTCCTCGACGCTCCGGTCCTCCCAGTAGCGCAGCACGAGCACCGCGCGGTCGAGCTCGCTCAGTTTCGCGAGCGCGCTGAGCAGCGTCATCCGCAGGGCCGCGTCGTCACCGGCGGAAACCGCGTCGGCCACCTGCTCGGTGGGCAGTTCGGAAGAGCTCTTCTTGCGTCGCTGCGATATGAAGACATTGACCAGCACGGTCTGCGCGTAGCCCGAAGGGTTGTCGATCTTCGATCGTCGGCCCCACTTCGGGTACATGCGGCTGAGGGCCTCCTGCACCAGGTCTTCGGCGAGATGCGCGTCACCGCCGGTGAGCAAGCAGGCCGTTCGGTAGAGGTGCGCCCCCCGCGACACGACGAAGGCCTGAAAGTCCTCGGGGTCCACGGCTGAAAACTCGCCGTTCGGGCTTGACGTTAACCTCACGTCGTTATGACGCCGGGGGCCTCCCGATTCGTTACAACGCGGCGGGAACGAGCCCGGACGGCGACGAGCCGACTGGTACGGATCGCGTGTGGGAGCATCGAGATCGTGCTGGATACCGCATTCTCCGACCTGCTGCGCGACGACCCGCAAGCGGCCTACCCGAAGCTGCGCGAGGCAGGAGTGTGCCCCGTCAACCGCAGCAAAGACGGCTCGCCGGCCTGGATCATCGCCCGGTACGACGAGGTGCGCGGCGTACTCGCGGATCCTCGGATGTCGCTGGACAAGCGCAGCTCGCGTCACGGGTTCACCGGGTTCGGACTTCCGCCCATGCTCGATCGCAACCTGCTGAACATGGACGACCCCGACCATGCGCGGATCCGCCGCCTGGCTGCCGCGGCCTTCACGCCGCGACGTACCGAGCAGTTGCGTGACCGGATTCAGGCGCACGCGGACCGGTTGCTCGACGAGCTTGCCGCCGCGGACGAGGCCGACCTGATCGCGGAGTTCGCCGAGCCGCTGGCCATCTACGTGATCTGCGACCTCATCGGCATTCCGGCGGAGGACGGCGCCGCCTTCCGCACGTGGACGAATGCCCTACTGTCTAAGAACTCTGCTGGTCGTGACGCGGCCCGCGCCGGAGTGGCGCAGATGATCGGCTATCTCACGCGGCTGATCGCCGCACGTCGCGAGGAGCCGCGCGACGACCTGGTGACGGCGCTGATCGCCGCGCGCGATGGCGAGGCGGGGCTGAGCGAGGAGGAGCTCGTCTCGCTGCTCTTCGTCATCCTGTGGGCGGGCTACGAGAACTCGGTGCACCTGACCGCGAACAGCGTCGTCAGCCTGCTTGCGCACCAAGAGCAGCTCGAGGTGATTCGGCAACAGCCCGACCCGCACACCGACGCCATGGGCCGGGCGGTGGAGGAGCTGTTGCGTCACGATCAGCCGGTGACGATGGCGATCCGCCGTTTCCCGCTCGAGGACGTCGAGATCGCGGGACACACCGTGCCCGCCGGGGACATGGTGACGGCCTGCCTGGCCTCGGCGAACTTCGACCCGGAGCGGTTCGCGGACGCCGAGCAGCTCGAGCTGGCCCGCGACCCGAACCCGCACCTGGCGTTCGGCCACGGACCGCACTACTGCCTCGGTGCCCCGCTGGCGCGGCTCGAGACCCGGATCGCCCTGTGGACGCTCTTCCACCGGTTCCCCGGCCTGCGCTTGGGCGTGGCGGCGGAGGAGTTGCGTTGGCAGGAAGACCACCGTCAGCGCGGACTGCTCGAACTGCCGGTGCGGTTGGCCGCCGACGTAGAAGCAGAAGTAGGAGCAGAGGTAGAAGCAGAAGGCTGACGCAGCGGCGCGCGGCAGCGTCCTGTCGGTCGGCTGAGTGAATCATGAGACAGTCTCAGCGCGCTGACCACCGCTACAGTTCCCCGCAGGTGTCCCGGGGGGACACCGCTGAAACAAGGGAGCGATCAGATGCGTAGGACTGTCATGCGTAAATCCCTGGCGGCCCGACTCGCCGCCCTCGTGGTCGGCTCGGCGACGGCGGTGCTCATGGGCGTCAGCCCGGCGCACGCCATCGCCGACGGTACGCCCGCCACACCGGGGCAGTACCCGTTCGCCGTCAAGTTCACGATGACCCACATTCCCAAGCCCGACGGCACCTACTACAACAGCGCCTGCTCCGGTGCGCTCATCGCACCGCGCTTCATCCTCACCGCGGGCCACTGCTTCCACGACGTCAACCGCGTGCGGGTCAGCGGCCCGCCGCTGTACCAGACGACTGCGACGGTGAACACGGTGGACCTGTCCGCCAACCCCGGTGAGACCCGCACCGTCATCGACGTGCAGCAGTCGCCGGTCAACGACATCGCGCTGGTCGAGCTGGACTCGCCGATCACCGACGTCATCCCGCTCGTGGTCTCCCCGCTCCCGCCGCAGAACGGCGAGCAGCTCGAGATGGCCGGATTCGGTGCGACCTCCGACGTGAACGCCGTGCCGGGCACCGTGCTGAACACCGGCGAGGTGGCCGTGGGCGAGGTGGACCAGTACACCATCGGCGTGCACGGGGTCACCCCGTCGTCGTACACGAGCTCGTGCCTCTACGACTCGGGCATGCCGTACTTCGTGCCGGCGGGCACGAAGACCGGCTTGCTGGTCTCGGTGGAGAGCACCGGCCCGAGCTGCCCGCACGACCAGCTGGAGACCACGGCCCGTGCGGACGTGGTGTACGGCTGGATCTTCCAGCAGATGGCTGCGATGAGCCTGCGCTGAACCGAGAAATGGAGACGCACCGAAAGGTGCGTCTCCACTGGTCATAAGGGGTGCCCCCGGTAGGATTCGAACCTACGCCACCGCCTCCGGAGGGCGGTGCTCTATCCCCTGAGCTACGGGGGCGGCAACGGGTAGAACTGTACCAGTTCCGGAGAACGGCCCGCGCACGGCTTTTTCCGGGGGTATTTTGGGCGCTGTGACCACCGCAGCGGAACCCCGGCCGGAATCCACCCCTGAGCTGCAAGATCCGGTACAGGATTCGCCGCAGGATTCGCTTCAACAGTCGCCGCAGCCTTTCCCCGGCCCCGGTCGGCCGCCGCGGGTGCTCGTGGTGGACGACAGCGAGGTCATCCGGCAGTTGATCGCGGTCAATCTGGAGCTCGAGGGCTTCGAGGTGCACCTCGCCGAGGACGGGCTCGACTGCCTGGAGCGGCTCGAGGCGGTCAGGCCGGACGCCGTCACGCTCGACGTGGTGATGCCGCGGCTCGACGGCTTCGCCACGCTCGCCCGGCTGCGCGGTTCCGCCGCCACCCGGAACCTGCCGGTCGTCATGGTCACCGCCTGCGCCCAGGAGAGCGATCTGGCCCGCGGCCGGGAGCTCGGGGTCGAGGCGTATCTCACCAAACCCTTCGACCCCGCAGAGCTGGTCCGTACGGTAAGGTCAGCCGTCTTAAGCGGAGCTTCAGCTTTTTCTGCTCTCGCCTCTAGTCCAGACGGCTCTTACAAATAGACTGTGTGACCATGACCCTAGTGTCCAACCACGAATCCGCAGGCACGCCGACGGAAACGGGCAGCTCTACGGCCTCCTCAGCCTCAGCCGCCGAGGACGCTATGGCCGCCGCGACCACGGAATCCGGTGCCACCGCGTCCGTCTCCGGCGCCACTCCCGCCGCTTCCGCCGCCGGTGATCCCGCCCCGGCCGCGGGCGAGCCGAGCCTGGCCGAGCTCTATCTACGCACGGCGCATCGCATCCGCCGCCGCTCTGCTCCCTCCTACGACCAGTTCGGGCTCACCGAGGCGCAGGCCAGGGCTTTGCGCGTGATCTCCCGCTACGAGCGACCGCGGATGGCGGATCTCGCGCAGGCCCTCGAGGTCGTGCCGCGTTCCATCACGTCCATGGTGGACACACTCGAGTCGGCCGGCTTCGTCGCGCGGCAGAACGACCCGACCGACCGGCGGGCCACCATCGTGGTGCTCACCGACGCCGGCCAGGACGTACTGCGGCGGGTCGGCCGGATGCGTGCGGAGGCGGCCGAGCAGCTGTTCGCCAAGTTGGGTGACGAGGAGCAGTCCGAGTTGCGCCGCATCCTGGAGGTTCTCGACGCCGGCGAGGAGCCGCTGCCCCCGCGGCGCGGCGGCGCCGGCGGGATGCGCGGCGGCTCCGGACGACGTTTCTGACGGTGCGGCGCCGCCGACCGGGCGACGCCGCAGCGGGCACAGCCGAGCGAATCGTCGAGTGCATCGCCGCTGAGTGCGGGCATCGGCTGTCGAGGCCGTCCAGGTGCCGGGGCCGCGCGGGACTTTGTCCGCGGGCCGATCAGGATTGGGGCGGGGCGGGGCCGGTCCCTTAGCCTTGACCCGTGACCCCCGCCGAACTCTCCGCCACCGTGCTCGCCGCGATCCGCTCCACCGCGGACGCCGGGGAGCTTGACCTGCCCGCCTCCGTCCTGGCTTCGCTGGAGGTCACCGTCGAGCGGCCGAAGAACCGCGAGCACGGCGACTACGCCACGAACGTGGCCCTGCAGCTGGCCAAGCCGGCCGGCCGGCCGCCGCGCGCGGTGGCCGAACTGCTCGCGCCGCGGCTGTCCGCGATCGCCGGGATCAAGTCGGCCGAGGTCGCAGGACCCGGGTTCATCAACGTGACGCTGGACACGGCGGTGCAGGGGGAGCTGGCCCGGACCATCGTCCTCGCGGGCGCCGAGTACGGGCACACCTCCACGTTCGCCGGGCAGAGCATCAACCTCGAGTTCATCTCGGCCAACCCCACCGGGCCGATTCACATCGGCGGCGTGCGCTGGGCCGCCGTCGGCGACTCGCTCGCCCGGATCCTGCGCGCGAGCGGCGCGTCGGTCACCTCCGAGTACTACATCAACGACGCGGGGACGCAGATCGACAAGTTCGCCGCCTCCCTGCGCGCCGCGGCGAACGGGGAGCCGGCGCCCGAGGATGGGTACGTCGGCGAGTACATCAGCGACATCGCGGCCGAGATCGTGGCGGAGAACGCCGGCGTGCTCGAGCGCCCGCAGGACGAGCAGCTCACGGTCTTCCGTTCGGTGGGCCTGCGGCTGATGACGGATCAGATCAGGCGGTCCACGGAGGATTTCGGCACGCACTTCGACGTGTGGTTCTCCGAGCAGTCGCTGCACGAGTCGGGCGCCGTCGACCGCGCCCTCGACCGGCTGCGCGACCAGGGGCACGTGTACGAGAAGGACGGCGCGGTCTGGCTGCGCACCACGGATTTCGGCGACGACCGCGACCGTGTGCTGGTCCGTTCGAACGGGGAGAAGACCTACTTCGCGTCCGACGCGGCGTACTTCCTGGACAAGCGCGACCGCGGCTTCTCGCCGGCGATCTACCTGCTCGGCGCCGACCACCACGGCTACGTCGGCCGGCTCAAGGCCATCGTCGCCTGCGCCGGAGCCGATCCGGACAAGGACATCGAGGTCCTGATCGGGCAGTTCGTCAAGATGCTCAAGGACGGCGAAGAGGTCCGCATGTCCAAGCGGGCCGGCAACATCATCACCATCGACGACGTGGTCGAGTGGATCGGCGTGGACGCGGCCCGGTACGCGCTGGTGCGCCAGTCCACGGACTCGAACATCACCCTGGACATCGACCTGCTGACGCGGCAGTCCACCGACAACCCGGTGTACTACATCCAGTACGCGCACGCCCGGATGTGCTCGGTCAAGCGCACCGCCGCCGACCTGGGCATCGACAAGGGGACGGCGGACCGGTTCGAGCCCGGACTTCTCGGCCACGAGAAGGAGAACGCGCTGCTCGGCAAGCTGGGCGAGTTCCCGAGGGTCATCGCCGAGGCGGGCGAGCTGCGTGAGGCGCACCGCGTCGCCCGCTATCTCGAGGAGCTCGCCCGCGACTACCACCGCTTCTACGACGAGTGCCGGATCCTGCCGAAGGGCGACCTGGAGCTGCCGATCGAGCTGACTCGCGCCCGCATGTGGCTGGCCGAGGCGGCGCAGACCGTGGTGGCCAACGGCCTCGGGCTGCTGGGCGTGACCGCGCCCGAGCGCATGTGACACCCGAACAAGCGAAGGGGAAGTAGCGATGAGCCGAGCCGCGCACCCGGCGGGGCCCAGGCACGCCGACGTCCTGCCCACGGGAGTGATCGGCGGGCCGCCCGCGGACCTGAACGCGCTCGACCCCAAGGTCTGGCCGATCACCGCGGCGCGCGACGCGTCAGGTCAGCTCACCCTCGGCGGCCTCGGCGTGCGGGAACTGGCGGAGCGTCAGGGCACGCCGGCGTACGTGCTGGACGAGGCCGACTGGCGTCGCCGCGCGCGCAGCTGGCTGGCCGCGTTCGGCGAGTTCGACGCCGAGGAGCCGCCGGTGCACTACGCGGCCAAGTCGTTCCTGTCCAAGGCCGTGGCCCGGTGGGCCGCCGAAGAGGGTCTCGGCCTCGACGTGTGCTCCGGCGGGGAACTCGCGGTGGCACTCGCCGCCGGATTCCCGGCGCACCGGATCACCTTCCACGGCAACAACAAGACCATCGCAGAGCTCGGCCGCGCGCTCGGCGCCGGCGTCGGCCGCTTCGTGCTCGACTCGCACCAGGAGATCGAGCGGCTGGCCGGGCTGGCGCTGGACCGGGACGTCGTCGCCAGGGTCATGGTCCGGGTGACGGTCGGGGTCGAGGCGCACACGCACGAGTTCATCGCCACCGCGCACGAGGACCAGAAGTTCGGCTTCTCCCTCGCCGGCGGCGAGGCGGCCGAGGCGGTGCGCCACGTGCTCAAGCACAAGGGCAGGCTCGAGCTCGTCGGGCTGCACTCGCACATCGGCTCGCAGATCTTCGACACGTCCGGCTTCGAGACCTCCGCGCACCGCGCCGTCGGACTGCTCGCCGCGATAAAGGAAGAGCACGGCATCGTGCTGCCCGAGCTCGACCTCGGCGGCGGCCTCGGCATCGCCTACACCAGCGAGGACGATCCGGAGGACGCCTTCGGCATCGTCGCCTCGCTCAAGGGCATCGTCGCCCGCGAGTGCTTCGGCTACGGACTGCCGACTCCCTCGATCACGGTGGAGCCTGGGCGCGCCATCTCGGGCCCGCCCGGGGTCACCTTGTACGAGGTGGGCACGGTCAAGCCGCTTGAGGGCCTGCGCACTTATGTGTCCGTCGACGGCGGAATGAGCGACAACATCCGCACCGCGCTCTACGACGCCGACTACACCTGCGTTCTCGCGTCCCGGACGTCCGAGGCCGAGCCGATGCTCACGCGCGTGGTCGGCAAGCACTGCGAGTCCGGGGACATCGTGGTCAGGGACGCTTGGCTGCCCGCCGACGTCGAGGTCGGCGACCTGCTCGCGGTCGCCGCGACCGGCGCCTACTGCCGCTCGATGGCCTCGAACTACAACCACGCGCTGCGCCCGCCGGTGCTGGCCGTGCTCGACGGGGCCGAGCGCGTGCTGGTGCGCCGGGAGACCGAGGAGGACCTGCTCGCCCTCGACGTAGGCTGAGGCCGCTAGGTGCAGCGGGAGGCTACCGAACTCGCGCCGGACCGCAAGAAATCTGGTCTCACTCAGTGGACGCCGAAAGACTTCCCGCGCCCAACAGGTGAGACTTGTCGGACAGGTAGTGAACACGAGAGGTACTTGATCATGAGCGAACGCCCGCTCAGGGTGGCGTTGTTGGGCTGCGGGGTCGTCGGCTCCGAGGTGGCCCGGCTCATGACGACGACCGGCGCCGACCTCGCCGCCCGGATTGGGGCCGGGGTCGAGCTGTCCGGCATCGCGGTGCGCCGGCCGGCCCGCGCCCGCAATCTCCCGGTGGATCCCGCGCTGTTCACCACCGACGCCCGCGAGCTCGCCGCCCGGCCGGACAACGACGTGGTCATCGAGGTCATCGGCGGCATCGAGCCGGCCCGCAGCCTGATCCTGGCCGCGATGGAGAACGGCGCGAGCGTGGTGACCGCGAACAAGGCGCTGCTGGCCGAGCGCGGCGCCGAACTGCACGCCGCGGCGGAGAAGCACGGCGTCGACCTCTACTACGAGGCGGCCGTCGCCGGGGCCATCCCGCTGCTGCGCCCGCTGCGCGAATCGCTCGTCGGCGACAAGGTCAGCCGGGTCCTCGGCATCGTCAACGGCACCACCAACTTCATCCTGGACCGGATGGACTCCACCGGCGCCGGCTTCGACGAGGCGCTGGACGAGGCCACCGAGCTCGGGTACGCCGAGGCCGACCCGACCGCGGACATCGAGGGCTTCGACGCCGCCGCGAAGGCCGCGATCCTCGCCTCGCTCGCGTTCCACACCAAGGTGACCACCGCGGACGTGTACCGCGAGGGCATCACCCAGGTCACCGCCTCCGACGTGGCCTCGGCCAGGGACATGGGCTCGGTCGTGAAGCTGCTGGCCATCTGCGAGGTGGACGCGGCGCGCGAGTCGGTCAGCGCGCGAGTGCACCCGGCGATGATCCCGCGCTCGCACCCGCTGGCCGGGGTGCGCGAGGCGTACAACGCGGTGTTCGTCGAGTCCGAGGCGGCCGGGCAGCTGATGTTCTACGGGCCAGGCGCCGGCGGCACGCCGACCGCGAGCGCGGTGCTCGGCGACCTGGTGGCGGTATGCCGCAACAAGGTCAACGGCGGCCGCGCCCCGGCCGTCTCCGCCTACGCCGACCTGCGGGTGAGCCCGATGGGCGACGCCCGCACCCGCTACCACATCTCGCTGGACGTGGACGACAAGGCGGGCGTGCTCGCGCAGGTCGCGCAGATCTTCGCGCAGCACGACGTGTCCATCCAGACCGTCCGGCAGTCCGGTCGCGGCGAGGACGCGCGGCTCGTGGTGGCCACGCACTCGGCCACCGACGCGGCGCTGAGCAACACGGTGGAGCAGCTGCGGGCGATGCCCACGGTGCGCGCCGTCGCCTCGGTGATGCGCGTCGAGGGCGAGTGAGCACACATCGTCTCGGTCGAGGAGCCGTGGATGAAGACCAGTCAGCAGGCGGAGGAGAGCTCATCCCGTATGGAGAACTCAGGGAAGCAGCAGACCGTCGGACGCCAGTGGCGCGGTCTGATCGAGGAGTACCGGGACCGGCTCCCGGTCTCCGCCGAGACGCCCGTGGTGACCCTCGGTGAGGGCGGCACGCCGCTGGTCTACGCGCCCACGATCTCCGAGCTGACCGGCTGCGAGGTCCACCTCAAGGTCGAGGGCATGAACCCGACCGGGTCGTTCAAGGACCGCGGCATGACCTTGGCCATCTCCAAGGCCGCGGAGGCCGGGGCCAAGGCCGTGATCTGCGGCTCGACCGGCAACACCAGCGCCTCGGCCGCGGCCTACGCGGTGCGCGCCGGAATGATGTGCGCGGTGCTGATCCCGGACGGCAAGATCGCCATGGGCAAGCTGAGCCAGGCGCTCGCGCACGGCGCGCGGATCCTGCAGGTCGAGGGCAACTTCGACGACTGCCTGACCATGGTGCGCGAGCTCGGCGAGAAGTACCCGGTGGCCGTGGTCAACTCGGTCAACCCGGACCGGCTCGCCGGGCAGAAGACCGCCGCGTTCGAGATCGTCGACGCGCTCGGCGACGCCCCCGACATCCACGTGCTGCCGGTGGGCAACGCGGGCAACATCTCCGCGTACTGGATGGGCTATACGGAGTACGCGCGGGACGGTCTGGCCTCCGGCCGGCCGCGGATGTTCGGCTTCCAGGCAGCGGGCGCGGCGCCCTTCGTCTCCGGCGCGCCGGTGGCCAACCCGCAGACCATCGCCTCGGCGATCCGGATCGGCAACCCGGCCTCCTGGGACCTGGCGATCGCGGCGCGCGAGGAGTCCGGCGGCCTGATCGAGGCGGTGACCGACCGTCAGATCCTGTCCGCCTACCGGCTGCTCTCGGCCCGCGAGGGCGTGTTCGTCGAGCCGGCCAGCGCGGCGGGCGTGGCCGGCCTGGTCAAGCTGGCCGAGGAGGGCAGGCTCGAGCCCGGACAGCGGATCACGGTCACCGTCACCGGAAACGGCCTCAAGGACGCGGACTGGGCCATCAACGGCGCGCCGCGGCCGCCGAAGGTCGCCTGCGACACCGTAAGCGCGGCCGGGGCGCTGGGGCTGGCGTGACCGGGGTCGGCATGACGGGCGTCGGCGCGCCGGGCGCACACCCGCGGCTGCGCGCCGAGCCGGTCACCGTACGGCCGCCGGCCACCAGCGCCAACCTCGGTCCGGGCTTCGACGCCTTCGGCCTCGCGCTCGAGCTGCGCGACGAGGTGACGGTGCAGATCCTCGACGCAGGGCTCGAGGTCGCCATCGAGGGCGAGGGCGCGGATTCGGTGCCGCGCAACGAGAATCATCTGATCGTCAGATCTCTGCGGGCCGCGTTCCACCGGATGGGCGTCGAGGTGCCGGGGCTGCGGGTGCGCTGCGTCAACCGGATCCCGCACGGCCGCGGCCTCGGCTCGTCCTCGGCCGCGATCTGCGCGGGCATCATGGCCGCGCGGGCGCTGGTCGCCGACGGCGAACTGCTGCTCGACGCGTACGGCGCGCTCGACCTCGCGAACGAGATCGAGGGGCATCCGGACAACGTCGCGCCCTGTCTGGTCGGCGGATTCACCACGGCCTGGCAGCAGCCGGACGGTGTGGACGTGCTCAGGCTCGACCCGGCGGACGAGGTCTCCGCAGTGGTCTTCATCCCCGCCGAGCCGCTCTCCACGCACGTGGCGCGGGGCCTGCTGCCCAAGGACGTGCCGCACGCCGACGCGTCGTTCAACGCCGGCCGCTCCGGCCTGCTCGCCCTCGCGCTGACCGCGCCCGGGCTCGGCGCCGAGCGCCGCAGGGAGCTGCTTCTCGCGGGCACCGAGGACCGGCTGCACCAGGGTTACCGCGCTCCCGCGATGCCGGCCAGCGCGCAGCTGATCGCCCGGCTGCGCGCGGACGGGCGCCCGGCCGTGGTCTCCGGCGCGGGACCGTCCGTGCTGGCCCTCGGCGTGGCAGGGGCCGTCGGCCTCCCGTGGGCGGAGTATGCTCGCAGCGCGAACCCCGCGGGCGACGGTGGGCGCTGGCGCGCCCTGCAGCTGCCGGTCGCCGCCGTCGGGGTGGTCGTCGACGAGGTGCGGGCCGCCGGGCGGGGCTAGCCGAGCGGCCGGACACGGCGAAACGCCGGGATCATGGAAGGCGGGGAATGCCACTTTGGCGAGAAAGTGTTAGTCTGGTAGCCGCAACCGGTGTTCGCGGCGGTACGCAGGCTGGATGACAGCCGCCGTTTCCACCATCCAGTCGGACGCCGTTGCCCCCTCCTCCTGGCAGTCCCGTCACGGTCTTCCCGTGCGTGCGGCCCCCATGCCGCCGCCCTGGAACGCGCCGTCGACGGCGAGGCCTCGAAACCCATTGCCCAACCGGTTGGATCCGCCTCAGACGGTCCCCGGGGGCACGACCGGTCGCCGACTCGGCCCACAGCCGAAGGCGCCCGCTCCAGGGAAGGACCCTTCGTGAGCGAAACCACCGAACTGACCACCGCACGTCGCCGTTCCACCAGCGGCACGGGCCTCGCGGCCCTGCTGCTGCCCGAGCTTCGGCTCAAGGCGGCCGAGCTCGGCGTCAAGGGAGTGACGCGGATGCCCAAGAGCGCGCTGATCGAGGCGATCGAGCAGCGCCAGTCCGGCGGTGTGCAGTCGGGCGACGCGGTCGCGGGTGGCCCGCGGGAGCAGTCCTCCCGCGCTAAGAGCACCGCTTCCCGCGCGGCCAAGGACGTCAAGTCCAAGGACGCCGCAGCCAAGGACGCGCCGCCGCAGGAAGCCGTGGAGGCGCCGCGTGAGCGCACCCGCGGCCGCCGCGCCGCGGCCGCGGCGCAGTCCGCGCCGCAGCAGCAGCGCATCCCCGAGCAGCAGCGCACCGACGCGCCGGCCCCGGCGGCGACCCAGACCGACGCCCCGGCGCAGCCGAGCCGCCGGGTCAGGGCGCAGGCCGCGGCGGCCGCCGAGCAGGCGAGCGCCGGCCAGCAGACCCAGACCCAGGTGCAGACCCAGGTCGAGCAGCCCCCGGTCGTGCAGACCGACAAGCAGGTGCAGGCCGGCCAGGCGGCGCACGGCGCGGCGCAGGCCGAGCAGCAGGGCGAGAACCGGCCGCAGGGTTCGCGCCGCGAGCGCGAGCGCGACCGGCGTCGGGGCCGCGACGGCGGCCGCGAGGGCCAGAGCCGCGGCGGCAACCAGCAGCAGAGCCAGGGCCCCCGGGAGAGCCGGGAGAACCGCGACAACGTGCAGGGCGACGACAGCGGCAACCGCCGCTTCCGCGAACGCGGCCGCGGCCGGCGCGGGCGCGAGTTCGAGGGCCAGCAGAACGCCCCTGAACCGCAGTTCGCCGAGGACGACGTGCTGATCCCGATCGCGGGCATCCTCGACGTCCTCGACAGCTACGCCTTCGTGCGCACCACCGGCTACATGCCGGGCTCCAACGACGTCTACGTCTCGCTCGCCCAGGTGCGCCGCTACGGCCTGCGCAAGGGCGACGCGATCGTCGGCGCCGTGCGCCAGCCGCGCGAGGGCGAGCGCCGGGAGAAGTTCAACGCCCTGGTGCGCCTCGACTCGATCAACGGGCTGACCCCGGACCAGGTGTCCCAGCGCCCCGACTTCAACAAGCTGACGCCGCTCTACCCGCAGGAGCGGCTGCGCCTTGAGACCGAGTCGAACCGGCTGACCAACCGGATCATCGACCTGGTCGCCCCGATCGGCAAGGGCCAGCGCGGCCTGATCGTCTCGCCGCCCAAGGCGGGCAAGACCATGGTGCTGCAGTCGATCGCCAACGCGATCACCACCAACAACCCGGAAGTGCACCTCATGGTCGTGCTCGTGGACGAGCGCCCCGAAGAGGTCACCGACATGCAGCGCTCGGTCAAGGGCGAG
>Ga0073928_10001185_pt1 | contig 52001 bp, 43 predicted proteins | sample PaiPotPPA55metaG_FD_76969 | JGI IMG/M metagenome (GOLD analysis project Ga0073928, IMG submission 76969) | Iron sulfur acid spring bacterial and archeal communities from Banff, Canada, to study Microbial Dark Matter (Phase II) - Paint Pots PPA... ... | reverse complement strand
GTCCCCCTGAACTGGGGCCCGAACCTGGCAACCCAGCCGGGCGTCACCGCCTCGGCTTCGGGCGACGGCCTAAACCCCTATGGGGCCCAATATCCCAACAGCATCGATAAGATCCACGATGGGGTACTGCGGGACGTGTACTTCGATCAACAAGTCAGCAACCAGGTATGGTTCGACGACACCCCCGCCGGCTCTCCGACCTGGGTCGAATTGGACCTGCCGACCGCACAATCCATCGATCACGTCGTTGTCCGTGCCCCGACGCCGTGGCAGGCAGGAGGAGCGCCACTCGACTACGAGTTGCAATTCTACTCCAACGGCCAATGGGTCACCATCCAGCACGTGCAGGAGGACCCCAAGACCTTCGGCGTGTTTACGCCCGGCACCCACACCACGGTGGACAGCTATTACAGCGAGCGGTCCATCTTCATTCACAACTTCACGCCGGTCACGACCTCAAAAATCCGGCTGCTGGTGAAGGACGAGACCTGGGGCGGCGGCGCAACCCAGGAGGTGGTCGAGGCCGGCGCACAGACTGGGCTTCATCAACTCAGCTTGCAGCAGATCGAGGTCTACGGACAATAGGAGCGACGCCTCATCGCCTCAGAGTGTGGGCGCGGCGGAGGTTTTCGTTCATTGCGGGCACTGGCCGACGGCGTCCGGTGTCATGAGCATCACACAGTACGATTACCCAACGGAGAGGGACAACTCAAACGGTGCGACTCACCCGCCGGTCGTGGGCGGGGCTGCGTCACTCCCTGCGCAAGTCGGCCGGTGAGATGTGGGCGCCGCTGAGCCAGACGGCCAGGGCCGAGCAGGCGACGCCGAGCAGCAAGACGATCAGCAGCGTGGCGGCCAGCGCCCAGCCGTTGATCGCTTGGGCGGACTGACGAATGGCCGGGATGATCCCCAGGACGGCGCAGAGGCAGCCGACGGCCAGCCCCAGCACCAGCAGGAAGACATTTTCCGACAGCACCAGCCAAACGCGGTCGGCCCGGCGGAAGCCCAGGGAAGCGAGCAGGGCCAGCTCGCTTCGCCGCTCGATCACCGTCCGAACCAGCACGACGGCCAATCCGATCGTCCCGAGCATCAGCCCCAAAGCGCCCAGGGCCTGGAACGTCGAGAGGTAGCTGTTTTGGATCGTCAGGTACTGGGCGAGACGCGAGGCGGTCGGTTCGACGCTGGCGGCGTACTCGCCCAGTTCCGTGTTTAGGGCCGCCCGGACCTGGTCCTGCTTGCTCGGCGGGCAGTCGAGCAGCACCACGCCAAACCCGTCCACCTCCGGGAACAACTCGCGGAAGTTGCGCTCGCCCATGAGCAGTTCGCTCTGGAAAATGCTGTTGTTGAGGGTGGCGACGAGCTTGAGCCGTCTGGGCCGCCCGGCGGCGTCCTGCAGGGCAATCGTCTGACCGATCCCCAGGTGCAAAACGTAAGTAGCCGTGTTGTCGTCGGCGATGACCGGGACTTCGTCTCCCGGCTGCGCCTCGTTGAGCAGCTCCCATGGATTGGGCTGATTTGCGGACGTCCGGACGAAGGTGAACCGATGCGTCCCCTTATCATCGAGGGACCGCATCAACTCGGGCGGCGCCGCCAGGATCGTCGGCGTGGTCGGCTGCGTCAGGTTCAGGCAGCTCACGTCCTGTCCCTGCCAGCGACGCATGGAGACGAAATGAACGTCGTGCCAAAGCGGCCCATTCGAATCATGAATGCCGAGCAGATGTCGGCCCTGCCCAGTGTTCAAGTCGCCCAGGAGCGGGATGCCCGCCTGGAGAATGAGACGGAACCCCCCGGCCCCGGAACTCGGGGTGCCGGTGTCGCTTGGCGCGCCTTGCCTGAAGGCAGCGACGGTAATTAGTGTAAATGCGGCAAATGCAATCAGTCCGGCCGCCAGCACGCTTCGGGCCGTGTGGCGGGTGGCGTTGCGGACCCCCAGCCGCTGGAGCGTGGCAACGCCCTCGGCGCCCGTCGGCCGGCGCAAGCCCGGCCGCAATACGCCGGCTAGCCAAAAGAGCCATCCGAACAGCAGAATGCCGCCGCCGCCCATGAACGAGGTTTGGGCGCTCGTCCGGTCGGATAGCGCGTAAGTGAAGATTGCCAGGGCGAGGACCATAAGCACCGACCCAACGACCCGGAGCAGGCGGCCGGTTCGGCGGGTGCGGACCTCGGCGCCCCACCCGCCGGCCAGCAGCGTCGCCGCCGGCGTGCGGCCAACCCGCCACACCGCCCACAGGATCGCGAAAAACGCCACGAACAGGCTGGCGACCAACCCGTACGCCAGCGTCAGGACGCTTACGTGCAGATAAAGCGCCGTGGTCCCTACCGCGCCGTTCCACCATGTCCGCAGGCCGTAAATCATCAGCCACGTGTAACCGATCGCGGCGGGCGAGCCGAGCAGCGCGCCTATTGCGGCCAGCGCCATCCCCTCGCCCAGCACCAGCCCCCGCAGGCCCCATGGTTTGAATCCCGCCGCCGCCAGCAATCCGATCTGCCGGGCCCGCTGCTCGATGCTGAGCCGCAACAGCATCGCCACCAGCAGCACGGCGGCGGCGATCAGAAAGAAGCTGAAGTAAAGGAAGTATTCCCCGAAGTCGGTGTTGCCGCTGGACGCGGCAAGCTGCTGGGCCAGGATCGGCTGGAACGACAGCCCCATCGCCGCCGGGTCGAGCGTCTCGTGCAGCAAGCGGCGCAGCTCGTCGGCTTGATCCGTCGGCACGCGCAGGCCGGTCACATTTCCGAGCGACCCGCCCCAGAGCCGTTCGGCAGTGCCGAAGCTTAGGAAGAGCTTCGGCGCCGCCCGGTAGTTGTGCCAGTAGTCCTCGTCGGCCTTGGTCACCAACTTCTTGTCGATCCTGACGCCCTCCGGCGGGTCCCAGTCGGCGATGGCGTCGGCGTCGGTCAGCCCCTTGTACTGCGGCGTGAGCGTCCGGTCCGCCCCCAGCCCGCTCATCGGCAGGACCTTCACGATCCGCAATCCCTGTCTGAAGCCCTTGGCGTCGCTGCTCACCTCGGCCAAGTCCCCGGTGGGCTGCCGCTCGTAATAGGTCAGGTGCAGCCGGTCCCCGACCTTGGCCCCGAGCTGATCGGCCGTCCACTGATTGATCGCAATCTCGTCATCGCCGAGGTCCGTACTGTCCAGCGGCGAAATGCCGGCGGCGACCGCGTAATGGATTTCTCGAACGGTCGCTTGTGGCACAGCCGCCCTCGGCTGTGTTCCGCCGTCAGGCGGAAATCCACCGGTTGATTTCGACCTTCGGTCGAACACAGCCGAGGGCGGCTGTGCCACACTGAACACAGCCGAGGGCGGCTGTGCCACACTGATCACAGCCGAGGGCGGCTGTGCCACAGGAGTTTGTGCCCCTGAAGGCTGTGCCACATCAAGCCGGACGGAATTGATCAGATTCACCGTGACCTTCTGCAGCGGGATGTTTGCCGATCGGGTCACCGCCTCGGCGGCCGATACCAGCGGGGGGTCGAGGTAGATCGCGGCGGAGGTTAGGGCGACTTTGTTCTGGCTGCCGGCGGGTGCCAGGCTGAGGCCGTAATCTTCCAGCCGGACGATCTGTCGAAGCTGCTGGTTCAGCGGCTCGGCGCTTTGCGGTGTATCGCCGCCGGCCTGGGCGTGTACGAGCAGCGCGTTGACCCGGCCGGGCAACTCGGTGGCGTCCTGAAGGTCCGCCAAGTTCACCCAGACGTTCTGCGGCACCCGCTGCCCGCCTTGCGGGTTGAACAGGGCGGGCATGTCCTGGGCGCGATCGACCTTCCAGACGCGGGCCCGCAGGGCGGCCAGGGTGTCCTCACGCGAGCGGCGGGAGAGCGCCGCCTCCCGCGGCTGGTCCGGTTTGTCCGGCAGCGACAGCAGCAGCATGTCGCCGGTCTTGGCGCCGCCGAGCGCCGCGGCGGTCGGGCCGCCTGGCAGGCACTGCCCCCGCGGCACGGGCACCCAATCGCCGCCCGCCGCAAGGACCTGCATGCTCCCGGCCCGGATCGTCTCATTCTCATTGGACGCTCCGCCCGAAAGTATTATCGCCGGCACGACCTCGTAACCGCTGGCCAGCGCCGGATCGGACTGAAGCCGCCCGGCCAGCGACGCGGCGAAAAATCGGCGCGCGATCAGCGCATCGTCCACTTTCCCGAGGCGGTCCCGCGCAAGCTGTGCCAGGCTCTGGCGGACGCTGTCGCCGACCATCAGCGCACCGCTCAGCGCCGCTGTCGCGACGATCATCCCCGCGATAAGCGCGAGGTTCACGCCACGAAAGTAGCGGAGGTTGCGAACGATCAGGCCCAGCTTGGTCATATCCGAGCACTTCTGGCGATCCGACCGACAGGGGGGAACAGATCGTGCTTTCGAAGCTTAGGCAAGCTTCGAGGCCGCCTGCGAGTTTGGCGCTTGTTTGCCGCGGCCTGGAACGTGGCACGGCGGACTCGGCCGTGGTCCACGGACAAGGCCTCGCCACAGGCGAGCGTGACACCCTGCGTCTGCCGGCGCACCGTTCGACCATTCGAATCCGCGCCCGCGATTCCCTACAATCCTCGCGCTAATGCTTATCAAGCTGCTGAAATCGAAGGTCCACAACGCCACGGTCACTCACACCGACGTCAACTACCATGGGAGCATCACGATTGATACGGAGCTGCTGGCCAAAAGCGGACTGCTTCCCAACGAGGCGGTCATCGTTGCCGATAGCGAGAACGGGAACCGGTTTGAGACGTATGTCATCGCGGGCGAGGGGGGCAGCGGGGTCATCGGGATCAATGGGGCCGCGGCCCGGCTGAGCAAGGTGGGAAACCGCGTGATCATCATGAGTTTTGTCCTGGCCAACCCGCAGGAGGCGGTGGAGCACCGCTCCCGCGTCGTCATCGTCGATTCGCGCAACCAGGCGGTGGAGGCGATCGAACACGCCAGTACCCTCGAACGGCGCCGGGAATAAAGCCGCACGAAGGGGAAGTAGTCAAAGTGAGACGCCTTCCCGAGGCCGTCTCCAACGAGAGCGAATGATCACATGCACCAGGTTTTGTTTCGTCTTCCCGAGTTCCTCCCCAAGATCGGCGGCATGCCGATTTACGGGTATGGGGTGATGCTCGTCATTGGGTTCTTCGCGGCGATGGAGCTGGCGAGGTTCCTGGCCCGCCGGTCCGGGATGGACCCGGAGCTGTTTGCCAACGCCGCCCTGATCGCGCTGGTCGCGGGTGTCGCCGGTGCCAGACTCTCGCACGTGCTGGAGAACCTCGGCGACTACACCAACCCAAGGCTGCCGGTCTGGCAGAACCTGTGGAACGCGGTGAACATCCGCAGCGGGGGGCTGACCTATTATGGTGGGTTCCTGCTGGGGTTCGCGGCGGTGCTGGCTTATGGGATTTATAAGAAGGCGCCGATCCGGCTTGGCATGGATATCATCGCCCCGTGCCTCATGGTCGGGCTGGGATTTGGGCGGATCGGGTGCTATCTGAACGGGTGCTGCTACGGCGCGGAGACCAGCGCGCCCTGGGCCATCAGCCTCGGGGAATTCCCCTATCACAGCGATGCGTACGTGAAGGAGTTGGAAGACAATCAACTCCACCAGCCGGTGCCGCGCGAGCTGCTGCGGCCCGACACCGCCCTGACCCACTATCTCGACGCCCTCGGACAACGCGACTTGCAGGAGCCGATCCCTGCTGACGTCGCCAGGCAACTGCTGACCGATTCCGGCCAACTCCTCAAGAGCCCTGAGGAGGTGAACGCCCAGCATCTGCAATTGGTGGCCGCGACCCAGCACTCCAACCCGGTCCACCCCGCCCAGTGGTACAGCACCGTCGCCGCCTGGCTGATCGCGGCGTTCCTGGTCGCGTACTTTACCCTGCCGCACGCCCCCGGACGGGTTTTCGCACTGATGCTGATCGTCGAGGGCGTTTCGCGCTTCCTGCTGGAGACGGTCCGAGCGGAGCCACCGGTGATCGGCCACTGGAGCCTGAGCATGGTGCTAAGCGTGCCGATGGTGGCGCTGGGGATCGTGCTGTGGTTCGTGTTCGGCTCGCGACGGGTTTGGAAGGATCGCGACCAAGCCGCAAGGTCGGGCGAGGTGGCGGCGCCGGTCGCCGCATGAGTTGGTCCTCTCCCACTCCTTTATACGCCGCTTCACTTACAACGTAAGCACTTTTAATCACGACGGATACGCCATCATTTGATCGGGCATCCTCCACCCCCTTGACATGTCGCTCCTCCGGATTGTTGTTGACAAAACCGGGCCGTCTGGGGATATAGGTCGTATCCGGCCTTCCATGTGGGTGCAGGTAGTCATTGCCGCAGACGAGCCGCGCGTCGGTGGGGGCCACTGACGCGCGGGTAGTGGGCAACGACGAAGGGGAAGGAGCACAAGATGAAGAGGTATTTGACGGCCGCGCTGGCGGGCGCCGGGGTGTTCATCTGGGCGGCCCAGACGCTGTACGGCGGCGCGGTCGTCGACCTCCCGGCGTTCCATGCAATCGCGCTGGACCGCAGCGACGACGTGTCGAGCGCTCAGATCTCTCTTCCATTCACATTAAATTTTTTCGGGCAGCAGTTCAACAGCCTGTACGTGAATACCAACGGAAACGTGACGTTTCTCTTGCCGCTGCCCGACTCCAATCCGCGGCCGCTGGCGCAGACCGGCATGCCGATCATCGCGCCCTTTTGGGCCAACTGGGACGCCGGGTTGCCGCAGGACCCGTCCGAGCCGGCACCCAATCAGGTCACCTACGGAATTGGGACGATCGGCGGCCGTCAAACGTTCGGCGCTGATTGGCTCCGAATCGGGTATTTCGACCGCCACGACGACAAACTGAACAGCGCCCAGCTCCTGCTCATCGACCGCTCCGACACCGGAGCGGGGAATTTCGACATCGAGCTCAACTACGACCAGATCCAATGGGAGGCCGGAGACGACAGCAACGGCATCCAGGGATTCGGCGGGAACTCGGCCCGCGCCGGCTTTTCCAGCGGCGCCGCCGCCGGCACGTTCGAATTACCCGGGTCGACAGTCAACGGCGCCTTCCTCGACGGCGGCCCCGACGCCCTGGCCACCAACAGCCTCAACACTGACGTCCCCGGACGATATGCCTTCGAGGCGCGCGACGGCAACGTTCTCACCTCCACCAACCCGCCCGCGACCGGCGTGCCGCTCCCCCCCACCCTCTGCGCCGCCCTCACCACTCTCGCCGCAACCGCACTGGCACTTAGACTCCGCCGGCGCGCCTGACGCGAGAGTGCGTCACAACCCATGTTTAGATCCAGTCCCCCTCAATACCGGCTGTTCGGATCCGTCGACGCCTGGTCGCCCTTCGACTTGTTTTTCGGATCGTGGCTATTGCGGTCGTCGCGGGCACTGCGGGAGTCGCGCGAGTTGCGGCTGTCCTTGCTGTCGCGCGAGGCAGACGCGTCACGGGAGTTGTCGTGAACGTCGTGCCCTGAACGCGAATCGGGCTTGGCTGCATTGGCGCGCTTAGCTGCCGCGTCGGCCTTCGCCTGGGCCTCCCTCGCCTTGGCATCGCCCGCGGCCTGGGCCGACTTCGCCTTCGCATCTTCCTGCGCCTTGGCCCGCTCGCTCTTCGCGTCCGCGTGGGCCTTGGTCTGCTCGCTCTTCGCGTCCGCACGCGCCTTGGTTTGCTCGCTCTTCGCGTCCGCGTGGGCCTTGGTCTCCTCCGCCCGCGCGTCGGCATGCGCCTTGGTCTGTTCGGTCTTCGCATCGGCGCGGGCTTTGTTCTCCTCGGCCCGGGACGCTATCTGTTCACTCCTGGCGTCCGCCCGGGCCTTGTTCACTTCCGCCTGGGAGGTGATCCGCTCGCTCTTCGCATCCGCGCGGGCCTTGGACTCCTCGGCCCTGGCGTCGGCGTGCGCCTCCATTTCGGTCGCCTTCGCTTCCGCCCGCGCTTCCTCTCGCGTGGCCTGGGCATTGGCCCGGGCCTCGATTTGCGTGGCCTTGGCGTCGGCGCGAGCCTTCATGACCACGGCCTTGGCCTCGGCCCGCTCCTCGGCGCTGACGCGCGGGGGCCGCTTCTCGGCGGTGGCGGTGGCCCGCTCCGCCTTCGCGGCCACCAGCCGCTCCCGCTCCACCGTCACGCGCTGTGCGTATTCCCGTCGCCGCTCCACCGGCACGCTCCGTTCGACTTGCACCACCTCCGTATACCGCGGCCCTTCATGGGCCTGCTGCACTTCGCGGACGCGGGTGATCTCGGTGACATTGTCCACCTCGACCACGCGCGTCTGGATCTCCACCGGCCGCTCGACCCAATAGTCGGCGGAATGGACGAAGTAGAGGTGCACCACCTCGGGGTCGCGGGGCATGTGCCCGCCCCAGACGCCCAAGTCGATATGGAACCCGCAGGAGGCGAAGTCGCACCGGCCGGTCATGATCTCATCGCGGTGCAGCATCCACAGCGCCTCGTCGCGATCGTGCAGCGCCAGGGCGACTTCGCGGTTGGCGCCATCGAGCCGCAGCCGGGCGTTGTAGACTTCATCATCCGCCGCGGCCAGCTCGTCGCGCCGGGCCGGCAGGTGCTCGCGGGCCTCGGCCAGACGCACCCGCACCTCGCTGGCCGGATCGGCGAGCGCGTCGGCGGCGTGGAGGTCGTCGGCGGCCTTGGCGGCGCCGGCTTCGTTGCTGGAGATGCGCGCCTCCGCGTCGGCGGCGCCGGCCGAATCGTGCAGCGTCCGGGCCGCGTCCAGGTCGCTCTTGGCCGAGTCGATCCGCTTCTGATACGCCCCCAGCCGGGCCCGCGCGTCGGCGGCCGCCGCATCGGCGTCCTCGACCTGCTTGCCATACTGCGCGATGACCGCCTCCTGGTCATCGACGATCACGGCCAGCTCCCCCTCGCGGTGGCGGGCGCCTTCCAGCGCTTCCTGGGCATGCCACTGTTCGATCTCGGCATTGCGCAGCCGCCAATCGGAGTCATACAACATCGCCCGGTATCCGCGGTGGTACGTGTTGAATTCGAGGACGATCTGGCCCGACGCCGGGGCCGCCAGCCCGAAATACAGGCCCGCCGCTGCCGCCCCCGCCAACGCCGCCCGCCGAATGACCGACAACCGCCGCATTGTATTGCTCCTCTCGCTCATGCCCCCGTCACGTCCGACAACCGACCTACACCCCCCGCCCCAATACTGAATGGGGCAAGAGGCGACATCGGAGCTATCGGCAAAAATCGATCAGGGGTGAGGCGACGCCGAGGGAGCCCTCCTGAGGACCGAGCGGGGGCGGTAAAATGACGAAATTCGAATGATGAATGACGAATCAATGCTCAAATGCCGGGTCGGCGGTCCGAACCGGAAATCTATTGTCAACGGCTTGTCCACCACGTTATATCTAAGGACGTGAGGAGCCATTTCGCCGCGATAGTCTGCGCTCTTCTTGTCGGTTCCGTTGCGTGCCTTCTGGACCCCGGCATCTCGCTGCCGGTCGTCAGGGCGGATGCGATGGAATCCACCCCCAGCGTCATCGCCAAGACCTGGGCAGTCGGCAAGCCCCTCTGGCATGCGCCGCCGGCAGTGCGTGATTCCACCTGGGCGCGAAATCCGGTCGACAACTTCGTTCTCGCCCGGCTCGAGCACCAGGGGCTTCGCCCTTCCGCCGAGGCGTCGAACGAGGCGCTGGTCCGGCGGGCGTATCTCGATCTCATCGGGCTTCCGCCCACGCCGCGGGAGGTGGATGAGTTCGTTGACGATTCGTCGGCCGACGCATTCGAGAAGATCGTGGACCGCCTTCTGGCCAGCCCGCAGTATGGCGAGCGCTGGGCCCGCCACTGGCTCGACCTGGCCCGTTTTGCCGAGAGCGAAGGGTTCAAGAGCGACGAGACTCGGCCATACGCCTGGCGGTATCGCGATTACGTCATCCAGTCGCTGAACGAAGATAAACCGTACGACCGTTTCGTGCGGGAGCAGATCGCGGGGGACGAATTGTGGCCGGAGGATCCGGCGGCGAAGATCGCCACGGGGTTCCTTCGCCACTACCCCGACGAGAGCAATGCCCGCAATCTCTACCAGCGCCGCCAGGAAATTCTCAACGACGACACCGACACCGCCGGCGCGGTTTTCCTGGGCTTGACGTTCGGCTGCGCCCGCTGCCACGACCACAAGTACGATCCTATTTCGCAGGCGGACTACTACCGATTGCAGGCGTTCTTCGCGGGCCTTCGCGCCGACGACGCCATTCCCGTCGCCACGCCCCAGCAGATTCGCGAGCACGAGGAAAAGCTGGCAGTGTGGGAACAGCAGACCAAATCCATTCGTCAGGAAATGGCGCAAATCGAAGGGCACAAACGGGAGGCGATCCTCAAGGACTATTTCGACAAGTATCCGCCGGAGATTCAGGAGTCGCTCCTCAAGACCCCCGAGAAGCGAAGCCCAATGGACTGGGTGCTGCACTTCAAGGCCGCCCAGTATTTGGAGCCGCAGTCATACCAGTATCTGGCGCCGGCGCCGGCGTGCGTCGCGGGACTCAAGCCCGCGCAGAAGGAACGATACAACGAGCTGAAGAAAGAGCTGGAGAAGTACGACGACTTGAAGCCTCCGGACCTGCCGCTGGCGACGGGGATCGCCGACGCCAGCCGCGATGCGCCCAAAACATACGTTCTCCGGAAGGGCGTTTATGACGCGTTCAAGGAAGAAGTGCAGCCGGGTTTCCCGAGTGCAATTGATTCGGCTGAGCCGACGATCGCGCCGCCGGCGGGCCTGAATTCCAGCGGCCGCCGCACCGCGCTGGCCAACTGGCTGACCAGCCCCGACAACCCGCTCGTGGCGCGGGTGATCGTCAATCGCGTGTGGCAATACCACTTCGGCCGGGGAATCGTCGGCACCCCCAGCGACTTTGGCGCGCAAGGCGAGCGGCCGTCGCATCCCGAATTGCTCGATTGGCTCGCCATTCAATTTGTCCGCGACGGCTGGAGCCTCAAGAAACTCCACCGCCTGATCATGACCTCGGCCACGTACCATCAATCGACCGCGCCGGACGCGCTGGCGGCCAAAACCGATCCGGAAGACCGGCTGCTGTGGCGTTTTCCCCGCAAGCGGCTGGAGGCGGAAGTCATCCGCGATTCGGCCCTGTCGGTGGCCGGGCTGCTGAACCCGAAGATGGGCGGGCCCGGCATCTTTCCGGAGATCCCGCCCAGTCTGGAAGTACGCGGCGGATGGCCGGTGACGCAGGACCGCAAGGAGCGCAACCGCCGCAGCATCTACATCTTTGTCCGCCGCAACGTCCGCTACCCGATGCTCGAGGCGTTCGACATGCCCGATCCGTATGAGACCTGCCCGCGGCGGTACATGACGACGACCCCATCGCAGGCTTTGATGCTGATGAACAACAAATTGACGCTCGGGTGGGCCCAGCATTTGGCCGGGCGCATGCTAAGCGAAGCGGGCGACGATCGCCGGGCGACCGTCGACGCCGCTTGCCGCCTGGCTTACGGCCGCCATGCCTCCCCCGACGAGTTGAAGACCGTCGCCGATTTTCTCGACCGTCAGACGGAGATCATCTCCCAGCGCCTCGCCCGAGGCGAAAAGCTGGCGCTGCCCGACCCGGTAAGCGACAAGCAGTCCCCCGCCCAAGCCGCGGCGGTGGTGGACTTTTGCCATGTGCTGATGAACTCCAACGAGTTCGTCTATAGCGACTAACGTAGGGCGGGCATTGCCCGCCAATGACGCTTTGCGGCGGGCAGTGCCCGCCCTACATGGGGGAGGATGGCTGCCGATATGAGACCCTCATCTCACGTTCCACCCGCGATCAATCGTCGAGACTTTCTGCTCCGCGGCGGCGGGGGATTCGGCGCGCTGGCGCTGAGTTACCTGCTGGCGCGAGACGGCGTCGCCGGCACCGCGTCGGTCCGCCCGCCGCAATTCGTCGGCCGGGCCAAGAGCGTCATCTGGCTATTCATGGAAGGCGGGCCCAGCCACGTCGACTTGTTCGACCCCAAGCCGACCCTCGGCAAGCTGGCCGGACGGCCGATGCCCCGGTCCTTCGGCAAGGTCATCACCGCCATGGGCACCGCCGGAAACACACTGCTTCCCTCCAAGCGCGCATTCGCGCGACACGGCGAAAGTGGCTTATCGATTTCCGACTGGTATCCGCGGGTTGCCGAGCACGCCGACGACCTGTGCGTGATCCGGTCCTGCTGGGCCGACGGGTTGAATCACGTCGGGTCGGTCTGCCAGATGAACACCGGCTCGACCCTGGCGGGCCGGCCGTCGATGGGCGCATGGGTAACCTACGGCCTCGGATCGTCCAACGACAACCTGCCCGCGTTCGTCATCCTCACCGACGCCGGCGAAGTGAATGGCGGCCCAACCAACTGGAGCGCTGGGTTCCTGCCGGCGACGTACCAGGGCACGCACTTCCGACGCGGCGGGCCGCCCATCTTCCATCTCACGCCCCCCGACACCATCGGGGACGGGCAGCAGCGCGGCAAGCTCGACCTGCTGGAAGAACTGAATCGCCGTTTCGACGCCCAGCGCGGCGACGACGGCGAGCTGGCCGCACGGATCAATGCTTATGAGTTGGCTTATCGCATGCAGTCCGCCGCCCCGGACGCGGTTGACCTCTCGAGGGAATCGCAAGCCACCCGGGAACTGTACGGTTTGAACGACAAAACCACCGCGATCACCGGCGCCAACTGCCTGCTGGCCCGCCGGCTGGTCGAGCGCGGCGTGCGGTTCGTCCAGGTCTACAGCGGCAGCGGCAGCGGTTGGGACGCCCACGTCGATGTCGAGGAGAACCATTCCAAAATGTGCCGCCAGACCGACCGGCCGATCGCGGCCCTGCTGAGCGACCTGAAGGCACGCGGGCTGCTCGACGACACGCTGGTCATCTGGGGCGGCGAATTCGGACGGACCCCGTTCAACGAAAAAGGGAAGGGCCGCGATCACAACCCCTGGGGCTTCAGCATGTGGATGGCCGGCGGCGGCACGAAAGGCGGCGCCGCGGTCGGGTCCACCGACGAAATCGGCCTCCGCGCCCAGGACCGCCCCTGCCACGTCAACGACATTCACGCCACCATCCTGGCGCTGCTGGGAATGGACCACCTCAAGCTCACCTACCTCCACAACGGCCGCCGCGAACGCCCGACGGTCAACGCGGGAGAAGTGATCCGGGAGGTGTTCGCCTGAGCCGCGTTCTCGCTCTCTTCTCCGTGTTCTCTGTGGTCTCTGTGGTTAAATCCGCTTTTTATCTTAGTTCGTCAAACGAGCCAACGACCGGCAGTTTGCCGACCAGGGGACGGACGTACTGCTTGAATGCTTCGGTAATGTCGTTGCCGTCGGCGACGTAGCTGGCGTCGAGGTGCTTGGTCTCGCGGGCGACGGTGCTGAGGGGAGTGAGGAATGTCTCGATCTTGTAGTCCCCGCCGCCGACGCGGCGCATGGCGACGCTGCCGCCCGACTCGCCCGCAGCGCTGTATCGGACGGCCATCTGGCCGACCAGGCGCGCTTCCCGGGCGTCGGTCTCGCTGACGAACCCCGGGAAGGACCGCTGGAGGTAGCCGAACGTGTCAGCGCGCACGCGGAGCTTTTTGCCGCCGGCGGGCTGGAGCTTTCGCGTGATCAGCGACGCGAGAAAGTCGCCCAGGGCGCCTGAGCCGGAGAGCTGCACGTTGCCGTGGGCGTCGCGGTCCAGGTTAGAGGCCATGTGCTCCGCCCACGTCTTGCCGCCCGGCAGACTCACACCCTCGCTCACGGCGATGAGGCACCGGCCGCGCTTTCCGTAGACGCGGTCGACGTCCGACAGGAGTTTCTCCTCCGTCAGCGGGACTTCGGGGACATAGATCAGATGCGGCCCGTCGTCGGGGCGCCGGCGGGCGAGGACCGATGCCGCCGTCAGAAACCCCGCGTGGCGGCCCATGATCACGTCCACCTTGATGCCCGGCAGCGAGCGGTTGTCGAAGTTGTCGCCCATGACTGCGGCGGCGACAAACCGCGCCGCCGACCCGTAGCCCGGCGTGTGGTCGTGCACGCGCAGGTCGTTGTCGATGGTCTTGGGGACGTGGACGACCTTGAGCTCGTGGCCCTCCTTTTGGGCCAGCTCGCCGACGATCCGGGCCGTGTCGGCCGAATCGTTCCCGCCGATGTAGTAGAAGTAGCGGACGTTGTGCCTGGCGAATGACTGGCAGATCCTCTGGCAATATTCCTGGTCCGGCTTGTCGCGGGTCGACCCGAGCGCCGCGGCGGGGGTCTGCGCGATCCGCTCCAGCAGCTCGTCGGGCACGTCGTTGAGATTGATGAACTGCTCGTCGACGATTCCCCGGACGCCGTGCCGCGCCCCCAGAAGCTGATCCACCAGCCCCGCTTTGCGCATCTCCTGAACCACTCCGGCCAGCGACTGATTGATGACGGACGTCGGCCCGCCCGACTGGCCGATGATTGCGTTGCCTTTGGGGGTTGCCATTGGATCATTGTCCTTGCGTTGTTGGGTCCGGCGATAATACGGAGAGAGGGAACGCGATCAAGGACAAGCTCAGGGAAGAAGATCTGCCACGGCAATGAGAGCCTGGGGAGCGGCGAGAGGGGCGATTGAGTCGCCGGGCTTCACCACCTGAATGCTCGCGTAGCCAAACCCCATCTTATACTTGCGGTCACGGACGGGGTCCCTGTGCACTTCAAGCTGGCGATCCACCAAATTCAGGATCCAATAGTCAGCGATCCCCCACCGCGCGTAGATGCTCGCCTTTCTGCCGCGGTCTTGTCTCAGCGTCGTGTCGCTGATCTCGATGACGAGCAGCGCCGTCGTGGGCGTCCCGCTGTTGAGATAATCCCGCTCGCTTCCGCGCACGACCGCCAGGTCCGGCTCCGGTTTGGAAAACTTCCCCTGCACCAATGGCGCCTGAAACCGGACGTAATACCCGGCCCCAAAAGCCCGCGCCGCGGCTTTTGCCCCGAGGCTCACGCTGGCAACCTGTGGTTCCAGTTGGGCCGCCATGCGGACGATCCTCCCCTCAATGAGCTCGACGCGCTGATCGCCGAACCATCCGAGTTCCGCCAGTCGATCGTATCGATCGACGGTCATGCGCCAGATTTGCGGCCCAGTCGCGCTGGCCACGGGCATGGGTCACCTCGCCAATCCAGTATACCAGAATAGTTGGTGGAGCACGGACGTCTGCCGGTCACCGTGCGACCCCGCCCTCTTCATCCAGCGCCTCCTGTACGTACGGGTTTGATTGCCGCTCTTCGGCCAGCGTGCTCGCCTGCCCGTGGCCCGGCAGCACACGGGTGTCGGGCGGCAGGGCCATGATCCGCCGGATCGACGCATTCAACGCGACGGGGTCGGCGTCGGGCAAGTCGGTGCGGCCGACGGCGCCGAGAATGATCAGGTCCCCGCCGATCAGCGTCTTTTCCGCGGGCATGTGGTACATGACGTGGCCCGGTGCATGGCCCGGGGTATGGATCACTTCAACGTCGATCGTCCCGATCTTCAGCCGCTGCCCATCGTCGACATATTCGTCGGCCCGTCGCGGGGTAATGCTGAATGGCAGCAATATGGACATCGCATTGGGCTGTCGCAGCTTCGGGTCGTCCAACCGGTGGATCAACACCTTGGCGCCGGGGAATCGACGGGAGACTTCCGTGTGGTCGGCGATGTGGTCGAAGTGCCCGTGCGTGAGCCACAAGCCGATCACGTCCCATCCGCGGCGCTTGGCCTCGTCGAGCAGGGGCGCAACGGTGTCATTGGGCGCATCGAACAGCACCGCCTCCTTCGCCCGCTCGTCGGCGACCAGATAGCAGTTCGTGCCGGCGATGCCGCCGGTATTCATAAGGATATCCACCGGAACTCCAGGACCTTCTTCCGCCCCGTTGCACGTAGAACGTAAAACGTGATGGGCTTCCATCGCCTCCATTACGTTTTACGTTTTACGTTTCGACCACAATGCCCATCTGTCTCCGCATCTCGTCCAACACCACCATGTTCCCGATCGAGTCCTGCCGGGTGACTCGACACGGCTGGCCGTCCAGCACTGCGGCGGCGAAATCGTCCGTCTCGACCGCATAGAGGTCACGGCCCGCGCTGACGACGCGCTGTTCCCGCGGCGGAGGCGCTGGGCCCGCCCTGCCCGCGGCGTCCATCCTGGGAGGAGTCGACCGGGCGATGGTAAACGTCGCGTTCTCCTTCGGGGGCTTCCACGGCACCGGCACCTCGATGTACCCTTCCGACCCGCACACGTAAGCCGTGTTGTCCGCCTGCACCCGCATGCCGCAGGTGAAGCTGGCGACGACGCCGTCGGGAAATTCGAGCGTCCCCGCAGCCAGATCGTCCACCCCGCTCTCGTGCACGGTACCCGTCACCGCGACGTCGGTCGGCTCGGCGCCCGTCAGCAAACGCGAGAAACTGATGCAATAACACCCCACATCCATCAACCCGCCGCCGGCCAGCTCCCGGCTGAAGCGGATGTTCCCCTCGATCCGCCTCGTGTAATAGCAAAAGCTGGTGCGGATCAGCTTCAGTTCGCCGATGGCGCCGCCACGAACGGCGTCCATCACCGCCAGCGTCTGCGGATGCGAGCGGTACATGAACGCTTCCATCAAGACGCGGCCGGCGCGGCCGGCGGCGTCGAACATGTCGTTGGCCTGCTCGACGTTGCTGGCAAGCGGCTTCTCGCACAGCACGTGCTTGCCGGCCCGCAGCGCCGCCATCGTCCACTCGTGGTGCATCGAATTGGGCAGCGCGACGTAGACCACATCGACCTCGCGGCACCGCAGGACCTCGTCATAGCTTCCGAAATGGCGCGGGATGCGGAATTCCCCGGCGAACGCAGAGGCGGCGGCCGGGTCGCGCGAGCCGACGGCCGCCAGCGTCCCGCGGCGCGAGTCGAGCACGCCGCTCGCCAGTTGCCGAGCGATATTGCCTGTGCTCAAGATCCCCCAGCCAAGTCGCTCACCCACGGCCGATCCTCCGCGCCGCAAGATACCATGCGAAAGGCCCGCGGTCACTCGGCGGTCGTCGGATCGTCGGTCCGGAACGCGCGGGGAACGATCACCAGAACGCGCTCGACCGGCTCGGCCTTCCCCTCGATCATCAGAAACGTCTGTCCCATGCTGGTGGAGAGCCGCGCCTGTTTCGACGGCGCGACGATCAGGAAGTCGTTGAGCGGGATCACCGCCTCCAGCCGCATGTTGTACAGGTGCTCGGGGTGAACCAGCTCGATCTGGGTTTCCTCATTGGTGATCGCGCTGACGCGGTAGTAGCGCCGCAAACCCCGCACGATAGGACAGACCTTCACGATGACGTCGCCCGGATGGTGGGTGGAGGCGATGAAGGAGACGCCCAGCAAATCGTCGCACCGCTCGAAGCTCCGGCCCCAGACCTGGCCCTGATCGTCGAGGCCGAAGATGGTCTGCTCGGCAACGCCGGTCCGCATCGGCAGCTCGACGTACCCTTCCTTTCCCGGCGGCGTGCGACCCTGCGACATCCGCGAGCTGGGATACTTGCCCAGCAGGCCCTTGAAGTAGCGCCAGTCGAGATCGCGGCCCAGCCCGATGCGGATGCCGTTCTTGTCCAGCAGGTCGTGGATCCCCACGTCCACCCGCGTCTCATCCACCCGCTTCCAGAACTCGTCGTTCTGGCTGATGGCCCGCGACGGCACGGCCAACTGGTAGACGTCAAGGAGAATGACGACGGGAATCTGGTGGCGGACGACGTTGCCGTCATTGGCCGCCGCCGGCCCGCCCCCGGCAGTCGACATCATCGGGACAGGGCCGCGGCCGGTGGCGCGCTTCAGCGTGACGCCGCGGCTCGACGCGGCACACCCCGCCAGCAGCGCGCCCAACGCCACAATTGCAAGGCGCTTCATGCAAACCTCACGGTGCTTCTCACAACGATGCGATCGTCTGCACGAGCAGATCCAGCCCCTGGTCCCAGACCTTCCGGTCGATGTTGATCGGCGGGGCAACGCGGATGACCTTCTTGGCCGTCAGGTTCACGATCAGGCCGCGCGACAGCGCGTTGTCGATGAATTTCTCGGGCGGCTGCTTCAACTCGACGCCGATGAACAGCCCGCGGCCGCGGACGGCGGCAACCTTGTCGCGGATCGACGCTTCGTTCTTCAATCGCGCCACGCCATGCTCACCGAGCGTGGCGGCGTTTTCGGTCAACCGCTCGCGCTCGATCACCTCCAGCACCGTGCGCGCCACCGCCATGCAGATCGGATTTCCGCCCAGCGTGCACCCGTGCTTGCCGGGAACAAGCAGTTCGGCAAGCTGCGGCCTGGCGAACATCACGCCCACCGGCAGCCCCCCGCCGATCGCCTTCCCCAGCGTCATGATGTCCGGCTGGATCGTATTGCCCGAAGCATCACGGAAATGCTGGTGCCCGAACCACCGGCCGGTCCGCCCGCAACCGGTCCAGACTTCATCGAAGATCAGAACCAGCTCGCGCTTGTCGCACAACTCGCGGACCCGCTGGGCATACCCTTCGGGGTAGACGTTGATGCCCCCTTCGCCCTGGATCGGCTCCATCAGGATGCCGGCGGTTTCGCTGTCGATCGCCCGCTCCAGGGCCGCGAAGTCGCCCGCGTCCACTTGGACGAATCCGGGCACGTCCGGGGCGAACCCCTGACGGACGGCCGGGTTGCCGGTGGCGGCAATCATCGCCAGCGTGCGGCCGTGAAAACTGTGCGTCAGCGAGATGATCTTCCAACGGTGCGGCTGCTTCTGGCTTCCCCGCAGACGCGTCAGCTTCACCGCCGCCTCGTTGGCTTCGGCCCCGCTGTGGCAGAAGAACGCCTGCCCGGCGAATGCAAAGCGGTTCAGCCGCTCGGCAAGCTCGATCTGCGGCTCGGTATAGAACGTATTCCCGACGTGCCAGAGCTTATGCGACTGCTGGCTGGCGGCCTCGATCAGCGCCGGGTGGCAATGTCCCAGCACGGCGCCCCCGAAGCCGGGGAACAGATCGAGGTATTGTTTCCCCTCGGCGTCCCAGACCCACGGCCCTTCGCCGCGCTCCATCACGATCGGCTGGCGCGCGTAATTCCCGATCAGCACCTTCTTGCCGCGCTCGATGATCTGCTGTGTCCTGGACATCGCAGCCTTCAGCCTACCAAAAACCAAGTCGCGATGCGAAAGATCCGAGCGACTCGTCTTAGAAGGTACGATGCTCGAGGGGGCGAGGCCTTACCGTCGCACGGCCGACTCGGCCGTGGGCGCAAGAGCTTCATCACCTTGCGGTGGGCGATTGTGGAAAGCCCAGTGTCGCTACCGTGCTTTCCACAATCGAACACCAACCCCCAATGCAACTCCTCCGCCCACGGCCGAGTCGGCCGTGCCACGTTTCAGCGCGCCACAAACGAGCGCCACGCCCCCTCTTAACGATGCCGCGAGGATGCGGCGCTGGCGCGGGGCGATAAGCCGCTCCGGTTCCGATAATATGCTGGTACATTGGCCGGATCGTGCGGGCGCTGTGGTTCATGCCTCTGACGTTCATCGCCGGGATCGACGGCTTCGGCTGGTTCATGCCGTACCTGCTCGTGGTGGTTGGCGTAGCGGCCGTGGGCCGGCGCGTATCCCGCGCCCGCCGCCTCCATCCGCTACCCGCCGAGATCGTCTCTTCCGAACCGGGCGAATTAGAACTCGAATCGGCTCCCACTTAGCCGCCGGTCGATTTCCCCCAGCACCCGTTTTTCCTCATTCTCGTCCCTGGCGACGAACGTCACGCTAAAGCGGACGTACGCCCCGGCGTCGTCCCACGGCACCGTGCTGATCAGCTTCTGCCCGATCATCCACTGGCTGAACGCTTCGGCCTTCTCAAACGCCACGCGATTGCCGTCCGTCTCCGTCGCGGCTTTAGGCGCGCGGACGTAGAGGAAGAACGAGCCTTTGGGCTTCCTGGCCCCAAACCCGTAGCGGTTGAGCACCTCGACCAGGCCATTCATGCGCCGGGAATACTTCGCCGCGATCTGCCGCGTGATCTGCGGGTGATCGAGCGCGTAGGCGCACGCCTGCTGGATCGCGAGGAACTGCCCGGAGTCGCTGTTGTCTTTCACGTCGGCGTAGGCCTTGACGATCAGCGGGTTGCCGGCGACGAACCCCAGCCGCCACCCCGTCATATTGAATCCCTTGCTCATCGAGTGCAGCTCGACGCCGACCGCCATCGCGCCCGGCGTCGCCAGGAAGGAAAGCGGCTTGCCTTCGAACACCAGCGCCGCATACGCCGCGTCGTGGATCACCAGCAGGTTGTGCTTTTTCGCGAACGTGACGACATCGGCGAAAAATTGCGGCGTGGCGCTGCCGCCGGTCGGATTATTCGGATAGTTGAGCACCAGCGTCTTGGCCCGCCGCAGCTTCTCCGCCGGCACGCTGCTCAGGTCCGGCAGGAAACCGTTCCTCTCCAACAGCGGAACGTTCTGGACTTCGCCGCCGTAATACCGCGCGTGCGTGCCGAAGACCGGGTAGCCCGGCGTGGTCATCAACGCCACGTCCCCCGGATTGATGAAGCAGGCCGGCAGGATCGAGAGCGCCGCCTTGGAGCCGATCGAATGAACGATGTGCGTGGCCGGATCGATCCCCTCGACCCCGCAGACATTCTTCATCCACCGCGCCGCCGCTTCCTTGAAAGGCATCGCCCCGTTGTCGGCATACCCCCGGTTCTCCGGATCGCGGGCGGCCTGGCACAGCGCGTCTACGCACTCGGCAAACGCCATCTCATCCGGCTCCCCGACCCCCATGTCGATCAGCTCGGCCCCGGGATGGGCCGACAGCGCCGCCCGCTTTGCCCGCTTGATCTTCTCGAACTTGTAGATCTCCGTCCCCTTGCCATATTGCCCGCCCCCGATCCGCTCGGCAAACAGGCCCTGAATGTATGGGTCGCTCATGAGTATGCTGTCGCGATAGCGCGAAAGGCGGATTGTAGGGCCAGGTGGCATGGGCTGCCAGCCCGTGTCGCAACGTGCTTTCGCCAAGCGGCTCGGCTGGACCGTGGCACGACTCAACGAGTTGATCAACGGCAAGCGCGGGATCAACCTTCCCGATCGCTCGCCATGAAGCTTTTGCCACGCAATCGCAGATACGCGAAGTGCAGGATGGCCCACGTCTGAAAGAGCCGATACCGAACCGGAGAGCAGATCCACGGTCCAAAGATGAAGGCGTAATTGATTCTGCGGGTCCAGATCTCGATCACTCTGCCGCCAGCGATCCGATAGCGGACGTGACACGTTCTCTCCTCGGCCACCGAGGCATTCCGCTCACGATCGACCCCTGACCAGCGCATCCGTAAGTTCACAAACATGGGATCGGAAGGGTCGCACTGCACTTCGCACGGTGTCATCCGCAAGCCACGAATGCGGCCGCAGTTGCGAATCAGGTGAATCCATCTGAACCACGTCTTTATGCCGTGGTACTCCGCCGAGTCCATGTGAAGCCTGACGTTTGGATCGAGATAGTCTCTGGCAGTCTCGCGAGGCACTTCACCACTAACCACGCGGGCCACTCCGAGGATGATGTCACCTGCTGATCCAACGCTCATGCGATCGACTCCGCCTCCACGACATCTTCCGCTATCCGCTGGCCGGGGCCCCGTCGCTCACTCGCTTGCGCCCTTTCCCGAAGGCCGCGGGTAGGCGCCGAGGCAGACGGCCTGTGAAACATCCGTTCCTTCAAGAAAACCCGGACATAGCTGCAACCGGCGATGACCGGCAGGAGCGGCGCGAGAAGAAGGAATACGTAAACCTCGCTTATCTGGTTATTCCGGTATCGCTCGAACGTTCGGAAAATCCGCTCGTGGTGCGATTCCTCGTTCAGCCAGAACTGACAGCCGTTCCATGGCGACGACACCGCCTTCCACCACTTGCGCGGGCTGGCCAGCAGCAGTTTCCAGAAGCGCGGCCGACAGCCGATCAGGCCCGCCAACTGATCGCTGTATACAAAATGGTCGACTAATCCCCGCAGCCGCAGCGACGTGAAACGGAAGTGGTTGTTCCAAAACGCGGCATCGGATCGGATGGTCCGGTCACGCGTTTCTCGCGGCGGCAACCGCCGCCGGCCCGCGAACACGGATGCGGCATACCGCGCTTGCAGCTCAGCCATGCCTGGAATCGAACCGACGATCGGGCGGACAAATCCGACAAACGCGATCGACGGGTCCTCGTTGTAGAACACATACTTGTACCATGTTCGGGGGTCCGCGTCCGGCGCGGCCAGTCCGTCAAAAAACGGGAACACCGAGCGATAGCCTGAGCAGGTAATGATCGCGTCCGCCGCCACCGCGGTACCGTCGGTAAAGACAACGGTGTCTCCGTCGCAGCGCACGATATCGCGCTTTGGAATGACACGGCCCGCTCTCACACGCGACAATACCTCGGAGCTCTTGTTGAAGAACGATCTGTTGTATGGCGCGTCCGTCTTCCACGCTTCCTGGGCATGTCCGTTGAAGCCGAGACTGAGTGACAGGTACTGGGTGATCAACGGCGAGTACCGATGCGTCGGCGAAAGAAACAACCGCACGCGCGAAGTCGTGTGATCAGCGACCTTCGGCCGCCTGCTGGGGAACGGCGGCCACCGATCGACGATCTTCGGCACGAACCACTGGCCGTTCGGAATGCACCAATAGACATAACGAGCTGTTTTGGAGACCTCAAACGCAATGTCGCTGGCGCTCTCCCCGCCTCCCCACACGACCACTATCTTGTCGGCGTACCGCGGCGATGCCTGCTTGACCGCCGCGCTGTGCAACACGCTTCCCGCAAACCCACGGAGCCGCCTGCTGGCAGAGATGTCGTTGGGATGCTGATGGACCCCGGTGGTTACTATGACGTTCCTCGCCTCGAACTGCCGTCCGTCGGCACAGGTCACGCACCACAACTCTTTGCTCTTGCGTACCGCGGTGACGTTACAGCCCAGGCGAATGTGACGGTCAAGGCCGAAATGGGAGCAGTACGACTTCAGGTACGAAAGCACCTGGGAGTGCGACGGAAAGTCGGGGTAGGTCGGCGGCATCGGAAAATCGGAGATCTCGGTGATACAGCGTGACGAAGTCGTCTCGGTTCTCTTCATCACGCCGCCGCGCTGACAATCGTCGGTGTAGGCCCAGACCCCGCCGATCGAGTCGCGCGCTTCCAGCAGGACGGTCTTGAGCCCATTGGCCAGACAGTACTTGCAAGCCATCAGGCCTGACCATCCAGCGCCGAGAATGATCGCATCGAATTCGGCTTTGCGGTCGATTGCACTCATTGACTGCCCGCCGGCTGGGGAGATGGCAGCCGAACTGCTTCCGCCGGCTTCTCATTGATTGTCAATTCCACTCGGCGGCCGTACCACGAGCGCTGGCCATCGGAGTACATCCGCACCAGCGTATCTGAAACCTCTTGCATCGTGCCGTTGGCCGGCACCCAGCCGTTCTTGATATCCGGAAAATCCACGGCGCAATTCTCACACTTCTTCCCGCTTACGAAACGGATCGGACACCACAAGGACTCGACATTACGCAGCATCTCCGATCCGAGCGACCACACGCCGGTCATCCAGTCACAGTACAAGCACCAGATCAGGTCATGGCCAACGAGTCCCGCAAACTTCTGGCGCGATACGTTCACCCAGTCCCGGTGTCGCGGGGCCGGTAGGCCCACAATTACCGTTAACGGCATGTAGCTGATCAACTGCCCGATGCGCACGAGCCAGAATCCGGGAGCGACCACCGCGGTCACCCATAGCCCGACGTGGTTTCGCCACGGGCCTACAAGGCGGTTCAGCACCTTGACGATACGCGGTCCCCGCGTGGTCTTGCGGTGGATGAACTCGTGAACCAACGTCCAAACGACGACTGAAGATACTTGCCCCGCCATCGCGCCCAGCAAGCCCGCCCAGCCCGCGAAGGCTGGCCCGAAGATGAGCGGCAACGCGATGAAGTAAGTGATCACTCCGTCCAGCCCGGGTGCTCGACACAGAACGTCCGACAGACGAGCTCCCGGCCGGCCCAGCCTGGGAATGAGATGCAGCGCTGCGCTGCCACTCATTATTCCGATCACGACCGCGCCGTAGACGACTACGAAATTTGCCAACATGGATCCCAGTACGTTAGCAACAATTCACCGGTCCGCAACGGCTGAACCGGGCCTGCCCGAAATGATGCCCTGGCATCCGACCAGCGCTCACTCCGTCCTCTGGCAAGAATACCCTGGCCGCTCTTGTAAGGCAGGCACTGCGCAATGCCTCCTGGACTTGGTACAATACGCGAGGAGATCGCGCAGCAATACCCAGCAGTTCCGCTCGCGGATGTCTATACGGTAATCGGATTCTATCTGGCCCGGCGCCAGCAACGCTCAGTACCGCTCGGCCTAGCGATTGAAGACCTGCTGCTGACCGCAGAATGCAGCCTTCCCGGCGAATGGGAGGGGCAGGTGCGATATCTGCCGCTATGAACGCCGCGATTGTTGCAGGGCCGGAGAACTCATTGAGGACTCCCTGATGCGTCCCCCAACCCCATTCATCCCGGCCGGATGTTGCGCGAGGGATCATCGCCGATTCCGCCTTGGACCTGGCCGCGGAGCTTCGCACCTCTCCGGAATTCTGGCTCAACCTCCAGATCCAACACGACCTTCACCGGGCCGAGACCCGCCGAAAGCGAGCCTCTTGACGGTGCGGCTGGCGTAACGGATGGAGCGAAACGGGGGCGCGGCTAGATTAATCTAGCTGCGCCCCCGTTTCCTTCCGCCTGTGGCATCAGCGTTCCAGCATCGCCAGACTGATGAAGTCTTGAATGGCATGACCAACGGCGAGCGGCCACAAGCGCCGGAACACGCAGAACACCGCGCCATATACAAGGCCAAGCGCGGCGGCTGAGATCACTCCTCCACTGCCCTGATAGCTGTGATAGCTTGCAAACAAAGCGGCAGCTACCACCAGCGCAGCAAACGTGGACCGGAATAACTGCTCGAAGCGCCGGATCAGGTATGCCCTCATCACCATTTCCTCCGCCATACCGTTCAAGATGCTCATCATCGCCAGCAGGGCATAGGAACCCGTGCCCGACGGCGGCGCCAGCGAGGTCAGGTCGTATCTTGCCAGCACTGCCGTCCTGTGGCCGCCAAGGAGCAGTGCGAGGCCATACCAAGTGACGTAGTACCCCGCCATCCCGAGCACGAAAGTGCCGACGCCGCCCAGCAGATCAGAGACGATCCGCGGGCGCCGAAGGCCGAACGCCCCGAACGGCTCACCCGATCGAGATACGAGAAACAGGACCAGGGCGATCGCTCCCAACGATCGCACGACGGTGACGAGGACCTCGTAGACGAACGAAGGCGTCCCCTGCTCCATGTACAAAGACGCGATGCTATAAGACAGGTTTGGAACGACAGCCAGCAGCAGCACGAGCCCAGTCTCGATCCAAAGCGCCGACATCCGCCGCGGAATGGCCGCCGCCGGCTGGGGCGGCGCCACTACCTCGCTTCGATTGCCCGTGTCGTGCACGCCTCCAGTCTATGATGCATGGACGCTTACATGTAGGGCGACGGTTACGCACTTTACGAGTATCTTCAAAACCACCACAAGGTCTGTAGTCGCCGCGAGTGGTTAGGCCGGATAGCTTCGCCCGTATGGACGCGATGCCGCTGGTTCTGTCACAATCATTGGAACCGCGGCAGAACACACGAACCGATGTCGCTGATGCGCAGAGTTTTCGCCGTGGCATCCGGGAACAGGGTAACGAACACGTAAAACCGTTCTGTCCCGCGGTCGCGCACGAAATCGCGGATTACGGCATCACCTACCTGACGTCCGGCCGGAGGAGGCTCCGCGGCAAGCCGATCCAGCTCGTCGAGCGTTTCTTCCTGGAGCCAACCCTGCATCCGGCGCAAACCAGCCAACGCACGCTCACTGAGCTCCCAGGCGTAGCTCACGCCGGACCTCCTCCCCTGACACCACGCGCCCCTCCATCAGCTCTCGTCGACCCGCTTCCATGTCGTCGAGCGAGACCGACAACATTGCAAGGGTTCGGCCCAGCGCGTCGCGGAGCGACTGGACACGAGGCACGGCGCCGAACTTCCGCTCGGCCTGGACGATCCGGTCCAGCAGCGATTCGGTCTCGTGGGCCCACTGCTCGTACATGCCGCGAACGAGCGCCACCGTCGCGCGGTCGAAATGCGTCAGCCCGGCGGGCGCAAGACCTTCCTCGATCGTTTCGATTTGCCGAAGCTCACCCAATGCCGCCTCGGCCAGTTGCCCGGCCATGTGGATCGCCCGCTCGGCACGATCCGACGACATCACGACGTCAAACAGCGGCAACGCCACCATACGTTCACCTCGAGTTCGATTATACCATGAGGTCCGCCGAGCCGCGCTGCCTGCCCGACGAGCTTCGCCGGCTCAAGCGGGAGGTAACACGGCGGCGCGAGTGCGGGTCGGGAAACTGGGCGCGCTACCGCAACGGAAGCATCATCACGGACGAGATGCGGTTGGCGAGCGCCAAGTGATGGAGGGAGTCCGCGAAGACGACTCTCATTTCTTCGGCCCTGAGGTGGACCCTGACCGGCGCCAACGGCATCAATGACGCCGGACAGATCTTCGGATACGGCACCAGTCCCTCGGGTCAGCGCTTCCAGGGCTTCCTGCTCACTCCGACCCCCGAGCCGTCGTCAATTGCCCTGCTCATGCTCGCCGCGGCCGTCGCCCTGCCCCGCCGACGGCATCAAGGGGACGGGAAGACGGGAATCCTTAATCGATTGGATAGAGCGAATAGACTCCCGTGTTCCCGTTCCCTTTAATTTAATCACCGCGGGCCCAGGCCCGCCGAAACCGGCCCGCATGACAGTGCGGCTGGCGTGACGGATGGAGCGAAACGGGGGCGCAGCTAGATTATTCTAGCCGCGCCCCCGTTTCCTTCCGGGAACCCGAAATCGCAGCCCGCGCTTCACCGCGTGCCATGCCAGCCTTGGGAGATGAAGACGTTGACCTCGTCGGCCATGGCATCGATCATCTTGCCGGCGTCCTGGTACGTGTTGTCCGTGGAGGTAAAGAAGTTGCCGTCGCTGACGGTGCCGCGGACCTGCATCGACTTGTTGTCGCTGTTGTCCGAGCCGACGGTGATATCGAGGATCAGGTTGGGCACCTCCCCTTCCGCCAGCGCATAGCCATTGCCGCCGTTGCCATCGGCTTCGAGCCGCCTCTGGAACGCGTGGATCACGTACTCGGGCGCCTCGGACGGCTCTTTGGGCGTGTAGGTGAACGTGACGTTGTACCTCACCTTCACCTTGTACGCCAACGCATCGTGCGAGTACGGCTGCGGGACCCGCGTGGGGGGCGCCGAGGATTCGATGTCGCACGAGCACAGAAACATCGACGTTACCAGACTCGCAAGGACGTAAATTTGTTGGCGCATTTGTGCCTCCCCGTGATCTTCGTCAGGAACGGCGGGCGACTTCATCGCTCGAAAGGTCTCAATCACCTCGATCACCTGCTGCTCGTCCTTTATTCTCGGCCGCAGGGAAAACACGCCCGAGAATATGTGTGTCGAGGGCGCTGGCGCGCGCCGGGAATCAATCATTGGAGACAGCACGAATGCTGCGCCGCTTCTCGGACGGGGTTTCGGGGACGTAGTCGACTGGAGGATGGGGCGCAAAGACTCGCGTCCCCTTAATCAGCGCCCCCTTAATCAGCGCCCCAGGTTGCTTACATCGTTCGGGGCCATAGGACACTGGTCGAACTTTTTTTTGCATTCCTGTGCTGAAATCGCAGCTTTCCGTGACGAAACGACAAAGCGACAGCTAGGTCTCGCGAACCTTCGGCGGATTCGGAGGAAAACTAAGAGTTGTCTCGAGACGTCCTGAGTGAACATCGATGACCGCTCCAGATGCCGTCACCAAACGCGAGCCATTACGTAAAAAGACGCGTTCATAAGCCGATGGAACCTCCGTGTGAGGGCAAGCCTCACCACTGCCGCGGTCGAATCGGCACAGCATGTAGTTGCCACCGTTCTTAAACGGCCATGATATGCCGACAAATTGATTGCTTGAAGTTTGATATCCTAACTCAAGAAAATGGGTTCCCTCGGGCGGATTGTGCCGCCAGAGCATGGCTCCAGATTCGAGGCTGAAAAGACGGACGGGGCCCCCAGCCTCAGAAATGCATACCTCCGAAGGCGAGAATGCTGCGCTCAAACCCGCAAAACTCGTCTTTGGAATGACCACGAGATTCGATTTATCGTCGGCCACGAGATAATCACGGGCACGTTGCAGAAGGCATGCAGGTGAAAAGCTGCTTGCCCACAAATTCCTGACGCCGCGCAGCGCTGATCCAGATTTGCCGGTCAACGGATCGAGCCGCTCGCACGCGCTACTATCAAAACAGCAAAAAAGGCGGCAACCATCGTGGCTAAACCGGACCCGCTGAACTTTCTTCAGATCCTTGCGCCTCCAAAGCTCCGAGCCATCTAAGGTCCGGTAGGTTGCAATTCCATATCTTTGATAAGCCCCCACGGCGAGAAGGCCCCCATCGGGTGAAACGGCAAGTCGGCTTCCGCCAAAGTCCAACGTGGTTTCAAACGTCCGGAGTCGAGTCAACGAGTTCAGATCCCACAAATGCACAACGGATTCGAATTCTGCGGCGGCTAACAAAGAACCGTCGCGACTTGCGGCAAGATGCCGAATTGCCGTCATGACACCCGTTATACTCGATGGGTGGCGTGTCTCACGCCTTCCATTGAAGCAGTCAGTTCACCCGCTGCTGTAGACCTGCGCGCGTTCTATCGCTTCAGCAGCGCCCACAGTTTACCAACGTCCCACACCTGATCGGTAGACCGTCATAGGTGGGCGACCCGTCCGACCATGGTCCATCGACCGCGGCCGGTGCTGGTGCTACACTGCAATGATGCCGCGACACCGGTCTGTGTTTGAGCGGATTTTGCAACCGGGGCAAAGCGATCTTCCGCCGGAGGTTGCCGCGTACCTGCTTGGCTGGGATTTCCCGCCGGAGGATCACGCGCGTTACGAGGAACTTTCGGCCAAGGCCCAGCAGGGATCGCTCAGCGACGCAGTGAAGGAGGAGTTGGAGGAGCTGCTGACGGCGAACGATTTGATGGTGATTCTCCAGTCCAAAGCCCGCGCCTCGCTGAAACGGCAGAACCCCGCGGCTTGAGCCGTGCAAACCTGCAAACGCGCACAACAAACGTAACCCCTTGTCACGCCGAGGTTCCGTCTCAAAAATGTTCCCACTTGCCCTATATAGTAGAGGGTGATGTTTTTGTCTGCCTCCGTGCGCGCACGCTGGGAACCGAGCGGGTTTGGGACACCTCACGCCGCCCGTCGCTCGATGCGGCGGAGCGCTCACGGTGCTGCCCCTTCGCGTTGCTTCGCGTCGATTCGCGGACCGAATTCCGAGGGTCCCGCGGAAGAATTCATCCGCCAATGAACGCGAATACACGCGAAGAGTAAAAGGCGCGGAGCAAAATCGAGGGGATGGGACAGAGCAAAAGCGACGATTATGCCACCCGCTCGTGTCTAGCAATATTCGACAAACAGGGCGCGCCCCGCGAAAACCGGCGCGCGCCCTACGGCGCAAGTCTATTTGGAAAAGACGCTTACGATGGAAGCACGTCCGCGGGACGACTTGAAAAGCGCCCCAAAGCGCCCCGCCGTCGGTTTTGCCCGAGGATCCGCCCGAGGTCGGCTGGTCTCTCGCCGCCTTGGCGTTGGCCGGTCAGACGATAAGAGCCTCTAACAATACCTATTGGTGCGGCGACGCGGGGAATTTCGGTCCCAGACGAGGAGCGACGACGAAGCGATTCAGGTCGGCAGAATCGTTGAGGAGGAGCGACGACGTATGGGGCCGAAATGCCCCGCGTCCCGGAGGGTTGCGGCGGAAAAGGCCCGTCTGCGGCGTCCTCGGACCTCGACGTATCGTGGCTCTGATACCCCTCGGTCCTGCGTCCTGGCATCCGGGCCTTTTCCACCGCAACGCGGCCCCAATAGGTGTTGTTAGAGGCTCTGAGACTGCCGATCCGGCGTCTCACGATCCGCCAGAAGACGCAACACGGTAATCCCCGTCGTGACAGGGGGGTACGGCGATATTATATGCTATCCCATGAGACGAACGAGACGAGTGTCAAAAGCGGCATCGGAAGCACGGCCGCCGGCAACATCGCCGCCACAGGCCGGCTACTACAAGAGTTGGCCGGGAATAAGATCAGCCGAAATGGGTCCGGAGGCATGTCATGAAACCATGTGACGGAATTCGCAATCGCATCACGTACATCGCACTCGTGGCGATAATCGCCATGGGATGGAGCATCCCCAGGGCGAACGGCGCCGATGCCGGGCAGTCGCTCAAGCAGGGCGACTCGATCAGCCTCGCCGGCCGGCGGGTGGTCCTCACCAAACTCGATACGCTCCCATACGTCGAAAGCGACTACACGCGGCTCTTCAAGTTCGAGGGCTTCGACAATCCGAAGCTCAAGGAGCTCCGCGAGAAGTACCGCCTGGACGAGGTCGTGGCGCCGGGGGCGACCGAGTTCGATCGGCAGGTGCTGCTGCTCGATTGGGCGAACCACCGGTTCAGGAAGTTCGGCCGGCCCAGCTCGCCGGCACGCGGGGCGCTGGACATCCTTCAGGCCATCGACGCGGGCCACTCGTTCTTCTGCTCCCACTACGGCGACGTGTTCGTATCGGCCGCGGCCAGCCTCGGCTGGGTCGACCGCCCGCTCGCCCTGCGGCGGCCCGACAACGTCGGCCAGGGCTCCACCGAGCACACCTCCACCGAGATCTGGTCGAACCAGTACCGCAAGTGGGTCTTGTTCGACCCCACGTTCTCTATGTACATGGAAAAGGATGGCGTGCCATTGAACGCCTACGAGTTCCGCCAGGAGTGGTTCTACCAGGGCGCCCGCGACGTCGTCTTCGTCCTCGACAAGGACCGCAAGCGCTACCGCAAATCGGACATGCCCGTCCTCCGCGGCCGATACGAGGGCTTCGGCGATCTCGCGCTGGACGGCGGCGCGACCAACGTCTACGCATTCATCGGCTACGTCCCCAATACCAACCTGATGGACGAGGGAGCGGATTACGGCCACATGTTCATCACCCAGGACCGCCTGTGCGACGGCACCTCGTGGCACAAGCGAACCGTCCCCGCCGACCCGGCCCGCGATCCTTACTTCCCCATCAACCAGGCCGCCCTGTCGCTCGCCGCCCGCGGGCCGGCGCTGCGCGTGTCGCTCAAGACGCTCACGCCGAACTTCAAGACGTATCTGGTGCGGATCGATCGCGGCGGCTGGTCACCGGTGGGAGACGCATTCGATTGGACGCCGCACGACGGCCCCAACCGCCTGGAAGTGAAGACCGTCAACCGCTTCGACGTGGACGGCCCCGTGTCCCGTGCCGAGGTGAATGTGGCGGCGGACAGCACGCCCCAGGCAGCGCCCAGCCCGGAGCATTGAAAGACGGATGATCGGTGGTCACAGCCACCGGACATCACGGTGCCGGGTGCGACGAGCGGTGGGACCTCCGTGCGGCGCCGCAGGGTGTGGGGAATGCGATAAAAGCGCAATCTTCTCGGGGACAACGGGTTGAAGCGATATTACGGAAGTATGTAGAAGTATGTATTTGCCGCAACTTCGTGAAGTTTGTGAAATCTCCGTGGTCTTTCTACCGCTGCCTTCGTCGGTGCGAACGAAATTCACTGACGCCGATAGCGAATCCGATGGCCGAGACTACGACTGCGACGACAACCGTGATCCAGAGCCAGACCGGATGGGCCTCACGAGTAACGGGCTCTGCATTGACCCCCTGGCCCCAGCGGAAGGTGCCACGATACGCCACCCCGATTGCCCAGAGCATTACAGCCGCGCTCCAGGCGAGCATGAACATTAGCGCGAGAAGCGGGTGCCGCGCCCAGAACTTGTCGCCCCTGCCGGTATACATCCGAGTTAGTCCGGCTTCGGCCACCCGCCCGGCGGCTTGTTCTTCTGGAAGCTATTGCGGATGTTGTCCATCCAGTTTCCGTCCAGCTTCAACGCTTCCGGCGTTGGGCCGGCTTGCTGGCAGCCTTCTTTGGCTGCTTCTTCGGCATGGCGGGAATTCTACCACCCGTCCAGTGATTGTCGTGGATGGAGGAAAGATTCGGCGCTGCGCGGACCGCGCCGGTAATCTGTCCGACCTCTTAGGGCTGTGCCGCAAGCGTGGCCAGTGCGAAGCGTCCTGGCCTAGTCTGCTAGAGAGCCCGGTGCATCATACCGCAGAGCCATCAGCCCGAGCTAGGACTTCGACGGGACTGCGAAAGGGTTGTCCGGGGCGGCGGTGGCGGAAATGCCAGACACGCGAGGCTTGGAACCTCGTATCACTGACCGTGGTTTGCGGGTTCGACCCCCGTCCACCGCACGTTTTTGTAAAAGCTTTCTAATTGAAACGCCGATAGCCAGTAGGCATAATATCAGTACATGGTCGGTGTTACGTGGCTTCGGCCTCGTAGGGTTGCCGCGTCCAAGCGCGGCAGCCTATTTGACACTTCCGAGCACCGCCGCAATGATCGCTCGGGTGGAGAACTTCGGATGAGCCGAGCGAATCTCCCTTCATTCGGTAAACCGCCGGTTATCGAAACGGTGGTTGGGATTCAGTTCGACCCGATTCCCGGCTTCACAAATAACCACCTGGGCGCATTCTGGGCTCGGCTTGGTGGGCGAAAAACTTGGCCGTTCAGTGCGGATGCGCAGCCTCTCCGTCCGGAGTTTGAGAGGTTCGGGGACGAACAGCAGTGGGTGCAAGCAGACACAGTGATGCTCGGCTTAACCCCGATCCCTATGAGCCGCATGCAGCTGCGCAATCAAGCTGGCGACCGCATGCTCCAACTCCAAAATGGTCGGCTGATCTATAACTGGCTCGGTGCGAACGGCGCTGAGTATCCGAGATATCGGCAGATTCGCCCAGAGTTTGATAAGCATTTTGAGGAGTTTCGCAGTTTTCTGTTAGACGAGAATCTCCTTGCGATGATGCGGCAAAACCAGTGGGACGTGACCTACGTCAATCACATCCCCAAAGGAACGGTTTGGAATAGCGTTGAGGATTGGTCGCAGGTTTTTCAATTCCACGCGGTTCCTCCAGCAGTGCTGAATGTTTCTCGGCTGGAGAGCGTTGCCGGGAACTGGATGTACGAGATTACGCCACGTCGCGGTCGGCTGCGCGTTCAGTTGCAGCACGCCAAGATCAGGGACAGCAGCACTGAGACACTGGTCTTCACGCTAACCGCTCGCGGCCCAATTGGTGAGGGAGAGGGCGGATTAGACAGACATGAAGCTGGGCTTGATCTCGGTCATGAGGTTATCGTGAACAGTTTTCGCGATCTCACATCGGCAAAGGCTCGTAAATATTGGGAGGAACGATGACCGCAACATTGACCATGTCTGAACAACTGGTTTCACAACCAATGGTCCCACAGACCGATGCAAAGTTGTGGGAGAATCCGCCTACCGACGATTGGTCTGTGATCGACTCGCAATTGCACGGATGGTTATCAAATCCTGATGCGCTAGTTGATTGTGACGCAATCCCGCCGTCTCGGCCCATTATTCGTGCCGCGCGTGAGCTGATTCCCAGGCTGCGGCAGAATTGGCCCGCGCCAGCGATGGTTGTCCCGGATGGGACCGGTGGCATTTCATTTGAGTTCCATTCCAGTAACGTATACCGCAATCTTGAGGTGCTCGCGGACGGTCGGGCGCGGCTGACCGTTTTCCGAAATGGTCAGGTTCACGCGCGGCGATTTCTGGAGGTCTGAACTCGCAATCGGTGGGGCAGGGAATCATGCCCGATGCCACGGAGCCTATTGACAAGAACGAGCTTGTCTACAGGCGAATAACCGTGTCAAGCAATTACTTCAAAGCGACGCGCACACCACCGCTTTCTGCGAGCGCATTCAAGCCCGTTAGCAGGGACACTGACGGGATCTCCCTGACACGAAAGAATTACGTTTCCAGCCCGAAGGACGCAGCGGCGGGCGGGTTCCTTGGGAAAGACTACTACGTAATTGAAATGCGTGCCGGCGACATTGAGTCGATCGGCGTAACGATCAAGCCGGATCCGAAGCCCGGGAACATAGGGCATGCGATTATCCCCGAAATCCGGATACAGGACGCCGATACGGATCGGGTGCTAGAGGCGATGAACGCCGCGCGCAATCTTCCATTCGCATGTCACGGTCCGTTTCCAGGAACGAAGCCGCAGCCGCCACAGCCGTGATGATAATCTTCCCAGAATGGCAACTGCTCCCCGTCATGCGGCGGCTCGGGCGCGATTGGCTTCTTGTAATACAGCCGCTTTCCTTCCCCCGGACATGATCGCCAGCGCGGTCCGTTGCCGTCGCTCATGTGCCGAGAATTCCAGCGGAAGTCAAACTCCGAAACGGCTTCGCCCGAGATTCGCGCCTTCAGCCGGCCTTCCTGTCTTTCTTCGTAGTCGGCTTGTTCTCTTCGCCCAGGTTCCATTCGTCGGGCGTGTATGCCAGGAGCATCCCCACCAGCCGCGCCGAGTCCGCCCCCAGTTCGGCGTCCAGCGCGTCCCAGATCATGTGCTGACGCTCGTGGTCGCGCCTTCCCCTGAACGTCGGCGACACGATGTCTCCCACGAGCCGATTACCGACTTTCTCCAGGTGGAAGGCCGCATCCTTCAGGCCCAGTCGCCGCGTGAGGACCGCTTCCAGGTTTTCCTTCGTCAATTTCGTCGTTGCCATAGCGCCTCGCGCCTCTCGATGATAGTCGAGCCATTCACGATTGCTCTCTTTCCCTTTGTCGATCGCGCCTTTACCTTCTCCGCATATGAGCGACCTCGTCGCGGTGCGACGCGCCCTGATCTCCGTCTCGGAGAAGACCGGCCTGGCCGATTTCGCCCGCGCGCTGCACCAGGAGTTCAACATCGAGTTGATCAGCACCGGCGGCACCGCGGCGTTTCTGCGGGACCAGGGGCTGCCGGTCACCGACGTCGCCACCGTGACCGGATTTCCCGAGATGATGGACGGCCGCGTCAAGACGCTGCATCCGAATATCCACGGCGCGATCCTCGCCCGGCGCGACGATCCCCGGCACGTGGCTTCGATGGAAGAGCATGGGATCCAACCGATCGACCTCGTGTGCATCAACCTCTACCCGTTCGAGCAGACCGCTGGCAAGCCCAGTGTCGGTTTCGACGAAGCGATCGAGAACATCGACATCGGCGGGCCGGCCCTGATCCGCTCGGCGGCCAAAAATCACCGCTGGGTCCTGGTCGTCACAGCGCCCGAGCGGTACGAGAAAGTGCTGGGCGACCTGCGCGAGCACAAGGGATCGTGCTGCGGGAAGCACCGCCTCAAGCAGGCGCAGCGGGCCTTCGCCCACACGGCGGAGTACGACTCGACGATCGCCAACTATCTGGCGACGGCCGGGCAGATCGACTCGGCCGGCATGGTCCTGAGCCTGCACAAAGCCCTGGACCTTCGCTACGGCGAAAACCCCCATCAGAAAGCGACGCTGCTGGTCGGCAAGAAACCGACCGAGGCCTCGGTCGCCTTTGCCCGGCAACTGCACGGCAAGGAGCTCTCGTACATCAACCTGCTGGATGCCGACGCCGCCCTCTCGTGCGTGAAGGAGTTCGACGGCCCCGCGGCGTGCATCGTGAAGCACACGACCCCGTGCGGCTGCGCCGTCGCCGACGACTTGCCCACTGCTTTCCGCCGGGCATTCGAGGGCGACCCGCTCGCCGCCTTCGGCGGGATCGTCGCGCTCAACCGCCCCGTCGATCTGCCGACGGCCCACGCCATTACCTCCATCGACAAGCTGCTGGAGGTGATTGTGGCGCCCGAGTTTGAGCCCGAGGCGCTCAAGCTCCTGCGCGAGCGATGGAAGAACGTTCGATTGCTGGAGGTCGGCGCACTGGGGTCGGTCGATCGGGCCGAGCTGCACATGCACAAGATCGTTGGAGGGCTTCTCGTGCAACAGCGCGACCTGCTGGGCGTCGACGAAGCCAACTGGAAGGTCATCTCCGACCGCAAGCCGAGCGATCGCGAGATGGCCGACCTGAAGTTCGCCTGGCTGGTCTGCAAGCACGTCAAGAGCAATGCGATCGTGATCGCCCGGGACCAGATGCTGCTGGGCGCCGGCGCCGGGCAGATGGACCGACCCTCCGCGGCCCGACTGGCGATCGCCAAGGCCGCCGAACGGGCTAAAGGCGACGTCGCCGCCTCCGACGCTTTCTTCCCCTTCCCCGACGCCCCCCAGCTTCTACTGGAAGCCGGCGTCACCGCGATCATCCACCCCGGCGGCTCCCTGCGCGACCAGGAAACCGTGACGGTCGTCAACCGCTTCAATGCCGCGATGGTCGTTACCGGACAGAGGCATTTCAAGCACTGAATCGCCGCATGCAGCAGCGGAAGGGACTCACGGACAAAAGCGCGGGCGCACGGCGCGAGGTCCGCTACTCTCCCGCGGACGCTGACACCTGTTGCGCCAGGCGATCCGACACGTAAAGACCTGCGCGCCGAATGTCGGCGATAACCGGCGCAACCAGGGGGATGACCCCGTTGCGCTTGGCTTCGGTCAACAGCGAGAGCGTCCCGCGGACGCGCAAGCCTAGGCCCAGCGCGCAGCGCCGGGCAGCCAAATCGTCGAGAACGAGTTCTGCGGTAGGGTTGGACAAGCCCCAGGAGATGAGCGCCGACTCGCCGCTGCCCAGGTCACGCGCCGCAACGATCGGCGGGATAGGCGGCGCATCGATAACCTCCAGCCATCCCGCCGACTGCATCGCCTTCACCGCCGGATCATCTGGGCCGCGACGGTTGATTTCGTTGGTAACCGCGCGCGGTACGACGATTCGCGTTGCGGCAATCTGGAGCAGTCGAAGATGACCTGCCCGTGCCAAGACGATCAGCGGTGACGCGTTAACGCCGAGCAGATCACCCACGCCTCTCCCCACCGGCCAGCCCCTGCGCATCTGCCTGGAAGATGTCGATGCGCTCTCGGGAGAGAGCCAGCAGGAAGTCGGTGCGATCCAGACCAGCGATTTGCGCCGCCTTCTCCTGCGAGATATCGCCCCGCGCATACCAGAACAGGGCGGCCGCCAGACGCATGTCGCGCGCGAACTCCTCGGGGGATCGGCGCATGCCGCCGACTGCTTCCTCGGGCATATTGAGCGTAATGGTTGCCATAGGTTCGTCGCTAGTTCGCGATGAGTCCGCTCGGGTGATCGATCGCCTCTGAATTCTACGATCCTGGCATCGCAGGTACAATCCCAGCGGGCGGCGATGCTGCCGCGACCGCGCATGGGAGTCCGGCTTTCGAAGTGGCCTTCGCCAAGGGACAGCCGGCAGGCTGGACGATGACGGACGAAGATGGGCGGCGGCACGCAATTCGCATGGCAGGCTCGACAGGTCAGGAGGAGCGCATGCGTCATGCATCAAGCGCGCAGGTCCAGGCGATGCACTGGCCGGTGCTGGAGCCGATTGAGCCGGACAGCCCGACCAATGCCCCAATTAACCCAATTGCGCTGAGCAAGCCGGTGTGCGTGGCGGGGGCGCGGTCGCGGGTGAACCTGCCGCTCGACTCGCCCTTGGTCAGTCGGGCGCATGCGCTGTTTGTCACAGGCGCCGACGGGGTTTACGTTCGCGACCTGGCGAGCCTGAATCACGTGTTCCTCAATGAGACGCCGGTGCGCGAGGCCGAGTTGCGGGAAGGAGATGTGATCCGGATCGGCCCGTTCGCGTTTCGATGTCAGAGCGGCTTCTCCAGCGTCAGCAACGGACACGCGCCGCCGGCCCAGTTGCAGCAGGTGGGGAGCGAGAGCCCAATCGAGCTGAGCGGGCGCAGTACGGTCATCGGCAGCCGCAAAGGATGTGATGTGCACCTTTCGGGAAGCGCCGTCGAGCCGGTCCATGCGGTCATTTTCGAGCGCGAGGGCCATTGGCACCTGCGCGATCTGAGGTCGTCCACGGGCACCTACGCGAACGATGAGCTGATCGGGCAGATCGAATTGAAGCCGGGCGACCTGATTCGGGTCGGGGACGTCGGTTTTCGCTTTCAGGTCGGCGCCGAGAGGGAGGAAGTGGAACTGCCGGAGGTCATTGACACGTCGGCCCCGGCTGCCGCTGAGCCGTCGGCGGAGCAAGCCCCCGCGGCGGCGGAAGCGCCATCGCTGGTAGATTCGACGATTCCACTGCTCGATGAGGCCGAGATGGGGCAGCCGTCACCACTATCTCAAGAGCAGCGGCAGCCTATCCCAGCGCCGGCCGAGCCCGCATTGCCCGAGCCCTCAATACCTGAGCCGGAAGGGACGCAGCGCGCAGTGGCTGAGCCTGCTGCGGTACCCGACGTTTCTTCGCAAGCCCCCGAACCTCCGCTGGCAGAAGACGAACTCATCCCTGTGCATCACGATCCCGGCGAACCCGAATCCCCCGAAGGCGCTGGGGGTTTGATCGAGCCTTTTCCCGTCGACCAGGATCTGGCTCGCCCGGCCACTCAAACGACGGAGGCTGACGAACTGTCGCAGCGGACGCCTGCTGAGGCCGCTACTTCCCAACCCGAGGAAAAAATTCGCCCCGAGGAGTACCCCGGAACTAAACCCCACGAGGCGGTCGAGGAGCACTTTTCGGAACTGCTTGACGGTTTGTCCCAAAATGTCGAACAGCTTCAATCCACCTGGAAGGAGCTGAAGACGAACGGCCAAGCCCCCGTGAAGCCCCCGCCTGGGACGGAGGGGCCATCGGACCGCGAGAATCGGCGAAACGAGCCCGAGCCGCCGATTCAAGCGAGCCGAACAAAGCAGACAGAGGAATAAACCGCCCCGACAATAACCGAACGCCACAGCGGCACGCCCTTCGCACCCCACAACACGCGGAGGCGTGCATGCAACAGGTCTCTTTGGATGAAGCGGAATCGCGGCACTGGCCGGTTCTTCAGCCGATTGCCGGCCCGCGGGAGAACCCCGTGGCGATTAACCGCTCGGTCTGCCTGATCGGCTCTCGGACGCGCGTGAATTTGTCACTTCCCGCCCCCGAGGTCAGCCGGGCCCACGCCCTTTTGCTCTGCGATGATCGCGGGGTGTATCTGCGGGACCTGGCGAGTCTTAACCACGTGTACGTCAACGATCAGCCCGTGCGGGAAACGGTGCTCGACGAGGGAGACGAACTGCGGATCGGGCCTTTTGTGTTCCGTTGCGAGCGGGGGTTTCGACGCAGCGCAGCCCCATCGAATGGGCAACTGCCGACGGTCGGGCTCGAAGCCGAGAGCGATCACGCCCGTATCCCTCTCTCCGGCCGAACCACCCTTCTGGGCACGCGGCAAGAATGCGACGTCCTCATGTCAGATCCTCTTGCCGCCCCCGCGCACGCGGTCATCTTCGAGCAGGACGGCCAGCGGCATATTCGAGACCTGCGAACCGCGGCCGGCACGTTCGTCAATGACAAGCGAATTGAGCTGGCGGAGTTGAAGCCGGGCGACGTGATCCGCATTGGCGACACGCCGCTGCGATTCGAGCTCATGCCTGAGCCGCAAGCGGTTAGCGCTCCGACCGCCCCGCCCGTTTCGGAACAGGCCGCCGGGAAGATGCCAATCGAGAGTGAGGAATTCGACATCATTCCCTTGCGCGATGAGCAAGAACCCAGTCCAGCCCAGGAGGAGGCGGTGCTCTCGCTACGGGACGAAGATGACGAAGCGTTGTCGTCATCCTCGGACGACAGCGTTGGGTCGGGTCTTGCAGCCCTGGAGGACTTTCCCGTCGAGGAGCTTCCCGAGTTGAGCGACAGCCAGCACCCCGGTCGCCAACTGAATCGCCCGTCAGAAGGGCACAAAGAGCGTGCCGCCAAGGCCTCGCCGGAGGCGCCCGCCCGGCGTTCGGATACGGCACGCAAGGCCAAACAATCGAGCCGATAGACCTCGCGGCTGTCGAGGGTCCGATAACCGCTCCCGGATTGCCGGTTTGCATTTCTTTCGCCTTGAGGCACACAGTGTTAGAATGCGGCGCGGTCTCCCGAGCCATAGACGCGGGGAGGGCGCCGCGAGGTGTGCCGTGCGCGACGGCGGGGGTTGTTGGCCGGGCGGAATTTGCGAACACGCTCCGCCCGGACACGTTTGACTGTAAACCCCCGCAATGTCACGGCAGTTGCCGGGGCGGTGATCGATTCAGCGCGTTTCACTTGCTCCGAAGACAGCTATAAGGTTTTTGCGATGCCCGAACGCTCCCCAACCCAACCCGCGCCGTCGAAGCCCGCCCCGCCCGCTGCGGTTGCGGCCCTGGTCCCCCAAGGGGCACAGACCGGCAAGCCCGCCATGCCGCTGGGCCGGCCGTTCACGCTCGTGGGCTCGCGCAACCGCGCCCATCTGCACCTGCTCAGCAGCTCCGTCAGTCGCAACCACGCTTGCGTGATCGGCACGGACAACGGGCTTTATCTGCGCGACCTGGCCAGCCGCACCGGGATCCTGGTGAATGGGCGAAAGATCAAGGAAGTCGATCTGCGGGATGGAGACAAAGTGCAGATCGGGTCGTTCAAGTTCAAATTCACCGACCCCGCGGGCCCCATTCGCTTCCCGATCACGCCCAAGGCGCCGCAGGCCTTGCTGGAGATCGACGCCGCCACCCTCACTCCCCTCGATGGCCGCACCCTTCTGATCGGCAGCCGGCACACCTGCGACATCGCCCTCGAGGAGCCGGCGGTGTCCAGTACGCACGCCCTCATCTTCGAGGTGAATGGGCACAGATTCATTCGCGACCTCGGCTCGCGCACCGGGACGTTGGTGAACGGCAAGCCGGTCCACCACCAGCCGCTGGAGTTCGGCGATCAGGTCCGCATTGGCGATACGACATTCCGCTACCTGTCGGCGGACGCGCCGCGCGAAGCGATCGACGACGGGGCGTCGCTGGTCGAACATGACGATCATGAGGCCTCAATCGGTCTATCTGACGCAGACCAGGGGCGAGTGCCGTGGCAGGTTAAACCCCGCCAGGCAACCGTGGAGGAACTGCTCGGGGTCGAACCGCTTGCCGAGGAACGAGTCCCGCCAGGGCCGGTCCCGGTTCCCGTGGCAGAGGCTGCGGCAACCGCAGACGAGAAGGCCGAGGTCGAAGCCGAGAGGGTTGGACCCATTGAGTTTGCAACCGCGGACGTGGAGGCGGAGCCGGTGGCGGCACCGGAGCCGCCCGCATCGGCCGACTTTCAATTGCCGGGCGAGCACGCGCTGACAGCGCCGACCGACGTTGCGGCGGCGAACGAGAGCATAGACATGGATTTCTCGGCGGCAGAGGCGGACCAGGCCGTCTCTCCCGAGGCCGCACCCGAAGAGGCGCCCGCCACCGACGAGATTGTACCGTTAGACGCTCCGGCGGCGACGATGGAATCGGCGGAAGCGGTGGCAGCGGCTGACGTCTCATTGCCGCCCGAGTTTTCGGAGGTGCCTGAGTCGGCGGCTTCCGGACAGGCGGAAACTCCGATCGAACCGCAGCCCATCGAGGAATCCGAGCCGACGCCCCTCGTTTCGATCCCGGCAGACGAACCCCGTGAGGTTAAGGCGGAGAACGCTCCCACGGATTTAGCTGTGTCGCCGGTCCCGGTGGAACCAGTTGACCCCCTCGAACCGGTTCAGGAGGTTGAGTCGATTGATCAACCACTACTCGACGTGGGCGCGCCGGCGCGGGTTGAGGAGGTGGACTTATCGGCCGTGAAGTTCGACGACGAGCCGGCGCCGGCCGAGGAGCCGCCGACCGAGCCTGTCGACGCCGCGCCGACGGTCCCCACGCCGATCCTCGACCTGGTGACGGAAACGCCGGCGCTCCCAGAACCACCGGTACCTCTCGCCCCGGTCGAGGCTGAGACCGAGTTGTCCGCACGCGGCAAACGCAAGAGGGCGCGGAAACCGAAGAAAGCCCGCGCCGCCGGCCGGCAGGATTCCCCCACGACCTGGAAAACCGACTCTGATGCTGACCAGCCACCGGCCGAGCCACTGGCGCCGGCCGACTCGGTTATCGACGCACCTGAGCCGCTCGTGCCGCCCGCGATCCAGCAGACCCCTGCTCCAGCCCCCTTGGCCAGCGAAGCAATCGTTACCAGCGACGCCGTGGAGGTTCTTGATCAGACCGACCCAACACCTGAGTCGGCCCTGGCCGTCGACCCGGCACTGGAGGCGATCGAACCTGCGGCCCCGGCGCCTGCTCCCGATTCGCTTCAGGAAGCGGCCCTTACCGACCCGGAGTTCGATCGAGCAGTCGAAGACTTTGCCGGCCCGGAGTTGGGGCCGCTGGTCGAGGAGCCCGAGCACGTACTGACGGCCGATGTGTCATTCGAGGACTCCCTGGACCTCGACCCGGCGCTTCTGTCGCCGATGAGCGCGAGCAGCACCGCTGAATCGCTGGAGGCGGCGCTGGATCTGGAGCCGGTGTCCGAGCCGCCGATCGTGGATTCGCACTTCGTCACCGCCGACGAATCCCTCGAGCCGCCGCTGCCGCTGGACGAGCTGCCGGCGCCGGGCGACCCGCTGGGCGAGGCAGATGTTGTGGCTTCACCGCCAGGCGAGGTCGAAGCAGGGCCTATCGAGGAAGAAGCGTCGGCGGCCCCGCCGTTGGAGTCACCTGCGCCGCCGGCTGCGGTCCACCCGTTCTTCGGGATGGAGCGCGACCTCGGAAGCTTCATCGGTGGAATCCCACTATCGCTGGCGGCGAAGGTCCCTCCCTGGCAACCGTCCGCGGCCGAGCCGTCCTCGCAAGCGCCACCTCCTCACGCGGCCCCCGTCGAGCCGGCACCGCAACCGGCGGCATCGGCCAGCCCGCCCGATCTCAAGCCGCCACCCGCCGAGGAGACGCTGACCTTCACCGATGAGCCGGAGCCGATTCCCCGCCTCGAGTTTGATCTGACGAGCGAAGAGGAACCGCTCGATTTGTTCGATGAGACGTCCCACCAGCTCGATGCGATGCCTGACGCGCTGGACGCGTTGCCAGATGTGGGCCGGGCGCTGGCCAGCCCCCAAGGCCCGGCCGATCCGCCAAATTCGGACGTGAGCTCTCCGGGCGCCCCATCGCCCGCCGCCAGCCCGGCCCGGCCGAAGATCACCCCGCCGCCTCCGCCCAAGACCTCCCCGCTGCGGTCGTTCACCGTCGGGCCGGCGGGCGTGCGGCCGGAAGAAATGCCCGCGATGGAGGCGGAAGTCCCGCCGTTTGCGGGGACGAGGCCGGCGACGCACGGGCGGGTCACGCGGGCATTCGACGGACTGGCGATGCCGCCGGTCCGCGAGACCGACGTGTTCTCGCACACCGCGTTCCCGCCGCTGGACGAGGCGATCTTCGGTCCGCCCGTCCGGGAAGTCCCGGCAATCCCCCCGGCCGGCAGCGAGCCCGCGCAACCGCCACTGGTCGGGCTTGCCGCGCTCTCTTCTGGTGAAGGAACCGACTTTGCCCCCGCCCCGGTCCCGCCGCAGACCGGAAGGACCCCGCGGGAGCGGAAGCGCGAGGCGATCCCGCCGAACCGGCAATCGGCCCTCCGCCGTCAGCCCGGTCAGGCGCCGCCTCCCGCGGTTGCCACTCAGCCCCCTCCTCCCGCGGCCCCGCCGCGGCGGCCATGGTGGAAAAACATCAAGTTCCTCCTTCCCCTGCTCTTCCTGGCGATGATCCTCGCGGCAGCCGCCATTCTCTTCTTCGTCAATCCCCACAACCTCGTCCGCGGAACGCTTCAGATCAATGGCCTCAAGGAATTGACCGTCTTTGACCGCAAGCAGCAGTTGCGCGACCTGCGGGCCGTGATTCTCGACGCGGCCGTTCGTCAAGACGCCGCCGAAAACCTGAAGAACCAGAGCGCCGGCGTCGCGCCAGGTTTTTTGCAGGACCCCGCGGCGATCGATCAGCTCTCGCAACCCGCCAATTCCTCGCTGGACGAGGCCCGCGGCGCGCTGCTGTTGTCTCGGCAGACGAGCGACCCCGAAGGTGACAAGCTCCGCATGAAGTCGCTGCTGACGGTGGTGTACGAGCGTTACAAGTCACGGACGGACGCCGCCGCCTCCACGCGCGAGGAGTACGACCAGGCCCAGGCGAAAGTCCTCGACCGCGAGGCGCGCAAGGCGGCCGAGAACGCGCAGGTCCGCAAGCTGACCGACGAGATCAACGGGCTGGCCGGCCAGGGGGCGCGGGACTTGCTGGTCGACCTGAGCGCCGCCGTCACTGCGCTACAGCAGCAGGACCACCAGCTTCGCGGTGCATGGGACGCGGCGGCGATGGTTGTGCGTCAGCGGCAGGCGGAGTTACAGCGGACGCAGCTCGCGCGGGCAGCGTCGTCGGGGCGGCAAACCGAATCGGGCCCCGATCCGAGCGTCAAGCCGATGCGCCAGTCACTGGCCGAGCTCCAGACGCGGCTCGAAGCCGCCCGCCTGGCCCACGACGGGAACAGTGAGCAGGCCGCCAAGACCTTCCAGAACGAGTTGCGGCGGTTCGAGCAGCAGTTGTCCTCGCTCCCGGCGTCCAACGCGAATGCGAGATTCGCCGATGACCTGGACCACGTGCGCCGGGGTCTGGGAGATGTGCGGGAGCTAAACGATCAGATCGTCGCCCGCCGCCAGCAGGACGACCAGGCCCTGACTCAACTCCGCAAGCAACTGGCCGATCGCCGCCAGGCGTACCGACAGCAGGTCTGGGACCGGGACGAGAAGCTCAAGGAACTGCTGGAGGAACAGGACGCCCAGTCCCACCGTTACCAGGCAGCCGCCAACAGCGGGTACGCCCAGGACGCGGCCAAGATTCAAGGCGTGCTGGAGGAGCTTGACGGGAAGATCAAGGCACGGCGCGCCGCCCTCGATACCGGCCAGCAGCAGCCTGACGATCTTCAGCAGATGCAGGACACGATCGCCCGCATCGAGAAGGACCGCGTGACTGACGAGCAACAGATGCGCGAGCGGCTGTCGGCGCTGGAGGCGGCGGTGAAGGACGCGCACGCCGGGGCCGGTGAAACGGTCTCGGCCCTGGCCGACGGCGCGACGGCGCTCAAGACGGCGCGCGACCGCTATGCCACGGCAATCGCCCTCTCGGCTGACAGCGCCGCCAATGAGATCAAGACGCTGGAAGGGCAGGTCGCCGACCAGCAGGCGAAGCTGGACGCGCGCCAGCAGGACCTGGCGAACGCCGCTGCGGCGCGTCTGGCCGCCGACCAGGACCGCAAGGCCGCCACCGAGGCGGCACGACAGGCGCTGAGCGCCGCCCAGGACGCCCAGCAGAAGGCAGCGACGGCCTATACCGCCAACAGCAGTCTGCTGATCGTCTGCCGCGAGTTGAACGACGCTCGCGGCCAGGCCGGGAAGACCAGCGAGGAGTTGGATGCTGCCCGGCGCGACGTCGCGTCGCGCAAGGCCGAACTGGATCGCAGCCTGACCGTGCTGCCGCCGGACGATACCTCGGTTGCTTTCAGCTATGGCCAGGACGAGCGGCTCGGATATCTGGTCGGGGCGCTGCTGGCAGTCGTGCTACTCTTCGCCGGGCCGCTTTGGCTGAGCGTTTCGCGACCTCGAGAGGAGGAGGTGCCCTATGCCGCCGCCATCGCCATCGGCCATGAAGTGCCGGGGCATGCCTCGGATGACTACGTCTCATCCGCGGACCTTCAGCACCACGAGGAACCTGCGATCGCTTAGTCCGCGTCAGTCTTCGTCTTCGGAGGGCGGCTCCAACCCATCCTTGTCGCGCGGGTCGCCGGGCGGGTAGTCGGCTACGTAGGAGAAGACGCTCCGGACGTAGCAGACGCCGGCCAACGTCTTCAGCTCCGGGACTTTGGCCGAATCGATGTTCCCCTCGACCACGCCTTCGTCGGCATTGACCTCGCACACCTCCATCCCCAGCTCCTTGAGCCGGCGCACGGCGTCCTCGATGGGCCCCTTACCTTTACAGTCGAAAACGATGACCACGTCGGTCATCTCGGCATCGTGATGGTTCATGACTATTTCTGTAAGAAGTTTGACAGCAGCCGCTCCCCCTGCTCCGTGAGAAAGCTCTCGGGATGGAATTGCACCCCTTCCAGCGGCCACGTCCGGTGCCGCACGCCCATGATCTCGTCCTGCTCGGTCCAACTGGTGACCTCGTAGTCGTCGGGCAGCGTGCCCCGCCTGATGATCAGGCTGTGGTATCGCGTGGCCGTGAACGGCATCGGCATGCCGGCATAAATCGAACGGCCGTCGTGAAAGATCCGGTCCGTCTTCCCGTGCATCAGCCGCTCGGCACGCACCACGTCGGCCCCCGCGACAAACCCGATGCACTGGTGACCCAGGCACACCCCCAGCAGCGGGACCCTCGGGCCGAAGGACCGGATGATGTCGTTACTCACGCCCCCTTCTCGTGGCGTACACGGACCGGGGGAGATGACGATGTGAGTGGGCCGCAGTTCCTCCACCTGCTCTACCGTCACCTTGTCATTGCGGAACACCTTGATCGGTTTGGACGGATCGACCTCTCCCAGCTTCTGCACCAGGTTGTAGGTAAACGAGTCGTAGTTGTCGATCAGCACGACCATCCAGACGAGAAAGGTATGACCGGCCCCTGGAAAAGTAAAACAGGCCTGTTGATCGCGTCCGCGCGGCTATCCAACCAATTGAATCTTGAAGTCCTGAAGATCGAGATGGCGCGCGGCGAGCTCGGCGGCCAGGCCCGCGGCGTCGTGCAGGGCGGTGAGCGTAAAAGCGCGGTGGTGAGTTTGATCGCGGGCCGACAAGCTGGCGATCTGGACCGCGGCGACGCCGAAAGGCGCGCCGCCGTTGTCCGTTCTCGTAGTCCCCAGCGCCAATTGCCCGATGTTGGGGGCCGCGATCTCCGACGCGAGGAAGCCGATCACCTTCTGCGTGGGCCGCAGGAAGACCGAGCCGATCCTGCTGGAGTTGGTGAAGTCGGAGGGGGTCATCGGCAGCGCCTGGCCCGCCGGGAGCTGCCCGACGCCGGTGGAGATGGCGCTCCGCTGCATCGCCTCGGCGATGATCGTTCCGAGGTTGCCCACCGCCTGCACGACCGAGCCGAACATTCCGCCGCGAACCACCATCTTGCCCAGATCGGTGGTGTTCGGGGCAGTGAAGCTCATCACCGCGTTGCTCATCTGCCCCCCGATGAAGATGGAATTGATCGACGGGACTTGAAGCGCGCCGCCAAGAGACCCGGTGTCGGTGATCCTCGCCAGGCTGTCGAATCGGGCGGCCCAGTCGGTGGTGGTGCCGCCGATATTGAGCGGAGCGCTTTTGCCGACGACGCGCCACGGCCCGCCAATGGCGCCCAGAACGCGGACATGCCCCAGCGTCCGCCCCTGAACGCCGGTGCCGTTGAGCTGCAGTCCCACTTCGAAATTCGCGATCGCCAGCAGGTCCTTCAAATACGGGGTGGTGAACGTCTCTGGCGCGCTGCCGGTGTTGACCCATTGCGTCGCGAGCACCTTCAGCACGGGCGCGCCGGAAGAGAAGTTCTCGTCCACGAACGTGCCGGCGTTGAGGATGATGGCGCGGGACGAGCCGCCGAAGGAGATATTGCCATCCTGAGCCGAATCGATCTGCATGCGGCCGACGCGGCCGGCGGCGGTGAGGTCGCCGTCCAGCGTCGTGTTTTTGATGTTGACCCCGCGCAACGGGCCGTCGGCGGAGATGTCGCCCATGATGGGGAATGTGCGGCCATGGGCCCGGCCTCGGATGAGGATGGAGGTCGCCGTGGTCGTGCCGGTGAGGGTAATGCTCTCGATCTGCTGATTGCTGCCATGGGCGTGATCGCCCCGGAGCTGGAGCTGGTCGCCGCTCATGTGGATCGTGCCGCTGCCCGGCCCGACGAGGGTGATGAGGGCGGCGCTGTGGTCGGCCTCGACAAAACTGAATGTCCGCCTGCTCGGCCCCAGCGGCACATCCAGCGACCGGTTGGGGGCGGCGGCCACCTTCACCCGAAAGGTCTCGCCCCCCCTTTGCCCCGTCGGATCGGTCGCCACGACGCTCAGGTGCGCGTATCCCGACATCCCCGCGCCAAAGGTCAGCGTCATCACGCTGCCGCTCACCGACGGGTTCACCAGCGATTGCTTGTCCGACGTGACGGAGAAGGTGAGGTCCGGGAGGCCGGTCGTCTGGTCAACGAAGAAGCCGCTGAGGTCGAGCGACGCGGGCGCCGAGTCCTGTGCAAACGAGGGAGGAGTGACCGATCGGATGGTCTGCGTCTCGACGACGGAGAGCATCACGCGCGATTCCAGGGCCTCGGCCGCCACCGGCGCCCCACGCGGGCGGGAGAGACGGCTGCGCAGGGACCGGCCAGGCAACAACGCGAACTTCACATCATCCTCCGTCTTCCAAGTCTTCCCATGCCCGCGATGGCGCTCGATCGGCGCAAACGAGTGCCACGCAAGCCAGAAGCCTAATGGGAGCGCCTCATCATGTCCACGGAGCAGCCGGCTGCGAACACGCGCTACGCGTTCCGCGGCATCCCCGAAACGCCCTGCGTCTGTTCCACCGGTTCGGTCTTCTCCTGCCGAGGCGCCGAATATGGCGCATATCCCAGGCACAGCGAGAGCGAGTCCCGGGGCGTGTACTGCTCGTGCTCTTTCATGCTTCGCAGGAGCCTGCGAACCCCCAGTGCCGTCCATCGTCTGAACCGCACCGCGTCGGCGTCGATCAGCACCGGCGACGGCCCCAACTTCTCGTCGTCGCGGACGATCCAGTTGCTCGCCTTGGCGTCGAAGTGCGAAAGCCCTGAGTTGTCGATGGTTCGCAGGACTCGCCCGGTGCGGCGGAACAGGTTGTCGCGCTGCTCCGGATCCAGCGCGTCCAGGTCCACCCGCCGCAGCGTCGGCCCCGGCACGCGTTCGAAGATGCTGATGCTGTCGGTCAGGTACCCGAATCGCCGCTTCTCCATGACCAGCAGCGGCCAGGCCGTCGGCAGGTTGCGGGCGATCAGGCCCCATGCTTTCACCCACGTCCGCCACGACCGCGACCGCCGCGGGATTTCATTGAGGTAACGATACCAGTAACGCTTCCGCGGCCGCTTGATCACCACCGCCAGCATCTTCCCGCCCACCGTCACCTCCCCGGCGAGCACGTCGCCACTGCGGCTCCGCTTCAGGACGACGAACTGGTCGCGCTCGATCTTCTCCCAAAGGAGCGGCAGCTCGCGCTCCCAGTCGTGCCGGTCGACGGTCAGTTGGCTGGCCCGGGCCCAACGCTTGGCGAATTTGGCGGAGCGAAAGAAGACGCCGGTCCACCGGCCGATACGGACGCGGCCAAAGTAGCGATTCTCGCCCCGGAGCCGGACGAGAAAAGCCTTGCGGAGATTGGAACTGATCGGATTGCGCTTCGGCATCACGCGGCCGCCGACCAGAAGCTCCCACCCGCGCATCAGGTCCGTCAACGTCGCGTGGGGGCTGGCGCTGTGGGCCAGTGTGTAAATGTCCTGCGCCCGCATCCCTTTCCGCACCGCGTACCCGTCGAGGAGGTACAGCTTTCCCTGGCACAGCAGGAAATTGCCCAGATGCAGGTCTTCGTGCCCCAGACGGTTGCGGACGAGTTGGTGAACCAATTCCCTGACTTGGCAGGAGAGGTCGAGATGGTTTGGGGCGCGCTCGCCTCGAAGTTCCAGTTCGTTGAGATACTGATCGAGCTGTTGCGACGGCTCGATCGCATCCATGATGACGGCATCGCCGGTCTTGTCCTCGAGGTGCAACCCCACCAGCACGGCGACGGGCCGAGGCGCCGCGACGCCGGCCCGCTGAAGCGACTGGAGCCGCATGAACTCGAGCACCGCCTGGCTGCCGCGGGTCACCCTGCGGAACAGGTCGCGGGCGCGATGCAGCCGCTCGTTGACGCCCTCGCGCACGTAGAACTTCAGGTAATACGCTTTCCCCTCGTGCTCGAAGCGCCAGACCTGGCGGTACGGCCGATCTTTCACCAGCCTGCCGATGGAAGGCAGGTCGCGGAGCATTCGTTCCAACTCGCCAGGCTGCGACATGTCGGAGGTTTATAGGCCCAACCGGCAAATTTGTCTTGTCAGTCCGCGTTCCACAATCCCTCGCGACTGCGTACCATCTCGGCCCTGCGTTTCCGGACGGAGCTACCCCGATGAGCAAAGTCAAAGCCTTGCCCCCTCGCGCCAAAGTGAAGCCGGCCGACTGTTGGGACCTGTCGAGCCTGTTCAAGTCCGATGCCCAATGGGAATCGGCGTTCAAGCAATGGGAGGATCAGATCCCCGGGTATGAGAAGTTCCGCGGGAAGTTGGATCAGAGCGCTGCGACGCTGGCGGCGTGCATGCAATTCGACGCCTCCGTCGAACGGGCCGGCGAGCGGCTGGGCGTGTACGCCGCTCTAAAGGCCGCCGAGGACCAGGCCAACAGCGATTATCAGCGGATGAAGGGACGGTATCAGCACGCCGCCACCAGGGCCGCCGAGGCTTCCAGCTTCATCCGGCCCGAGCTCATGTCCATCCCCGCGGGCACGATGGAGGCGTTTCTCCAGGCCAGCGAGCTCGACGAGTGGCGGCTCGCCCTCGATCGCATCCTCCGCTACCGCCCGCACACCCTTTCGGCAAGCGAAGAAAACCTGCTGGCAATGCAGGGTGAGATGAGCGAGGCTTCCAACCAGATCTACCGCTAGCTCAATGACGCCGACCTGAAGTGGGGGATGATCCGCGACGAAAAAGGGGACCGCATCGAGCTGGGCCACTCGTCCTTCTCGGCCTTCCTCCACTCCCCGGCGCGCCGGGTGCGCAAGGAAGCGTTTCACAAATATTATGCGCAATATGATGGGCACAAGAACTCGATGGCCGCGTCGCTGAACGGCGCCGTGCAGCGCGACGTGTACTACGCCAGGGCCCGCAACTACGGCACCGCCCTTGAGGCCGCACTCTTTCCCGACAAAGTGCCGCTGGGCGTCTACGACAACCTGATCGACTCGGTCCACCGCAATCTGCCGGCCGTCTACCGCTACTACGACCTGCGCCGGCGCAAAATGAAGCTGAAGGAAATCCACCACTACGACACTTACGTGCCGATCCTGAGTGACCTGGACAAGCGGCACACCTGGGACAAAGCGGTGAAGACGGTGGTGCAGGCCCTGGGGCCGCTCGGCGACGAGTATTGCCGCGAGCTTCAGCGCGGGATGACCGCCGGCCGCTGGTGCGACCGGTATCCGAACTCCGGCAAACAGAGCGGGGCCTTCAGCTACGGCACTTACGACGGGGCCCCATACATCATGATGAACTACCAGCCGGACGTGCTCGACCACGTTTTCACGCTCGCCCACGAGGCCGGGCACTCGATGCACAGCTTCTATTCCGCACACACCCAGCCGTTCCAGTACTACAACTACTCCATCTTCGTGGCCGAGGTGGCCAGCACCTTCAACGAGCAGCTTCTGGCTCGTCATCTCATGAGCAAGGCCAAAGACCGTCGCGAGCGGGCCTATCTCATCAACCGCCAGATCGATGCCATCCGGGGAACGATCGTCCGCCAGACGATGTTCGCCGAGTTCGAGAAAATCGCTCACGCGCTGGTCGAGGGAGGCGAGCCGCTGACCGTAGCCACGCTTCGCCGCGAGTACCGCAAGCTGCTGGACCTTTACTTCGGTCCCGAATTCGCGATCGACCCGCAGTTGGAACTGGAATGCTTACGGATCCCTCACTTCTACCACGCGTTCTACGTCTACAAGTACGCCACCGGCCTGAGTGCCGCGATCGCCCTGAGCGAGCGCGTCGGCAATGGCGGCCGCCACGAGTTGCACGACTACCTCGCGTTCCTCAAGGGCGGCTGCTCCAAGTACCCGCTGGACCTCCTCCGTGACGCCGGCATCGACATGGAAAAACCGCAAGCCGTTGACGCGGCAATGAGCTACTTCGACTCATTGGTGCGGGAGTTGGAGGAGCTGCTGTAGACGCAGCCTCATTGGGGTCGGCTGAAATGTGGCACCGCCGCCCTCGGCTGTGTTCGGGCGCAGCCCGAAATCCCTTTCCGCCTGCCGGCGGAACACAGCCGAGGGCGGCCGTGCCACATAGCTCTCACGCACCCGCCGACCCCAAAGGGCGCGCCCAATAATTCGGGCGGACCTTAGTTGTTATTACAGACGGCCTTGACCCAATAGCGGTCCCACTGGTTGCTCTGCCGCATGGCTTCCAGGGCCATCATCGCCTCGGCGTTGTCG
>Ga0073928_10001182_pt1 | contig 52070 bp, 57 predicted proteins | sample PaiPotPPA55metaG_FD_76969 | JGI IMG/M metagenome (GOLD analysis project Ga0073928, IMG submission 76969) | Iron sulfur acid spring bacterial and archeal communities from Banff, Canada, to study Microbial Dark Matter (Phase II) - Paint Pots PPA... ... | reverse complement strand
GAGGCCCCGATACCTTGCGAGCACTTCGGCTTTGCGGCCTTGGCGCATGGTGATCACGGTCGAATCGTCCCCGAAACGTGCTACGTCAACCCCGAAGATCTTGGGAAAAGCGAAATACCCCTCAGCTTTGTACTTCCGGCAAGCGGTCACCACGTCGGAGGGGATGAATTGGCAGGAGCCGGCCCGGGGAAACTCGCCGCGCACCTTGACGCGCACGAAATCGGAATCTTCCCCGAAATCGTTAACCCAGCTCTCGATCTCCTGCTTGTTCGTGTTTTCGACGTTCCGGGAATCGATCTGGAAACCCTTCCAGCGATGCTTGAACCGGCCCCAGCATTCCCGAAACCGGCCGGTGTTCTGCGTCGGGTTGCTGAAAACGAGCCAGATAATCTCCGTGTTGGCGTCGGTGAGTGCGCCCTGGGTCACATCCCAGATGACGTCATCAATTTCGCTCGCTTCATCGAAAATGACGATGATGCGTTTGCCGGCGTTGTGCAATCCGGCGAAGGCTTGCGGGTTTTGAATGGACCAAGTTAAACGATCGGTGCGCCAGGTGCGCTCGTGTTCTTTGTCTTTGATCGCAATGGATTCGGCTTGCACCGAAAACCAGTCTTTGTTGATCGCCAAGCGGAACCATTTCGATACTTCCGGCCAGGTCTTGGTACGCAGTTGCGGATCGCTGTTGGCCGTGATCACGATGCGGCAGTCTTCGCAGGTAGACATGCCCCATTCGGAAATCATCCCGACGAAACCGGATTTTCCAATTCCATGCCCGCTCGAAACCGACACGAGACACGGCGTGTATTGCGTCCGCGGGTTCTGTAGATGCCCGGTGATGTAGCGGAGCACATCGCTTTGCCACACGTATGGCCCGGTGGAGTTGGATAGATCGCCTTCGCCCCAGGGGAAAGCGAAATAGCAGTACCCCAGCGGATCGCGCGAGAATCCGCCGATTTCTTCCGCGAGTTGTTGCTTGAGATTCAAAAAAACACCCTCCGAAACGGGAAACGAAACTACGTCCTGCATTTGCCGCTTCCGAGTCGGCAGGGTGTTGCGCGGATGGCAGAGCGTTTAGAGCCCGCTCAGACGGCTCACTGCAAAAATCTACGGCGTCGGCCCGCCAAAATACTTCAGGAAATGCAAACCGGCCCCGACGCCAAGTCCGTGCAAAGTTCGCTTGAGCGCCGCCGCCGCGAGGGGATGAGCGGACAGGAAATCGGTTGCCGCGGAAACTCCCTGCCGCGCGAGAGACGGCCCCTCTGTCGTTACCTGCGATGCAATCCACGGCAGAAACTTGCCCGCCGCGTCACGCCCTGCCGGGACAAGCGGGCCCGCGGCAGTCGTAACAGACGGCGCCGCTAATGCCCCGAGTCCCGTACTGGTCGCGAGTTGCACTCCACCGGCAATCGTGCCCGCCGCTCTACCGGCGTCAAATTGCGCTTGATCGTCGGGCCGCATCTGCGCTGATTGGCCGCTCATCGCTAGCGCCATGTTCTGATTTGTGCGGCTCAATGTGTCCAGCGGAGTCGGATTGATAGGCTGTGCCTTGGTCATGTCCAGTGTCACGGGTTGCGCCTGGACGATAGGCTGCGCTTTGCTCATGTCCAACGTGACTGCTGGCGCGTTTCCCATTTATTGCACCGGTCCCAGGTTTTGGCCTTGCGCGTTGGTGTAGTACATTTTCCCGTCGCTTCCCGGCGCCGTGTGTGTTGCCCCTGGCGGTGGACCGCTTCTTGTCGCGCCGCCGCCAGCGCTTCCGCCAGTCCCGAAGTTTGTCACTGTTCCGCCGTACATCTTTTGCAGCACGGCGTTATTTCCAATTCGTGAGTTGGTCTGGGAGCCTACCGCGCCGCGAATCCCCTCGATGGATGCGGCCCGCTGTTCCGGGCTCTGCTTCGCGGAAATCAGTTGTAGTGCCTGCGTCCGCGAAGTGTCGCTGCCCTGGCCGCCGCCCATGACCTTGGAATAGTCGTCGGCAACGCCAAGAGCGATGGAAGCATATTTCGCAATCGGCCCGCTGCCCGTGGATGCTTTGATTGCGTCCGCAACGGAGTTGAATATCGGTATTTGTCCTTGCGGGATGTCGTTGCCCGCGGCCTTGAGCTGATCCAGCGTTCCGCCCGCGTCGGTGAGAGACTTTGCAGAACCAAAGAAAGCCACTTGCGCCGGCGAGCTGGCAACTTTAAAGTCCGCCTCGGCCTTCTGCGCATTCCAGCCCGGTTGCATCTGTTGCGCCGCGGTGAATGCGGCCTGCGCAAAAGCGGGCTTGCGCGAGGAAATAATCTGCGATGGCGCCACCACTCCGGAAGTGAGCAATTGTCCGGCCGCGCGCGGATCGCCGTCTGCAATCGCCTGCTCCGTGGCCTTCTTCGACGCATCCATTGCGAGCTGCGTTTTTTTTGCGACCTGTGCGGTGGAAAGCAGTCTCGCAGCCCGCGAAGCAGTTGCAGGGTCGGGATCATTCACCTTGCTTTGCAGGTACGCCATAGTCGCAGGAAGCTTTTCGCCCGCAAACATCGTCGGGTCATTCTCCATCTTGGTGAGCGGAGAACCTTTTTCCCGCGCTTCCATATTTGCTAGCAGGGCTTGCGCGGTGTTCTTCACAGTATCCGACAGCGTCTGCGCATCCGCTAGGACTTGGGCATGCTGTCCCAATCCGGCTTCAAAAGTGTTCAATCCTTGATCGTCTGGAACTTGCGCAGGAAACTTGCTGGTATCGACGCCAAGTTTTTGCAGATTCGGCAAGGCTTGCTGGTAAGCCTGTTGGCGTTGTGCCGGGTCTTGTATTGACCGCACGCTTTCCAAAGCTTCCCAGCTCGCTTTATTTTTTTGCATTTCGTTGGCGCGTACGGAGGTATCGGACGCCGCCAACTTTTGCACCATGTCCGCATGGCCCATCTGTATTTGATTGACTAGCATCGGAGACACACCCGCCGCGGTAGCTTTGCTCGCCAATCCTCCCAGATCGTAACCGGTCGGATTCCCGTCGCTATCTTTGGTCACAAATTGCGGAGCTAATTGGCGCAAGGTCTGCTGGTCCTGGAGTTGCATCGCCCCTAATTCATTTTCTTGCTGGCCGCGAACGAGACCTTGCTGCAAACCTTGTTGCTGCAGCTGTTGCGTTTTCTGCCCGCCGATCAGCGATTGCAAGGTGAGCAATTTCCCGTACTGATCAAGCGCGCCGGGCTGCGGCGCCGGTGGCTGCACTTGTAGAGCGATTGCGTTCGAACCCATCGGCTATCCTTCTCTCGGCGGAACCGGCGTATACGAATCGACCTCGTGGAACAGCCCGCCAAATTCCCGACTAAGCTCCTGCAATTCCCCCATATCGCGAATTACGCGCCGGTCGATTTCTTTTCTCGTCAATGGATCATAGCGGACCCGCCATTGCGGAAACTCGCCTTTGACTGGCTGCTGGAAAAAATGTGGCTCGAAAATCTTCTCTTCGCGAATGCCGAGCGCTTTTTTCACAATCTTTTCAAGCTTCTCCATGAGTACGCGGTCACGGTAATCATCGGCCCGCGCTGCTTCCTGAATTGCCCCAAGCAAAGCGTGTCCGAAATCGCTCATCGCACCCGCCCCGCGGCTCGCGCCTTTTTATAGGCCGGCATGTCCATCTCCTCCAGTGGGACGTGATTGCGCGTCGCGCCGCCGTTCAACGGTTTAATTGGAGCTGGCGCAGCGCTGGGAATTTTCTTCGCGATCTGGTCGGCTAAATCTTTGCGCTCCGCTGCAGCTTCGAGCTTTCCGGAAAGCTTCGTGATTTTTTCGGTAACCTCGCCAAAAGGCAAATAAATCCATTCTTTTGCAACTTCGGGATGCTTCGCAAAATATTTCACTATTTCCCAGGTGTTGTCCATTTTCAACATATGCCATTTCATGGCCTCGTTGATTAGGATTTTGCCGGTCGCTTTGTTTACCTCCTCGAAATCTGGATCTTCCTTCCGCGCCTTTTCAACCGCGGCATCGTGCCGAGCTCCCCTCGCCTGCCATGCCTTCCGATCCTCTTCGCTCACTTCAGGTTGGGCGGGTGCTTCGCCGGGCTTAATTTCGCCGCGTTCATATTGAGCGACGCGCTGGCGCAATTCCTCCGCTTCCCGCTTGGCCTGCATTTTATCCCTGTGCATCCGGTCGATTTTCTTCTGGAGTCCCCCGCCGGTCTTCTGCTGCTCCTGTTCCTTACGAAGCTTCTTGTACTCGGCCATCGATTCCTCGCCGGTGGGTTCTTTGGCGGGTTCGGTGTCTATGTCCTCTTCATCGTCGCCAGCAAGTTGTGCCGCGCGCATCTTCTTGTAAGTCGGCATGTCGGCTTGTTCCAACCTAGCAGCGAATTGTCCTTGATCGTTGCGCGTGGTTTCTTCGGCCATCAATCCTCCTCCCGCTTTTTCCCACGGGCCGCGTCTAGTTCAGTTTGGAGAGCATCAATCTCGCGGCGAAATGACTCCTCCAGCGATTGGACGATTGGACATTCAAGCGCAGAAGGCTCCGAAGGCGCGTTCGGGGCGCGGAACTCCTCGTAAGCTTTCTGATACGCCTTCTGATACTCGGCTAAGTTCTTGGGAGCAGCCAATAGCGAACTGAGAGGCACGCCGCGGTATTCTTTCTCCTGGCTCATTTCGATTGGCCTTTCAAGGTGCGAATCTCTTCCTCTAGTTGCGCAATGCGCCGGTCCTTTTTCGCTACTTGCGCCTTCAATTCGTTTCTTTCTTGCTCGATGCTCTGTGGGGCAATCACGTACCCCTGCGCCGTAAGGTCTGTAATGTCGGTATTTACATTTTCGACCATGTGTAGCAGTTGCTTTAAAACAATATCGGGAAGCGCGCCCAACTTTGCCGCCGTCTTTCCTGCCTTCGCGATGTCTACTAAGCGCTTGTCAACGGCGACAAGTTTGCCTATTGCCACAAGAACGCGCGCCCAGGCTTCCGGAGATAAGTCACGGTCGCCGCGCTCGAATTGAGAGAGCATGGGCTGCGACACGTCGGAGAGTTCTCCGAGTTCCGTTAATGTGACTCTGTACTGTTTTCGGAACACGCGGAGAAGCTTCCGCCGGTCGCGCAGAGTAACCTTTTTTGTGTGTTCTTGTAGAACCGTTTCAGCCTGAGATTCAGGTAGCATACTTACCCCGCTACGAAAGCCTACCAGCAAACTTCCTCGGTAGCAATCTGTTTTATTGCAAATCATCGAGCCTCGTGCAATATTACTTATTGCAGTGTAAGGAGTGATGTACACAAAGCGCCGGAGAGAAGTTGTTCGCGGGCCAGATTGGGCGTCAGGCCGCGATTCTCTCCGGTTCATCTTTTTAGGAGCGGGGGACAGCCAAGAAAAAAGTCGGTTGCGGACCTAACTAGTTTCCCAGGCATCCCCCTTGATTCGGAGATATGGCGCACGGTAACACAAATCGGAAGTACTTTACATCACAAAGTAAAACGCAGGCCGCTGCGATCTTGCGATTGCTCGTTGACGCCCGCGGCGCCTGGGTTCCCCTACCTCAGATCATGGCGTGCGCTGCGCAGTACAACACCCGCATCTTTGAATTGCGCCGGCAAGGCTTCAACATCGAAAACCGCTGCGAGTCCCAACCGGACGGCGCAAGGCATTCGTGGTTCCGGCTGCTCCCCGGCGATACCCGCTTTAACCCCACTCCCAAGCCTGCCCCCCTCGAGCCCGCCTGGGAGGATCGACCTCGCGTTACCGGCCTGCCTCTGTTCGACGCCGTGGTGCGCCGATGAAAGAACGCTACGTTCCGATCCGGCCCGGAATCCTGGAGCACCTACTCCGCGGCGACATCAGCGCTTTTGAGTTTGGCGTGTACGTGATGATCCACCTGCAGGCGGATTTTTCGACGGGCATCTGGAGGGGATCCGCTCCCCGCATTCTAAACTCCGCTCCGCGGGGAGCCGATCTGCGAAAAGTCCAGCGGGCCATCGAGCATCTGGCCGAAATTGGCCTGCTAAAGCCATTCACCTCACAGGGAAAAAGAGGCAATTACCCCGTCCTCATCAACAAATTTACGGTACGAAGTGGTGCGCTGACGGGGATGCGCATAAACGCTTTCAAGTCTTTGTCTTGGAAGCATCCCGTATACGAGTCGTGCGCTGAGAGTGACGCAGAGGGTGTCGCAGAGGACGCGCCTATTCAAGAAGTAAGAAGTAAAGAAGGAAGAAAACCCCAACCCCCTGTGAGCGCGTCTCCCGACGCCGATTCGCTCGAGCGCGAGACTAAGCAGAGCGCCTTTGACGTGTTCTGGGAGCGCTGGCCGCGCAAGGCAGACAAAGCCGACGCCCGACGCGCATGGATGAAGATCCCTCTGGCCGAGTACCCGGCGATCATGGCCGCACTCGAAAAATTTCTCACCTGCGATCAATGGACTAGGGATAGCGGCAGGTACATCCCGCACAGCTCGACGTGGCTCAACGGGAAGCGATGGCAAGACGAGGACATTCCGCAAGTTCCGATAGGGGGTAGCAGCAATGGCCGAAAGCCAAGCGTTAGCGACAATATCGAAACCACACTCCGCACCATGCGAGCAGCCGAGCAAAACCGCCCTAATTAGGCTCTGGGTTGGAAAGCTGGCGCTCAACGCAGGGCAGGCGATCACGCCAACCCAGATGGGTGTCTTTGAATCGCTTTGGCTCGAAGGCTTGGAAGACTTGTCGTATGGCGTCCTGGAGCGAGCGTTCCAGCGCACCCTTCAGACTTGCAAGTATTGGCCGGTCAAGGTCGCAGACATCCGGGAGCAGGTTGACCGCGCGACGGAAAGCTACGCGCATGCCGACGCGGAATTGCGATGGACTCGCGTGCTCGAATACATCCGCGTGTTCTGGAATCCCGATCTGCCTGGGGGAGCATCGAGCCGGGCACCGAAGATAACTCCGCGCACCATGCACGCGATCCGCTGCGCCGGTGGGTTGGCCGAAATTGCCGACTGCCCGCGCGAGCATTTGCACTTCAAGAAAGAATTGTTCCTAGAGGCTTATAGGCGATGGGACGCGCTAGAACGCGATCAGTACCTGCTCCCCGATGATTCTCCGGTGAAGGCGTTGATCGCTACTACAGGGCAAATTAAAGCCATTCAGATTAAATGAACGACTGCCTCAAACCCGATGATATCTTGACGCCCGCGGAACTGGCGAAGCGGTTGAAAGTGCCGCTGTCCTGGGTGTACAAGCAGACCGCGCATAAAGGGAACGGATCCATTCCGGTGCTGCGGTGTGGTTTGTATCTTCGCTTTGATTGGATTGCAGTTTCGGAATGGCTCCGCAAACGTCCTTGACACTACCCGGTAATGTGATATAGACTTGTATCAGATAGGGAGGCATGCGACATGGGAGAGCAAAAAGGGCGAGTCTTTCACAAAGGGCCGAGCTGGTTTGTGCAGTACCGGGATAACGTCCTGCAACCCGATGGGACGATCAAGCGCAAGCAAGTCTGTCAGAAATTAAAAGTCGATTTCGGCGGGGAGTACAAAACCGAGAAATCGGTGCGGCCGTTTGTGGCGGAAATCCTCGCGCCTCTCAACGCTGGCCTGCTCAACCCGCAATCGACCATGACCGTCGCGAAGTTTGTCGATACGGTGTACCTGCCTGAATTTGTCGAGAAACAACTCCGGCCCGCCACGCGAAAACAATATCGCGACGTGTGGCGCAATCATCTAAAAGTGCGCGTCGGATCGCTCACGCTGCGCGGGTTTCGCACCGTTCACGGCGAAAGCATTCTCGCCAACATCGCAGAGCAGGCAAAGCTAGGCCGAAGTTCGCTGCGTCACTGCAAAGCGTTTCTCTCCGGCGCTTTCAAACAAGCGAAGCGCCTGGGTGTGCTCGACGGCTTGAATCCCATGCAGGATACTTCCCTTCCCCGCGTGGCCGAATCAGAGCAAGACACCTACGCTTACTCTCTGCCGGAAATCTCCACGATGCTTTCGGTTCTGGCCGAGCCCGAGCGCACCGTCGTTTTACTGGCTGCGTTTACCGGGCTGCGGAAATCGGAAATCCGCGGGCTGCGCTGGTCCGATTTCGACGGCGTGCAACTCACCGTCAACCGCTCACGCTGGAACAAGACAGAAAGCGAACCCAAGACGCGACGCAGCAAGGCGCCCATTCCCGTCGTCCGTCAATTGGTGGAAGCGCTCGAAAAGCATCGGCTCCGTTCCGGCGTCTTGGCTCAACAAAATGCGCCGATCTTTCAGAACGGAACCGGAACACCGTTGCATCTCGACAACCTGGCCCGTCGCGTGTTGGTTCCGGCATTCGCTGCGAAGAAAATCGGCTGGCATGGCTGGCACGCATTCCGCCGCGGGCTCGCGACAAATCTTCATGCGCTGGGAGTAGAAGACAAAACCATTCAGGCGATCTTGCGGCACTCGACACTCGCGCTCACGATGAACGTTTACGTCAAGACGGTGGGAGAGTCTCAGACCAACGCGCTCGATTCACTGGCCGAAATGTGCAACGCCAGTGCAACGGAAACAATCCAGTGAGCGCTAACTTATTGAAAAGATGGAGCCGAGAGTGGGAGTTGAACCCACGACCTGCCGATTACGAATCGGCTGCTCTACCACTGAGCTACCTCGGCCAAAACCATATAAACAGCGGCGATTTGCGCTTTGAGCCTTGAGAGCTCCGTCCGTATTTCGTCCAAAAGTTCCCGAACAGGCCCTAATAACGTCGAAGACCGCCAACGTCTTCCCCCGTCGCATTGCAATCATCGGCTGCTCTTTCGCCACGCTTTCAATAACCCACCTGCGTCGACTTCCGTATAGCCTTCGTCGTCGCGTTGGATTTTATCACGACGTAGCTGTCCTGAGTAACCTTCGGGTCTGTCTGCCGCAATATCTCTTGAATCATTACGACCTGGACCTGTGTCTCGTGGGGGCGGGTAGCAAGCCCGCTTACCATGTGGTCGTAAGAATTGTAAGGGCGTCTTTGAAAGCGCGATCGGCGAAAAGAAGCCAATCACCCTCGACTGACCCGCCTCATATACAATGTTGTTCAACGGTTGGTGCAGTCTAATCACACCGTCTGGCGCGACGCGACACCTGAGATCCCTCCGTGCGGGTTAGACTCACCTTCAAAACATCGAGGTGGTACATGATCTTCACAAAAAAGCTCTTACAGACATGGCGAGTTGCTCGCATCCGATATGCTCTTCTCACCGGCCTCGTACTGTGTTCTGCAAACTATGCGATAGAATTGCTGTTGGATCGCCTCGGTACGACTGGGTCGAAGACCATACTGAACGATTTGGCCATTGGGATTCTCGGTGCCCTAGCGGTGTTCTTTTTTCTTTCGGCAAACCACGAAAAACTGAAATTTGATGACGCGAAGCAGCGTATGGTTCTGATCTCGGAACTTAACTCGCGAATCCGTGAAGCTTTCGGAGTAGTTGCCGCTTCCGCATTGTCCGACGACCGGTTCGCGCGGCTACGGGGCATCGACGAGGCAACCGATCACATCGACTCGATTCTTTCTGAGTTCTTGGTTTCACGCGAACATCGCGTCCGCAGGTCAGAGGAACAGAAGTCTCTCGAAATACAAAGCTAGTTGGAATAGTTCGCGGCCCGAGCCCGGCACGGAACGGCTGAGGGGAATCCTATGCTCCAAAATCCGGGCTACGGCTTCAAGAACTCTATGACCACCAGTCTTAGCCGTCTTCCGCCAAGGTGCATGGGCCCCAGAACTGTACGGCTCAATCAAAAGAGGGCGCGACAGCTTAACGGCTGGTGCGCCCTTAATTTTTTTTGCCGTCTAATTCTTGACCGTCATTATTGCGCGGTTCGCCGAGGTGGATTCTTAATTTAAAATGTACGAAAAACCGTGTCGCCGACAAGTCGGGCCACCGTAGTTCGTCGGACAAGATACGGTATTCGCTGTATATCCAGCCCTTTGGAACTCTCTACTCGCTCGACTAGCCTCGAAAAAATGGCGCGCTGCTGGAAAAAACTTCATACGGGGATCGTCTCCCACAATCAAGCGAGAGTTGGTCTCTTCGGCAAATTCATCCATGCCAGGACCTTAGAAGATTTGACATCTTATCGGCGTACACGGGCTGTCGCGTGCTCGGAGTTATCCATCCCGCCCAAACCTACGTGGGAGGACCATGTAATGAATCGAAAGCTCGTCTGTTGTATTTCTCTTGCCGCCCTGCTGTCACTGTGCGTAGCGGCGCGAGCGCAGCCCCAACCTCTGCAATCTGATTCCGGGAAGCAGTCTGAGCCGACGACGAAGAGCGTCGAAGGCAAGGTAGCATCGATCGGAAATTCAGGAACATCCTTCGCGTTGCAGGTGGATGGGAACGACAAACAGCTGATGAACTTTGTCGTGGGCAAAGACACGCAAGTAAAAGGCCACGTAACCACCGGGACCTTGGTAACGGTCGCGTATCGGCCCACCGATGACGGACAGAATGTGGCGTTGACCATAACAGTGCGTAGCTGAACCTGAAGAATCACTCTCGATCAAGAGCGATCGGATGGGGCGGATGATCGGGCCCACTGCAATCTGGGTCTCGCCAAAACATCCGCCCCACAGAAAGGAGTAACGGTCTTTCGAGATGTCTCTTGCACGATCTTGGGAGCCCTACAGGTAAAAAGTTCTTCAAGAACCGAGTAAGCCCTCGACCGACTCTACCAGCTTACCCATGCCGTCTGGCTTCGAGAGTACGATGTCAACACCGAGAGCGGAAGCCAGCGTGTCGCCAAACCATTCGCTGTACATCGTGAATAGAATTATTCGTACCTCTGGCATCTGGTCCTTCAGGATCGACGCCGCTTCCGCGCCATTCATCCGGGGCATGGACAAATCTAGAAGGATCAAATCGGGCTTGAGTTTCTTAGCTTTTTCGATGGCGTCTACGCCATCCACGGCTTCACCGCAAATTTCACAGGCTGTTTGCCACTGAAGTAGGGTCCGAATTAGCCTACGAATGGTTGCGCTGTCATCCGCGATCAGGATAGATTTTGCTCTCGCGTTGACCTTGCTCGCGCTTTCCTCTTTGATCCCTGAACTCTGTTGATTCCGTAAGGTTGGAGAAATAGCGGGCATCGTGTCCTCGCCGATCAGACTTGATGATCGGGCTCCATCAGATCTTGAATCGACTCCAGCAGTGTCTCCAAGCCGTCCGGTTTGCTAACCACCAAGTCGATGTAAGCGGCTCTCGCCATCGTCTTGCTTATCTCTTTTTCGTACATTGTGAACAGAACGATCCGAACGTGTGGATACGCTCCCTTGATAATTGGGGCTGCCTCGATCCCGGTTAAGATGGGCATCCTGAAATCCAACAGAACTAAATCGGGTTTGAGGTCTTTGGTTTGCCGGACGACATCCAATCCGTCGACAGCTTCGCCGCAGACTTCAAGCCCTACTTTGGTTTCGATGAGCGTCCGAACAACGGCCCGGACGATAGCGCTGTCATCTGCGATGAGAATACGCTTTGGTGCAGTGCCAGACCCACGAGGTTCAGAAAGCTCCATAAGTATCGGATAGTGCCTACCCTCGTCTATTCAAAACAATACAGCGAAAGGTGTAGAAGCCCGGCAACAACAAGGCCGACGAGTTTCCTGCTTCTTCCGAACAGACTGACAGCGCTAGGAGTACGGCACCGTACGCTGGCCGCTCAATTGGACTCAAAACCCAGACCGCTCATTACATTTCGGAAGAGTGAAGTTTGGAATCGCTGCAGAGACTTCTAACGCGTCAGCAACAGCGCGGATGACTTTGCTCTGTCGTTTCTGATGCAACGAGCGCCCGGGAGTATTACACTAAAGGCTCGCGTGATCCTCGCAGCTTCAATGCAATAGGCTGCAAGGAGGATAACTATATGACCCCCTTTTTCCTTCGCGATTCCATCCTTAAAAACTTTCTGATTGTCGCTTCCCTGTTAGTTTTCGTCTGGGTTCCGCCTCCTGCGTTGGCACAACACGGCGGTCACGTTGGCGGAGGCGGACACTTTAACGGCGGGGCGCGCATGGGCGTGCCGCATGTGTTTGCTCCGCCGGCTCCCCACAGAGCGACTTCGCGGCCTGTGGGATTCGGCACTGGCCGTTTCCTCTTTCGGCGACGCCCGATTTTCGTTTTCGGCAATCCTGTGTTCTTTGGCGTACCGTTTTTCAGATTTGGCGCGCGATTCAACTCCGTTTGGTGGCCGACCTGTGGTCCTTTCTGGACCTGGGGATTTGGCTGCAATAATTCAGCCTTCTATGAGTATGGTTCTGTGGACTATGTCGGGCCGCAGCCGTACGAGAGCCCTGTCTACCTCTATGGCGGAGAAGGACGCGCACTAGTCGGCCTCTATCTGAAAGACGGCACCGCGTATGGTGTGCTCGACTACTGGTTCGTGAACGGCGACATACATTTCACCCTGGTTGAGGATGGTGACGATAGAGCCGTCGAACATGTGATCCCATTCGACGAACTGGATTTGCAGCGAACCATCGACGTGAATGCGAGGCGGGGGTTCCGAATGGTGATGCGCGACGAGCCCTGGCAGCAGTATTTGAAGGATCATCCGGACCTCACGCCGCCAGACCTGCGTCCTCCACAAAAGAACTAGCGGCCAGCGGCACCCTAAAATTGCCGCCGAGTGACGTCGCTATAGGAGGGTGTTTCCTGAGATTCAGACCGCTAGCCGGCCGGGTCTTTACAGCCCTATTGAAGTTCGTGATATGCTGCGTTCCCATTTCCTCTGTTCTTAGGAGGTCCCCATGCCAGATGCCCCGAAATGTCCAGTTCACAAAATTTCGATGGCTGCCGCAACACACTGGATAAAAACGTCCAGTGGCCCGTTTCCGAAGCCTATTTACTGCTGCAACTATAGACGCTGTCCTTACGTTCACGATGCGACGCGAGGGTTTTACAAAGCCGATGAGAGCGAGCCAATCGGCCATCCCTTATCTCTTGGACTGCGCAGAATGCGATAGTTTATTCGAGCGCGTGCGGCTGAGGATTACAAGTGTGAACACACCGGAAGTGTGAACAGACCGGTTGCAAAGGAAAAATCGAATAGTCCCGCTTCAAAACGTGCCCACGCCGTAAGCCTTCGAGATGAATGCTTGAGTGTTGCCAATCCATCGACGCGGCCTCGATCGATACCCGCTCTAGTTCCGCTCTCGGAGAGTATCTGAAGCCCTTTCTCGATTGCGGCAAGGGGCAAATGCCATCACGTGCATTCAGCGCAATCGGTGCGTTCGCGTAAACTCGACAGGCGGACTGCCGATGTCGCGCATCTCAGCAAGACAGCGCTGCATTAGTTTGATCGAACTCGCCACCTGCCGCGCCGAATCTCTTCCATCCGTTAGCTTTCGATTGCCTAAGCGTTCCAGAGAGGCTTTCAACGACGGACCGTACCTCCCGGTACAAGCGCGCAACTTTCTTGCGGCGCTGCGGCGCTCCTCGTCCTGCCAATGCAATCGTTGGATCACCAGCGCCGTGCCCTCCCGCTCAAACACTCGACCGAGTTGCACTCCAATGTCGCCGATCGCGCTGACCACAGCTTCGTCCAGGGGCACGGCGGTCTCCGACGAGAACTCCAGGACTGCTCTTAGAGTGTCCCCTTCCAAAACCGAAAAACCGACGGAGCGGGTGAGGCCAGCTTTTTTCCCTTGCCGCATACGGTGATCAAGCACGAATTTATTGGTCAAGTCCTGCTCGAACATTTCAGTGGCCTGGCGGAAACCCTCGAATCGATGGGCGTCGCTGAAATACCAGATCGGATTAGGAACAAACCTTGTTGCGGAATGTTCATCGACGAGGAACAGCCGGCCCACCGGCCACCCGATTTGCTGGCAGACCTCTCTGAGGCAAACCTGCGCGGCATCGGCGGCGATGGTCGAACCGTTGATTGCTATCGTAATTCTATGCAGCAATCGCAATGCCCCGACCTTGGTTTGCTCGCTTCTCTTGCGTTCCGTGATATTTTCAAACACGGTACCGACACAATTGCCGGAAAGCGGAAAGCAATCAAACCAAAATACGCTGTCTTGGTCACGGGGGTCCGCACATCGCACTTCACCAATGCTTTCCGGTTTACCGGAAGCGACTACCGTGCGGCAGCGCTCGGGAAGGTCGGTGCGCATCAGGGCGGGAAATGCTTCGGCAATAACCTTACCGACCGCCTCGCGCGCGGACATTCCCAGCTCTCGCTCGGCGGCCCCATTCAGATCAAGCAATCGCAGGCTGCGGACGTCGCGAGGGTCTTCCAGCCGCCACACCAGCACTCCCAGGTGGATATTGTGAAAGGTCTGCATTTGGGCGGAGAGGTCCACGCCCCTCACCGGATGTGTTCTGGGGGCAACACCAATGGTGTTGCTAGGCTGGGACAGGAGCGATGGTCGCGGCCCTGCGCCTGTTTGCATGTCGTCTCCGTAAAGCGGGTGGGTGCCAGAACTAAAGCCTAGATAGAGTAATACAGTACTATTAGAAGTCAAATATAAGTTTTAGGGTAACGAGGGCAGCTTCCGGCCCGTCTATTCCTTCTATAGATATGATATTGACCGTACGGCTAAATAACGTATAGCACTAAACCGATCTGTTAAGGTATACTTCTTGGTACGATGTTCACTTAGGAGGTTCCATGATCGTCGCCGACCGTTTGCGTTCACTCCGGGAACAGAAAAAGCTTTCGCAGGGAGACATTCAAGAGCGCACCGGGCTGCTGCGGTGCTATGTCTCGCGCGTGGAAAATGGTCATACCGTTCCCGCGGTGGAAACGCTTGAAAAATTTGCCCGAGCGCTCGAGGTGCCTCTCTATGAGCTGCTCTATGAAGGCGACGAACCTCCTCAGCGCCATCCCATCCTCGACGGCAAGGGGTCGGGCGCCGGGTCCTGGGGCACGTCCGGTAAGGAAGCTCGGTTTCTGCGCCAACTGATACGGTTCCTTTCGCGCATGAACGAAAAGGATCGCAAGTTACTCTTGTTCATAACCGCGAAAATGACCAAGGCCAAAGCCGCCAAGTAGAGCGGCGGTGCGCAAATCGTAGACCAGGAATCTGCTGCGCCACGGCGGCATCCCGCAAAATCGCAACTCTGTCAACTCCCGCTCCTACCGTGAGAACGGGTACATCAGCCAGCCGATCCCAATGCCGATGACCAGGAACAACAGCAGCGACCACCCGATATACTTCAGGCGCTCCAGCGTGGGTCTGCGGCTCAAGAAGCCGAAAGCAATCGAAATCCCCAGGGCAAACAAGAACATCGCCTGAAAATGGCTTAGCTCAAACGTCACGCCGCCCTCAAGCCTTCCGCCCGCGCGCCGCTTCGTAAGCATGCAACGCGGCCAGCAGATTTAGCACGCCCGCGGCCGCCAGGAATCGCGTGCCATAATCGCCATCGGCGCGCGATACGTCCGGCCCGTTAACCTCAAGCGATTTCGCAAGCAGGTAAAAGCTTCCGGTACCCACGTCCGCGATATACCCCAGCGTGGCAAAGGCGTCGCCACCATTGGCGTTAAATAGGTTTCCGCGCATGCCCGCGCCAATTACGACCAGCACTCCTACGGTTAGGAAACACGCCACCGCCCTTCCCCACATTTTCAATAGGGCATGCCCTAGTCCCGGCAAAATCCACGCAGCAAGGCCCACCAGGCACGCTACTCCGCCGGACTTCGGCTCAACCTGCGCTGCGCTCGGCGGATGCACTGGCACATCGCCGGATAGGGTAGTCGGCGCAGTCGATTGCGTTTCATCAGTCATGACTGGTCCTCGGAAAGCATTGGTGCGCGTTGCTTCTACGCCAAGACCGCTAGGATTTCTTGCTGGACCGCGCCAGTTACTCGAGCTTCGCGCTCGCTAATGTACACGTTCAATTCCGTGCGGATGCCGAACTGCGGTAGATAAATCCCCGGCTCTATGGAAGTGCATGTTCGCGCGATCAAGTGCCGCACGTCATGCGTTTCCAGCCCGTCCATATTCGCGCCGTTGCCATGCACCGATTCGCCAATGCTATGACCCGTGCGATGAAAAAAGTACTTCCCGTAACCTGCTTTCTCGATCACGTCCCGCGCGGCCTTGTCCACCTGCCAGCCTTGCAGCGGCTTTCCTCGAGCCACGCTCGAAAGAATAAGATCCACGGCTTTGTCCCGCGCCTCTCGTGCGATCCGAAAAACCTTGGCGTACTTTTCGGGGACCTTAGCCCCAAGAAAGCCAATCCAGGTGATGTCGTAGTACACGCTGCCCGGCGCGTTAATCTTGCCCCACACATCCAGCAACAGCAGATCTCCTTCACGGATTGGCGAAGATTTCCCCGCTACCGGACCATAATGCGGATCGCTCGCGTTGGCATTCACCGCGACGTCCGGCCCTTCTTCTCTTTGGATCCCTGCCGATGCAAACTCGCCGGCGATCCATTGCTGCAAATCGTACTCGGTGAAATTCTTTTTCTCGCGCACGTGCCTTGCTGCTTGTTGAAACGCCTCCTGTACGATTCTGTCGATCTTTTCGCCCGCGGCAAGGTGCGAGTTCAGTTGTTCCGCAGTCCAGCACGCTTCGTATTTCTGCACCAGATCCGCGGAACTCACGACTTTCACGCCTGCTCCGCGGACTAACTCGATCGTGCCGGCATCCACCATCGCCACATACGGGATCGCGGCCTTAGGTGAATACTGCATGGCCACGGTTTTCGCACGCCCCAGAATCTTTGCCAGATTCTCGCGCAACTCTTCTTGGCCTGCATAATAAAACGTCTCGCCGGGCACCGGCGCCAAAGACTCTGACTCGATCTTGTGAACCAATTTTCGAGGCTTACCCTTCGCCGGCACGAAGTAGAACCAGCGGCGCGTCCGCATTCCGGCCGGAAGGCTCAAAATGCGCTGCGCGATCGGATCGCGTCCGCGAAAATCGTAAAACAGCCAACCGTCAAGCTTCGCCGCCCGCAAATCGCTCTGCACTTCCTGTAGTTCAAATCCCATGCGGTTGTTGCCCTCTCCGCTTCGCGCTGCCGGCTACCTGTAGATCGTGGCTCGGCGCGCTATGCTTCTCGCGTCCAAAGCCCAAGTATTTGCTGCTCGTGTATTCCGCGAATTTCCACGCGTTTGATGCGGCTGCGTTCGCCGCTGAGGATTCTAACAGCCGACTTCGGCGTTTTCAAAAGCTCCGCCAGATATTCGCAAAGCGCCGCATTCGCGCGATCTTCCAGGGCCGGCGCCTGCAGCCGTACTTTCAAAGCGCCATCGACAACTCCGGTAATTTCGTCGCGGCTGGCGCGCGGCTGCACGCGGACTTGAAAGACAATAGCTCCTCCGCGCGACACCATCTCCAGTTTTTGACCACGCGGATTATTTTCCAATTCGCGAACTCCGCCGCTCACCAGGCGCGTCCATATTGCACAGGTCCCGTAATTTTTGCACCAAGTGCATGGGCCGCGCGTCGCGGCCAGTATGGGTCGCGCAACATCTCGCGCGCAAGAAACACAAGATCGGCTTGCTCCGTAGCAAGGATCGTGTCCGCCTGCGCGGGATCGGTGATCATGCCGACAGCACCGGTCGCGATCCCCGCTTGCTTTCGAATCGCTTCCGCGAAACCCACCTGGTAGCCTGGCCCAACGGGAATCTTCTGATACGGCACAGCCCCGCCGCTCGATGTATCGATCAGATCGACACCCAGCGGCTTCAACCGTTTGCTCAACTCGATTGTTTGTTCCAGGTCCCATCCACCTTCCGCCCAATCCGTTGCCGACACGCGGCAAAATAGAGGCAAGGTCCCAGGCCACACTTCACGAATGGCCTTCGCGACTTCGAGCGCAAGGCGAACTCGGTTGTCGAACGTTCCCCCGTACTCGTCTTCCCGGGTGTTGCACAGCGGCGACAAGAATTGGTGAATCAAGTAGCCGTGCGCGGCGTGAATCTCCACGAGTTGGAATCCCGCGGCCAGCGCGCGTTCCGCGCCTTTCCGGAACGCCGCAACGATTCCACGTATTTCGTCAACTTCCAAAGCATGCGGCACGTTGTACCCGGCATCGAACGGAAGCGCACTGGGCGCGACAGGCTCCCATCCACCTTCACCGATCGGCACAGGTTTGCCTCCTGCCCATGGCACCCCCGTGCTCGCTTTGCGTCCGGCATGCGCCAACTGCATCCCCACCACGGCTCCCTGCCCCTTTACAAACTCCGCGATCGGCCGCCACGAAGCGATATGCGCGTCATCGTAAATTCCCGCATCCTCCGCCGAGATTCGCCCCCGCTCTTCCACCGCGCTGGCTTCGGTGATCACCAGCCCCGCCCCGCCCACCGCCCGGCTCCCCAAATGCACCATGTGCCACGGCTGCGGATGCCCCTCCTTCGCCGAGTATTCGCACATCGGCGAAACCGCCGCCCGATTTTTCAATTCAATCTCACGCACTCGAAACGGCGTAAACAGCTTCATCCCTATCCCCCGAAACTCTTAAACATTCGGCGCGGGCCGCGGTCCGAACAATGCCGTGCCCACGCGCACTTCCGTCGCACCTTCCTCAATCGCCACTTCAAAATCGTGCGACATTCCCATCGACAACACCGGCAACGGTAACCCGAGCCGGCTTGCCAACTGATCGCGCAATTCCCTCAGCTTCCGAAAGTACGGCCGCACCCGCTCAGCATCCTCCAGAAAAGGCGGAATGCACATCAATCCGCCTAGATGTAGCGCCGGTAGCGTAGTCACTCTTTCTGCCAGTTCCGGGAGCTCCGTAACACCGACGCCATTTTTCGTCTCTTCCTCAGCCACGCGAACCTCCAGCAGTACGCGCAGCTTCACTCCACCAGCGTCGCCGCGCGCCCGATCCAACCTCTGCGCCAACCCAAAATCGTCCACCGAATCTACGAAATGAAACAGTCCAGCCGCACGCGCCGCCTTGTTGCTCTGCAAATGCCCGATCAGGTGCCACTTGGCATCAAGATCGCCAAGCCCACCGCGCTTCCCTTCCCACTCCTGGACCCGGTTCTCTCCAAAATCTCGCAAGCCGCCAGCGTATGCCGCACGAATGGCCTCCGCCGGATGCGTCTTCGAGACGCCAATCAGCGTAATCTCTTCGGCCCGGCGACCCGCCCGACGGGCCGCCATTTCGATCCGCTCTCGTATCCTCGCCAAATTTTCGGCCACAACATTCGCACTCACGCCAGCCAGCAACCTCCCTCTCCGTCGTTACCTCATTACTTCGTTACTTCGTTACGTCGCTTTCTTCTCTCTCTTCCTCAAGATACCACGCAGCCGTTAAGCCACGTTGCGGCCCCGCGCGTCTCTGGTTAAACTGTCTTTCAACGTGCCCACACCCCCTGGCAAACTCATCGCTCTTGAAGGTATCGACGGGAGCGGCAAGCGCACCCAACTCGATCTGCTCCAGAAAGCGTTGACCGCACGCGGCGCTCAGATTCACGCGACCGGTTTTCCCCACTACGATTCGTGGTTCGGCAAGATGGTCGGCCAATTCCTCAATGGCGATTTTGGCGCGCTCGATAAGGTCGATCCTCGCTTCGCCGCACTTCTGTATGCGGGCGATCGCTTCGAAGCCAGGCAAGAGCTATCCGCGGCCCTCGAACAGGGCAAGGTGGTCCTCGCCGACCGTTACATCCCGTCCAATCTCGCTCACCAAACCGCCCGCGTGCCACCTCACAAGCGCGACGAATTTATCGCCTGGCTCGAACATCTCGAGTATTCCATTTACGGTCTCCCGCGCGAAGACCGCGTGATCTACCTGCGCGTGCCCGCGGCCCAAGCCCAAGCGCTGGTCTCCCAAAAGTCAGCTCGTAGTTATACCTCCGCCAAGCAAGACATCCAGGAGAGCAACCTGCGCCACCTCGAGGATGCCGCCGCTATGTACGACGTTCTATCGCGCCGCCCCCACTGGTCGACCGTCGAATGCTTCGACGTTGCCCGCAATGAAATGCGCGCCCCGGACAGCATCGCCGCCGACGTCCTCGCTCTCGTCGAGCCACTGCTCGCCCCGCAGATCGCCGGGCAAGCCGCGAAGGGGAGGCCATAGCCATGGGCTTCTCCGAATTTCTCGGCAACGAGCCCTTGGTGACCGCGCTCCGCGGCGCACTGCGCAGCCAACGTGTGCCTCACGCCTTACTCTTCACGGGCCCGCGCGGCGTCGGCAAATACACCCTCGCTCGCATGTTTGCCCAAGCCGCCAATTGCGAGCGGCTCCCCGACGACTTCTGCGGCGAGTGTGAAACCTGCAAACGTATCAGCCTGTTGGCCGAGCCGCAAAAACTCATCGAGCAAGGCCTGGCCGAGCGCGGTGAGACCGCCGACGCCGCAACTGTCGAGCGTGTCCCGCTAATTCTGCAATCGCATCCCGACGTGTGGGCCCTCGTTCCCGATCCCGTTCGCCTCAAGACTCCGGTCACTCGCCCTATGCTCCGGGTAGGCCAACTCCGCGCCGTCCAGCGCGCTGCCTACTTCCAACCCATGGGCCGCCGGCGCGTTTTCATTCTCGACGGCGCCGAAACCATGCGCTGGGACGTCGCCAACGTCTTCCTCAAAATCCTTGAAGAACCTCCCGGCTCGGCGACGTTGATCCTGACCGCCCCGTCGCCGCATGTCCTCTTGCCGACGATCATCTCCCGGTGTCTGCAATTTCATTTCGCGCCCCTGCCACAAGCCGAAGTCGAGGAGATCCTGAAGCAGAAAACCGACCGCAAATCCGCCGACCGCAAACTCGCGGCACAACTCGCCGAGGGAAGCCCCGGTTTAGCCATGGAAATGGACGTCGAGGAAACCGTCCAGCGCCACCGCAACGCCCTGCGCATCCTCGAGCGTGCCGCCCGCGCCGAAGGCTTCGCCCAACTCTTCGCCGACACCAGCGCGCTCGCGAAAGATCGCGAGTCTTCCTTCGAAGATCAGCTCCAGGTTTTCTACGCCCTGCTCGGCGACCTTCTCGAACTGACCTCAGGCGCGAAACAACCCCGTCTTCGCAACCTGCATCTGTCGAAGGAACTGGAAGGCCTCAGCAAAATTGTGGATTCTTCCTGGGTGATGCGCGCCATCGCCGGATTCGATGAACTTCATTCCGGTTTGCGACGTAATCTTAATCGACAGCTCGGTCTCGACGCGCTGGCGGCCTCCCTCGCGCCAATTTCGCCGCGAGCAAATGTGTCAAACCTATGACGAATCGATGTGAGCTAGTTTCCCCCGAATATTCTTTCCGCAACTGTAACCCGGCGCGTTGCGCATGCATCATACGAGTGAAACCACCCCTACCTGTAAGGAGCAGTCATGGTGAACCGCAGAATGTTCCGTCCTGGTTTTGCGGACGTGAAGGAACAAATGCCTCCTAGGACTCAGCACGGGAACAACGGTCCCGCGCCGAGCAAGAAGCCTGCTCCGCCGGAGATGACCCACGCCGAGAATTTCTACTGGGTTAAGCAGATGCAGGCCCGCACTCCCATGGCGGTGGTCCTCGATAGCGGCGAAACCCTGCGCGGCACGGTAGAGTGGTACGATCGCGATTGCATCAAGCTGACCCGCCAAGGCGCTCCAAACCTGCTCATCTTCAAGCGCGTAATCAAATACGTTCACAAAGACGGCGAAGAGTCCGCCAACGGCGGTGACGAGTAATCGCGGTTCCGCAGGTCACGACCTCAAATTTCTACTAGATACCCGCAGGCTCAAATTCCTACTCAGGCGGCGACCTCAAATCTCTATCCGACCCGCAACCTGAAATTTCTACCCGGCCCGCGACCTCAAGTTTCTGTCCGATACTCCGATACATTGTAGGGGCGGGGCTTGTTTACCCTGAGCCTCGAAGGGCCTCGCCCGACCGCTGCGTCTTGGCACCCGTCTTGGCATCAACGATCCGCGCAAGACCCACCGCCTCCTGTTGGACTCCACTGCCCACTAGATCGACTCGAACGAATACCCGCCAGCAGCCCCAAACGTAAGCAGCGCCTTAGCCGCCAGCTTTCCCTTGGCATCGAAAATCTCACACTCCGCCACCACAAAGTTCCTCCCCGCCCGCAGCACTCGCGCCTCCGCTCGAATCCGCCCTCCCGGCACCGGCTCCAAATAGTTGATCTTCAGCTCGATCGTCGCCAGCGCCGCTCCCTTCCGCAGCACGGTTTGCGCCGCCATAGCTCCAGCAGTGTCCGCCAAGGCCGCCAATATCCCTCCGTGTACGACCCCGTGCAGTTGCTTGTGGCGCGACCGCGCGTCCATTCGGAGCACCGCACACCCCTTGCCTATCGTCTCCAGCGAAAATCCCATTAGGCGGATCGCCTGGCTGGCCCGCAAGCCCTTTCGCGCGGCGGCGGTGAGCCGTTTCGTATGTTTCGTCAATTTTCGCGCCATCGAACCCAACCCGACTCGCAACCCGCCACCGCCACCTTCGCGCCTTCCCGGGCGAACGCCAGCGCGATGGCCCGTCCCATTCCGGTACCACCGCCTGTAATCAACGCAGTCGATCCCGCCAGCCTTGTCCCCGCCAGCCTTGTCACGTTTTCCCGGTCTCCCGCGTCTAACCGAGCCAGATCGCTTTCGCTCGCTAAGACGGAACGGGCGCGACTCTAGCATTGGGGGCTTCGGCCCGCAAGGCATCCGGACGGTGCCCGTAATGCTGTCGAACCGTGTAGGATGACGGAACCTATCATGCGAATCGGCATAACTTGCTATCCCACCTACGGCGGCTCCGGCGTCGTCGCCACTGAGCTCGGCCAGGAACTCGCCGCTCGCGGCCACGACATCCATTTCATCAGCTACGCTCCGCCCATCCGCATGAACCCCAACGATCCCCACATCCACTTCCACGAGGTCGAAGTCGCGTCTTATCCCCTGTTTGACCATCCGCCCTACACCTTGGCGCTCGCCACAAAAATGCTCGAAGTGTTTGAGGCGGAGTCACTTGATGTTCTCCACGTGCACTATGCGATCCCGCACTCCGTCAGCGCGATGCTGGCGCGCTCCATGGCCGCTCCGCGCCGCCTCCCGTTCGTCACTACCCTGCACGGCACCGACATAACCCTGGTCGGCAGCAATCGCAGCTACCTCCCGATCACCCGCTTTTCCATCGAGCAAAGCGACGGCGTGACCGCGATCTCCGACTACCTCCTGAAGCAGACGCTTAAGGAGTTCGACATCAAGCGCCCCATCGAGGTCATCCCCAACTTCGTGAATTGCGACCTCTACACGCGCAAACCCGACGAAGCCCAGCGCGCCCAGTGGGCCCCCAACGGTGAGCCCATCCTCATGCACCTCTCCAATTTCCGCCCCGTCAAACGCGTAACCGATGTTGTCGAGATCTTCGCCATCGTTCGCGCGAAAATGCCCGCTAAGCTGGTTCTCATAGGTGATGGTCCCGACCGCGGCGCCGCCGAATACCTGGTTCGCAAGAAGCGCCTCCAAAAGGACGTCTTCTTCCTGGGCAAACAAAACGCTGTCTACGACAAACTAAGCTCAGCCGACCTGTTCCTGCTTCCTTCGGAGCTCGAATCCTTCGGCCTAGCCGCGTTGGAAGCCATGGCCTGCGAAGTTCCGGTAATAGCCACGAACGTTGGCGGCCTGCCCGAAGTAGTCCAGCACGGAGTCGATGGCTACTTAGTGGCACCCGGCGACGTCAAGGAAGCCGGACGCTACGCCCTGGAACTTCTGTCGCGCGCCGACCACGGCCGCGAAATGGGCCAGCGCGCCCGCGTCAACGCCAAAGCCAAATTCTGCGCCAACGACGTAATCCCCCGCTACGAAGCCTACTATCTCCGCGTCCTGTCGGAATCGAAGGCCGCCTCCGCCTGAGTTTCGTTTCCGGCAGTTCTTTAAGCCGCCAAGCGTCCGCTTCGGAAAGCGGCCGATACAATCAAAACCTACCCTTACGCACAGCGGTGCCGCTTGCTGATTTCTAGTTAACCGTTCCACCCCTCCCCCCGCCTTTTTTCGTAAGTGCGGATTCTAAAGGACTTTAAGCGGGAATATATACTTGACACAAGGTAGCATTTCTGTTAGCCTTTCCTTGTGCTTGAGTCATTCAATTTCTCTACGTGCTTCTTGATGATTTTGTGGCCTTTAGACGTGAATAGGTGCTTCATTGCCTCTTCCGTGGTCATATCCTTGGGATGCTTATCAATCTTCTTTTTCATGGTGCCTCAATGAGCGAATTGGACCTCTGTACCCTGATCGAAGACTTTGGCGACGAAGCGAAATGCCGCGCCTACATTGAACGGTTGCGCTGGCCTGAAGGCATTACCTGTCCGTCGTGCAAGTCGGACAAGATCAGCCGCATTATCAAGCGCCACCAATTTGACTGCGATGCTTGCCGCTACCAGTTTAGCGCGACCGCTGGAACGATCTTCCACGATACGCACCTGCCTCTGTGGAAGTGGTTTCTTGCGACGTACCTGCTCTGTGAATCGCGCAAGGGCATGTCGGCCAACCAGATGAAGCGCCAACTCAAGATCAGCTACAAAACCGCGTGGTACCTCTGCCATCGCATTCGCGCGGCCATGCTGGAGACCGCACAGGATAAACTTGGTGGCACGGTAGAGATTGACGAAACCTACGTTGGCGGTAAGAAACGCCGCTGGCGGCCGCGAAGTGAGCGCTCTGTGGTTATCGGTATTCGCCAGCGCAACGGCGATCTGCGAATGTTTCGCGCCAAGGATGCCACATCGGAGACGGTTCGCCAGATCATTGATGCCAACATCGGCGGCCACGTCGAAGTAATAATGACGGACGAATCGGCTATCTACCCTTGGGCTATAGACGAACTGAATCGCAGCAAGCACCGCACGATTAACCACTCCCGCGAGTACGCGCATGGCGACGTTCACACCAACACCGTTGAGTCTGCATTCTCCCTGCTCAAGCGCGGCATTGTGGGAACGTGGCATAAAGTCTCTGCGAAACATCTCCCGGCCTACCTAGACGAAATGTGCTTTCGCTTCAATAACCGCAAGAACGAGTTTCTTTTCCGCGATACGATGCTCAAACTCATCGGTTCTCCGAACCTTGAATACAAGCACCTAACCGCTAAGGTGCAAGATGCAGCCTAGGCCACGATCTCTGAGGATATGTGGCTCGATTCGCATTTGAAGCGCGTCCGGGAAGCAAATCTATTGCCCTCAAAATCAGTGCATCGAATGCCAATTTCAAATGTATTTTCTCGTTCCAAGGTGAGCGCGAGAAACAGGCTCCGCATACGCTCCGCTAGTGGTCCGGTAACTACTGACCGCTTCCCATTGGCTCGCGCAATACAAAAACGAAAATTTACTGGATAGGGCGTCCCGTCAACACTACCCCTTGGGTTATCCATCTCTAGCGTGTACCCAGCTCGCACTTCTGGCTCAAACTGGACGTTATGAGCCGTACCTCCAGTGTTTTTGAGAAATACTCCAGAAGCGGACAGGCTATGTGTTGCTGCGACACCGTCGTCGTACTCCAGAAATAATTTAGGGCGATTCTCATACGTTTTCTTGCGATCCTCGCCACTCCCACGGTCAATCATTTTAACTGGGCTCGCTTCGCCAATGTCGATTGATCGACTCACGACCCCTCTGGAAGTGATGCTTCCGTCCGCGTGCTTCTTGGAATCAAACTTAAGCTTGAATGAGTTACCAGAGAGTCTTTCTTCTGGGTCTTCGTCTTCCTTACCTGATCGCGGGTTAGTCGCCGCAACGTGCCTTCGCACATCAATCCATACGATTAAAAACCCGACAACAATCAAGAGCGGACTGAACCACCACTTTGAGGCAATGCTGGGCAGTGTATGGAAGTACGAAACTGCCGTGTCCCTTCTACCAGGTATATCCAATAGGAACAGGACCACTTCCCAGATAGGTCTCACTGCGCCCAAAGCTACTATGAATGCACCCAATTTTGCCGTCCGCGTCTTAAACCACTCTCTGACTTTCAAGAGATTCAAACCTCCCATTTATCTACGGGGATTGGCCCCATGAGGGAGGGTACAAAATCTACCTACCTTGTGTCAAGTATATCATCCCGCTTTAAGTGTCGTGTTTCTGGATCTGCAGATTCTAAACGAGTTACGGACGCGTTTTTCGGAAGTGCGGATTCTGAAGGACTTAGGGATTTGCAGCAGGAAATGACGAAGTAACGAAATAACGAAGTAATGAGATAAAGACGGGCGGGACGGGAATGGAGCCGGAGTATCACAACGCATGATAACACGGATTGTTAACTATGTCAAACTATTGGTTACTCGATACTATTCGAACGATTCGGCGCCATCGTCACTCGGTCGAAGAGTTAGTCGCCTATTTCTTTGAGCGTGAGTTAACGTCCCGTCGGTCCCCAGTTCCCGGGAAAATGCTAAGAGGATTCGTCACAATCACAAACTCGCCGTCGTACAGAAAATGATTGCCTCTCGTTATGTCCGTCAGTTGAACGACAAGTGTGCCTTCCTTGAAGCCTTTCAGGTCAAGCCTGTCGGACATATACCAGTTGCGCCTATGCGCTACAAATTTGCGGCCTGTGATTGCACCGAACTGTCCGTCTACCAACACCCCAGCGATTAGTTTGTGCCGCCTGCTATCAGGGGCAAACTCGGAAACATCGCTTCCCTCGGAAAGCCAACTTCCAGCCACGTCAACCTCTGTCTGACCATAGCGGTAAATAAGTACGGCCTTCAAACGCGCTGTGAGGTTTGGTGCATTCTGCCTAGCTTCGTTCGCAAAGCGAATGAGTAAAGCGTTTGGTTGGCCTTCTTCTTCAAATAGAGCACCACCAATGTGTTCCTGAAGACAGGCGACCTCCGCGCGGACGCATTTGACGTTCGGCAGCGGTTCGACATATTTAAGCGGCGTAGCCGCGGGTTTAGCCGCTGGTGTTGGCGGGTCTGCATGGCCGATGTTTACGTTGAAGACAGGTGCGTTGACGTTCTGATTGTGTCCGAAACCGCTCGCAACCGGTGAATCAGTGACCTTCGCACCCTGCGCTGTCAACGCTGCGGTATCGGGTTTCTGCTTAGACCCGAACCACTTGTGAAGAAGGTAGCCTGCGATTGCGACAAGGGCGCTGGTCAGAATACCGACAAACAGTTCTTGCTGATGGGCAACAAGCCAATTCACGGCATGATTCTACCATCACGCCATTGGTACGCACTTCGTGGGTCGTCTCGCTCTTCCGGCCCGCTGGTCTGCCCGTGCTCAAACATCACAACCAAAGACTCCATGTGTTCATGTACTTTCCAAGTACAATGAGACACGACTTTTCGTCAAAGGAGTTTATGCTGTGGCACCCAAACGAACTCAGCCAGCCGAGACGCCCGCCGATTTGTCGCCTGAAAGGGCGCATCCCATCTTGAAGAACCAATTGGCAAAACTCCAAGAATTAAAGGGCCGGGACTATCGGGAAGCAGACGCCACTGAGGATGAATGGTACAACCTGACTGCAAAGATTGTGATGCGTTCGTTTGGTAGCGGAAGCCCCAACTATCGCACTTTTGTGCGTGGTCGCTCAGCAGGACAGGTGTCCTTCAGTATGTCTGGTCATGTTGACCACCGACACAATCAACAGAATTTTGAAGCGCGGCAGCAAGCTTACGAAACTGCTTTGAAAAGCTCCATCTCGGAGCTTGAACTTGATTTGCCCGAACCCGAAATCAGCGAAGTGTATGAACCGGGCCAGCAGTATGAATTCTATCGTGACGTGAAGGTGTGTTTGGGCACGGCTCGGAAAGAGATTTTTGTCATTGACCCATATTTGAACACGGAGATTTTTGACGTGTACGCCAGCGCAATCCCACGCACCGTTGCGTTCAGGTTGCTCAGTGCAAACGTCCCAGCCGACGTAGAAGCCCTTGCCGAGAAATATGCTGCCGGTGGAAACTTCGCGTTTCGTGTGAGCAATTCCATCCACGACCGTGTTCTTTTTGCAGACGATAGAGTGTGGGTCACCGGCCAATCTTGGAAGGATGCCGCCAAGAAAAAACCAACCTACATCATTGAGCATGATGCACCGCTCCAGAGAATTGTCTACGAGGATGTTTGGAACAAGGCAGCGGCAGTGTAGCCCGCACAGTGAGTCTGTTGCCAGTATTGCCACTTCACGGGTTTTCTATCCCTAGTTGACCATCGGTGACCATTCACACCAATCCGCAATCGATACTATTCGAACGATTCAGCGCCCTGATCGGTCGGAATCGCCAATATGCAAAATTAAGGACGAACTCGTTCGCAGTTCGTTGCTGCGCAATGCCGGCGTACCGCAAACCAGTGATAGATGCGACGCATCCGCGGCATCAGCCCGGGAACCCGCGCAAGCCATGCGAGCGGGCGGGCCCACCAGATGTCACGCGCCAGCGCCACCGCTGCATCCGCGCCGCCATACTGACGCCCGTCCTCCAGCAACACGCGCATTTCGCGCATCAGCTCCGCGTGGGGCAAGCCCAAGAGCGCCCCTACTCGGACATCCTGCAACGGGGCAACCGCGAATCCGCGTCGCTCCAAAATCGGCGCAACCCATTGCGCTATTCGCGTGCAGAATCCGCAGTCGGCGTCAAAGAACAGCCATCCCCGCGCATGGCGTCCCTTCCCATCCGTAAACTCCGAAGCCAGCGAGATCATGGGCCGATTCCTTCCTTACTTCGTTAGTTCGTTACTTCATTTCCTGATCGATTCGCGTTCTACCCGGCCTTCTTCCCCAGCAGAGTCACTACCTTTCCGCGCAGCTTCACGACACTCTTCAGCGCACCCGTCGGCATCCGCAAAATCTCTTCAAACAACCCGGTCATCGCTGTCAAAAACTCCTGCATGCTCTCCAACCGTTCCCGTGTGTAGGCATCCCCTTGCGGATTCGCCTTCAACTCGTCCACGCATTCCCCAATCGCGCGCAAGGTCGGATCGATCTCCCGCCGCTTCCGCTCTTCCGAGACAATCCGGAAAATCTCCCAAACATCCTTGATGGACTCGAAATGATCCCGGCGGTCCCCGAGCACGTGCACCACGCGCACAATCCCCCACCCCTGCAACTCGCGCAAACTGGTGCTGACGTTCGACCGGGCTACCGCGAGGGTGCTGGCAATTTCATCCGCCGGCACCGGCTTCGGCGACAGGAACAGCAACGCATGGACCTGGGCTACGGTGCGGTTAATTCCCCAGCGCGTGCCCATCTCGCCCCAATGCAAAATAAATTTCTGGGCTACTGGGGTCAGGCCGCTTTTCGTTGTTTCGCTCATGTTCCATCCTCTTCTCACTCGTTGCATCGACAGAGCCGCCGGGCTAAATTCCAGCGCCTACATCTCGATCCAGCAGTCGCCCTGGAACGAACTGGGGGCGCTTCGGGATCAAAACCGGAGTGTTAGTAACATCAGTCATTTCTGTTATTACAGAATATACCGCTGAAACGGTCCCCTGTCAACCGCTGCCGGAATTGGGCGGCCCGGCCTGGTGCTGAGGATTTATAGCCCTAACGGAAGTTAGATTGGCTCATCGTGATGAGTCCGATAGGGCCCGCGATCGCACAAACTAGGATTCAGCTGACCGTTTGCATCGTGGAGACGAGCTCGGGGATGTCGATGCGGATCAGCGTGCCTTCGCCGGGGTGGCTTTCGATCTCCAGGCGGAAATCGGCGCCGTACAAGACGCGCAGGCGCTCGCGCACATTGCTCAGACCGATGCCTTCGACGTAAACGTGAGGCATCTTCTCTTCCGAGATTCCCGCGCCATTGTCTTCGATCTCGATGTGCAGGCGCCCGTCGTGGTTGGTGGTGCGCAGTTGGATGCGGCCGCCTTCGAGTTTCGACGCGAGGCCGTGCTTCAAGCAATTCTCGACGATCGGCTGCAGCAACATGCTGGGGACGAAGGCTTCCAGGGCAGCTTCATCCACCCGTCGCAGAAATTCTAAATTGTCGCGTCCAAACCGCGCCACTTCGATGTCCAGGTAGTCGTCGATGAAGTCCAGTTCCTCCCTCAGCGGCACGAAGGTCTCGTGTTTGCGGAGCAGCCGGCGCAAAATATTGCTCAGCTTCAGGACCACGCCACGAGCCATGTCGGGATCGAACCGGATCAGCGAAGAAACGGTATTCAACGTGTTAAACAAAAAATGCGGATTGATCTGACTGGAGAGCGCGTCCATGCGCGCCTTCAGGAGCAACTGCTGATGGCGCTCCAGATTCATCTCAATGCGCGTGTTGTTCCAAATTTTCAGCGGCGCGGCAACGGACATCACCGTCGCTAACACCGTGAGCATCAACCACCAGTTCCAGTGCGGGTCGATGGCGAACAGCCATTTCGGCGTGGTCGCCATCACGAGCGCCACGCGTCCAAGTTCCAACCCGACGCAGGCCAACAACGGAAGCAGTTCCCATGACATTTTCGCCTGGCGCGCCAGCCGTAAGAGGTCTCGCGGAATATTCAAAAAGGTGAACGGCCCGAAGTTCCACAAATCCTCTTTATTCGGGATCGCCTGGCGCATCAATCCGCCAAGCAAACCGGCCGTGGCCGCCGCCGGCATGCTGAGCCATTCGTGTCCCATCAGCGCGGGAATGGTGATGATCGCGCCGCCAATGGGACCTACGACGCGGCCTCCCAGCAAGCCCATCAAGAACGCGCCTTCCAGAGATAGATCGGCGAACCGGTAAGGAAATCCCACCATCCGCAGCGCCACACCGACAATCAAGGGAGGCGTGGTGAACAGCATCAGCTTCAGCTTTTGGTCGGGATCGCGCTCTTCGGTGAACAACACGCGGCGAAACGTGTTCCACCGCGCCAGCAACGCCGCGAACGACGCGGCTACGCCTACCTTCAGCAGCAGCGTGAACAGCAAATCCTTGGCGGAAATAGACGTATCGATCATTGAATCGTGAAGCCTGCGGCCAGGGAACCGCTCGAAACGCTGGGCAACATCTCGATAACGCTAGCCAATCGGCAAGCCGATGTAAAGCGTTCCGAGAATGTAAAGCGTTCGTAAAATATGCACCGAAAAACGACGGAACGCATCGAATCGGATTGAGCGTGAGCTATAGTCGAAGATCATGGCACTCCTGCTAAACTCGTTGTCGCCGATGCGCACACCAACTGGACGCAAACCGTTGTCCAAAAACGGCCGCCCCTCGGCGCGGAGCGTGGCGCACGCGGAACTTCCGACACGCTATGGCCGGTTCACGATTTACGGTTTCCAGGGCGCGCGGCCCGAAGAAGAGGCTGTGGCGCTGGTCCGCGGCAATGTCAACGGAAAGACCGCGCCGCTGGTTCGAGTTCATTCGCAATGCCTCACCGGCGATGTTCTGGCGTCGCTGCGCTGCGATTGCCGCGCGCAGCTTGAGCTATCACTCAAGAAAATCGGTCAGGCGTCCTCAGGCATCCTGCTGTATCTGCCGCAGGAGGGACGCGGCATCGGCTTGATGAACAAACTCCGTGCCTACGAACTGCAAGACGGCGGCATGGATACGGTGGAGGCGAATCAGGAGCTGGGTTTCGCAGCCGACGCGCGGGACTACGATTTTTCGGCGCAGATCCTGAAACAACTCGGCGCCAGGAAAATCCGCCTGCTCTCAAACAACCCGGAGAAGGTCCGCCAACTGGAACAAGCGGGCATTCGCGTAGTCGAGCGAGTTCCCTGCCAGCCGCGCGTCTCGAAAACTTCCCGAGCGTATCTACAAACCAAGAAAAAGAAGATGGGTCACATCCTAGACGGTGTCTAATGCAGGCGACGGCTTTATAGTCTGCGTGAGAACTGAGAGAAGAAGCCCTCAGCGGCTAAAGCCTTGTTGATCCGGCGTCAGTTACGGCCCGGCCCTTCGTACCTCTGGGTAAACTGAAGCCGTGCCCTGACGAGAACCGGAGTTCTCACACAGACTCTTTGGCCCGGCCATCGTCCGACAACCCGCTCCGCACCGTGACTCTTGGCAAACGCCGGCCGACCTGCGCTAGACTAGGCTGGTCCGCGTCACCTTCGTCCTCCTGGAGACCCGCATGACCTCCCAATGCACCGACGAAACCGCCACAAAGTCCGCTCTGCTCGTTCACTCCGGTGCTGACGTCGACGAACTGCTGGAAAGCGTCTTGAGGAGAGAAGGCTGGAGTATCCAACACGTGGCTGACAACGAGGACGTGCTCGCCGCTGCCAGGAAACATCCAGCCGACTTGATCATCACCAGCCGAAAAACGGGCGGCTCAGAGGACATTGAGCTTCTTCGCCAGGTTCGGAGCGTTCGTCCTCACGTGCGCTTGATCATCCTCGTGGATGAGTGGACGCCTGGCGACGTGATCGCTGCCATACGCGAAGGCGCATTCAGCTACTTCTCGGCTCCGTTCGAGCCGTCCGCGTTGGCCGGAATGGTGCGCGCGGCCATGTCCGAACCTTGTTGGGACGATGGCATCGAGATTCTTTCGGCGACGCCAACCTGGGTGAGTCTCACGGCGCGTTGCGATATCGGGACCGCCAATCGCCTGGTCCAATTCCTGTACGGGGTTAAGGACCCAAGCATTCCCGAAGAGAATCGAGAAGAGATCATCACCGCGTTCCGGGAGATTCTACTCAATGCCATGGAGCATGGCGCGCATTTTGACCCTACGCAGCACGTGGAAATCTCGTTCCTTCACTCCCGGCGCGCCGTGGCCTGCCGCGTCAAAGACCCCGGCCAGGGATTTTCACTCGAGGAGCTACACCACGCCGCCAAGGACAGGTCGGCCGAGGACTTATTCAGCCTCGTTGCGGTGCGTGAGGAGAAGGGACTGCGGCCGGGCGGCTTCGGTATGCTGCTGGCAAAAAAGTTCGTCGACGAACTGATCTACAACGAGAAGGGCAACGAAGTTCTGCTGGTGAAATACCTGGACCGGCAAGCGAAGTCCGCTGCTTGAGTTTGCAGAACGGTCGTACTTGATCAATCTTTCGGCAGTAAAGCGTCAATCGCGCGCAACTTCAATCGCGCGCAGCAGTTCCACAATTTTCGGCGCGCCGATGTGCTGGTAGTCGGGCGAGAGCAGTCCGCGAGAAGCCATTGGGATTCTACGAACACGAAGACGAACGCTAGCCGCCGCCAACGAATTGAACGATTTCGTAACGGTCGCCGGGCTGGACTTGCGTGTCCGGCCATTTTTGGCGCGGCAGGATTTCAAGGTTGCGCTCGATAGCCACTCGGCCGCCATCCAAGCCAAGAGCGCGCAACAGATCGACCACCGTCGCGCCCGCAACAGCGGGGCGAGTTTCTCCGTTAACAGATATTGTCGCGTCCATGGGCCTCATCCTACCGCGGGCATCTTCGGTTTTGCGCGGAGTTGAAACCGCAACCGCCCGCTCGCTCCCCCGCAAACGGCCTCGATTACCAGCGCAGCGTCTTCACTGACCAATCGTGGCATCTCGAATTCAAGGTGCGCATGGCCATCGACCGAGGTGTTGGTGACGACCTCCGTCGGCTCGGCGGCGCCGGCGACCCGTGCTGTGACCCGCGCATTGCCCGCGGGAGCCCCACCCTCTTTGTGACGCGCCACCAGGTACAGGGTAGCGTGTTTCCCCGTGAGCCACGTCCTGGGATTCAGCATTTCGATCGCGATTATTTTCGTCTGCGACGCCGGCACCGGAGCCACAGGCTGAGCCTTCACCGGAATCTTCTCGGGTAGACCGGATACAAGCGGTGCGCTCCCGCCGACAGGCCGAGGCGGCGGCATGGGCGGCGCGGTGATTTGCAACACGCCGTTACGAAGTTCCTCGACCACACTGTGATGCTGATCGTCCAATCTTACCTTCAGCGCCTGCTCGCGATCGGCATCCAGCGGCAACAGGTCGTGATATTTATTGGTGCGCCGGTGCAGCACGCGGCCCCGGCAGTGCACGGTGGTGTCGATGATCGCAGTGGTAACGCCGCGATCTTCGGTCTGCACGTGGAACACGGTTCCGTCCACCGTTACGTTTGTGTTGTGACCGAACAGCATGCGTACCGGCACCTCAGCCATGACCGCGGCAAATATTGCCCGCAGATTATTTTTCGCAGCCGCATTTGACCCGGCGGCGGGTGACTCGCTATTATAACGCTTCGGCATGAGTCAATCAGGTCTACATGCGTACACTCCGCTTCTCGTACACCTCATCTTTGCGGTGGCGCTCGCCGGCGCCTTGACGGCGGTTTCCGTCCTGGTGGGATGGCGTCGCCCGAATCGCGCCAAGCAACAACCATATGAGTGCGGTGTGGACCCCACCGGCGACGCGCGCCAGCCGTTCTCCGTAAGATTTTATCTCGTGGCCATGGTTTTTATTTTGTTCGATGTGGAAGCGATCTTCTTGTACCCTTGGGCCTACATTTACCGCGACATGTTCAAGATTTCACACAGCTTCGGAGTCTTCGGCTTCGTGGAGATGCTCATCTACATCGCCGTCCTCTTGGTCGGATACATCTATCTGTGGAAAAAAGGCGCGCTCGACTGGCATACATAGTCGAGGCAAAGCGGGGTTTCAGAACCTGTGACGGAGAGCGGTAGTCAACCTACTAATGCTGTAGTCGCGGGGCTGCGCGCGTGGAGCGCCAACGCCATCGAGGAAGTCATCGAGTTCCGCGGCGAGACGACGGTCGTTGTCGCCCGAAAGAATCTGCGCAGCTTGGCGGAACGTTGTCGCGACGACCAAGCTCTGAAGTTCAACCTCCTCACCGATGCCACCTGCGTTGACCGTTTCCCAATGGAACCCCGCTACGAGCTCAACTATCAGCTGGTTTCCATCCCGTTGCGCCAGAAAATTCGCATTCGAGTTCCCCTCGCCGGGCACGATCCCGTTGTGGATTCCATGGTTCCCGTCTGGCCGGGCGCCAATTGGCTGGAGCGCGAAATTTTCGACCTGTTCGGGATTCAGTTCACCGGACATCCGGATTTGCGGCGCATTCTGCTTCCCGATGATTGGGAAGGCCATCCGCTGCGCAAGGACTTCCCTGTCGAGGGCTACCGCGACATCCCGGCCATCGCGACCCGCTACACCAGGAGTCGCCCATGACCACCGTCGAAACCGCTACCGGCCCGACAAAAACAATGGTTCTCAACATGGGGCCGCAGCACCCTTCCACTCACGGCGTGCTCCGCATTGTGTTGGAGCTGGACGGCGAAACCGTCCTCAAGGCCGTGCCGGACCTCGGCTACCTCCACACCGGCATTGAGAAATCCTGCGAAGACAAGACCTATTCGCAGGCGATCACGCTGACCGATCGCATGGACTACTTGAATCCGCTGGGCAATAATCTCGTCTACTGCCTCGCGGTCGAAAAACTCCTCGGCCTGGAAGTGCCCAAGCGGGCGCAATATTTTCGCGTTCTGATGGTGGAGTTGCAGCGGATTTCGTCGCACCTGGTGTGGCTGGGAACGCACGCCATCGACATGGGCGCGATGTCCGTCTTTCTGTACTGCTTTCGCGAGCGCGAAGAGATCCTGAAAATTTTCGAGTTCGTTGCCGGGCAGCGCATGATGACCAGCTACATTCGCATCGGCGGATTGGCGCTGGAGCCGCCAACGGGCTGGGTCGAGCGCGTCGAGAAATTCCTGAAGATGATGCCCAGCCGCATCAATGAATACGAATCGTTGCTGACCGGAAACCGAATCTGGCTCGGACGGCTCAAGGGCGTCGGCTACATCTCGGCCGAAGACGCCGTCGCTTTAAGTATGACGGGTCCCATGCTGCGCGCCGCCGGACTTGCTTACGACAATCGCAAGATGTTCCCGTATTCCAGCTACGAGGAATTCGACTTCGACGTTCCCACGCACACCGATTCCGACTGCTTCGCGCGCTACATGGTGCGCGTCGCGGAAATGCGCGAAAGTCTGAAAATCGTGCGCCAGGCCATCGACAAGATGCCCGCCGAAGGCCCGATCCGTACCCACGCACCGGGCATCATTCCCCCGGCTCGCGAAAAAATGAAGACGGAGATGGAAGCGCTCATCTACCACTTCAAGATTTTCACCGAGGGATTTGCGCCACCGCCCGGCGAGGCCTTCGTGACCGTGGAATCTCCGCGCGGCGAACTGGGTTGCTTTATCGCCAGTGACGGTTCGCCGAAGCCGTTGCGTTGCCACTTCCGCTCTCCGTCGTTCATTAATTTGCAGGCTCTGCCAAAGCTGATGGAGGGGCAATTAATTTCCGACACAATTGCCTGCATCGGAACAATCGATATTGTGCTGGGAGACGTCGACCGGTGAGGCTAATGTAGGCGCCGGGCTTAAGCCCAGTGTCTACAAGCAATCGGGCCGACGGCACGGTAACTCAACACCACGGTGATTCGAGGACCATGGAACTTTCGCCACAACTCACAACGCGCTTCGAGACCCTGCAAAACCGCTACCCGTTCAAGCGCAGCGCTCTAATCCCAATGATGATGTACGCGCAGGACGAGTACGGCTATGTCAGCGACGAGATGATCGCGGAAATCGCGCGCCGCCTGGAGCTCCACACCGTCGCGGTGGAAGAAACCCTGGCGTACTACTCCATGCTGCGTCGTAAGCCGATGGGCAAGCACCACGTGCAAATCTGCACCAACGTAGCGTGCATGTTGCGCGGCGGCACCGAACTGCTGGAATCGGCGAAAAAACGGCTGGAAATTGGCAACAAAGAGACCACCGCCGACGGCGTCTTCTCTCTGGAAGAAGTCGAATGCATCGGCGCGTGCACCGGCGCGCCGGCGCTGCAAGTGAACTACGATTTCTTCGAAAATGTCACCGCGCTGAAATTCGATCGCCTGATCGAGGATCTGGACGCTGGCCGCAAGACTACTCCAGAGCCTGTCACCTCGGGCGCTCTTCACCCTCGCGATAAGACGGAAACGCCGGTCATCAGCCGCCGCTTTGGAATCAAAGATTCCCACAAGATCGACGTGTACTTGCAACATGACGGTTACAAAGCGCTCGAAAAAGCGCTGCGCGAGATGACCCCCGAGACCATCATCGACGAAGTCAAAAAGTCGAATCTTCGCGGGCGTGGCGGCGCGGGATTCCCTACCGGAATGAAATGGTCCTTCGTTCCCAAAGATTCCCCGAAACCGAAATACGTGATCTGCAACGCCGACGAATCCGAGCCCGGCACTTGCAAAGACCGCCCTTTGATGGAACTTGATCCCCACCAGATGATCGAGGGCATCACCATTGCTGGACGCGCGATCGGCGCCCACATGGGCTTTATTTACATTCGCGGCGAGTATCGCTACGTGCTCGACATCGTGCAAACAGCGCTCGACGAATCCTATTCGCGCAACTATCTAGGCAAAAATATTCTAGGCTCGGGATTTGACTTCGATCTCGTCGTGCACACCGGTGCCGGCGCCTACGAGTGCGGCGAAGAATCAGCGCTGATGGAATCGCTCGAGGGCAAACGCGGTTATCCGCGCATCAAGCCTCCCTTCCCTGCCGTCGTCGGCCTTTACGGATGCCCGACGATCATCAATAACGTCGAAACGCTCAGCACCGTTCCGGCCATTCTGCTGGAAGGAGGCGAAACCTACGCCAATCGCGGCACGCCTAGGAATGGGGGCACGCGCATGCTCTGCGTGGCGGGCCACGTGAACAAGCCCGGCATTTACGAAATCCCCCTCGGAATGAACATGAAAAAGTTCATTTACGAAGTTGCCGGCGGCATCCCCGGCGGTAAAAAATTGAAGGCCATCATTCCCGGCGGAAGTTCTTGTCCGCTGATGAAGGCCGACGAAATCGACATTCCTATGGACTATGATTCCGTCGCCAAAGCCGGATCGATGCTGGGCTCCGGCGGCATGGTGGTGATGGACGAAGACACCTGCATGGTTGACATGGCCCGCCGCATCATGCACTTCTATGCGCACGAGTCCTGCGGCTGGTGCATTCCGTGCCGTGAAGGCACATCGTGGTTGCGTAAAATGCTCGACCGCTTCCACGCGGGTTACGGCCGCCCGGAAGACATCGACCTGATGAGCGACCTCTCGAAAAACATGCTGGGCCGCACTTTCTGCCCGCTCGGCGACGCCGCCGCCCTGCCGACCATCAGCATCGTGGCCAAGTGGCGCAATGAATTTGAAGAGCATTTGAATGGACGTTGCCCTTACAAATCCGCCGAAGCGCTTGTCGGCTCGCGGTAGGCCACAAGCCATTTAGACCAGGGCCCGAATAGACGAACAACGATGACAGACCAAAAGCTGGTTACGCTGAAGATCAACGACCGCGACGTGCAAGTTCCGCCGGGAACGCTTGTCATCGAAGCCACCCGCCGCATCGGCACCGAAGTTCCGTCGTTCTGCTACTACCCGGGGCTCTCGCTACAAGCCGCATGCCGCATGTGCCTCGTGGAAGTCGAAAAAATGCCCAAGCTGCAGACCGCGTGCACGCTCGTGGCTACCGAAGGTATGGTCGTGCGCACCAATACCGACCAGGTCCGCCAGGCGCGCAAGTACATGCTGGAATTTCTGCTCACCAACCACCCTCTCGATTGCCCGGTCTGCGACAAGGGCGGTGAGTGCGAGTTGCAGGACATGGTTTTCCGCTATGGCGCCGACACCAGCCGTTTCGTCGAAGAAAAAATTCACCGGCCCGAAGAGAAGTGGTCGGAGCTCGTTTACTATGACGCGCCGCGCTGCATTCTCTGCTTCCGCTGCGTGCGCGTGTGCGATGAGGGCATGGACGTTAAGGCGCTCGGCGTGGGCATGCGCGGCGCGAACAGTGTCATCATTCCCAACCGCGAAGATCATCTCGAGTGCGAAGAGTGCGGCATGTGCATCGACATCTGCCCGGTCGGCGCGCTCACCAGTGGCACTTATCGTTACAAAACACGTCCCTGGGAGATGCAATACGTTTCCACGGTTTGCACGCACTGCTCGAACGGCTGCAAGACCACGCTGAGCGTGCGCAACCATGAAATTTTGCGCTCCAACAATCGCGATCTATCCGGAATCAATGGCGACTTCCTTTGCGTGAAGGGGCGCTTCGGTTTCGATTTCGTCAAGCATCCCGACCGCATCAAGCAACCTCTGGTTCGCAAGGGTGACAAGCTCTATCCCGTTTCGTGGGAAGAAGCCTCGCAAACCGCGGCCACAAAGTTGAAAAAGATTGTCGAAGTCTACGGTCCCGATTCGATCGGATTCATCGGCTCGAACCGCACCTCCAACGAAGAAAACTATTTGTTCCAGCGGCTGGCACGCGCCACGTTCGGCACCAACAACGTCGACCATCACCGCACCGTGGATTACTCCGGCTTGTGCACCGCGCTCGGCGAGCGCGCCGACGATTCGCTGTTGACCATGGAACAGCTCTACAAGTCCAAGGCCGTGCTGCTGATCGGCAACGATCCGACCAACCAGAACCCCTTGGTCGCGTGGCAGATTCGGACTGGCATCCGTCACCACAACTCCAAGCTGTTCATCGTGAACTCTCACGAAATCAAACTGCACCGGAAGGCCACGCAGTTTGTGAAGGTCGAGGCGGGCCAGGAAGTTGCCGCGATACGCTGGATGGGCCGCGAAGAAGGCCAACTTGCTCCAGACCTGGTCGAGAAACTTGTGCAGCTCAAGGCTGCGCTCGACGCCGAACCAGAAGTCGCCATCGTCTTTGGCGCGGAAATTTCCGGCGCCGCCATCGCCGAGCTTGTCGCCTTCGGGTCAAGGCTTCAAGGAAAAGTCCGCTACATGGCTCTGGGCGACTACGCGAATTCCCGCGGCGCAGCGGATATGGGCGTTCTACCCGACCGCCTCCCCGGCTACGCGTACGCCGACAACGCTGGCGCTCGCGAAGCGTTCGAAAGGCTTTGGGGCGGCGTCCTCCCCTCGAAGCCAGGGCTCACCACACCACAAATGGTGGAAGCCGCGCAATCCGGCAAGCTGCAAGCACTTTACGTCATGGGCGCGAATCCGCTCTCGCGCTACGGCACGCTGGGCTTCGGACGCGGCAATCTCAATCTCCTGATCGTCCACGAGCTTTTCCCGACCGATACATCGCGCCCCGCCGATATCGTTTTCCCGGCCGCCTCCGCCTACGAAAAAGACGGCACCGTCACCAACACCTCCGGCGAAATTCAGCTCCTGCACCAAGCCGCGGAAGTGATGGGCACGCGCAGCGACTTCGATCTCCTGCGGATTTTGTCGCACCAACTCGAAAAGTTGGGCCTCGGCAAAGCCTTTCACTACAAGACGCCCAGCGCGGTCTTCGACGAAATTCGCAAGGCCGTGCAAGGTTACGACGTGCTGCCCGCGGGTCTGCTCACCGGCGGCGCCGAAGCCACACGCGTACAGGTGGCCAGAAATGGCCACGCGCCCTACGATGTTCCCGCGGGCCTGATACGCTCGGCGCAAGACACGCTTTTCACCAGCGGCACTCTCGGCCGCTTCTGCACCATGATGGACTCTCTACCGGAGGCCGAGACCAAGCCGTGAGCGACTTCCTAGCCCAGCACGCCGAAATCATCATCACCCTCATTAAAGTACTGCTATTGCTTTTCATCGTGCTGACGGTGAACGCCTATCTCACCTGGTTCGAGCGCAAGGTTGTCGCGCACATGCAATCTCGATGGGGACCCCACCGCGTCGGCCCTCATGGCCTTCTGCAACCTCTGGCCGATGGCGCAAAATTTCTCCTGAAAGAAGACCCGACTCCCTCGGGCGTCGACAAATTCACCTATTTCCTCGCGCCGCTGATGGCACTGGCGCTGGCACTCACGTCCATCGCCATTCTCCCATTTGGTCCCGACCCGATTCGCATCTTCGGCCACGACATTTTTCTCGGCATCGTGGATCTGAACATCGGCATCCTCGCGCTCTTTGCCATCACCGCGCTGAGTGTGTACGGAGTGGCCTTGGCGGGATGGTCGTCCAACAGCAAGTATCCCCTGCTCGGCGGCCTGCGCAGTTCCGCCCAGATGGTCAGCTACGAACTCTCCCTCACGATGTCCGTGGTGGGCGTTCTGCTGATGGCAGGCAGCTTCAGCCTGCGTGACATCATCAACGCCCAGGCGGCGCATCCGGAGCGCGGCATCCTCGGCTGGAACGTTTTTCCGCAGATCCTCGGCTTTCTTTGCTTCTTTACCTCTGCCGTCGCGGAAACCGATCGCGCCCCTTTTGACTTGCCTGAAGCCGAGTCCGAACTGGTCGCCGGCTTTCACACCGAGTACGCCAGCTTCAAATTCGCGATGTTTTTCATCGCGGAGTACACCAGCATGATCACGGTATCCGCGCTCTGCTCGATCCTGTTCTTCGGTGGATGGCTCTCTCCGTTCCCGGCAGCATGGACCTTCGCGCACTATTTGCCGTCCGCGATCCTTATCGCTTCTGGCCTCTGGGTGATGTGGGACGGCTTCCGCTACGAAACCATCTTCGGGCGCATCCTTCTCCCGGGACTGGGGGCCGTCATCACCGTGATCGGCGGGGTCCTGATCTTTTTCCCGTCCATCAATGAATTCATCCAGGGCCCGTTCTGGCTGCTGGGCAAAATTTCGTTTTTCCTCTTCGTCTATGTCTGGGCGCGCGGCACGCTGCCACGCTTCCGCTACGACCAGTTGATGTCCTTCGGCTGGAAATTGCTTCTCCCCGTTTCGCTCGCGAACGTGGTGATCACCGCGTTCGTGATTCTGTTGAGGGGGCACTAGATGAACGCTCCTCTCCTCGTCTTTTTCTTTCTCGCGGCGATCGCCATCCTCGGAGCGATTAGTCTGATCCTTCAGCGCCACCCGATCCACAGCGCTCTTTCGCTGATCGTGGTCATGGTCGCACTCGCGGGCCTCTACCTTTTGATGGGCGCCGAATTCGTCGCGGCGGTGCAAATCATCGTCTATGGCGGCGCGATCATGGTGCTCTTCATTTTCGTCATCATGCTCCTGAACGCAGGTGTCGAAGAGCGCACCAATATGTCCAAGATGGCAGGTTGGGCGGGTCTTCCGCTGGCCATCGCACTAATGGGATTTCTCGCCGCTGCCGTAGCTCGTTCCACCGACCGCGTGCAGGCTGTCGCTCAAAGCGGCGCCACCGCTCCCACCAAAGTGGTGGCCGGCCTGCTCTTTCAGGAATTTGTCTATCCGTTTGAGCTGACCTCGTTCCTGATCCTCGTAGCCATAATTGGCGCGATCGTTCTCGCGCAACGGGAGAAACAATGATCCCTGCGCACTACTACCTTATTTTGAGCGCCATCCTGTTCGGCCTCGGCGTCGTTGCCTTCATCTTTCGCCGCAACATCATCACCATCTTTATGTCTATCGAGTTGATGCTCAACGCCGTGAATCTCGCTTTCGTGGCCTTCAGCCAGGCGTGGAACCGCCTCGACGGCCAGGTTTTTGTCTTGTTTGTGATCGTAGTGGCGGCCGCGGAAGCGGCTGTCGGGCTCGGAATCATCATTCTGATCCAGCGCAACCGCCAGTCGCTCAACGTCGAACGCGTGGACTTGCTCAAACTTTAGACTATGGCGCTTACTTCAAATCACCGTCATTTCGAGCGAAGCGAGAAATCTCTCTTCGATTTCAGCACAGGCAGGACGCCGACCAAACTCTAATGCCGATACTCGACAATCTCTGGATCATCCCGCTCCTGCCCTTGCTCGGATCGGCCATCAACGGTCTGTTCGGCGGCAAATGGCCGAACAACATCGTCAATTCCGTCGCCGTCGGCTCTACGGGCCTCTCGTTTGCCTGCGCACTCGAGGCTGTCCGCGAATTCTCGCAACTTCCGCCCGACCAGATTCCCTTCGTGAAACAGTTCTTCACCTGGATCGCCGCAGGCACCTTCCGCGCCGGCTTCGATCTTCAAGTCGACCAGCTCACCGTCGTGATGCTTCTCGTCGTCACTGGCGTCGGCTGGCTCATCCACATCTACGCGACCGGCTACATGGCGCACGAGGGCGGCTATTACCGCTTCTTCTCCTATCTCAATCTCTTCATGTTCTTCATGCTCCTCCTCGTACTAGCCGCCAACTATGTGCTGCTCTTCGTCGGCTGGGAAGGCGTGGGCTTGTGCAGCTACTTGCTGGTCGGCTTCTACTTCCTTAGGAAGTCCGCCGCTGACGCCGGCAAGAAAGCGTTCATCGTCAATCGCATCGGCGACTTCGGCTTCATGCTCGGAATGTTCCTGCTCTTCAAAACCTTTGGCACCCTGGACTTCGTGCCTATGTTCGCGAAAGCAGTTCCGATGCCTGCCGACGCCATGGGACAAATGGGCACCCTCACGGTCGCTTGCCTTCTGCTGTTCGTCGGCGCCACCGGCAAATCCGCCCAGCTTCCTTTATATGTCTGGCTGCCAGACGCCATGCAAGGCCCGACGCCGGTCAGCGCCCTGATTCACGCGGCCACCATGGTCACCGCGGGCGTTTACGTTGTCGCCCGCTCGCACGTTCTCTTCATGCGCGCACCCAGCGCCATGCTCGTCGTCGCCATCATCGGTTGCGCGACTGCTCTATTCGCCGCCACCATCGGCCTGGTGCAAACCGACATCAAAAAAGTTCTCGCCTACTCCACCGTAAGCCAGCTCGGCTACATGTTCCTGGCCTGCGGCGTCGGCGCATTTTCCGCGGGCATTTTCCACCTGATGACCCACGCCTTCTTCAAAGCCTTGCTGTTCCTTGCGGCTGGCAGCGTGATTCATGCCATGGGCGGCGAGCAGGACATGCTCAAAATGGGCGGCCTCAGCAAGAAAATAAAGTGGACCTACATCACCATGCTTACGGCCACGCTGGCCATCGCCGGCTTTCCGCCGCTGGCAGGGTTCTTCAGCAAAGATGCCATCCTCCTCAACGCCTTCCAAAGTGAAAACGGCGGCCACTTTCTTTATGCTGTGGGCCTGTTCACTGCCCTGCTCACCTCGTTCTACATGTTCCGGCTGATCTTCCTTACCTTCTTTGGTAAACAACGATATGACGAACATCACGTCCACGTGCACGAATCACCCAAAAGCATGCTCGTGCCGCTGATGATTCTCGCGGTCCTCTCGCTCGTTGGCGGCTGGCTGGCAGCCCCTGCGTTTTGGGGTGCGCCTGATTACTTCGCCAAGTTCCTCGAACCCGTTTTTGCCCAAGGCGGCGGAGCCGAGTCCGCGGCCGCCGAAGCCGCGGCCCACGCTCTCGAAATGCCGCTCGCGATCGTCGCCGTCATCACCGCAACCCTCGGCCTGGGCATTGCGTATTGGCTCTATCTCAGCAAGCCTGCGAAACCCGCCGAACTCGCGAAGTCCATGAAGGGCGCGTACACCACGCTCCTCCACAAATATTACGTTGACGAACTCTACGCGGCAGTCGTCGTCAAACCACTGCTCTGGCTCTCCACGAAAGTTCTCTGGCAGACCGTCGACGTCCGGATGATCGATGGCGCCGTCAACGGCGTCGCCTACGGCGCCACCGAAGCCGGTGACAACGTTCGCCACACGCAATCGGGCAACACCCGCAGCTATGCCGTGTGGGTCGTCATCGGCGCACTGGTCGTGATCGCGATTGTCTTCTGGCCCTACCTGAAGCCCGCGGCCGTAGGGATGGTGCGCTGATGTTCCCCGGCAACCACCTGCTTTCCATATTGATTTTCCTCCCGGGCATCGGATCCCTCGCGCTCTTGCTCCTCCGCGGAGACGATCACGTCTGGATTCGCCGCCTGGCCCTCACTATTTCTCTGGTGGAATTGGTTTTTTCGCTCTTCCTGATTCCGCTCGTACCCATGGGCGTGGCCGGCTATAGCTTGGTCGAATATTACAATTGGATCGCCAACCCCCCGATCCACTACCATCTCGGCGTTGACGGCATCAGCCTGTTCCTCGTGATCCTGACCACGTTCCTCACGCCCATCTCCATCCTGGCGTCGTGGAACAGCATCAACCACCGCGTAAAAGAATTCTTCATCATGCTCCTGATGCTCGAAGTCGGGGTCGTCGGCGTCTTCATCTCGCTCGACATGTTCCTCTTCTTCCTTTTCTGGGAAGTCATGCTCATCCCCATGGCCTTCCTGATCGGCATCTGGGGCCACGAGCGTCGTATCTATGCCGCCGTCAAATTCGTCCTGTACACCATGGCCGGCTCGATCCTGATGCTGGTCGGTATCGTCTGGCTCTACAATCTTACCGGCACATTCGACTTGCCCAAGATTCAGCAACTTCTGCAGGACGGCCACTTCGCGCTCACCTCACAGCAGGAAATACTGCTGTTCCTGGCCTTCTTCGTGGCCTTTGCGATCAAAGTGCCGCTCTTTCCGCTACACACCTGGCTGCCCGACGCCCACGTCGAAGCGCCCACCGCAGGTTCGGTAATGCTCGCGGGCGTGCTCCTGAAGATGGGTACCTACGGCATGATCCGCTTCTGCCTGCCGTTGTTCCCCAACGCCGCACACCACTCTGCGCCTTGGATAGCCGCGTTAGCGATCATCGGCATTATCTATGGCGCGCTCGTCTCGCTGGTCCAACCCAATCTGAAAAAACTCGTCGCCTATTCCAGCGTCAGCCACCTGGGCTTCGTCGTCCTTGGCATCTTCGCCTTCCATAACATTTCCATGCAGGGCGCCGTCTTCCAAATGCTCGCCCACGGCATCTCCACCGGGGCGCTGTTCTTGCTTGTCGGCATGTTGTACGACCGTCGCCACACCTTCGAAATTTCCGAGTACGGCGGCCTGGCCACCCCGATGCCGAAGCTGGCTGCCTTCTTCTTGTTCGTCGCGCTCTCCTCGATGGGCCTGCCCATGCTCAACGGCTTCGTCGGCGAATTCCTGATCCTCCTCGGCACGTTCCAGCCGCACGCCGACTGGGCCAGCTGGGCCGCGATCGGCGTGATCCTTTCCGCCTGCTACCTGCTGTGGGCCTACCAGCGTGTCTTCTTCGGAGAGATTACCCACGACAAGAACCGCACGCTCCCCGACGCCTCAGCGCGCGAAAAGTGGATTCTCGCAACCATGGCCGTCCTCATCCTCTGGATGGGCTTAGGCTCGACATTCTTCACTCATCGCTTCGCCGCCTCCAGCCAAAACGTCCTGGACCAGATGCAACGCACCGGCCCGCAGGAAGCCGCACGTCCCGCTTCGGCGCCAACCATTCATCGATCGATCCTGACCGTCGCAAATTTAGCCGATCCCAATCAATCCACCGATCCCAATCAATCCACCGTCATTTCGAACGAAGCAAGCCGGCTTTTTCCTCCCCGTTCGCTTCCTGCGAACGGGCCGGCTTGCGCAGAGAGAAATCTCTCTTGTCTTTCGCGGCCTGAAGCCAAGTCCGCCACCACCACTTCCGTTGTCATCCCGAACGCCACTTCCACTGTCATACTGAGCGGAGCGAAGGATCTGCTTTTGCCTTCTTCCCACGCAGCAATCCCTTCTCCCGAAAGGCCCGGAGCCCGCTAAATGATTCCCCGCCCCGAAGATCTGATCCGCGTCCTCCCGGAAACCATCTGGTGCATCTTCGGCGTCGTGCTGATGCTGCTCCAACCCTTTACCCGCAATCGCCACGTTCTAAGCTTCTTCGCGGTCCTGGGTGCCATTTTTGGCGCGTCCTCCACGATCTACGCGTACACCACCATCGGCCCAGGCACCGCCTTCAACGGCCTGATCCAGTTCGACGCCTTCAGCATCTTTTTCCACTTGCTCATCGGCCTCGTCTCCATTCTCGTCGTCCTGATCTCTGGTCCCTACCTCGAGCGCGAAAATCTGGAGTCCGCCGAATTCTTCGCCTTGGTCCTTTTCGCCACCGCAGGTATGGGCGTGCTCTCGTCTGCTCAGGAACTCCTCACCGCCTTCATCGGTCTTGAGATGAGCTCGATCTCTAGCTACATCCTGGCGGGCTATCGCCGCGACACCCTCAAGTCCAGCGAATCCGCCATGAAGTATTTCCTCCTGGGCTCCTTCGCCACCGCTTTCTTCCTCTACGGCATCGCCCTGGTCTACGGCGTCACGGGCACAACAAACCTCGCGCAAATGGGCGCCGCCGACAGCACCAGCAACCTCCTCAAGCTTGGCCTTTCGTTAATCCTGATCGGCCTCGGCTTCAAAGTGGCGGCCGCCCCGTTCCAACTCTGGACCCCTGACGTCTACGAAGGCGCGCCCACGCCTGTAACCGCGCTCTTCTCCGCGGGACCCAAAGCCGCCACCTTTGCCCTGCTCCTCCGCATCTTCGCCGATGTGCCCGCCGCCACTCATTTCTGGTTCTGGGCTTTCTGGATCTTGGCCGCGCTAACGATGTTCGTCGGCAACCTCGGCGCGCTGGTGCAAACCAACGTCAAGCGCATGCTCGCCTATAGCTCCATCGCCCAAGCCGGAAACATTCTGGTCGCCTTCGCCGCCGTAACTTATCTCGAAGGCAACTCCGACACCGGCGGAGCCGCCGCCTTCGCCGCGGTCCTTTTCTACCTGCTCAGCTACGCGCTCGTAAAACTTGGCGCCTTCACGATCGTCTCTCAACTGGGCGGCGCGGGCGAAAAGCACCTCTCCTTGGATGACTACGCCGGCCTGGGCAGTCGTCAACCGGTAGTAGCTGCAGTTCTAAGCCTGTTCCTGCTTTCGTTGCTGGGCCTGCCCGTGACCGCGGGCTTCTTCGGCAAGTTCTACGTCTTTAAGGCTGCGGTAAACTCGCACCTGATCTGGCTGGCCGTGCTCATGGCCGCGAGCAGCATAATCGGTGCCTACTACTACTTCCGCCTGATCGTGGTCATGTATATGCGCGAACCCAACCTGGAGACCGGCCCCGCCCCCGCAGTCATCGGCTTCCCTCTCCCGGTCAACGTGGTCCTGGCCATAACCGCCGCAGGCACCGTCTACTTCGGCCTATTCCCCAACCAGGTCCTCAGCTTCGTCCTCCAATCCAACCTTCTTGGGCACTAAACGCAAAGAGCTTTAGATACAAGGGGTTAGGGTAAACGCCAAGTATTTTCTACGTTTGATATTGGGTCAGATGGAAATTCCCTCGGTATTAGGCATACGGAGGAATTTCATGGCTAAGCCCAAATTCACGTTGTACAAGCACATCAAGATCGGCGGCAGATGGCGATATGCCCGCGCCGCCGTTGCCGCTAACAACAAAGTCAAACCGCATGTGGTGATCATCGACGGAGAGGAACAGACACACGAGGGCGGGTCGTACTGTGTTCGCAATGGCGATAGTTGGCCCGACGTGGGAAACGATCCCGCCGAGGCGCTTCGCCAGCGCACCAAGCTCGTCGAAGGGTTGGGCGCTGAGCCACAGCCCGTAGCCGCCACAGTCGGCACTCCGCTCCGAGAAGCCGCTGACACATACTTCAGAAACCTTGAAGCGCAGGGCAAAGACCACAAGACCATTCGCTCCTACCATACGGGCGTCGATCCATTCGTGGAATTGGTCACTAGCTGTACCAAGGCACACCCCAAGTCCCGGACCTATGTGGAGGAAGTGGACAAGCAGGACATGAACGACTTCATGGGCTGGATGCGCAAGCAGCCCGTCCCAGTACGCATGCATGGCAATCCTAACCGCACCATGGCGAACAAAGTCCTCTATGTTGCCATCTTCCTTAAGGCATTCGGTCGCCCGAGGCTGCTCCACAAAAAAGAATATCCCCGCTACCACGAGAAGAAGATCGTCGCCCACCCAGAATCGGAGTTAGACCTCCTGTATTCCCACGCCGACCCTGTGGAATGGTTTTTACTGGATTTCTTCCTCGGCAGCATGGCACGCAACAATGAAGCCGCTAACTGCAAGTACACCGACCTCAGTGGCACTACACTCACGCTCTACGGCAAGCAGCACAAAACACGCACGGTCGAAATTAGCCAGCGACTCGCAGATTCCATAGCGGCACGCCGCACTCGCAGCAAGTCTGAGTTGCTATTCCCCAGCCGTGTCGGCAAGCCCGATACCAAGATGTGTCGGAGCCTCCAGAATTTGGCGAAGAGGGCGGGTGCGAAGTTCCATACGGAGTTACACAAGCTGAGAAAAACCGGGGCGAGTCGCCGTTATCTAAACGGCGTGGGGCTGCCGACCCTCATGCTCGAACTGGGGCATGAGAGTCTCGCAACCACGCAGAAGTATCTGGCAGATGTGCGGCGGGAAGACGAGATCAAGAAAGCCGTAGCCGATGCGGACTTCGTACCGAAGTTGAAGATCGTCAGGACGGGCACATAACCTCATGCTACTCATGCTTTCTTCTCGGACTTCCAAGCACTGAATGCCTCGGGGTATTTCTCCGCCGCTTGCCAGTCAAACAGCACCCGAACGGGGATGGAGAAGTCTCCGATGGGCGACCGGGCGGGCTGCCAAATCCTCAACTGCTTCGACACGAGCGGCATAGAAGTCCCCAGCTCCCACAAAATGTTCAGCCAAATAGAGGCGGTGTATTGGTCCTGAAATTCGAAACCTCGGCGGGCTTTTTCGGCCTCGGGTCTGCGCGGGATCGTGTGAATAGCGGGAGAGGAATGCGCGGAAGCTGGGGTGTAGGCGGATCGCATGCTCATTTTCTAAGTACCGCAAAACCAATAGCTTACAGATGAGCGAAAAGATTGAATTCCCATAGCCGTTAGATCGGGTCCCTCTAGCCCGCATCCGCCGCAACCGCAAGCGGCCACCTTCAAGTCGTTGTATCGAAAGCGCGCAAACACACCGTGCTCGTGTGTGCAGCTTGCTCACTCGCGCTTCCGATACATCTCTAACGACGCCGGCCGGGTCAAGAGTTTTTTGCTCCGGATCTTCTATCGTTCTCGCACACCACAACCTTTTACGCAATCTGCGTTCCTGTTCAGAGGTAGGTCAGCCATAGCGTGAAGAACACCAATCCGAGATACGTAATTCGCCGTCACAGGGGTCCGCGAAATTGATAGAAGCAAAACCTTGGACCCTTGCACGCAATGGTATGTGGTAAAGCGAACTCGCTTGCTGATTTTTTGGATCGCCGGTAGTGTTCTTCTCGGTGGCTTTGCTTTTTATCTGAACTGGAAATTAACGGACACCAATAAGGTAGGCAACCCGCAAAGGGTGTTTGCATCGGGCCGAGGGAGCGTGTTTCATCAGGGACCACTCCAAGAAGAGGAACTTCAAAAAAGACGAAGACCAGAGAGCTTACGAGTCTGGTTACCAGCAGGGTCACCAGGGCGATCAGAAATAATAGACCGGCCTCCTTGCCATAGGGCACGCGAAGCACTGGTAGGCTTTATCGGTAGTGATCGCCCGCGTGGGGCGGGAATCTGTATCGAGGAAGTGTACCTGCGCCCGCAACGAAGACTGGACCGCAACAGGTCCGTTGAAAGACTGTTGAAGAAAGCTTAATTCGAGTTACTTGCCTCTTTCAGTACGTCTGGTGCCCTACCTCCAGTTGATATAAATTTCACCTGGAGGATTCATGGACATTCTGGCAGCGATCAAGCGCGAAGAGAGAAAGCTCGAAAAGCAGCTAGGCAAGGTACAGCACAAACTGAGCGGAGTCCGAGCGGCAGCAAAAGCATTGGGCGGCTCTGCGGAGCGCGAAGTTGTCGGCGTGAAGAAGCGCGTCTTGTCGGCCGCTGGCAGAGCGGCGATTTCTAAGGCGGCGAAGAAGCGGTGGGCGAAGGTGAGGGCGCACGCGAAGAAAGTAGCGGGGTAGTTCGAGGGCCATTCCAATGTCCAATCTCGAACAGATTGGAACGGTCACAACCCGATTAGGTGGACTGATCGTCATCGACACCGTGGCCCGAGTTGAATTTTGCAATAAATTTCACCTGAGCTTTTTCTGGAGTAACGTCACGGAATCTGGATAAATGCCGGAGAGGGACAAAATTTGCTACGAAAATATATTCTGCGACTCGCAAACTTCCGTCCAGACGCCTAATCTTGCATTCACCACGCCTCTCCTCTCGCCGCAGGAAAGGCGGACCCGTTCCGTCGAAGTCTAGAATTTGACCATGTGGAAGAAAGGCATCAATGGTGAACTGCCTCATGTTTGCTTCAGAGATCCCCAATAAATCTAGGGCCTTCGGATTTGCAGCAACAAAACGGCGGTCACCGTTCGTCACAACGACTGCATCGAGAGAGCTTGCCAGTAACTTCCGCAAACCATTCTCCCTTACGCGAAGTGCCTCCTGTAATCTTCGGGGTTCTTGGGCGACACTCCTTCCCAAGCTCGTGAACGTGTTCTGTACTCGCTGAACATGTACCGTCACTTGCTCCAACGCGATGAACAGTTCCGATCTGAATGTGGTTGTTTTACCGTTAAACACAACGATTGCATGGAGAGAGTTCGCCAGTAACTTCCGCAAACCATTCTCCCTTACACGAATCGCCTCCTGTAGTCTTCGGGGTTTTTCGGCGATACTCTTTCCCAGTCTCGTGAGCGTGCTCTGTATTCGCTGAAGATGTACCGTCGCTTGCTCCAGCGCGATAAACAATTCCGATCTGAATTTGGTGATTTGCATAACGCGATGGCTTCATCGACAACGTGTCTGAGAGTCAGGTCGACGACTACCCGCAAGTACAAGCATGTCGAAACGAACCGTTTAAATCTGTACAAAACGAGACAATCTGCCTAACGATTCGCCTCGACGGCTATTAGTGGACGTAATGGTCGTCCTGTTACTCTAGATGTCCGGTTCGCGCGTCATCCGGGAATATCCGATGCGACAGGAATGGGGAGAGCGGGAACGGTTGATCTTTGACGCAGACGAGTGAAATCATGATTCCTGTCAGGTGGATCGCGGTTCTTCTCGCAAACGCGTGTTGTTCGCGCCCTTCTGAGGAGTGCTTCCTGTGAGACGCACGAAAACAGTTACGCTAAGCCTCACTTTTCCCTTCAGGTTGTGAAACTTGCTATTTATTTCATCTCTCGTACTTGGCTTCATTGGACGTGCCCCCGGCTGAATGCGAGTCGTACTGGGAGCCCGCGCACCTATTGTCGAGCTCCCAATCTGGTTCCGTAGACGAGACAGGCGAACTGAGACAACGGGAACCTTTGACGACTATTTGCGGGCCGATTCCTTCGATTCATTGCGTGGTGCATTCTTTTGTAAGACAGCGACGAGGTGGCGGCCAGACGCGGGAGTCCTGACTTTTCCGCCTAGAACAATTTCTCTCGCCGTTAGTTTGCGGCCATAAACTTCTGCCGTGGCGTCATCGTCGGGACGAAGCGTTGACCCCTCGAGCGATACTCCCGCAAAAAGGCCGCGCGAACGCGAGTAGCTGAGGACCTCGGAGCGCAGGTAAGCGTCGGTGTCCGCAGAAGCGTCACGCCCCAGTGGACCTGCCGCAACAGATGCGTCGGCTCCCAATTTGACTTTGCTGTTCAGAATCGAACTCGCGCCTCTCTCATTCATAATCAGCAGAATGAGATCGGTAGCTTGTCCGCCGATTTGAAATCCAATG
>Ga0073928_10001179_pt1 | contig 52113 bp, 35 predicted proteins | sample PaiPotPPA55metaG_FD_76969 | JGI IMG/M metagenome (GOLD analysis project Ga0073928, IMG submission 76969) | Iron sulfur acid spring bacterial and archeal communities from Banff, Canada, to study Microbial Dark Matter (Phase II) - Paint Pots PPA... ... | reverse complement strand
GTGCTGGGGCCGTAGTTCCATTTGTCGCCAGGATCGTTCAAGAGCGGCAGCTCCCACTCATGCTTTTTCGTCGCCTCCTTCAGCCGGTACACGATCGGGTTAAAAGACACGTAGGCGATGCCCGAGGTATGCGTCAGCAAATGGCGGATGGTCATCGGTCGCTTGGCCGGTCGCGTTTCGTAGGTTGCGTCCTTCTCATTGAACTTCGTAATGACCTGCAGGTTGTCGAAGCCCGTCAGGTATTTCGACACCGGATCGTCGAGTTTGAGCTTGCCCTGTTCGAACAGCATCATGATGGCCACCGATGTCACCGGCTTGGTCATGGAGGCAATGGAAAAAATGGCATTCACGGGTATCGCTATATCGTGCGCAACGTCGAGCTTACCGGCTGCGCCTTCGTAGAGCACGCCCTCGCGGCCGACGATGAGGGCGACCACGCCCGGCACGTCGCCGCGACTGACAGCACTGCTAATTTGGCGCAATAGCGCGGCCTTGTCCGAGTCTGAGAATCCCTTTACCTCTGTCGGTTCGGCCTGGGGAGAGCGCTGTGAGTTTGTCTGGGCGAGCCCCGAGCAAACCAGCGATCCGGTGAGGGCCATGAACGCGGCCAAACGAATGGCGGTCTTGTGCAGTCTCATAATTTCGTACCACCCGAGTTTCGCGCTTGGTTGCAGCGGCATGTGATTGAACAAGCGAAGTGTAAGCTATGAGGGACGGGACAGGTCCTGAAAAGCGTTCTAGATTTGCGCGATCACAATTTCCGAGAATGGCGGTGGCTTCGTGTGACGCCGCCTGGCCATGCGCTCAGGCAATTTAATCTATCATCTGTAGCATTGGGAAAAGGCCGCGATAGCTGCCGCAATCTATTGCCATAAGAGCGCACCGTCAATGCCGATGGTCTTTAGGGGAACGGTGCCGGACCTTGTTGGGACTTGTAAGTGGGAGAGGCATTTGATTGCTCCGGTGTGGGTATGGGCTGTGCGCTAATTCGAGTGGACGCTTTCAAACTCTGAGCCTCCTTATTTCAAGACGATTGATGCCGGGAAGAAATTTATCGACGGTATCCCGCAGAGAGAGATGTGGACCGAAGATTTATGCTTCTGCGACAAGCTTACGAAAGCCGAATGGCAGATCCTAGCAGACGGTGGATGGTTGCCGGACCATTGGGACGCCAGAACCAAGAGACGAGGTTCGGTTAGGTCTCAACTAGGTATCATTGAGCCGGTAAACGTGGCTTCCGTCTGTCCGTAAGCGGCACCAGAACAAGCAGTTAGATTTTGACCTTGTTCCGCTACGAACCAGAAGGTCGGGAGTTCGAGTCAGCCCGGGCGCACCACTTTCCCCCAATAAAAACGAGGTTTTCTGAAGGGTTGCACCGGATGAACCGATTCCGTGCAACCTGCCGTGCGACCTTTTGAAGCGTTGGCTCTCGTTGCTGGCTCACTCGTTGTCTGGGGTGGATCTCGGGATTGTGCGAAAGGCTTGTGCGACGGCACTTCGGCGCTTTCAAAGAATGAGCACTACCTTCCTCGCGCACGTGGGAATTTCCGTGGTTATGAGCCACTTGCAAATCATATCTGCGACTTATGGTCTTGACGCCTGAGCCGATAATGAGTGGAAGTCGACTTCGATTTTGGCTTGGGTTTCAACGGGCTTGTTGTCGACATAGGTGGGCTCATAGCGCCATTCGCGAATGGCTTTGGAGACATTGAGGAGGAAAACTGAAGATCCGTACAGGGGCCTGACGCTGGTGATGCGGCCTTCTTTGTCGATGGTAGCTTGCACGGTGATAGTGCCGTAGCGCGCGGTCCGCGGGAATTGCGGGTCGAGGCGCGAGGAAAGTTGGCCCAAGACTACTTTTTTGCGGCCGCGCCAGAACCACCGGCCGCCGCGAACCCACACGGAACGCTGAATGTGCATGGTCACCGCGGGGGATTGAATGACGCGCTCACCGGGAAGATTGACGAAGGTGTTGTAGCTGTAGGGAGTGAGCTCGACGATGCGAGGCTCGGGATGGGTTTGTGGCACATCAAGATTGGCGGTGGAAGAATTGGAGTTGCGCGGAATGGTGGTGGATGTTTCGGCGCTACGCGAGGGAGACGAGGATGGGAAGGCGAGCGATGGGGTGGTGGACTTCGAGTTTGAAGTTGGAGCTGATGCTATAGGGGAAGCGAGCCTAGGAGATTTAATCGCAGCGAGGCTGTTGCTTGCGGGACGGGAATTGGAGTTTGGAGTCGAGCTTAGAGTCGAATTAGAAATTGCGTTGGAATTCGCGCTGGGAGATTGGCTGGAAGAGGGCGATGGATTGGGAACGGCGTCCACGGAAAGAGTTCTCGGTGTTGAATTGCTGGCCGAAGTATTTCCCGGCGCTGGATTGACCGCGGCAGTTTGAAGATTAGGTGGGGCAGCCGCGGGTACGGCCGTGACTGCGGTGGTTTGCGCCGCCGCGGGAGTGGAGTCTGCGACTGCGCTGTCTCGCGCGCTGAGCGGACTAGCTTGAAGATGTTTGTTTACTGAAGGACTGGAATGCATGAGGTGAGTTCTGATGGCGCTAGGAGGTTCAGTCCTGGAAGGAAGTTCGGGCGGGACATTCACGTTTGAATGATAGGTTGGAGCGCCCGGTTCTGACTTTTCCTTGGTCGCAGTTTCGGTTAGCAGCAGGTCGGAAGCGTCCTCGTGTGGTGACGGGTTTAGCGCAGAGGTAGGATTTGCGGACGCATGGGCCGCGACGGGAGGCGGATGATGGTGTAGAGACGATGCGCGTGCTGCCTGCGAGCGCGCGGACTGAGCCAAATTGCCGTAAAGGTTATAGGCCAGGGCCCATACAGCCGCCAAACATATTACGGACAGGGCCGCGATCCAGAAAATGAGCGGAGAAGCGGCAGGCCGCGGTGGAGGATGGGATGCGGGATCCGCGCCCGCGAATGCGAGTTTTTCTTCGCTGGTCTCAGTTGCGCATGAACCGCAATTTTCGGGTGTAGGAGCGGCGATCGTGACGGGAGTGTTCGCTGGCGTGGCTGTTATGCCGCGCAGCATCACCAGCGACTGGCATGGTTGTGACGATGGCGCCACCCTTTGCGACGGAAAAGTTTGCGCGGGGTTTTCTACTTGAGGAGATTGCAACGCCGACCACCTGCGAATAAGTTCGCGATCAACTTCGGCAAGATCGAGCAGCTGAATGCCAGCCAACCCTTGGAAATTTTCCGACCAAACAGTGCGGACATATACGCTGATGCTTCTTGGGATACCGTTCAGGGTCAAGGAAACGCGTTGGACGGAATTGAGCTGGAGTGCCGGTGTGGCGGACACCAAAAGGCCGTTCTCGCTGACATTCAAAACAGTGTTTTGGAAATTGGAACCGAATGCTATTTGGGTCGGCGTTTGCGGCGCTACGCGGGAATAGAAACGTCGTTCGATGGGCGTGTTTGGTGCCGCCAAATGGTCTGTCAATGTGGACATGGGGACTCTCCCTGATGGTGGATCGCATGCCCGGCAACGCTGAATCGATGCGAGTGCTGTATGGGTGGCTGGAGGTCCAGAATTCCGCGCGTTTGGCTGACGCGACGCAATCTGGAATACATTGGTGCAAACACCGAGCTTCTGGAAAAGTTGCGGTTTGTCGATACTTGTGTAGTCCAAAACCGGGGTCTATTACCGTGGATTTGAGCGGGTGACAGCTGCAAGTGGCGTTGAATCAGCGAGACTTAGCATTAGATTTTTGGGTTCGATTCCCGTTACCGATTTAGTTCGACCCTCCGGTCGAGAATCGATAGAGGACTCTCTTGCCGGGGGTCGAGACGGTCGGCTTGCCGTTTCATCCAAGTGATCCACTGTCCCTTTTGTGTTTCCGGCCAGAGGTCATGCCCCTGTTGAGCCCACGCTACTTCCAGCGCAGCAATAAAATCTCGCATCTGCTGGGCTTTTTGCCAATGCGCGACCCAGGTCTCCAAATCCTTTACCTTTTTCTCTTCTTCGGAGATCTGCTTGGCCAGTTCTTCTCTTTGGCGTTCCTGCACCGCGAGTTCGATCCTCCGTTGCTCTTCCAATTTTAACGACAGGCAAGTTTTTCGCCACTGGTAGCGGCAATCGCTCAACTGGTTTAACCAAATTCCTTCTTGGTCCAATATCCTCGGCCCGGCAATGGAACCTGGAGCTTGCGGCAGACTTTCCCCAAAGCCACAGCTGAGATCCCATATCTGGAGGCGACCCTTACTAGCGGCCGTTCCCAAACCTCGCCGTAAAGCTCTTCTCGATTCCAAGTTTCCATGAGTATCGATTCTCCCTTTCGCCGCATCCGCCAAAGTAATCAGAAATGCGTTCGGGTTGTCGCGCTCTGAACTGTGAGAGCGCCCTGAAATATAGCCGAAGGGAGATCACTGAATTTGCGTTATTTTTGCGTTGTACGTCCGGAAACTGTGGGTAGTGATGGGCAGTGATGGACAGCCATGTTGTTGATTTCAGACGCAAGTCGTTTGTTTAGTTTGCCCAGATTTCCATTATGAGTCCGCTGCTCTAACCGCTGAGCTACGAGCCCTTCGAGTGGTAACGACTTGATTCTAGAACGCAATTAGACACCCGTACACGCATTATTTCGCCTTCTTTGGGTTAAAGGGCTTGAGAGGCATTCTAGAAGCAGTGGTAACTTAAAAAGTATATATCGCATATGATAGCTAAGCGTTCGCGTTGTTTTGAATGGTGGGTTAGGGTCATACTCGCAGGAAACGCAAAATTGAGGCTATTTTATTTTCGGAGTGCCCAAGGAAATCGCAACACCTTCTCTCGGGCCAGCCCGGCAATCCACTCAGTGAAAGACCCGATTGCCACAGAGTCAAAAAATGTTTATTTTTGAACAGATATTCCGTTGTCTCCTTTGCGATTGTGTCGGGGGCGGGGGAGTGTGGCCGCACATATGTCAAAAACCTACTCGGATTGGTTGGGTCGCCAGGTAGTTCTGCAAATCGAAGTTGGGGAATCGCTAGTTCCCCTCCGTGGACTGGTCGTCAACGAATCGAATGATGCGCTCCGTTTTCGCGTCGACGGAGGCTGGGACGTGGATATTTACAAAGAAATGATTTTGCGAGTGGAAGCGGACAATTATGAAGCTTCCCAGCTGCGTAACTGGGAAGCCAGCAACAAAGCACCAGACGCAGCGCGTTCTGACTCCATGCCGACGCTCAGTTGGAATCGTGTCATCGACCGTTGGTGGTCCAAACATTTTTCGAGGGAATTGTGGTGGCCGACCATCATCTCCGCAGGATTGGCCGGAAGTGTCCTGTTTGTTCGGGCCCTGCACATGAGTGTGCCGGGACCCATCACTCATTTTGCCCAATTCATTTGCGGCTATCTGGGACTGGTGTTCTGCGGGGTATCACTGGGTTGTGGCGTGTGGTTGCTCATCGATCCGATCAGGACGCAATCGCATGTTTTCGCCAAGTGGCCGAAACTCTTGGCGTCGTTTCTTGACTGGTTTCGCCAGCCTATCCACCTCTAACTCCAGAAATAACTTGGATTAGCGAGCTGGTCCGTGACCACTCCAGACCACCGTGCGCATGCCATTTGGTGATCGAAGCGAAGTGACTGTGGCAGTGCTCTTAAATGGTGGTTCCGGAGGGACGATGACACGTGAAAAGGTTCAGCTGATCCTCCAAAAATATTTCAATATCTGGAATAGTGCGAACCACGGATGTCACCTGTGGGTAGCTCTTGCTAACCCCAGAACCGCTATCACCATTCCTGACATCGCCTTCGGCATCACTTCACGCTACCAACCTATCTGGCGCATGCGCTCCGGGATGAGTCCGCTGTAGCGAATCATGCGGTCCGGCCGTCGCTTCAGGGGCAACGGCAGAATGGCGGCGAGTTGGGCCGACTGTTGCCGAGCAATATTCCTGGCTGAGCTTCGGTAGCAAGTAACGACAGGCCGACTCCGCACCATAAACACCAGGGCCCCATTCGACCACATTGAGATAGAGTTCCAAAATGCGCTTCTTGCCGAGGACCAATTCGGCGACCGGAACGAGCGTGAACTCGGCGCCCTTGCGGAGGATCGAACGTCCCGTTCCGAAGAACTCCGAAGAACAAGTTCTTTAGCAGTTGCTGCGTTAGGATGGAGCCTCCCCGAATGCGGCCGCCTTCCATATCGTCTTCAGCCGCAATTTGGATTGCGTGCCAATCGAATCCGTGATGCTGATAAAAGCGCGCGTCTCCCACGGCTATGACCGCATGCTGGAAATCGAGCGAGATTTGGCTCAGCGGAACGAATTCGTATCGATCGTGATACGGCGTGCGGTGAATCCAGGCCTGCAAGCGGCGCTGCATGCGCACCGCGCTAGTCGGTGGGTCAATCCACCGGGCAGCCACAAGGATCAGCACAGCAAGCGATCAGAGAAGCGCCACTCCGAAGAGAAGCCATCGAACGAAAGATCGGAGAGAGACTTTCTGAAGCGGAGTCCGTATGTGCGTGTCTAGGATTTCAGTCACATTTCAGAATAATCGTTCGGGCTGGATTGAGATCGTGCGCGATAAGTCCTTGCGCGATAAGTCCTCTTACCCGACATGCGAGGATGCCGCTTGCTCCGATGATAAGTTCCGAGTAGCTGACGATGTGCCCGAGAAGCGTTCTGTTATTGGCAGAAGGTCCGGCTGCTTACCGTTTTCTTGCCGGGCCATTTCGGCGAGTAGGGGAACAGTGAGCACACGGTCTTAGAAGGTTTGGAATTTCAGATTTTTTTGGGAGAGTTCCCGGGGGATTCTTCATTGGCAAGGACAATCTTGCCTACTTTCCTCCGATGCGCCAGCTGAATCTCGAGCAAGTCATCGAGTTCATGCGGCCGGATCGGTTTCGCCAGATGGCCATCCATCCCCGCGACAAGACATCGCGCACGGTCGACACTGGCGGTCAAGGCAATCACGGGCTGGTGGAATCCGGTCTCTTTTTCTCTTTGGCGAATTGCTGCGGTCGCCTCGAGCCCGTCCATCACCGGCATGTGTACATCCATCAAAACTAAGTCATAATTCTCTTTCTTGAGGGCCTCAAGGGCTTCGCGTCCGTTAGCGACTACCACAGCGCGGTGACCTCTCTTCTCGAGTAACCGCGTCGTCAGGAGCTGGTTCACCTGATTGTCTTCCGCAACCAACACCCGAAGGTAGTCCTTGCCATCCCGCGCAACATGCAAGGAGTACCGGGCGGTCCCTGCTTCGATCGTTTTCTCCGAGGTCCTCAGCCATGCCGTGAAATGGAACTGGGTTCCACGACCGACTTCGCTCTCCACCCACATTTTCCCGCCCATTTTCTCATCTAGAGGCCTCTGTCGCTTAGTTGTGCTGCCTGGCAAGTTTCCTAGGACTACTCGAAGCCCAGGGGTTAAAGGATCTGGCTTAACACAAACTACGCTTCAGATTGGTAACCCCCTATATGATGGTACGCGTCGATGCACGTAGCTCGCTTCAATGCGTCGAGGTTCCCGGGACAGCCGTGTGGCGGACCATACGCCAGGGTTTCAGTGGAGTAAAGTTTTATTCGTGGAGTGCAACCGTCGCTGGCATAGCAGATCCAAGTTGTAATTCGACCACCCTCCCGACAGGCGTTTCTTGAGTGTTGTTAACGGCGCTGGGCGAGAAGTTCGGGCTCGGCGGAAACATCGAGTGTCGTAAGAGCGTCGTGGTTCTGGGCTCAAATCGGAGCAGAATGAATAAGAACGATCAACACGTGAATGTATGCGGAGGCCGAGCTTACCCAAATCTTGTAGAACTGGAGTACACTCTTGCCTTAGCCGTTTTTCTCTGACCATTCCTGTGTTCCCGTAGGGCCGCTGAGAATTCGCCGTAATCGTGGAGGCAAGACCGTATGCTCTCCGCAAGATTTCTCTTCTTCACTCTAGCATTTGCTTTCCTATCGACCACCGCCATCGCAGGCCAGGCCACTCCCTCTGCATCGGTGAATGACAACCGCACTCGGGCCGGCGTCCTTCGCAACGGCGTGCTCACTCTTCATCTTGAAGCCCGCCCAGCGATCTGGTACCCCGAAAAGGACGGTGGACCCCATCTCACCGTCAGCGCATTCGCCGAAGAAGGCCATGCCCCTCAGATTCCTGGTCCGATGATTCGCGTTCCCGAAGGCACTAAAATCTCCGCCACTATCCGCAATCTGCTCGACCACACGATTTACATTCATGGCCTCGGCCCGCACGCGGCTGCGGCCTCCACGTCGCAAACTCAGACCGACTCAGCTGCCACTAGTGATGCGAATACACTGGAAATCGCCGCCCGCAGCGTCCGCGAAGTCGGCTTCAAATCCGGCCCTGCGGGCAGTTATTACTATTGGGGCTCCAACGACCGCCAATCGTTACTCATGCGCACCGGCTCTGACTCCATGCTGGACGCCGCGCTCGTCGTCGATCCCCCCGGTGCTCGCCAGGACGATCGCGTCTTCGTCATCAGCACCTGGTTGCCAACTGGCGGCACGGCTTTCAACACTCTTCCCACCATCAACGGCAAGTCCTGGCCTTACACCGAACACCTCGACTTGCACGTTGGCGATCCCGTGAACTGGCGCTGGATCAACACCAGCGATGCTGACCATGCCATGCACATGCACGGTTTTTATTTTCAAGTGAATGGTGTCGGTGATCAGGACCACTTCGCCGCTTATAAGCCTGTCGAGCGGCCGATGGTAGTGACGCAAGAGATGCTACCCGGCGGGACATTTGACATGACCTGGACTCCCGAACGGCCCGGCCACTGGATCATGCACTGCCACTTCACCATTCACATGATGATTGGCGACGGGCTTACCGACTACCCGGTCTCTTCCGACTACACTCCGGAAAATGCCGGTATGGCCGGCGTCGTTCTCGGCGTCAATGTTTTGCCCGCAGTTGCTCCCGCTTCCACTGCAGTCGCACACGCCGCGCAGGTTCACAAGTATCGCTTACTCGTCCGCGAACGGCCCGCCACCACGCGCACCTTCGCTGGGTACAGCTTCGACCTCGTCAAGCCCGGCCACGAGACACCTGTAAGTGAGCTCCCACCCGTCGGCGATCCTCTAGTCTTAACCCGCGGCGAGCCCGCAGAAATTGAAGTCATCAATCAACTCAAAGAGCCCACCACCGTCCACTGGCACGGCATCGAACTCGAAAGCCCCTACGACGGCGTGCCCGGTTGGAGCGGCGATGCTGCGCATTCCGTCCCACCAATTCCGCCCGGCGGCACTTTTCTCGCTCGCATGACTCCCCCTCGCGCCGGAACCTTCATCTACCACTCGCATTGGCACGAACGCAAACAGTTAGGCGCGGGCCTCACCGGCCCAATCATCGTCTTGCCGCCTGGCGAAAAATTCGATCCCGCCACCGACAAGACCTTCCTCTTCACTCGCGACGGCACCGACGGCACCGAGCCGATACTGCTCAACGGCGTTCCACAGCCCGCGCCCATTCCCTTGATGGTCGGCACCCGCTACCGCCTGCGCTTCATCAACATCACTCCCGTCGATTCCGACCTCACCTATTCCATCGTCGATGCCAGCGGCAATCCCATGCAGTGGCGCGCCATCGCCAAAGATGGCTGGGATTATGCCGCGGATCAAACGTTGCCCAAACCCGCTCGCGAAAACTATCTCTCCGTCGGCGAAACCCGCGATTACTTTTTCACTCCGGACAAGCCCGGTGAGCTCTATTTGCGTGCCGTCGCCTTCCCACGCATGTGGATCTCCGTCACTCTGATCGTTTCACCGCCACAACCATAATCGCATCGACGTTCGCGCCCGGTCTGATGTCTGGAAAGTTTCGCCCTGTGATTGCGCTATAATCCGCGCCAATCATGGACCTGGCAGCCAGAAGCAGACTCGGCCCGTACGAAATCATCGCTGCCATCGGCGCAGGCGGCATGGGTGAAGTTTACCGGGCGCGCGACACCCGCCTCGACCGCTGCGTGGCCATCAAGATCCTGCCTTCTCACTTGTCCTGCAGCCCTGAACTCAAAGGCCGCTTCGAACGCGAAGCCCGTACTCTCTCCTCGGTTTCTCATCCCAATATCTGCCATCTCTATGACGTCGGCTCGCAGTCCGGCGTCGACTTCCTGGTCATGGAACTCCTCGAAGGCGAAACGCTTTTCCATCGCTTGCAAAGAGGGCCGTTGCCGCTCAATGATCTCCTGAAGATCGCCGTCGAATTCACTGACGCCCTCGCGAAAGCTCACCGCCTCGGTCTGGTCCACCGTGATTTGAAACCTTCCAACATCATGCTGACCAAAACCGGGGCGAAGCTCATGGACTTCGGCCTGGCCAAGACCGCCATCAGCGATCCACTCACCGGCGCGACCACGCCGCCGGCCGGCGAAACTCTCACCACCATGCAGAGTCCCGCGTCTCCGATAACTTCTGCCGGCACCGTCGTGGGCACGCTGCAATACATGTCACCCGAACAAATCGAAGGAAAAGAGGCCGACGCCCGCAGCGACATTTTCGCGCTTGGCTCCGTGCTCTACGAAATGGCCACCGGTCAGCGCGCCTTTGCAGGAAAATCCCGTGTCGCCGTCGCCTCGGCCGTCCTTGAAAAAGATCCTCCGCACGTCACCACACTGCAGCCTTCCACGCCTCCTGCGCTCGCCTACATCATCGACACTTGCTTGGCCAAGGATCCCGACGAGCGCTTTCAGACCGCGCACGACGTCGGCTTGCAACTCCGCTGGTTGTCGCAGTCCGGCGCAACGGACTCCGCGCCGATTGCTAAGCAGGTCGCACCCCACTGGTGGCGACTGGCAATTCTTTTTGCCGTGGCAATCGTGCTCGCACTCGGTCTTCTACTCGCTAAAGTCTCGAACCGGCCTGCGGCCAGCGATCGCGGAATTGTCCGATTCAGCGTCCACCTTCCTGCAAAACAGGAACTGGCTGCGGATGTAACCCAGTCTGTGGCCATTTCTCCTGACGGCAAACGCCTCGCCTACGTCGCCGCCGAAAGCGGCGTCTCTCACCTCTACGTGCGCCGCCTGGACCAACTCGAACCCATCGCCATCCCGGATTCGGAGGGCGCAAACTTTCCGTTCTTTTCACCCAGCGGCGATTGGGTTGCATTCTTCAATAGCGGAAAGCTAAAGAAAGCTCCTTCCGATGGCGGCGTCCCCGTTGCCCTCGGTGAAATGTCGGCCATTTTCGGGGGCGTCTGGACGCCGCGCGACATCATTGTGGTCTCCATTCCTAATCAGGGCATGGCTACTGTACCGGCAGCGGGCGGCGCATGGCACAAAGTTACTGTGGCCTCAAACCAAACCATCTATCCTCAGGGCATGACCTGGCTTGCCGGTGGCGATTGGGTGACCTTCACGGACTACTTGCAGCCTCGTCGAAGCATTATGGCTTTGAAATTGGATTCCGGCGAAGTGCGCACGCTTCTCGACAACGGGCAGAGCGCCTGCTATGCCGCTGGCAATCTGGTTTATTACCAGGGTGGAGCGTTGTGGGCCGTTCCATTTGATCAAGACAAGTTGCAAGTCCTCGGAACTCCCACGCAAATCGTCGGCGGCGTGAATGAGACAAATTACATTCCTCAGGTTAGCGTCTCCCGCACCGGCGTCCTGGCCTACGCTCCTGGTCCCTTTGGCAATGCTTTTCGAAATTTGTTTCTCGTTAACCGCAAAGGAATCGAACAAAAGCTCGACCTGCCTCCCAAGGACTACATCGATCCAGCTTTTTCCCCCGATGGCAAACGCATCGCGCTGGTGATTCGCAGCGTGCAACAACTCGAAGTGTTGGAGCGCGATCGCGGAGCAGTTACCAATCTCGCCTCCAATTTTTCCAACTTCGCGCCAACATGGGCGCTCGACGGAAAAAATCTTTTGATCGACGCCTTCGATGCTTCCCGTCAACACGGCATCTATCGCGTTGCCGCTGATGGATCTTCGGAGCCTCAGCTTCTCCGTGCCATTCCCCAAAACAGCCACGTCACTTCCATCGCCGGAGATTACGCGGCGGTCATGGTCACTGACCCTGTCAATGCGATCGACCTCTGGCTTCTCAACATGCGCCCGCCCTATGACCTTCGCCCGTTCAAACGGACCCCTGCTGTCGAACGGCAGGGCAGTCTCTCGCCGGACGGCCACTGGATGGCCTATGCCTCGAATGAATCCGGCCGCTCCGAAATTTACGTTGAGCCTGTGTCCGGACCCGGCGGCGTCCGGCAGATTTCCACCGACAGCGGCGATCAGCCGCGCTGGTTACGCAACGGCCGCGAAATTATCTATCGCAACGGAACCAAGGTCATGAGCGTTTCAGTGCAGCTTAGCCCGCAATTTCAGCCTGGCAAACCAATCGAACTCTTCGATCGAAAGTTCGACCCTGGCGCCGCCGTAGCCGGATACGATGTCTCACCAGACGGCCAGACCTTTGTCATGACTCGCTCCGAGCGTGACAATCCAACCGAAATCAGAGTCGTGCTCGGCTGGCCGGATACCAAACCACCTCAAGAATAGTTCGCTTCCTTTGCGGTGCGGCAGCCCGGTTCAGCTGAGCGTCGAAGGGCTGCCGCTTTTCTCTGCCATTTCTCTGCCAACTCCTCGCCAAATTGCGTCCAAATTGGGCTAAAATGTGCCGGTCCGCGTCGGAAAGGAGGAATGCACCAGTGAAAACCATTCGTCTGTTAACGGTGCTCTTCGTCGCTGCCCTCTTTGTACTGTCCGTGCATGCCCAGGATTCCGCAGGAAAGCCGGCTTCGCCAAACTCGGCCGTCGGCCAGTCCGCTGGCTTGCTCAAACAGTGGAATGAAATCAGGCGCAAACTCATCGCCATGTCTGAGGATTTTCCGGAAGACAAGTACGACTTCAAGGCCGCACCGACCGCGCGTTCCTTCGCCGAACGCCTGATCCACGCCGCCGCCGCGAACTACTACTTCACCAATCTTGCTCTCGGCCAGAGAGCGCCCGGTGAGGAAGATCCTCCGCGCAAGCAGTTCAAAGACAAAGCCGCTATCGTTGCCTATGTGAAAAAATCCTTCGCCGACGGCGCCGCCGCCATCAAATCGAAGGGCGACCAAGGCATGTCCAAGTTCGTGGTCGATCCCTTCGCAGAAGACAACCCCGCAAACGCCGGCAAAAATCAGATTCGCCTCGAGGATTTGGCCCACAGCCTCGTCGAGCATTCCGGCGAAGCCTACGGCCAGCTCTCCGTCTACTATCGCGTCGCCGGCATGATTCCCCCGGAATCGCGACCCAAGAAATAATCACCGACGTCAGCTGCGGGGGTATTCAAGCGCGCCGCTTCGTTGACCGCCGGAAATGTTGGCCGATATACACCTGGCGTGAGTCCTAACTAAGTCGCTTCGGGTTACCCCCTGAAGCAAAGTCGCACATTTACTCTTTGGTCTTTCAGCAAATTTGCTCTTCCCAGTAAGGCCAAGCAAATCTTGCACTCGGGTGACTACTCCATGGCATTTCGTTCAATCCCACAAAATTCCTGAAACTCACGTCGGTTCGCGAAAAACCGAAAAACCCGATAATGAGCAACTAATATTCTGGACCCAAACATCTCACGGGGATCTTAAAGTCATTTACGGCTCTGATGGGCCAAGGGCGCACCACCATTCAAGCGGACTCTTGCCAGCGGCGCGCTGCCAATCGGCTTGAATCTCAATTCTTGTGGCGGGCCGGTTGGAACTCCTTCTGTTCAAGGGATAGTCAAATTTGCGCAGCGTGGCGATGATGATTTCAAATGCATCTCAATCGAGAGAGTTTTCGCTCGCAATCGGTTAGTAGCAAGTATCTGCTCAACTAATTTTCTACAAAATCGGCTCGATACGCAGCGGCAATGAGTGTCATGGTTTTCGGTTCAAATCGAGCATGCGGAGGCCGGGGTTTTGCGGATAATCAAATGCAATTCCGTACCAGCAAAATCCAACCACAGGCGAAAATACGAGCCAATTCAACCCACGCAGGCACGCTCGATGCGCGGGATGCCATGCCGTCCGATGCAATTTCTTCGAAGGTCTGCGCCGATTGAAGAGCTGGGAAGGAGTTGAGGAGTAAATACGCGCCGGCCCCAATAATTCTTCTGTAAGAGAGACAACAGCTTTCTCAAAGTCAGCTCGTTGTTAAACTCGACACGATCCTACCTTTGCTCCGGAGGACGCATCTAAAATTTAAGACCTATGCACAATTTCACTCGCCGGGAACTATTGAAACTGGGAGCCGCTGCGACTGTTGCGGAGCTGGCGTCTTTGGGTTTGCACGGATGCGGCGGTGGGTCTGTCACCTCTCCGCCGGTTCTTGCCGCTTGCTCCAAATTAACTGACATCGAACACGTGGTGATCCTGATTCAGGAAAACCGTTCTTTCGATCATTACTTTGGAAGCTACCGTGGCGTTCGTGGATTTTCCGATCAAAGCATGGCATTCCATCAGCCCGATCCACTGAACACGGCGAACTCTCCCGTGGGAGCACTCTTGCCATTCCACCTTGACACTTCCACAACGAATGCAGCCTGTACGCACGACATTACCCACGAGTGGGTACCTCAGCACCAGAGCTGGGACAACGGCTCCATGGACGGTTTTGTCACTTCGCGTCTTCCGATTAATTCCAACGACGCCGTTTTAAGTATGGGCTACTACACTCGCGCGGACATTCCCTACTACTACGCCCTGGCCGATGGATTCACGATTTGCGACAGCTATTTTTGCTCGGTGATGGGACCGACCGACCCCAACCGCCTGTATACGATGGCGGCTTCCCTTGACCCAGATGGAAAAAACGGCGGACCGATTTTGCAGACCATCGTCGCAAATCGTACTGCATTTTACGGCCGTCTGACATATACGACCATGCCCGAACAACTTCAGGCTCGGGGAATTTCCTGGAAGGTTTACTCGTCGCCTGATGAGACTGTTCTCGGCGGAATTCTTTCGGACAATGTTCTCTCCTACTTCAAAAATTTTCAGGACACTTCATCGGCGCTGCATCAGAATGCATTTGGACCTCAGTTTCCCCTGGACTTCCTGGCCGATGCTGCATCTGGGAATCTGCCCCAGGTCTCCTGGCTGGTGGGGTCGATCCTAACCTCGGATCACCCGCCTTCGCCTTCGATATTTGGCGAGAACGTGCTTTCGCTCATTGTCACTGCATTAACAGCGAACCCGGAACTGTGGGCAAAGACACTTTTGCTTGTTACCTTCGATGAAAATGGCGGATTTTTTGATCACGTTTCGCCGGTGACGGCGCCTCTCGGCACGCCAGGCGAATTTGTGACCGCGCCCGCGGTGCCGGATCCAACCGTAATCGGCAGTCCAGCGATAACCGGTCCCATAGGATTGGGTTTTCGCGTCCCCATGCTGATCATCTCGCCGTTTAGCAGAGGCGGGTTCGTGTCATCGGACCTCTTCGATCACACTTCCGTGTTGCGATTCCTCGAGACCCGGTTCGGTGCGGAGGTACCCAATTTGAGCGCCTGGCGCCGCGCGGCGGTTGGTGACCTAACCAGCGCCCTTAATCTCAAAAAGCCTGACCAATCGATTCCGAATCTACCGTCCACACTCCCTGCCCTTCAGCAGGAGATTCAAGAATGCGTCGCGAACCTGGTTGGAACGACACTCTACTCGTTGCCAAGCCCGCAGACCCTCCCGACTCAGGAATCCGGAACCCCCACTCGTCCGAGCGGTGTTTGCTAGTCCCGAGCAAGCCAGCGCCGACTGTCTCTGGAGCGCACACCCGGACCTGTCCGCGAGTCGGCCACACGTCCACTCAGTGTTTCGTCTCCATAAAACATGTGTTCATTGGAACAACCCTCTTCGTCCCCTGAGTGACGCTGGCGGCCGCCCCTGGGACCACGTCCGATAGATGGCTAAGGCTCTGTCAGCAAGAGGCGTCAGTGTTGGGCGGTTCTTGCAGGCCTTACAAGGATTTGCTGGCTCTGCGGCGCAATAACTCTTTCATCCAAGCAACTTGCTTCTTCGCTCTTTCGGCGACCGACTTGCTCCCACGCCCGCACGTCACTTGGTCATTGAAATTCCACCTACCCAAATACAGGGCAGGTGAAGACGTGGAGAAAATTTGCGCCGTTTCTGCCCGCGATTCTCAGCATCGCGATTTCACCGCGTGCGCGCTTGGGTCGGGAGGAGGAAACTGAAATGAGCAAACCAACGGTCTCAAAACTCCTGTTTACGTCTTTCGTAACGATCGCCCTTGCTGGCGCCCCGAAACCTGCGTTCGGTCAACATAACGGACGAGGCTCTCACGGAGGCGGTGGATCGCACAGCAGTGGCTCTCGCAGTGGTGGCCGTCCCCGTAGCGGCGGCGGTGGATTCCACCTTGGCCGCGGACTTTTCGGTGGCAAGGGTTTTGGTCGCGGGCTGTCAGCATCACCACGGCAAAGGAAAGGTGGTTGGTCGAGAAGTTTCGGTAGATCAGGTTCCCGACCGAAGAGCAATTCCGCCTACGTCGGAAGGCGCAGCGGCCGCTCGAATCGGCCCCCGTTTACCGGATCGACTTCGAGAAGTTGGTCCCGCCAGGCGCAATCCTCCTGGGCAAATCCGACGAGATCGGCATCCTCCTTCAACTCGAATCGGCCCCCGTTTACCGGATCGGCTCCGAGAAGTTGGTCCCGCCAGGCGCAATCCTCTTGGGCAAATCCAACGAGATCGGCATCCTCCTTCAACTCGAATCGGCCCCCGATTACCGGATCGGCTCCGAGAAGTTGGTCCCGCCAGACGCAATCCTCCTGGGCAAATCCGACGAGATCGGCATCCTCCTTCAACTCGAATCGGCCCCCGATTACCGGATCGGCTCCGAGAAGTTGGTCCCGCCAGACGCAATCCTCCTGGGCAGGCTTGTCGAGGTCGAGACTCTCCTTCAACCCGAACCGCAGACTGTCGAATTCCAGAAACTCTCGATTCGGTAATTCCGCATTCGGCCATTCCTCGTTTTCCAATTCACGAGTCGGGTCGAGCGTTCCTATATTCGGAAGTTCGCGATTCGCCGGAGCACATCATTTTGACTCGAGTGCAGATTCCTTCAATCGAGAATCCTCGTTCGATGCAGGCGATTTTTCGTTCATCCCGGACTTATTTGGCCTGGCATTGAATCTGGGCGGTTTCGGCCTGCGCGGTTTGGCCTTATTGGGTTCTAGTCTGGCCAGTTTTAGCCTGGACGCGGGCCTCGAATCGCGACAGTGGGGGCCAGGCTCGCCCTTCTATTCGGCACAAAACCGCCGGGCGGATCACTGACGCATCCTAAGATCCGCAAAGCGGCAAGAAGCCCAGCGACTTTGCTTTCTTGAACCTATGCTACTGGCCAGTCCATCATTTCTCTAACTGTGCTCACCCTCGCTCGCTGAACAGTTTTTTCCTCCAGCGCTGGCCTTCGTTCTCGAAAGTGGACACAAAGTCTCGAATACTTCCGACCAGTGGAACGGGTTTACTTCGAGCAGATTCCATTATGAGTCCGCTGCTCTAACCGCTGAGCTACGAGACCTTCGCCTTCACAGGATACTACACCGAAAGATTGCGGAACATTCTGAACGGGGCTTCACTACATGACATGATGGTAGTACCCAAGTATGAGCGCATAGTGAGAACTTGCCACATCACTTCAACGGTTTCTGCTCGCGTGCTCGCAGGTTTCCGGTCGTAGCATCCAGTTTTTTCAGCGTGCTGAGAATCTCTGGATTGGAATGGAAGAGTTTCCACACTAGGCCAGTTCGATAATTTTCGACCATCACGGTAATCGGCGCCTGATTCAGACCCATGTAGATTGGCGACCACCAATCATCATCTAGATTGTACGCATCGATCGGACCGTAGATTCCCCACACGCGATCGCCAAGATCGCGATAGAAATGTTTGAACGCTGCCATTGAGGCGTCCGGCGTATACGGAAACGACGCCAGCGCACCAGTCGGAGCCAGCGTTCCTTTATCGTCCTGCGGATCCGGTGCCTCGGGGACATAGCCTCGCGGACCGTCACTCGCCGTAATTCCCCACGCATCAGCGCCGTACGTCTTATGTTTGCCCGGATTGTCGATCGCGTACGCACGGTTGATCAGCGCAAGATTGCGATTGTTCTCAAAATAATTGGTGTAAAGATCGGTGAGCGAGTGTGGATCAAATCCCATGTACGAATAATGCGCAAAAAATAACGGTCCGCCGCTGCCAACTCCCACATCCAGCTTGATTCCGTAATACTTGGTTCCGTTTGCGTAGTGCTCGCCTTCTGATGAGCCTGACCATCCTTTGCGGTAAAGCTTGGCCGCTTCCGATTGTCCCGCCCAGCCGGTGTAATAAAGCTCCGGCGCAACGCCATGTGTAGGCGAGGCAATCGCCAAGAGATAGACAATCATCGTTTCATTGAAGCCAGTCAGCCGATGATTGATAAACCAGCTCCACTCGGGCGTCCAATGCCAGTACAACGCGTCGCTTTCCTGCGATTTGCGGTACCAATCCCACTCCACCGTCTCCCAAAGATGAGTGATGCGCTTCGCGAGCGCGGTTTCCTGCGGCGTTAACTGATTGAAATATTGACGCGCCGCCAGCAGTCCTTCGATCAGGAATGCGGTTTCGACAAGGTCGCCGCCGCTATCGATTACATCGAAGACCGGGAGCGACTGCCCAGTCCTGCCGTCCATGAAGTGCGACCACGCGCCGTGGTAGCGCGGTGCTTTCTCCAGAAACGTAGTGATTCGGTTGAGCCGCTCGACGCCTTGCTCGCGCGTGATAAACCCGCGCTCCACTCCGACGACAAGAGCCATGATGCCGAATCCGCTGGCCCCGGTTGCGACGATTCGATCGTTACCGGGAAGATTTTCGCGAATCATTCCAGACTCCGGATGCGCGCCCTCCCAGTAATAACGGAAACACGCTTCCTGGAGCATGGTGAGAAGTTCGTCGTCGGTCATGTTGTGCGTTGATGCAGAGGCGATCGCTGACGCAGCCGATTCGCGATAGTTCGCGTCAGACGCGAAAACCTTGTAATAAACTTTTTGGCCGACTTTGCCGAGAAAATCCGTGTAACGGTACACGCCCGGAGTCTGCATGCCAATCGGCTGGAAGTTCGAACCGTCCAGCGAACGGTAAACAATAAATCGCCCGAGAGCAGATTCCTGGTGCGAATGAGCCTGAGGGACATCCCAGCTCGAATCCCAGCTCAAGTCAACGTGGCGTTCATATGCATGTGCCTGAAGATTCCTGGGCGCCAGCGCCTCAGCCTTGGCGTCCGCCGCCGGAGAGGAAGCATTTTCGATTCGGACTTCGTCGATATACAAGGTATGAGCAGCGGAGTCAGATGCTCCTTGTTCGAAAATCATCGAGCTCAGTCGATGCGGTTCGAATGACGTCACGGATCCGGCTTTAATTCCGGCGAACGGAATACGAACGCGCGTCCATTTCTTTGCTGCGATGTCGCCAGAAAACTCGCCGACGCCAATTTCATCGGAGAATCCGCGATTGGTGTCATGTAAACGAAGTCCGGGAAGCGCCGAGGCCGCAATCTTTTCCTCGGAGTATAGCCAAAACGAGAGCGTGTCCCCTTCGAACGAAATTTCGCGGTCACGAAATTCCAGCACCTTGATCTGCGCGTCCCAGGAACCGCCGGCATTGGACCGCCACGAGATTCGAAGCGAATTAGGCGGCGTGAAATATACGTCAGAATCTAGCGGGAGCTTTTTATCGAGTACCTCGAGCGTACTCGGCTCGACTGCCTTGCCGGAGGAGTAGAAATACTGCGAAGTACGGGGCCCGTTGTCGAAAAAAATATGTCGATAGTAAGACGTCTGCGCGACGATGCGAGGAGCTGAAGTCAGGAAAAGCGCGGCAAGAACTATAACGCTAACTACAAACCCGCGGCGCGAGAGAGTGCTTACAACTCGAATCGCAAAGCGATTCATTTCGGCGGCGCGAGTCACAAGCATGGATTTGTTCTCCCCTAATCCCCTGAAAAACGCCGTCATTCCGAGCGCAGCGAGGAATCTCTCTTGGATTTTGTCCGCGCCTCCCGCTAGCTCGCCACAAGGCGCTTCTTGGCCAGCAAACAGCCGAAGCATCGAAATTAACAATCGTTGACAAGCGAATATTACATGACTATATTCCCAAACAGTAGTACTTAACCGATTTAGCTAATCGTCCGCACAGGAGGGGTCCTGGCTGGCGACTTCTTAAGGGGTGGGAAAAATGAAAATGGGGAAAATGATTGTTCAGGGGCTTCTGTTTCTGGTGTGCTCGAGCATTCTGCTGCCCAGTGCATCGGCACAGTATCGAGCATCCATTCAGGGAGTTGTGACAGACGCTCAGGGTTCGGTGGTGAGCGGCGCCACGGTAACGCTGCAGAACGAAGAGACCAGCCAAACACTCACTGCTACCACGGATGACAACGGCGTTTATAACTTCAATTCCCTTCCGCCCAGCCATTTCACGCTTAGCGTGGAAAAGACTGGATTTAAGAAAAAAGTTCTCAAGGGAGTTGGTGTGATCTCCGAGCAGGCCAACAGCGTCAGCGTGCAATTGGAAGTCGGACAAGCCTCGGATACCGTGACCGTGAACGGAGATGCCGAGCCGCTGATTGACACGGAGACGGCTAACCTTTCCGGCACGGTGAAAGCGCAAGAATTTCAGAGCCTGCCTTCGTTCGGCCGCGATCCTTTTCAGCTTCTCCAGCTTGCCCCCGGAGCATTCGGAGATGGTTCTCAGGCCGCCGGCGGCGGTACCAACAACCTCCCGTCAACGTCGTTAGGTGGCACCGGCGGCACGGACGGCGTCTTTAAAATTGAAAACGGCGGCGAGATCAGCGCAGGCGGCGCTCGGGTTGGTAGCAACAATTATCAGATCGACGGCGTCGGAACTACCAGCGTCACTTGGGGAGGGACGTCCGTCATCACACCAAACGAGGACTCCATCAAGGAAGTCAAAATCATTACGGATAATTACGACGCGGAGAACGGACGCTACAGCGGCGCGCAGATTCAGATCATTTCCCAGAACGGGACGAACCAGTATCACGGCAGCCTTTTTTTCAAGGCTCACCGTCCCGGTCTCGATGCCTTCACGAAGTACAACGGTTACAACAGCAACCAAGCAGGTTGCACGGAGCCTTGTGGCAACACCAAGGATGCCGGCCGCTTCAACGATTATGGAGCTACAGCTGGAGGCCCGATCCTTCATAACCGCCTCTTCGCTTTCTTCTCCTATGAAACGCTGAGCAACAATGCACAGCAAGGGACCTCTGGTGGCTGGTACGAGACAGCTCAGTTCCGTGCACTGGCCGCTTCCGGAACAAACGCTGCGGCTTTCCTAAACTTTCCCGGGGTTGCTCCGAACGGCGGCTCACAAGTCGACCAGACCTGCGCCCAGGCCGGCCTAGTGGAGGGAGTTAACTGCCACTTCATCGCCGGCCAGGGGCTGAACCTTGGCTCTCCTTTGACCGCTGCACTCGGCACGCGTGATGCTGGTTATACGAGCAACACTCATCCTGGTACAGGCGGCAATGGCACGGGCGGTCCTGAGAACCTGTCTACCACTCCCGACATTGCATTCATTGAGGGTACGGTCCAGCCAAACGTTGCGACACACAGGCAATACAACGGCCGTCTGGACTTCAATCCCACGAAGAAAGATTTGATCGCCTTCAGCATCTACTACGTGCCGAACTCCAGCACGAGTATTAACGGGAATGGCGATCGACCAATGAACCTGTTCAACTCCACTTATACCAATCGTGCGATGACAGGGATCTGGGATCACACTTTCAGTCCCACCTTGGTCAACGAGGCGCGCGTGAACGCCGCCGGCTGGCTAAACAAGGATCTCGCAAACAATCCCAAAGCCCCATTCGGACTGCCGCAAGTCAGCTTTAATGGCGTCGGTAGCATCCCAGCTACCGGCGGCAACAATCCGCTGGAAGGATACGGAATCGGCTCCTTCAACGGATTCGATCAGTGGACCTACGCCGCCAAGGACGTTCTAACCAAGGTTCATGGCGCGCACACGCTGAAAATGGGTGGGGAGTTCACCCGTTTGCTTTCTGTGGACGCCCCTTTCTGGGCCGATCGTCCCAGCTACACCTTTAACAATATTTGGGACTTCCTCAACGATGCCCCAGTTCAGGAAAGCGCGCAGTTCGATCCCCAGACCGGCGTGCCTTCCGCCCTTCGCAAGGACCTCCGGAACAATATCATTGGCCTTTTCGTCCAGGACAACTACAAGGTTAAGTCCAACCTGACAGTAACCGTCGGTCTCCGCTGGGAGTACTTTGGTCCGATTTCGGCGAAGAACGGCAAGCTCGCCACCGTGGTATTTGGCTCCGGGTCAAATCTTTTCTCCGATATGCGCGTCCGCACGGGTGGCAGCCTGTTTGACGCAAGCACCAACAACTTCGGACCGCAACTCGGCTTTGCGTGGAGCCCGCGCCACTTCGCAGGCCGCGAATTCGGCAGCCGCCTGGTTCTACGCGGCGGCTTCGGCGTTGCCTATAACGGTATCGCTCAGTCCAATTCGCTCGACGGTCGTTTTAATCCGCCGTTTGTGCAGAGCACCCCAACTCTTTCGGGAACTGATATCCTTTACATCAACAGCTTCCCCGCTGACGTCACTAACCCCAACGGATTTGCGCCAAATCCGGCAGCCATCGTGACGTTTGGCCCCAACAATCTTCCGATCACCGGCCGTACCGACCTGACGGCATTTCCGGCTAGCTGGCCTACCACTACCACTTTTCACTACACCCTTGGAGGCGAATACGACTTGGGCCACCAGTGGGTGGCTTCGGTCGGATATCAGGGCAGCAACACGCGCCACCTGACCGACCACTACAATCTGTATAACCCTGGTTCCGCAGTCGGACTCGCCCTCAACCCGAATGTTTCCGGCGTCACCTTATATGCGGACGACGGTTCGGCGCGATACAATGCCCTGCTGTTGGAACTGAAGCACAACTTCAGCCAATCTTTCCAGATCGACACCCAGTATCGCTGGAGTCACACCCTCGACTCCGGTTCGAACGCGTACGCGGGCGGCTTCTATCAGTGGAACATGGCGACTGGATTCGCAACGTCCGACTACGACGTCCGTCACGCTTTCAAGGTGTACGGAATCTGGTCTCCGAGGATCTTCGGGGGCAGCCACAGCTGGGCGGAAAAGATTGCCGGTGGTTGGACCATCTCCGGGATTCTGAATGCTCACACTGGCTTCCCATGGACGCCACAATACAACAACAACGAAATTACCGGTGGGTTTGATCCGGTGTTCAATTTCGGACAGTTCTCGGGCGGTTCATCAAACGACGCCGGCTCGGGTGCGCTTCTTCCTGCGGCCTATCTTGGAGGTTTCAAGCCGAACTATCGCAATAGCGCAGTTGTCGACGGATCGGTGTTCTTCACGCCCCCGACGACTGTTCCGGGTACTCTCTTCGCTTGCCTGTTCCCGAATCCCGACCCCGTTGCATGTCCAAGCGGTCAACAAGGATTTGGACCCCTGCCAACCATCCCGGGAATTCACCGCAATATGTTCACCGGCCCGGGTTACTTCGACGTTGACGCTACGCTCAGCAAGTCGTTTGGCCTTCCGACTCTCAAAATCATCGGCGAAAACGCCAAGGTTGAGTTCCGTGCCAACTTCTACAACTTGTTCAACAAGCTCAATCTGTGGAACATTCAGAATGACATTCTTAATTCGCACTTTGGCGAAGCGCAACAGGCTCTCGGCTCGCGCACGATTGAATTTCAGGCGCGCTTCAGCTTTTAACCCAGGTCCCGGTCACTAACCCCGGCCGGACTCTTCACCACCCCGGGAAGCTGTCAGCTGTGGACGCGTAGCAAGTCCCGGTTGACAGCTTCTCTTTTTTTACACCATACTTTTTTGAGGTTTCACATCATTTTTCCTGTGCGCATCCAGTCAACCCAATCAGTCCGCCTGGCCGGAATTCTGCTTTCCGTCTTATTGCTTTTCAGCCTGCGCGTTCAAGGCGGTCCGCAATCCCGTCAACCTGGCGCCTCTCAATTCAAATCACTCTCGGAACAAGCCGCAAAAGCCAGCAGTGAAAACCGCCTCGACGAAGCCGCTGCCCTGTACACAAAAGCTTTGGCGCTCCGTCCGCAGTGGACCGACGGCTGGTGGTCACTCGCCACCATCGAATACGACCGCGATCACTACGCGAAAGCCGCTCACGCTTTCGAGAAAGTGATTGCGCTGGATAGCAAGAACGGCACCGCGCACGCCATGCTCGGCTTGTGCCAGTTCGAACTGCATCAGGACGACGCGGCTTTAAAAAACCTGCTCGCTGCGGAAAATATCGGTGTCATCAAGGACCAGCAATTGCGTATCGTGGCGCTCTATCACATGGGAGTGCTGGAGTTGCGGTTTGGAAAATACGGCGCTGCCAAGGAGACATTCGGGCAGCTGGCCCGCGATCATATTCGAAGCAAAGAGCTGACCACCGGCATGGGCCTCGCCGCGCTGCTCATCAAATCCCAGGACGCCCCCGCGGAGGGCACCCCCGCTGCCAGTGTTGTAGAGGGCGTTGGAGAAGCAGAACTGTTTCTGACCGCCAATGACTTCGACCAAGCCAAGCAGAAATATATTCAGTTAATCGGTGAATTCCCGGACTACCCCAATCTGCATTTTGCTTTCGGCAGAGTTCTGCTGGAAACTCATGAAAACGATCAAGCCATCCAACAGTTTGAACTGGAATTGCAACGCGATCCGAAACATGTCGATTCCATGCTGGAGATTGCGGTGGCGCGCCAACTCGTTGATCCTCAAGCGGGTTTAAAATATGCCGAAGACGCCGCCAAGCTGGCGCCGTCTCTTCCGTTCGCTCATTACATTCTCGGCATGCTTCGCCTGGACACCGGCGACGCAAACGGCGCAATCCCACAACTGGAAATCGCCTGCAAAGCCTTCCCCACCGAAGCTGGCGTGTACTTTGCCCTGGGCAGAGCTTACTCGAAGGTTGGCCGCAAGGAAGACGCTGGCAGAGCTCGCGCCGAATTTGCCCGTTTGAATGCCCAGGCCGCAAAACAACCGGTCGGTCCGACAATCTATGGGGAACAAGTGAAATCCCTGGACAAAGAGCTACCTCACTAATGGCTCCTTTCGCGATCCGCCCGTTTCAGCGCTGTCCGTGGGATAGGAACGGCTTTACGCGTCGCGACTTGCTGCGAACCTTACGATGGCCATTGGGACTATACGGCGGGCTCGCTCTGACCAGCGGATTTCCGTTCATTCGGGATGCGTCCGCCGCTCTTTTCGAACCTCCGCCAAGCAAACCGCCGCTGTTCGAAGAAGTCGCACCATCGAAAACCGGCATTTCCTGGCGGCACGTCAACGGACGCTCTCCGGAATACTATTTGCCGGAAACCACTGGAGCCGGTTGTGCCTTCTTCGATTACGACAACGACGGATGGATGGACATTTACCTCGTCAATAGCGGCAAGTGCGATTTTTTTGACCCGAATCCGCCGCTGCGCAACGCACTCTACAAGAATAATCGCGACGGTACCTTTACCGATGTCACCGAAAAAGCCGGTGTGCCTGCCGGCGGCTACGGCATGGGCGTCGCCGTTGGCGATTACAATGCCGATGGCTTTTCCGATCTCTATGTCACGCAATACGGCAAGAGCATTTTGTATCGCAACAATGGCGACGGAACTTTCACGGACGTCACCGAAAAAGCCGGCGTCGCCGCGCCCGGCTGGTCTTCCAGCGCGGTATGGTTCGATTACGATAATGACGGCAAGCTCGATCTCTTCGTTTGCCGCTTCGCCGATTTCACCAAGTCCAAGCACGTGTTCTGCGGCAACGAACGCACAGGAAAACGTTACAACTGCAGCCCGCGCAGCTATCCCTCGGCGCGCAGCTGGCTTTTCCACAATAACGGCGACGGAACTTTTCGCGATGTCTCCATGGAATCTGGAATCGGTAAGGTCTTGGGCAAAGCCTGGGGAGTAGTCGCGACCGATATTAACAATGACGGCTGGATGGATCTCTTCGTAGCCAACGATACCGTGCAAAATTATCTCTTCCTGAATGACAAGGGGAAATTTTCAGAGATCGGCCTCGAAGCAGGCGTCGCCTTCAGCCAGGACGGCCGCGAACGCGGCGGCATGGGAGTAGACTCCGCGGATTTCGATCAGGACGGATTTCAGGACCTATTCGTCGCCAATGTAGACCAGGAAATGTACTCGGTATATAAGAACAATCACGATCTGACTTTCGAGGACATGGCCGGCCCCATCGGCCTGGGCAAAACCACTCTGCTCATGAGCGGCTGGGGCGTGAAGTATTTTGACTACGATAACGACGGAAATATCGATTTGTTCATTGCCAATGGCCATCCGGACGACAAAATCGAAGAGCATGCAAATCACGTCAGCTACCTGGAGCCGCTGCTGCTTTATCACAACAATGGCCGGACTTTGCAAAATGTCAGTGACGTGGCTGGTCCGGCGTTTCAGAAAAGTCTTGCCGCACGCGGAATGGCCGTCGGCGATTTTGACAATGACGGCGCGGTGGACGTGTTGGTGGCGGTAAATGATGGCGCTCCGGTCCTTTTGAAGAACAACGCGGCTATTGGAAATCATTGGCTCGGCATACAATTGATCGGGAAAAAATGCAACCCAGATGCGATTGGCGCGAAACTCACGTGGACGGCGGGCGCGTTGAAACGGAGCCATCTTAAGACCGGTGGCGGGAGCTTCTTGTCATCGCACGATCCGCGCGTTGTCATGGGAATCGGTACGAACCCGCGAATCGAAAAACTGGAAATTCGGTGGCCGTTGCCCAGCGGACGCGTGGAGACCTTCTCCGATTTGCCGGCCGACCGTTACATCACCATCGTGGAGGGTGAAGGAATAAAAGCGTAGCGAACGTATGGCTCGCCGACACGACGGAGCTCGTACCGTCGCAGCGCCAGTCGATCCCACAAAATCTACGTGACTATCCGCGGCTAAACTTGGCAGACTGAGACCGTTTCGATGTCCGCTATGGGGGTGATGCATGGGCCGCTTTTTGAATATAGTTCGCTGCTCGCTGGCGCTGTTTTTTCTTGTGGCTGCCTTCGCACAATCCACAAAATCCGCCAGCCTGACCATCACGTACACCGTAAATCAAAATCAAACCGCCGTGGCAGGCCCTGGATTTACTGTGGTGGACTTCATGGGTTCTGTCACAAATAACTCCGATGCTGCGATAACCTTTTAGTTGACCGGAGTTCTCCACAATTCGAACCTTATGTGGCCGAAAACGATGCCTCCATACATGTGGTGACGGCCGCGCCGGAGCCATCCGCGATCGTGCTTTTGCTCTCTGTTTTTGGTGGATTGCTGTTTGCCGGCATGACGTCGAGCAAACTGAAATTTACTGGTGCGCTCCGGTAATTTCTAGCGTGGCGCTCTCGCCTTCTGCGCTGTTCGGCGCAATCCAAATGGTCACGTGCGCCGGTTCGACCGCAAATTTATTTTCCGCGCCCCAAAACGCAAAGGTATCGGCACTCAGCTCGAAAGTAACTTTGCGTGATTCACCTGCAGCCAGCGCAACCTTTTGGAAGCCCTTCAACATGCGCACCGGCATCGCTACGCTGGTACCTTCGATGCGGACATAAAGTTGCGCCAGGGTTTCGCCCGCGCGCGCTCCGCTATTCTTGATTTCGGCGCTCACCGAAAGAACCCGCGACTGATGCGCGGGTTCGGCAAGCCCGTTCTGCAAACTCGCAAGTGTCAATTGCTTCGCACTGGTCTGCGTAGCGCCGTAGCTGAACGTGGTGTACGTCAGGCCGTATCCAAACGGAAATTGCGGCGTACTCGGCTCGTCAATGTAGCGCGAGAGAAATTTCTTCTCGCCTTTTTCTGGCGGATGCTCCGGATCCGCTTCCGGTCGCCCGGTGTTAAGTGCGTTGTAGTAAAGCGGTTCCTGGCCGACTGACCGCGGCCAACTCAGTGGCAAATGTCCAGTCGGAGCTGCTGCTCCGAACAGCACATCGGCGATCGCGTTGCCTGCTTGCACCCCAGGAAACCACGCGGCAAGCACCGCCGGCACATGTTCGAACGCCCACGGAACCGTAAGCGGCCTGCCGCTGAACAGAATCAGCGCCACGGGTTTGCCCGCGGCGACAACTTTTTCCAGCAACTCCTCCTGGCGGCCCGGCAGACCGAGCCACGTACGCGAAGCGGCCTCGCCCGTCATTGTCGGCGCATCTTCTCCCAGCGCCAGAATCACAACGTCGGAGCTCCGCGCCGCCGCAACCGCGGCAGCGATGTCGCTGTCCGGTGCATTCAGAAATCCTGTGCCTTTCGCGTAATGTACATTCGCATCGCCAAGTTTTTCGCTTAAAGCGCGACGCAACGTCACCGCATCCGCGCCCCGTCCCTGCGCGCCCCACGAGCCAATCATGTTGCCGGCATCGTCGCCCAGCGGCCCTATCAACGCCACCGACGCGATCCTTGCGGAAAACGGCAGCACCGGGACGCCAGAAACCACCTCGTTGCGCAGCAGCACCAGCGATTGTGTCGCGGCTTGCCTGGCGATGCTCACACTATCCGGACGCAGCATCGCCGATGATTCCTTGTCCTCGTCAGTGTATGGATGGTCGAACAATCCCATGGCAAATTTCACCCGCAGCACATTGCGCGCCGCATTATCAATATCGCTCTGCGCAATCTGGCCCGACTCGACCAGCTGCATCAGGTTGCGATGATAAGCGTTGCTCACCATGTCCATATCCACACCGGCCAGCAACGCCTTGCGCGCAGCGGTTGCGTCGTCGTTGGCGATTCCGTGTGCCTGAACTTCACCAACCGAATTCCAATCACTTACTACAAATCCCTTGAAGCCCCATTCCTTTCGTAACACCTGCTTTAACGTGAATGGATTTGCCGTCGTAGGAATCGCATTCAATGCGTTGAATCCTGACATGAACGTGCCAGCTCCAGCTTCCTCCGCGGCGCGAAATGGCGGCAGATAAAATTGCCGCAGCGTGTGTTCGGAAATTTCCGTCGAGTTGTAATCCCGTCCGCCCTCCGCCGCTCCATATCCCACATAATGTTTCGGGCAAGCCACAATACTGTCCGTTGCGTCCAGATGCTGGCCTTGATAACCGCGGACATACGCGCGCGCCATCGCTGCTCCCAAGTACGGATCTTCGCCGGCGCCCTCAGAAATGCGGCCCCATCGAGCGTCCCGCGCAATATCCACCATCGGAGAAAATGCCCAGCGCACTCCGGCCGATGATGCTTCCGAGGCCGCAACCCGCGCAGCCTTTTCCACAATTTCCGGCTCCCAGGTGGCCGCGAGACCGAGTGGAATTGGGAAAGTGGTGCGGTACCCGTGAATTACGTCCAGCCCGAATATCAATGGAATCTTCAAGCGAGAATCTTCCACGGCCAGCCGCTGCAGCGCATTTGTTTCTCGCGCTCCAATCACGTTGAATAGCGAACCGACCTGGCCCTTGCGAATCATGTCTTTGTCGTCGGTTCTTCCCGATGTCGGCCCGGTGGCCTGCCCGGCGGAATACTGGACCAGCTGACCGATTTTTTCTTCCAGTGTCATTTTCTGCAGCAGCGCATCCACTTTTTCTTCGAGGCCCGGAGCGCCCAGCGGATTGGCGTTTGCCGCTTCTTTGTTGCTTTGCGCCGCCGCCGACTGCGCGGAGGAAATCTGCGTGAGGAACGATGCAACGCATAGGAAAAAAATAATTGACAGCCCGGAAGCGCACTTTCTGGCGCAACCGCTCTCCACCGCATTCATGGTCAAATGAAATTTCATATGTGAGATGATGACACCTTCGTGTATGAATGTGTATCTGCGCGGAGGGACGAGGCGGCTGTCGCAAAGAGCTTTGCACGGCAGCCTCGATGGTTCTTCCGCAAAACTATGCCAGCAGCTTACTCCATGATTCGCCGCAGGTAAATCGATTTATCTGTACGCCAAGGGTTACCACCGAAGCCGCCCGGCTTCGCGAAAACTCCCTATCCTGTGGCTTGCGGCACGCTGCGTCCTGTGCCAGACTACGCTGCCATTGCCGCCATGACGCGCTCCAAATCCAACAAGGGTGACGCTTCGCAGGAGCTTCCGGAACAGCGCGTCAATCTCCGCGAATTGGCTGAACATTTGGGACTGTCGGTCGCCACCGTGTCGCTGGTGATGAACCGGTCGCCCGCCGCCAAGTCCATCCCGCAACAGACCCAGGCTCGCGTTCGGGCTGCCGCTCGCGAATTGAATTACCGCCCCAACGTGATGGCCCGCATGTTGCGTCAGCAGCGCAGCTTCACCATCGGGGTAATTGTGCCGGAAATCAGCGAAGGTTACGCGGCGCTGGTTCTTTCCGGAATTGAAGACCACCTCCTGCAGGAAGGCTACTTTTATTTTGTCGTCAGTCACCGGCATCGCAATGATTTGATCGAGGAATATCCGCGCCTGCTGCAGCAGCGGGCGGTCGAAGGCTTGATCCTGGTGGACACCCGCTGCCAGGCCGGCGTCGGCGTGCCCGTGGTCGCCGTTTCCGGCCACAAGCATCTTCCCGGCGTAACAAATATTTCGCTGAACCACAGCAAAGCTGCTCGTCTCGCTCTGGATCACCTGAAAAATCTCGGCCATTGCAATATCGCGTTCATAAAAGGACAAGCGTTTAGTTCCGACACCGAGATTCGCTGGAAGGCAGTGCGCAGCGCAGCTCAAGAACTCGGCTTGACCGTCGACGAAAACTTGACCGTCCAGCTGCAGAGCGAATCGCCCACACCGCAGCCCGGTTACGAAATGGCGTGCAAATTGCTTCGCACTGCGCCGCCATTCACTGCACTGTTTGCCTTCAACGACATTTCCGCTTTGGGAGCCATTCGCGCGCTAAGAGAAGCGGGGAAAAGAGTTCCGGAAGATGTCTCGGTCATTGGATTCGACGATATCCAGAGCGCGGCGTATCAAAATCCCGGCCTCACGACCATCCGCCAGCCGCTTCGAGAAATGGGAATGACCGCTGCGGAAACTCTGGTTCGCCGCATTAATTCCGCAAAGAACTCAGACTATCCGAAAAGTATTGTTGTGGAGCCAGAATTGATCGTGCGAGGCAGCACCGCGCCGGCATCGTAGTTAACCACGCCGCAAACTTCATAGCGGTGGCGGTGAGCCCGGTACACTCAATCTTTTTCCTGCGTAACGATATGCACATCCACCTCCGGCGATTCGCGCAGAAAGCGGTGCGCGGCCGAAATATATAAGAATTTCTTCCACCCGCGCTCGATGGACCTGCCAAAAATTACCTGCGTGATGTGCTTCTCGCGCACAACTTCCGCAACCGTGTCCGCCACGCTTGTGCCTTTTAGTTCAATCACTTTGGCTCCGAGATTTTCTGCGAACCGCAGATTCGCAGCCACAATTTTCTTATCCGGTTCCAGATTCTCGCGCCCGGTATCCACGTGAATCACGTAGAGTTCCGAATCCAGTCTGCGCGCCATGCGGGCTGCACGCGCGATCAGATACTGCGCCGATGGATTCGAACTGACACACACCGCAATGCGCTCCCGCACTCCCCAATTCTTTTGGATGTCTTTCGCGGCCATGTAATTTTCCAGGCTGCGATCCACTTGCTCGGCAACCTGCCGCAAAGCCAGTTCTCGCAAAGCAATCAGGTTCCCGCGCCGAAAAAAATTGTTCAGCGCTTGTTCCACCTTGGTCGGCATGTAAACGTCGCCGCGCCGCATACGGTTTTGCAAAGCCTCGGGGGTCAAATCCACCATCACCGTCTCGCTTGCCGTCATGGGCACCCAGTCGGGCACCGTTTCTCGAATCGAAATGCCGGTAATATTTTTGACCACCGGCGAAATGCTCTCGATGTGCTGGATGTTCAACGTCGAAATCACATCGATGTTCGCGGCCAGCAGCGCCTGCACGTCCTCATATCTTTTGCGATTCTTGCTGCCGGGAATATTGGTGTGCGCCAGTTCGTCCACCAGGACCACCGCCGGCTTGCGGGCCAGTACGCCATCCAGATCCATCTCTTCGAACTGCGTGCCCTTGTACTCGATTTTCTTGCGCGGCACCGCTTCCAGTTGCGTGGCCAGTTCCTCGATTGCCTTTCGCCCGTGCGTTTCGATGACTCCGATCACCACGTCCTCATCGCGGCTGTGCCTGCGAATGGCTTCGCTCAGCATCGCGTAGGTCTTCCCAACACCCGGCGCATATCCCAGAAACAGTTTGAAGTTGCCGCGCGTTTTCTGCGCAGGAGAGGCTACTTCGAGCCAATCCTCGGGCTTCTTGGTCACTTGGCCTTCACTCCCGTCCGCCTCGGCGAATACGATAGAATCAGCAAATGACTCGTTCCGTCCGGCTTCGCACGGTTCGCAGCTTGCTGGCACTGCTAATCGTTGCCGGAATCACACTATTCTTTCGCGAAGCCCTTCCCCGGGTAAACCAGACCACTGTTGCACTCTCTTTTCTGCTTGCGATTTTAGCAGTTTCCGCTGTGTGGGGAATGACCGTATCCGTTCTGATGTCGCTCGCGGCCATTCTTTCCTTCAACTTCTTTTTCCTGCCTCCTGTCGGCACCTTTACCGTCGCCGATCCGCAGAACTGGGTCGCACTTTTGGCCTTTCTCGTCACCTCCACCGTGGGTAGCAGGCTTTCCAGCCGCATACGCCAGGAAGCCGATATTGCCAATCGCCGCCGCCGCGAAATCGAACATTTATACGCCTTCAGCCAGAAACTTCTGGGCGAAGGTAACGTCATCCAATTGATGAACGCTATTCCAAATCACATCGTTGATTCCTTTGAGACCGGCGCCGCCAGCTTGTTCCTCGCCGATAAACAGAAATACTACCGCTCCGGTTACGGCACCTTGCAGTTGGAGGAGGAGCAGCTCCGGCTGGCCTACGAGCGCGAAGAGCCATATGTCGATACCGCGAGAGGATTTTGCTACGGTCCGGTTCGCCTGGGAATGAAGTCCATCGGCAGTTTCGGAATTTCTGGCGCGCCCCTTACCCGTCAGACGCTCGAAGCCGTTGGCACCCTGCTCGGCATCGCGATTGAACGCACTCGTGCCGTTGAGCAGCTCAGCCGCACCGAAGCCGACCGGCAAAGCGAGCGCCTCAAGTCCGCGCTGCTCGACTCCATTACCCACAATTTCCGCACGCCGCTCACCGCCATCAAAGCCTCCGTCACTTCGCTACTCTCTACGCGCCCGCCGCAAGGCAGCCAACAGCAGGAATTGCTGGAAATCATGAACGAAGAGTGTGATCGGCTGAATAAACTGGTGGAAGACGCTTCGGAAATGTCCAGACTCGAGGCCGGCGAGATCGAGCTCGAGTTCCGCTCCGTCCCGGTGCGGGAAATGATCGACACGGCACTCGCCAACTGCAAGACCTCGCTCGCAGGACGAAGCGTCAACATTCAAGTTCCCGCGGGAATTCCGCTGGTTCGCGCCGACTTGACCCGAGCGAAGGAAGTTCTTGTGCACCTTCTTGAAAATGCCAATCTGTACTCGGAAAAAGACCAGCCCATCGTCGTCAGCGCGGAAAACAATGGAAATTTCGTATCGCTCAGCGTCGCCGATCACGGTCCCGGTATCGATACCATGGAGCAGGGCCTGATCTTCGACAAATTCTATCGCGGCAAAGAGCAACGCTCAGTCATCCAAGGAACTGGAATGGGGCTGCCGATTTCCAAAGCCATTGTGGAAGCTCACGGCGGCACCATCAGCGTAACCAGCCAGCTCGATCACGGCTCGGTTTTTACTTTCACCCTGCCCGTCGCGCGAGCCGGAGCCGACCGCTAATGACCTCGGCCAAAATTTTGGTTGTGGATGACGCTCAACAGGTGCGCCGCGTACTACGCACCGCGCTCTCTTCCGAGGGCTACACAATTTATGAAGCAGCGACCGGTGAAGAAGCGCTCGATGCAATTCGCGTCTCGGTACCCGATGCCATCCTTCTCGACGTAAACATGCCCGGCATGGGCGGCCTCGAAGCCTGTCGTGAAATTCGTCGCACCATGGACGTTCCCATTTTGATGCTCACGGTACGCAACTCCGAGCGCGACAAAGTCTTGGCGCTCGACGCGGGCGCTGACGACTACGTCGTTAAGCCCTTCGGCATGCAGGAATTACTCGCCAGAATTCGCGCTGCGCTTCGCCGCCACACTCCGCACGGAAAAGAAGTTTCTTTTGCCGCGAAAGATCTGACCATCGATTTTGAAGCCCGGCTGGTCACCGTCCGCGGACGCGACGTTCACCTCACTCCCAAAGAATTCGCACTCCTCCGCCACCTGGTGCTAAACGCTGGCAAACCGCTGACGCATCGCCGCCTGCTGCAGGCCGTCTGGGGACCGGATTATGGCGACGAGCCAGAATATTTGCGCGTGATGATCAATCAACTGCGCAAAAAACTAGAATCTGATCCCGCCCGGCCAAAATTAATTTTAACGGAGCCCTGGGTAGGCTATCGTTTCCAAGCCCCACGCGAATCCAAGCACACCAAAACCAACGAACCGCAGGACTAGATCGAAAGCTCAGACACGATTGATGAATATCACCGCCGACAGCATCGCCGATTGCGGCGTAGCCAGGTGCATCACGTTCAGCCGCCGTTGTTTCGCATGACATTGCGCACGTTTTTTCGGCCTCTGCACATCGTTTCGCGTATCATGCGTCTGTGCGAGTCCTCATTGCAGAAGACGATCCAGGCGTTCAGCGCTTTGTCGCCAAGGGCCTGAAAGAACAGGCCTACGCCGTTGACGCCGTGGCCACCGGCCCGGAAGCCCTCGAACAAGCGGAAATAAATTCCTACGACGTGATTATCCTGGACGTTATGTTGCCCGGTCTCAGCGGCTTCGAAGTCTGCCGCCGCCTGCGCGAGGCCGGACTCAAAATTCCCGTGCTCATGCTCACCGCGCGCGATGCTGTCGAAGATCGCATCGCCGGACTCGATTCCGGCGCCGACGATTATTTAACCAAGCCATTCGAATTTCGCGAACTTCTCGCGCGCCTGCGCGCTCTTCTTCGCCGCCCGTCCGAACTCAAGCCTGCACAATTATCCGTCGCCAACTTGACCCTCGATACTGCGGCGCAAGTCGCTACCCGCGCCGATCGCCACATTTCCCTCACCCACAAGGAGTACGCACTGCTCGAATATCTCGTCCGCAACACTGGACGCGTTGTTGGCCGCGCCGAAATCGCTGAACACGTATGGGACGAACACTTCGATCCCTTCTCCAATTTAATCGAAGTCTATGTCAATCGCCTGCGCCGCAAAATTGACGCTCCCAAAGAAACTCCCCTGCTGCATACCAAGCGCGGCGCAGGCTATATTCTTGGCATCCAAGACGAGCCCCTTTCGTCTGAACCCTCCGCAGCACCGCAAGCGCGTGACAAATCAAAGTCTCCTGGCAGAAAGCACGATGTTTAGTTCCGTCCGCAGCCGCCTCACCATCTGGTATGCCGCCGTCCTTACCTGCACACTCTTGTTCCTCTCGCTCGTCATCTATTTCATCGTTAAGGAAAGTGTGCTGGACCGCATGGACGCCGGTCTCCTGGAACTCTCCGATTCTTTTCTCGCCACTCTCGAAGCGGAATTAACCGACGCCCCCGCAGCCGAAGGCATTACGCCAGCCGCCCGCCAATCCATGCTTGAACATCAGTATCCCGGCCACACCTTTGCCGTCCTCACCGCCAGCGGCGATTTGCTCGCGACTTCCTCTGATTTGCCAAGTGCCGTCCAGCGAGCTCACGCTGAGCCAAATCCGCGGCTCACTCCAGAGGTCGTGCAGGGCTGCCTCGCTTCGCTGGCCACGCCATCCAGATCGTTCCGCTCTTTTGCCGGCAAACGCGGCGGCGCCCGCTGCTACGCGCGAATATTTTCCGCCGCTGGAAATTCCTACCATCTCATGATCCTGGCCTCGCTCCATCCGGAAAGTTCGCTCCTTGAAAATATTCGCATCGCTCTCGGCTGGCTAATTCCATTCACAATCTTTCTTGCTTCCGCGGGTGGTTATTTTCTGGCACGTAAGAGCCTCGCTCCTGTCGCGGACATGACCGCGCAAGCCGATCATATCGGCGAATCCACCATTCACGATCGCTTGCCCATCCAGAATCCTCACGACGAACTCGGCCGCCTCGCCGCAACCTTCAACCGTCTTCTCGACCGCCTTGGCGCCGCATTCGAACGCCAGCGCCGCTTCATCGCTGACGCTTCCCACGAACTGCGTACGCCTCTCGCAATTCTTCAGGGCGAATCCGAAGTCGCCCTCTCCAAAGAAATTCGCTCCACGGACGAATATCGCGAATCGCTCGGCATCCTTCATCAGGAAGCGCACCGCTTGTCCCTGGTCGTCGATGACATGTTCACGCTCTCGCGCGCCGATGCCGGGCAATATCCCGTGACGCTCCGCGAATTTTATCTCGACGAACTGGTCGGCGATTGTGTGCAGTCTCTGCGCAGCCTGGCCGCGGCTAAATCCATCTCGCTTTCGATAAATTGTGACCGCGAGCTCCCCCTGGTCGCCGATGAATCGCTGGTCCGGCGCATGCTCTTGAATCTTCTGGACAACTCCATCAAGTATTCGCCAAACGGCGGAACGGTCTCAGTCACAGCGCGTGCCACGGCCGATACCGCCGTAATATCGGTCGCCGACAATGGCCCGGGAATTTCCACCGAACTGCAACCTCGCATGTTCGAGCGTTTCTTTCGTGGTGACCAGGCCCGCACTCGTTCGAATCCCCAGAGCGGTGCCGGGCTGGGTCTTTCCATCGCCAAATGGATCGCAGAAGCTCACCATGGCACCCTGGAACTCGATCATTCCGGCCCGGCGGGTACAGTATTCACCGCACGACTACCGAAGTCTCCTGGCCCCCCTGCACGAACTGATTAATCGTGCATTTATCTCACATTCGGTAATGTTCTTTCAGCCGATTCTGACGAGACCGGATCGCACTATTAATAATCGTGTTTTTCCACCCTCATCTCCGAGTGCGCAGAGTGCTCACAGTTTTGCTCGCGGTAACGCTCATCGCTGCCTCGTCTCTTGCTCTTGCTCGCGCGCAGGAAAAACCTGAAGCTCCTGCGCCTCAACCAACCGCAAATTCGACGCCGGCTTCATCCGATGGCAAAGATAATAAAGATAATCCGGTGCAACTTTCTCTTTCCTCCGCTCTCGCGCTGGCCCGCAAAAACAGCACGGTCTACAACGCTGCTGTAGTCGAAGCCGGCTCTGCTGGCATCGATCGCGCCCTCGCTCGTGATGCTCTGCTTCCGCAAGTCAATTTCAACAACGAATATCTCTATACCCAGAGCAACCAGCACGGGGGCGTACGTTTTATCGCTAACAACACGGTGCACGAATACATCAGCCAGGGCAACGCGCACCAATCCATCGACCTCGCCGGGCTGGCAAACTATCGCAAAGTTTCCGCTGCCGCAGCTCTGGCTCGCGCCAAGGCGGAGATCGCTTCGCGGGGCCTCGTGGTCACCGTAGCCCAGAACTATTTCAATACGCTTTCCGCGCAATTCAAGTTGGAAGACGCCAGGCGCGCCGCCGATGAAGGCAATCGCTTTCTCGAGCTCACGCAACAACTCGAACATGGCGGCGAAGTCGCGCATGCCGATACCATCAAAGCCGAACTTCAGGCGCAGGATCGCCGCAGACAATTTCAGGAAGCGCAGCTTGCGGTACTGAATACCCGGCTCGATCTGGCGGTTTTGATTTTCCCGAACTTGCAGGACAATTTCGTTTTGACCGACGATCTCCGCGCCACCGCTCCTCTTCCTACGCTTGAAGAAGTGCAGCAGCAGGCGGCGCGAGACAATCCCGATCTGCGCGCTGCTCTGGAAACGCTTCACATGTCCTCCAGCGAAGTGGCTGCCGCCCGCGCCGGTTATCTTCCTTCGCTCAACCTCGATTATTTCTACGGCATCGACGCGCCGAATTTCGCGACCCACAGCTTTTTCCAGGGCGATCGGCTGGACAATCTCGGATCATCCGCCCTGGCTACCCTGAACATTCCGGTATGGAATTGGGGCGCCACGCGCGATCGCATTCGCCAGGCGCAACTGCATCAGAAACAAGCCAAGCTCGAACTTTCTTACTCGCAACGCAAACTCATCGCCGAGATTCAATCGCTGCACGCGGAAGCAGAAACCGCGCTAAACCAACTCACCGGCCTGGCACGCTCCGCCGAACTTGCTGCGGAAAGCCAGCGCCTCATTTCTTTACGCTACAAGGATGGCGAAGCCACGGTGCTCGAGGTTGTCGACTCGCAAACCGCTTATGTCCAGGCCAGCAACAATTATCATGACGGCGCCGTGCGCTATCGCGTCGCTCTAGCCAATCTGCAGACTCTCACCGGAGTACTCACCACCCCATGACCTCACGCACTGCATGCCTGCGTCGCATATCGTTGCGAACCAAACTGTTTATTTTGTTCCCGCCATTTGCCGCCGCATTTTTTGTTCTGGCGGGCTGCTCGAAGAAAGAGCCTGAAGCCGTGCCGGAAGTTTCCGTCCAAGTCACTCCCGCAAAAACCGGCGACGTCTCTCGCATGGTGACCGCTGACGCAGTAGTTTTCCCGCTGCAGCAGGCTGTCGTTACGCCCAAAATCAGCTCGACCATAAAATCCTTTGCGGTGCAGCGCGGCGCCCGCGTTCGCAAAGGCCAGCTTCTCGCGGTCCTGGAAAATGCCGATCTCTCCGCTGCCGCCACGCAAAGCAAAGGTGAATACGAACAAGCTGAAGGCAATTACGTCACTTCCACGGCATCCAGTATTCCGGAACAAATTCAAAAAGCCGAACTCGACGCGGCCTCTTCCAAAGCGGCAGCCGATGCGCAGAAAAAAATCGTCGATAGTCGCAAGGAACTGTTCCAGCAGGGCGCGCTTCCTCGCCGCGAATTGGACGCCGCCGAAGTAGCTCTCGCGCAAGCACAAAGCCAGTATCAGCAGGCGCAAAAAGTTCTCGACGATTTGCGGCGCACCGGCAAAGCACAAGCCATCAAATCCGCGGGCGGCCAGTTCGACGCGGCCAAGGGTAAACTTCTCGCGTCACAAGCGGCTCTCAGCTATTCCTATATCAAAAGTCCAATTAATGGTATAGTAACTGACAGACCGCTCTATGCCGGCGAACTTGCTACCGCCAACCAACCGTTGCTCACAGTGATGGACAACACCAAACTGATTGCCAAAGCCCACATTTCGCAGACGCAAGCCGTCGGCCTGAAAAAAGGCGCGGAAGCGGAAATTAAGATTGCCGGGCAGGATGATGCTATTCCCGCCAAGCTCAGTCTGGTCAGTCCGGCACTCGATCCCGGCAGCACCACCATCGAAGTTTGGGTGCAAGCGGCCAAACCGCCGGATTCGCTGCGTCCGGGCATGACCGTGCAGATTTCCATTACCGCTGCTACTGCGCAAGACGCCGTGATCGTGCCCAATAATTCCATTTTTCAGACCAATGACGGCGCGAATTACATTGTCGTCGCCGGCTCCGACAATGTCGCTCACCAAAAAACTGTTCAGCTCGGCATTCGCGGTGTCACCGAAACGCAAATCACCAGCGGCGTAAACGCGGGCGAATCGGTTATTACTTCCGGCGGATACGGATTGCCCGACAAAACCAAAATCAAAATCGAAGCTCCCGAGAAAAGCGAAGACGCCGATAAATCGGGCGACAAAGCCGACGAAAAGTCAGACCAGAAAACTGCCGACTCACCGGACAAGAAAAACTCGGATAAGTCCGGCAAAAAACCCGCTGACAAATCAAAATCTTCCGGCTCGGAAAAGGAGTAGCGCGAATGCCGGAGCCGCCCGTTTCTCCTTCTCAAGCAAAACCAGCAGCGGAAAAATTGCAGTGGTTCCAGAAAATTTCCCAGCCGGTTCTGTTTTTGATTATCAGCCTGGCGCTGGTCGGCGGCTATCTCGCATTTAGCATTCCGGTTTCTGTTTTTCCCAGCACCGATTTCCCCCGCATTGTCATTGGCGTGGACAATGGCGTCATGCCCATCGATCAGATGCTGGTTACCATTACCAGACCCATCGAAGAATCGGTTAACAACGTTCCTGGATTGCAGCGTGTGCTTTCCATCACCAGCCGCGGCTCGGCGGAAATCGATCTTTTTTTCGACTGGAATGTGGACATGGTGCAAACCCTGCAGCGCGTGGATGCCGTTGCCGCCCGCATGCAAGCGGAACTTCCCACCACCGCAAAACTCGAAACCCATCGCCTCACCTTCGCCACCTTTCCAATTTTGGGTTATAGCCTCACTTCCGATTCCGTCTCGCCCGATCGCCTTTGGGAAATCGCCACCTACGACATTAAGCCAAGGCTTAACCGCCTCGATGGCGTCGCCGCAGTCATCGTGCAGGGCGGCCGCGTCCCGGAATATCAGATCACTCCTGATCCCGCGCGACTGGTTTCTGCGGGAGTAACCGTTGCCGACATTCTCGACGGCGTAAAAAAAACCAACCTCATCGATTCGCCCGGCCTCTTCGAAAATAATCACCAACTGGTGCTCAGCCTGGTCAGCGGCCAGGTTCACTCTCCCGACGAACTCGGCCTGATCGTGGTCAAAACTTCCGCAGCCGGAGTTCCCATTCGCGTGCGCGATGTTGGCAGCGTCGCGCGTTCCGTTGCTCCCGTCTATACGATGGTCACCGCCAACGGAAAAAACGCCGTGCTGCTCAACATCAATCGCCAGCCGGATAGCAATACGCTCACCGTAGCCAATGCCGTTCACCAACAAATTCAATCGCTCAGGGGCGCTCTGCCTCCCGGCGTACATCTGGAACCGTTTTACGATCAGTCCACAATCGTACGCGATTCCATTTCCAGCGTTCGTGACGCGGTACTGCTCGGCATTCTTCTTTCTGTCGCCATTCTGATTTTGTTCTTGCGCGACTGGGGAGCTTCGATCATTGCCGGCCTGGTGATTCCGACAACTCTGCTACTCACATGCATCGCTCTAAAGTTTTTTGGCCAGAGTTTTAATTTGATGACTCTAGGCGGTCTGGCCGCCGCGGTTGGCCTGGTCATCGACGACGCCATCGTGGTGCTGGAAAATATTGTTCTGCACCGCGATGCCGGGCAAAACCGCTTTCAAGCCATTTCCAGCGCGCTGCGAGAAATGGCGGTTCCTCTTGTCGGATCGACCATTACTCCCATCGTGGTTTTTCTTCCGCTCATCTCCATTACCGGTGTGACCGGCTCTTTTTTTCGCGCGCTGGCGGTGACCATGACGGTCGCGCTGTTGGTCTCGCTATTTCTGGCCATGACCTGGACGCCAACCCTCAGCCAATATTTGCTGAAGGACAAACGTAAAAACAAAGATGGCCCCGAAAAACCATCCTCCGCCGCGGAAAATACCGGAGCAGAAAATGTTGATCCCGCCGCTTTGCTGGCCGCGGAAGAAGGGCATCTCACCGGATTTTTCGGACGTATCGTCAATTTCTATACCCGCTTTATGCAGGGCGTGCTCCAGCATCCTTGGCTGCTGGTCGGCAGTTCCATCGTAATTATTTTGCTTACCGGACTTTGCTATCACTTCCTTGAAACCGATTTGCTGCCGGCGATGGACGAAGGCGGCTTCATTCTCGATTACTACACGCCGCCCGGCAGTTCGCTCACGGAATCCGATCGCATCCTGCTGCGCATGGAAGCGATTCTGAAAGAAACCCCGGAAGTGGAAAACACTTCGCGGCGAACTGGTTTGCAGCTCGGATTGGCGGCGGTCACCGAAGCCAATCGCGGCGATTTCACGGTCCGCTTAAAAGCAAAACGCAAGCGCGCTATCGACGAGGTCATGAACGACGTGCGCGACGAAATTAAAAAATCGCAGCCGGCAGCCGACGTCGAATTCATACAGGTACTGCAGGACATGATCGGAGACCTCAGCAACGAGCCAGAGCCGGTGGTAATTAAGCTGTACTCGCAGGATCCGCAATTACTGTTGCAGACTGCGCCGAAGGTTGCAGAGGCCATAGGAAAAGTTCCCGGCGTGGTTGACGTTCTGGATGGCCTGGAGAATACCATCAGCGGGCCGGCTTCCACGTTCCAGATTAATTCCGCCACCGCCGCGCGTTCCGGATTTACGCCGGAAGAAATCGCCATTGACGCCTCAGCGATTCTCGAAGGCGAACCGGCGGCCACTCCGGTAGTTCTGAACGATCGCGTGTATCCGATCCGCGTGCGCTTTCCAGAAATGAATCGCAGCTCTGTCGACCAGATGACCAATACGCCGCTGCTGAGCGCGACGGGAAAAACCGCGACGCTGGGTTCGCTGGCCACGCTTTCCACCGATCCCGGTCAGACTGAAATTCGCCGCGAAAATCTTCAGCGGCTGATGCAAGTCACCGCGCGCCTCGAAGGCGTGGGCCTGGGTTCCGGAATTGCCGCGGTACAAAAGGCGGTCAACAATCTTCATCTTCCTTCCGGCATCCGCATCGAATACGGCGGCACTTACCAGGAGCAGCAAAAATCTTTTCGCGACTTGCTGAAAGTTTTGATTCTCGCGCTGCTACTGCTGTTCATCGTGCTGCTTTTCGAATTCCGCACTTTTTCTGCACCAGCCGCAATTCTCGCTTCCGCGTTGCTTTCCACTTTCGGTGCGCTGTTTGCGCTGCTGATCACGCGCACTACGTTCAACATCGCATCATTCATGGGCATCATCATGGTCGTCGGTATAGTCGCCAAAAATGGCATTCTGCTGCTCGACGCCGAGCAACGCTTCCGCGATTTGGGTCAGTCAGCAGAAGAAGCGATGATCCAAGCCGGACGTCGGCGCTTGCGACCGATCGCCATGACCGCGATGGCGACGGTAGCGGGAATGTTGCCGCTGGCTTTTGCCGTTAGCGCCGGCTCGCAGATGTTGCAGCCATTGGCGATCACGGTGATCGGCGGCTTGCTCAGTTCCATGGTCCTTTCCCTGGTGTTCACCCCCGCGATTCATTATCGATTGCAGCGCCACCCGGCTCGCACTGGCGCCTAGAATATTGACGGGGATGCGAGCCGCTACCCCCTAACCCCCGGGCACTTTGCGTAAGAGTGGGCGACGGAGAGACTCTTTTCGCGGCAGTTTTTGGGAAGAGTGAAAGAGTGAATGACTGGAACGGCGAGAACGACAAGCAAGAGACAGTACCAATGAAAACACTTTATTAGTACCTTAGTTAATAACTATCTAAATGAGAATAGTACGTGAATCTGGGCTCGCAGCGGGGTCGTGGGCATTTACAGGGACGTGAAAACTCGCTGCAACACGGAGCGTCTCAGTGGCAAGTTCCGGTACCGGAATCCTGGAACGATTTGCCTGCTTGCGGGATGAATTCCCACTGGTATCGGCCGGGCGAAAGCGTGAGCTTTAACACGCCGAATGCTTCCAGATAGCGCACTTCGCTGTTGGCATGAGCCACTGCAAAAGGACGAAGATTCTTCCCACCGGTCCCCACCACGAACTCTCGAATCCCCCGGCTGGCATCGGCGGTGCCATCAGGAGTTTGCGGCGCGAATCTTTCGTAATCGTGGTCGTGGCCGTTCACAATCACGTCGGCGTTAGCCTGGTACAAAGCATCCCACAGAGGTTTCATGAGCAGGTCGTTGCCATGCGTGCCACCGGAACTGAAAAGCGGCTTGTGAAAATAAGCCAGCGTGCAGGCTACGGGATGGGCCGCGAGATCTTGGCGCAGCCATTTGCCTTGCGCGGAAGCCGCGTCGCATCCGCCTGCAGCGACACACGTCCGTACTGCCCGAGACGAAAGGGCGGAATGGTTTCAGGATCGGTAAAATTGCGGGCGTCGAACACCGAATTGCGAAGGTAACCGAAAGCTGTGCCCTGCAGATCATTGCTACCGGACTTGGTTACGACGTTGACCTGTCCGCCGGCCTGGGTTCCGTATTCGGCATCGTAGAGAGCGCTGTTGACACGATACTCCGCTACCGCGTCCTCCGAGATTTGTAAGCGCACTTGTGATTTCTGGGCTTGTTCCTGAATACCGCCAGCGTCCACGCCGTCAAAATTGAAGTTGTTGTCGTCGCGGGCGCGGCCGGCGAAGCGGATGGTGCGTTGGTCGCCGCCACCGTCGTCCTGAGCGAATGGGGCGAAGAGCGTCAAAGCGGACCAGTCACGGCTATTTACTGGAAGATAGGCGATCTGCTCGGTGGTGATAACGGTTGATGCAGCTGCGGTGCTGCGTTCGGCGGGGCCAGGGTCGGTGGTGATTTCGACTTTATCCTCAACCGAGCCACCTCCAGGGATACGTTAAGGGTATGGGTTCACCCACCAGAAGAATGACGTGATCCAAGACCTTAGTCTTGAAGCTGGTGTTCGACACGGTGACGGTAGATTCGCCAACCGCGAGGCCTGGAAAACGATAATAGCCGCTGGCGTTCGTCTTGCGCTCCTGGCTGATACCTGTAAGGACCTCCACAATTCTTACGTCTGCTCCGGCGATAGTTCCGCCGGTTGAATCCGTGACGGCGCCTTCGAGGGTTGCGCGGTCGGTTTGCGCGAGTGCAATTGTTGCAAAAAGAACTTGCGCGAATGCAAAAAGAAACACCAGTGCGAATGTCTTTATAAAATTGCGCATGACACACACACACCCTTATCAGGGTCTCGGAGCCGGGAGGAGCGAACGATAGACCTCAAATCCCCAAACGACACGTCGCCCGAGACAGATTTGCGAGCGAGTTATATTTCCGCTTATTTATGCGAATGGACGGTGACGCTGATGTGACGAATCGTTGAAAACTTGCAGAACGAGAAACGAGGAAAAGTACAGGTCCGGGCAAGCTGGGGCGCAGCCCCGAGCGGTCCGGGGTAAACACGCTGCGCCCCTACGGCCAAGCGGCTAGGTCCACCAGGGTTCGACCGGAGGATCGTGGAGGACTATGCGGGAAAGGAATGCGACGGCGGATTCCAGGCCTTCATCGACAGAGGCGAGCGCGTCTTCGTGCTCGATGCTGATAACGTGGTCGTAGCCGGTCATGCGAAGAGCGCTAATGATCTGCTTCCACGCGAGTGCGTCGTGTCCCCAGCCGACGGTGCGGAAAAGCCAGGAGCGATCGGCCAGGTGGCGATAGCTTTTTGCGTCCAGAACGCCGTTGCGGGCGACATTCGCGGCGTCGAGCGCGGAATCTTTGGCGTGCACATGAAAAATGCAGCCGTCCAAAGCGCGAATGGTGACTGGAATATCCACACCCTGCCAGAAAAGGTGGCTGGGATCGAAATTCACGCCGACGTTTTTCCCAGCAGCGGCGCGCAGGCGCAGAGCCGTCTCGACATTGTAAACAACAAAACCGGGATGAGGCTCGATGGCGACTTTGATGCCGTGGTCGGCGGCAAAGGTTGCGGCATCCTGCCAGTAAGGAATAACCTTTTTGTCCCACTGCCATTCGAGAGTCTCGAGAAATTCCGGTGGCCAAGGGGTGACAATCCAGTTGGGACATTTGGCTTCATCACTGTCGCCCGGACAACCGGAAAAAGTGACCACAACGGGAACGTTGAGTTTTTCCGCGAGCTTTACCGATTTGCGAAAGGCTTCATCGTGTTCGCGAGCCGTGGCGCGATTGGGGTGCATGGGATTGCCGTGGCAAGACAGAGCGCTGATGGTGAGGCCGGCATCGCGAATCTGGCTGCCAAAATCATCCAGCTTGTGTGGACTGGCCAATAAGGCATCGACTTCGACGTGGTCCCGCCCGGGCCAGCCGCCGGTCGCGAACTCGATCGCGCTGATGCCGGAAAGAGAACGCAGCTTGGCGACCACCTGATCCAAAGACCGGTTCACAAAAACGGGCGTAAAAACCCCAAGCTTCATCGAAATGTCTCCCTTGGCTTCGCGCATAGCATACGCTTTGAGCGGTCGAAGGTAAAACGAATGAGGAGAACTTTGGCAAATTCACTTCGTGGGTGAAGGTATGCTTACGCTAGAGCGGTACAATTTACTTGCGAACAAGCGACGCGGGTTGTGAGTTTCTTGGGAAGGGGCATACATGAGCAGCAGGCGTGGATTCATACGCAAAGCGTTGGCGGGAGCGGGGATATTTGCTTCGGCGAGAACTCTTTCGGCCGGAGAACTTTCTGTGGCTGGCGAATCGACCGAGAAAACCCATAAAACCGGAGCGAATTCTGCACACAGCACGAGTCCGCCGGTGCTGGTACAAACACCGGACGTGCCAGTCCTGGCGCATGAAATGGACGGCGACACAAGAGTATTCAAGCTGGTGGCGGAGCCGGTGCGCAGAAAAATTGCTCCATGGAAGAGCATCGATTGCTGGGGATTCAATGGAACGTCGCCGGGGCCGACGATTCAGGCCTACGAAGGCGACCGGGTTCGAATTATTCTGCAGAACCGTCTGCCGGAATCGCTGGCGATTCACTGGCATGGGCTGGAAATACCTTACGCGATGGATGGCATGCCGTATATCTCGCAGAAGCCGATCGCGCCCGGCGCGCAGTTCACGTATGAATTCACGATCCATCAGAACGGCACTTTTTTTTATCATTCACATTCGCCGATGCAGCAAATGATGGGGTTGGTCGGGCTTTTTATTCTGCATCCGCAACGGGCCCATGCTCCGGTGGTCGATCACGATTTTGGAATGGTGCTGCAGGAGTGGGCGGTGCTGCCGAACAACACCGTTCCGAATACGGCAAACATGGAGTGGAACTGGCTGACGTTTAACGGCACGTGCAGCCCGATGACTACGCCGCTGGTCGTTCGACTGGGGAGCCGCGTGCGTGTGCGCTTTGTAAATCTGGGAATGGACCATCACCCGATTCATTTGCATGGGCACACGTTTGCCGTTACGGGTTCGGAAGCCGGGCGGCAACCGCAAGCGCTATGGGGTCCCTCAAACACGGTGCTGGTGGGAGTTGCGCAGGCGCGGGACATTGAGTTTGTGGCGAACAATCCGGGCGAGTGGATGATGCACTGCCACATGCCGCATCACAATATGAACGCGATGAGCGACCTGCTGGGAGACCGGCTGATGATGACCGCTGACACCGAGGACGAGCGCGCCTTGAGCCAGATGCAGACACTTGCGGATCACGTCGGATACGAACATGTACATCATGCGCCGATCGCTGCCGATGCCAACAAAGTGCCGGGCTTCCCGCAGGATGCGTTTATGGATATGGGCATGGATGAAGTGGTGGCCAAACCGCAGAACAACGGCCTGCCAAGAAACTGGAGCGCGATGATGATGGGGATGATGACGCTGGTGCGCGTGCTGCCGCCGGATCTTTATGATCTGGTGATGAACGATATTCGCAGCGGTTATGTGGCGCCGGTTCCAGCAGTTATGCAAAAACATGTGCATGCGCATCCCGAAGGGAGCTCGCGATGAGTGTGCGACGCAAATGTTTTCGCGCGATGCTGGCAGGTTTATTGGTGGCGATGGGAGCGTGCGTGGCGTTTTCGCAAACGGCTGCGCCTGTTCCTGCTCGGCCAGCTCCTGCACAAGGAAGCGAGCAGCAACCGCAACAGCAGAGGCCGGAAGTTTTTTTCCCGATGACCGACCAGCCGGAGATGGAAATGCACCAACACGGGCAGATTTCTGTGGTGATGCCGAAATTTCCACGGCTTGGAGATTCGCAACGCGTGGTTTCCGGAAAAATTTATGAGTTGAACGAGCTGGAGAAAATGGCGAGCGCGCACAATCCGGCTCTGGCGCAAGCGCAACGCGAAATCGAAGCAGCGCGCGCGAGAACATTGCAGTCGGGGCTGTACCCGAATCCGACCGTCGGCTACCGCGGCGATGAAATTCGTGGGGGATCGTACGGCGGCGGCGAACAGGGATTTTTTGTGCAACAGCCGATCATTCTGGGCGGAAAGCTGGCGCTGGATCGCACAGTGCGGGGAGCAGAAGAGAAACTGCGCGAGGTTGAGGCCGACGCGCAACGTCAGCGGGTTGAGAATGATGTGCGCATGGCGTATTACCGGGTGCTTGCGGCACAAGAACGGCTGGCGCTGAAGCGCAGCATTCTGGCCATTTCGCAAAGTACGGTTGAAATCGTTGGGCAACTGGGACGCGTCGGCCAAGCGGATGAAACGGAAATCCTGGAGGCGGAAGCGGAAGAACAGCGCATGGAAATCGCCGTGGGAATCGCGGAGCAGATGTTGCGGCGTGAATGGACGATGCTGGTTTCGGTCCTCGGCGTGCCGTCGTTGCCTGCTGGCGGCGTTGCCGGACGAATCGATGCGGACTTGCCGCCGCTATATCAGGAGCAATTGCTGGCCGCATTGTTGAGCGAGAGCCCGGCGATTCGATGGGCGCAAGCCGGTGTAGAGCACGCCGAAGCTTCGCTACAGCGAGCGAAGCGCGAGCCGATTCCGGACTTAATTGTGCAAGGCGGATTGCAGCAAAATCTGGAATCGCTGGGCGTTTCGCAAAATCGCAGAGTCGGCTTGCAGGGATTTGCCGAAGTCGGTGTTCAGCTACATCTGTGGGACCGCAATCAGGGAGGCATCGCCGCGGAAAATGCTGGCCTGGAGGCTGCGCGCGAAGAAGCGCGACGAGTGGAACTGGAGCTGCGCAATCGCTTCGCGAGGTATGGGGAGGACTACGGCAGTTCGCGCTTGATCGCTGATAAATATCGATTGGAAATTCTTCCGCGCTTGGAGCGCGCGTACAAACTGATGGTTGAGCAGTATGGTCAGATGACCGCGTCGTTCCTGCGCGTGCTGATTCTGCAGCGAATGCTTTACGAAAATGAAACTGCGTACGTGGATGCGCTTGAACGTACGTGGACGAGCGGCATCGCCCTGCGTGGATCATTGCTCGAAGGATCGCTGGGCGCGACGAATTCCGGAAGTTCCGGCGCGGCAGGCAGCGCTCGCGACGCATGGCAGCCGATTGGCGAAGGGAACAGCGTGCTTGGTTCGCCTTCCGGACTTGGTTTCAGATAGGAGCGAGAGATCTTTTCGGTCGAGCAAGAGGAAAACATACTGGCAACCCTTGCGTCGAAGCCATCCTGCTTCAGGGGGGCCGTGAACTTTGCTTACTGTGCCCGCTTACCGATGGCGTACCGTTTCATACGTACTTGCGACGGCGCTCCGACGCGGAGCAGACTTGGGAGTTCGTGGACTGGCACGCTTACGACGTGGTCGCACATGCGCCTTGCCCAGTCCTCACCGTCCGCGGATGAGATTCAGCCACGAGTTGGCCACGTTCTCGTGAAAAATGGCGAGGGTCAAATGATTAAAAAGGTGAAAGAAGGCTACAAAGTCACATCAAGCAAAGGAAAAAACCTGGGCGGCCCGTATAAGAGCAAGGCAGCGGCGCAAAAGCGGCTGCGCCAGGTTGAATATTTCAAGCGCGCGAAGTAGAAGCCGCAGAAGCGGGAGCCCAGCTCCCCTGGCTTTTTCATTTCAACAACCCCCAGCCCTGCGCCGCTGGTATGCGTGCTTCTCATGCGCAGTCTCGGCACAGCCGTTGCCAGAGAACACGAAGCAAATCGGCATTGCTGTTGGACTGGAGTCTTTCGCCACACGAGCAACAGGCGAAATCGTGGCTAACCCTGGTCACTTCGCCAAGGCCGAGAAACGTCTGCGTCGTAGGCAGCGTCGTGTGTCTGATCGCAAAAAGTACTCCAGGCGTTGGCGTAAAGCGGTTCAGTTGGTGCAGAACGTTCACCGAGATATCAGGAATCAACGTCGAGACTTTCAGCATAAGTTGTCTCGGGAAATCGTTGCTGCCAATCAATTCATTGCGGTCGAAGATTTGAATGTAAAAGGCTTGGCTGGCGGAATGCTCGCAAGTCCGTTGCTGATGTCGGATGGTCATCTTTCTTAAATAGGTTGGCGTACAGGCTGAAAGCGCTGGTCGCCAACTGGTGAGAGTAGACCCTCGCGGCACCAGTTACCCGCATTGGCAATGCCTGCAAGTCCCAGTCGAAGATTGACGCCCGCGATGTGTGGCATGCGGTAGCGGACAAAGCTAAACGGAGGGTACGGTACATAGTCCTCGATGCCGTAGATGTACAGGGTGAGCCCGGCGCTGGTGGGCTCGAGTCGCGCGGAAACGCCCCAATGCACTGGATCGCCCGCCGGATCGTTCACGATCGGCTGAATGGAATCGATACCCAAGCCGGGAATCGATAGTTGCGCGATGGCCGCGCCGTAGTAGTTCAGGGCTCGGTCCCACTCCATCAGAAATGTGAATATCTTGGGCGCGCCGCGATTGTCGACACCCAGAACGGAATCGGCTACCCAATAGAAATGTCCGGCGGTTGCCGGAGTGAAGTACGAGGTCGAATAACCGTCAGCCGATGTAGCCGCTATTCGTCCTCAACTTGGTCCCGAAACGATCGCGTACGATGATGCTGTTGTGCGCGCGGTAGAGGTTTGTCGCCGGAAAGCAACCGAAGTCCGGATTGCAATTGACAGCGCGGGGTGCGCAGCCCCAACCATGCTTGGTGCTTCGATTGCGTTCCGGAGGAAAACAGTCTGGTTCTTCAATTTGGCGAAGAACGCGTGGAAGTTCCGGCAATCGACCTGGTTTTTTCACATCCTCGGGAATTGTTGGGAGATGCGGTGCACGGTAGATTCGGAACCGAATTTCCGATCCGCTTCGATTTCCTGGACACCATGGGCGGGGGCAACCTGTCTCTGCAGGTTCATCCACTGACGGAATATATTCAAGATAAATTCGGAATGAACTACACCCAGGACGAAAGCTATTACCTTCTTGATGCTGCCCCGGAGGCCACGGTCTATCTGGGTTTAAAGGAAGATGTAGACAAGAGTGCGATGATTTGCGAGCTGCACCAGTCGCTCGATGGACACACGATTTTCGATGCTGAGAAATATGTGAATCGATTCCCGGCGAAGGAACATGACCATTTCCTGATCCCTGCGGGCACCGTACATTGTTCGGGGAAAGACAGCATGGTCCTTGAAATCAGCGCAACTCCTTACATGTTCACGTTCAAGTTGTGGGATTGGGGAAGGGCCGGGCTGAACGGTCTGCCCCGGCCGATACACATCGACCACGGAGCGGCGAACATTCAGTGGGATCGAACGACGGGTTGGGTGAGCGAGAATTTGATCAATCAAGCCGTTGAGGTTGCTTCCGGTGATGGTTGGCGCGAGGAACGAACCGGTTTACACGAACGGGAATTCATCGAAACCCGTCGTCACTGGTTCACCAAGTCTGTCACCCATGACACGGCAGGCAGCCTGAATGTTCTGAATCTCGTGCAAGGCGAAGAGATCATCGTAGAGAGTCCTTCGAGGGCTTTTGAACCTTTCGTTGTCCATTACGCCGAGACCTTCATCGTCCCTGCGGCGGCCCGCAAGTACACGATTCGCCCGCATGGCAGTCGTTCCAGCCAAGAATGCGCGACCATCAAGGCTTACGTTCGAACGAGAGGATGAGGACGATTTGCTTGTGGTCGCATCGCCTGAGCCGTCTCGGTTGTGAGTCTATCCTCTGTTCTCTTCGTAACCAATTAAATGAACAATGAATGACAAACTGGACTTGGGAGCTTCTGGGCGCCGTACATTCCTCAAAGGGATCGCCGGCTGCGCGGTGGTCACACGCTTTGGCGACTTTGGCTTTGCGGCAGACGGGGTGTGTAGCGGAGCGCCCATCTAGACGCGGACATGGAGTCACGAGTTCATGGACATGCCTGTCCTGGGGAAGAATCGTAAGTTTGAAACGCCGGAGAAGCACTCGCCATCCGAATTAGCGGCACAGACGAACAGACGATAGGTCCCCGGACTGCGGGACGATATTCGTCCGCAAGTCCATCTACAACTCGACGGAGCAAGAGCCTAAGACGGCAGACGCCATCCGCGAGGCGGACGTGTGCTCGAACTGGCGTCGTTCATCAAGTCCGATTCTGGTGGGCCTCTCCGCAACGGAACATCCTGCGGGACCGCCTCCATCGGATTCGGAAAGGCCGTGAGGGGTTCCAGTCCTACCGCAAGGTCAACGGCGGCAAAGTGAAACACATCTTCGTGGAAGCAATCGACGGAGTGCGGAAAGAGATGGACGGCTTCCATGTGTTCCGCCGTTTTCCGCGGAACACATTTAGACCTGTCCGATGTTCCACGCGGCATAGTGCAGTTCTGGCTAACCGAACTTTCTCAGTTGGGCGCTTCTGAGCCGGTTAAGTTCTTTGGAATCAGGCGAGGTTATTAAAAGGTCTCCACCACAAATAGCCTCCTACCGGACAGTTTGTACCTCGATTTCAT